>Ga0187807_1000755_pt1 | contig 10342 bp, 7 predicted proteins | sample NC_wetland_sal_i_4_FD_132432 | JGI IMG/M metagenome (GOLD analysis project Ga0187807, IMG submission 132432) | Wetland sediment microbial communities from Neuse River Estuary, North Carolina, USA - ASW_2 | ecosystem: Environmental > Aquatic > Freshwater > Wetlands > Sediment | place: USA: North...
GCCTTGCAGGACGGCTCGGTGGCGCTGCGGGCGGGAGAGGTGCACGCGCTGCTCGGCGAGAATGGCGCGGGCAAGTCGACGCTGGTGAAAATCCTGGCCGGCGTGCACCAGCCCGACACGGGCTCGCTGTTCATCGACGGCAGCCCGGTCCTGCTGCACGGTCCGGCCGACGCCCAGGCCGCGGGGATCGCCGTGATCTACCAGGAGCCAACGCTGTTTCCTGACCTGAGCGTCGAGGAGAACATTTTCATGGGGCGCCAGCCGATGCGCTCGGGCAGGCGCATCGACCGCCGGCTCATGCGGGCAGAGGCGATGGCGTTGTTCGACCGGCTGGGAGTGCGCTTGGACCCGGGCCGGGTCTGCCGCGGGCTTTCCATCGCCGACCAGCAGATCGTCGAGATTGGCAAGGCGCTCTCGCTGAACGCGAGGGTCATCGTGATGGACGAGCCCACGGCCGCTTTGTCCGCGACCGAAGTCGGCCGACTGTTCGACGTAGTGCGGACACTACGCGCGGCAGGGGCGGCGGTGCTGTTCATCTCGCACCGCCTGGAGGAAGTCTTCGCGATCTGCCAGCGGGTGACCGTGATGCGCGACGGCAGGCACGTGCTCACCAGGGAACTGGCGGGCCTTACCACAGATGATCTCGTGCGGGCGATGGTGGGCAGGGAGATGGTGCAGCGGCCGACCGGGGAGCGCGGCGCGCCCGGCGATCATGTCCTGAAGGTTGAGCACCTGACCCGGGAAGGCGTCTTCATCGGCATCTCGCTGGACGTGCGGGCCGGGGAGATCGTCGCCTTGGCCGGGCTGGTCGGGTCGGGACGCAGTGAGGTCGCACGGGCGATCTTCGGCATCGACCGGTACGACGCCGGGACGGTGCTGATGCAGGGACGAGGGCTGCACCGCGCGTCGCCCACCGCCGCGATGGCGGCGGGCATCGGCTTCGTGCCCGAGGACCGGCGCCAGCAGGGGCTGGTCATGGACATGTCCGTCCAGCAGAACGTGGCGCTCGCGTCGCTGGGCAGGCTCCGGAAGGCGGGGCTCATCAGGGCCGCCGCCGAGCGCGCGTTCGCCGCAGATTGGGCAGTCCGGCTGAAACTCAAGTACGGCAAGCTCACCGACCCGGTGTCCCGCCTGTCTGGCGGCAACCAGCAGAAGACCGTGCTCGCGAAGTGGCTGGGGCGCAAGCCGGTACTGCTGATCGTGGATGAGCCGACCCGCGGGATCGACATCGCCACCAAGGCAGAAGTGCATCAGCTGCTGGTGCAGCTGGCCAGGGACGGGGTCGCGGTCTTGGTGATCTCCTCCGAACTCCCGGAGGTGCTGCGCCTCGGGGACCGGATCCTGGTGATGCGCGAGGGGCGGCTGACCGCGGAGTTCGGCCACGCGGACGTCTCGGAGGAAAAGATCATGGCAGCGGCCACCGGCCAGCTCCAGAAGCAGGCGCGATGAGCGCCGCGTTGACCGAGCGCCAGGATCCTTCCAGCGCGCCCGCCAGGACCAGCTCGCGTAAGCTCACCGAGCGGGTGTTCCGGATCCGGGAGTCCGGCATCATCGCTGTCCTGATCGTGTTCGTCGCGATCACGGCGAGCATCCAGCCACGGTTCATCGACCAGGCGAACATCCAGTTCGTCCTCAGTAACACCACGGTGTACGCCCTCCTCGCGCTCGGCGAGACGATGGTGGTCATCAGCCGGAACGTGGACCTGTCGGTCGGCTCGGTTCTGGGACTGTCGGCTTATGTCTCCACGAACCTGTTCGGGCACTCACCCGGTATTCCCGTCCCGGTTGTCTTCCTCGTGGGGCTGGGGATCGGTCTCGCCTGCGGCATCGCCAACGGCCTCATGGTGGCCATCGGCCGGGTGCCCAGCCTGGTGGTCACGCTGGCCACTCTCTACATCATCAGGGGAATCGACATCCTCGTCGTGGGCGGGAACGAAGTGGTCGCCCAGACACTCCCGTCCAGCTTCATCGCGATCCCCAGGGCCAATGTGTTCGGGGTTCCGTACCTGGCCATCGTGATCGCCGCGGTGATCGGGGCCGGGGCGTACTACCTGCGTTCCTTCCGGTCCGGGCGCGAGCTTTACGCGATCGGCTCGAATCCGGAAGCGGCGCGGCTGGCCGGGATCCCCGCCGGCAAGCGGGTCTTCACCGCCTTCGCGATCAGCGGCGGCATCGCCGGACTGGCCGGCGTGCTGTGGGCCGCGCAATACCAGACCATCGACTCCACCGCGGGGACAGGCTACGAACTGACGGTGATCTCGGCCGTGGTGGTCGGCGGTGTGGCGATCTTCGGCGGGAGCGGCAGCGCCGTCGGCGCAGCGGTCGGGGCGCTTCTGCTGAGCACCATCAGCTCGGCGCTGAACGTGCTCGGGATCTCGCCAGACTGGGACCAGGCCATCGCCGGCTTCCTGCTCTTGCTGGCCATCACGCTGGACCGCGGCATCTCTGTCAAGCTCACGGCCGCGCTGCGGAAAAGGAGTTCCGGCGTTGGAACCTGACCAGAACGCCCTCCCGCCCGAGAGCCTTCCGTCCGAGAACGCGGAAGCGCAGCGCGCTACCTCGCCCCGGCGGGCCAGCGGGTTTCGGTCGGCACTGCAGCCCGCTCTGCGCTGGGAAACGGGCCTGGCCATCGTGGCCGTGGCCGTCGTGGTGTTCGGCGGCCTCACCTCGTCACAGTTCCTGACCAGCGCGAACTTCTTCAATATGGGCGTGAGCTCGGGCGAGATAGCGATCATGGCGCTGCCGATGACGCTCATCATCATCAGCGGCGAGATCGACCTTTCTGTGGCATCGACCCTCGGCATGTCCAGCGCCATGCTCGGTTTCCTGTGGAGCAAGCACTGGCCCATGCTGGCCATTTTCGTCATCCTGGCCGTGCTCGGCGTGGTCGCCGGCCTGTTCAACGGCCTGTTGGTGACCCGCGTCGGCCTGCCGTCCCTGGCCGTGACGATCGGCACGCTCGGCCTTTACCGCGGCATCGCGCTCATCATCCTGGGCTCGAACACGGTCTCGAACTTCCCCGCGCCCTACAACGCCATCGGGGTCAATCCGGTTCCTCACACCAACATCCCCTATTCCGTGGCCATCTTCATCGTGCTCGCCGTGATCTTTGGCGTGGTGTTGCACGCCACGGCGACCGGCCGGTCCATCTACGCCATGGGTGCCAGCCCCGAAGCCGCGCTGTTCGCCGGGATCCGGGTCAAGCGCGTCAAGACCATGCTCTTCGTGGTATCGGGCCTGGTCTGCTCCATGGCGGGCGCGCTCTGGACGTTCCGCCTGTCTACGGCCGTCTGGAACAACGCCATCGGCCTGGAGTTGAGCGTCGTGGCCATCGTCCTGCTGGCCGGGGTATCCATCTTCGGGGGCAAGGGATCGATCATCGGCGTGGTGCTCGCCGTGATCGTCTTCGCCGGGCTGCAGAATGCCCTCCTGCTCACCAACTTCAATCAGGAGGCCACCGGCATCGTAACCGGCGGGCTCCTGCTCATCAGCGTGTTCGTACCCAACGCCGCCGCCTTGCTCGACCGGGCCCGCGGCCTGGCCATCAGCAGGAAACCTGCCCCCAGATCGGCCATCGGAGCAGCAAATGACTGAGCAGGGCCGCAGCTACATCCATCCGATGTCATGTTCGGTTCGAATTGAAAGGATTCAGATATGACAGGTTCCGTTAAGAGAGCGCTGTGGGCCCCCGCGGTGCTCCTCGTGGCGTCCGCGACGCTCGCCGCGTGCAGTTCGTCAGGAAGTTCCACATCCGCCTCGTCCTCCACATCCTCCACTTCGTCCGCCAGTTCCTCGTCGAGTGCGGCCGCCGGGCTGAAGACAGGATTGAAGGTCTTCGTAATCCCGAAGAACCTCGGGAACCCGTACTTCACGACAGCAGACAGCGTGCAGTCCGGCGGGGCCCTCGCCGCGCTGAGCGAGCTCGGTGAGAGCGGAACCGAGACCAGCGGGACCGCAGCGACGCCCGCCTCGCAGATCCCGGCCATCCAGGCCGCGATCACCAAGGGCGCCAACGCCCTCATCGTGTCCGCGACCGACCCGTCCGCGCTCTGCCCGACCCTCAAGTCCGCCATGGCGAAGGGCATCACGGTCGTCACCTACGACTCGGACGCGCCGACCTGCCGGGACCTGTTCATCAACCAGGCGTCCACCGCCCAGATCGGCACCAGCGAGGTCGACGTGCTCGCGAAGCAGATCAATTCCAGCGGGGATATCGCGATCGTGTCCGCTGCCGCCTCCGCGACGAACCAGAACGCCTGGATCGGGTACATGAAGCAGGAGCTGAAGAAGTACCCGAACATGCACCTCGTCAGCATCGTCTACGGCAACGACGACCCCACCACCGCGACGCAGGTGACCCAGGGATTGCTGCAGCACTACCCGAACCTCAAGGGCATCATCTCGCCGACGACGGTCGGGATCCTTGCCGCGGCGCAGGTTCTCGACACGGCCAAGTACCGTGGCAAGATCGCCCTCACCGGCCTCGGCACCCCCGATTCCATGAAGAAGTTCGTCGCTGACGGCACCGTCCAGTCCTTCGAGCTGTGGAACCCGGCGAATCTCGGCTACCTGGCCGCGTACGCGGCGGTCAACTTGGCGTCCAAGAAGATCACGAACAGCGCCGGGCAGTCCTTCACCGCGGGCAAGCTCGGCAGCTTCACCGTCGGGGCGGACAGCACCGTCCTGCTTGGCCCGCCGTTCGTGTTCACCAAGGCCAACATCAGCCAGTTCAACTTCTAGTAGGCCCCGCGGATCCCGGCCGGCCGCCGCGAACGGCGCCGGCCGGCCGGGATCCGCGAGCACTGCGTGAGCAGCGCCGCCAGCGAAGCCAGGGAATCCAGTTGAGTCAGGAAGGACGCCAGATGGAGCGGGTCTGTTTCCTCGCCCGGGTGCGATCGGACAAGCTCGAGGAGTACCGGACGCGGCACCGGAAGGTGTGGCCGGAGATGACCGACGCGCTGCGCCAGGCTGGGTGGGGGAACTACAGCCTGTTCCTGACGGACGCCGGGCTGCTCGTCGGATACCTGGAAACGCAGGACTACCAGGCCGCGCTGAGCCGCATGGCTGAGACCGACGTCAACTCCAGGTGGCAGGCGGAAATGGCGCCCTACTTCACTGAACTGGACGGTCGGCCCCCTGATCAGGGGTTCCAGCGGATCGCCGAGATATTTCACCTGGACTGACCGGCCCCGCTATGAGGTGCCGCCACGAGGACGGGGAAAGTGAACTGGAAGTGGAGATGAACCGGAATGCGTGACCTGACCGCCGTCAAGGTAGCGCTGAAACAGCACGAGATCGAGCTGCCGTCCTGGGCGTTCGGGAACACCGGGACGCGGTTCAAGGTGTTCGGCCAGCCGGGGGTGCCGCGCACCCCGTGGGAGAAGGCCCAGGACGCAGCGCAGGTCCACCGGTTCACCGGCGTCGCCCCTAGCATGGCCGTGCACATCCCCTGGGACAAGGTCGAGGACTATGCGGCGCTGGCGCGGCACGCCACCGACCTCGGGATCAGGATCGGCACCGTCAACGCGAACGTCTTCCAGGACGACGACTACAAGCTGGGCAGCGTCTGCAATCCCGACCCGCGAGTGCGCAAGAAGGCCGTGGCCCACCTGCTTGAGTGCGTAGACATCATGGACGCTACCGGGTCGCGCGACCTGAAGCTGTGGTTCGCTGACGGCACCAACTACCCCGGCCAGGACGACATCAGGGCCCGGCAGGACCGGCTGGCCGAGGCCCTGGCGACCGTCTACGCCAGGCTGACGGGAAACCAGCGGATGCTGCTGGAGTACAAGCTGTTCGAGCCGTCGTTCTACAGCACCGACGTTCCCGACTGGGGCACCAGCCTGCTGCACTGCCTGGCCCTCGGTCCCCGGGCCGAGGTGGTGGTGGACACCGGGCACCACGCCCCCGGCACCAACATCGAGTTCATCGTGGCCTTGCTGCTGCGGGCCGGCCGGCTCGGCGGCTTCGACTTCAACAGCCGCTTCTACGCCGACGACGACCTGATGGTGGGCGCGGCCGACCCGTTCCAGCTGTTCCGGATCATGCACGAGGTGATCAGGGCGGACGCGCTGAAGCCGACCGCGGGCACGGCGTTCATGCTCGACCAGTGCCACAACATCGAGCCCAAGATCCCGGCCCAGATCAGGTCCGTGATGAACGTCCAGGAAGCCACGGCCAAGGCGCTGCTCATCGACGCCGAGGTGCTGGCTGAGGCCCAGCAGGCCGGCGACGTGCTCGGCGCCAACGCCGCCATGATGGACGCGTACAACACCGACGTCCGCCCGCTGCTGGCCGAACTGCGTGAGGAAACCGGCCTGGATCCTGATCCGGTCGCGGCCTACCGCAGATCCGGCTACGCCGAGAAGATCGTGGCCGAGCGCGTGGGCGGGACACCAGCCAGCTGGGGAAGCTGAGGATATGGCACACGGCATGACACACGGGCACGTCGAGGCCCTGATCGGCCGCAGCAACCGGCTGGGCGCCGACCCGCGCAACACCAACTACGCCGGCGGCAACACCTCGGCCAAGGGCACCGCCACCGACCCGGTCACTGGCGAGGACGTCGAGCTGCTCTGGGTCAAGGGCTCGGGCGGTGACCTGGGCACGCTGACCGCCACGGGCCTGGCCGTGCTGCGGCTGGACCGGCTGCGCGCACTGGTCAATGTCTACCCGGGGGTCGACCGGGAGGACGAGATGGTGGCGGCGTTCGACTTCTGCCTGCACGGCCTGGGCGGGGTGGTGGGGTCCGGGCCAGCAGGGCGCGGCGCGGCGCCGTCCATCGACACCGCGATGCACGGCCTGGTCACGCAGCCGCACGTCGATCACCTGCACCCGGACTCCGGCATCGCGCTGGCGACCGCCGCCGACGGGGAGAAGCTGACCGCCGAGTGCTTCGGTGACCGCGTGGTCTGGGTGCCGTGGCGGCGGCCCGGCTTCCAGCTCGGCCTGGACATCGCCGCCATCGCCGCGGCGAACCCGCAGGCCATCGGCTGCATCCTCGGCGGCCACGGCATCACCGCCTGGGGCGGGTCCAGCGGCGAGTGCGAGGCCCGGTCGCTGGAGATCATCCACACCGCGGCGGAGTTCATCGAGGCGAACGGCCGCCCGGATCCGTTCGGCCCGGTCATCGCGGGGTACGAGCCGCTGCCCACGGCGCGGCGCCGGGCCCGCGCGGCCGCGCTGGCACCGGTGATCCGGGGCCTGGTCTCGACCGACCGGCCGCAGGTCGGCCACTACACCGACACCGAGGTCGTGCTCGACTTCCTCAGCCGCGCCGGGCACCCGCGGCTGGCCGCGCTGGGCACGTCCTGCCCTGACCACTTCCTGCGCACCAAGGTGCGTCCGATGGTCCTGGACCTGCCGCCGGACGCCCCGCTGGAGGAGGTGGTGGCCCGGCTCGGCGAGCTGCACGCGGCCTACCGCGCCGACTACGCGGCCTATTATCAGCGGTACGCGGGCCCGGACTCGCCCCCGATGCGCGGCGCCGACCCGGCCATCGTGCTGGTACCCGGCGTCGGGATGTTCAGCTTCGGCCCCGGCAAGCAGGCCGCCCGGGTGGCCGGGGAGTTCTACGTCAACGCGATCAACGTGATGCGCGGCGCCGAAGCCCTGTCCACGTACGCGCCGATCGACGAGTCCGAGAAGTTCCGGATCGAATACTGGGCTCTGGAGGAGGCCAAACTCGCCCGCCTGCCCAAGCCCAAGCCGCTGGCCACCAGGATCGCGCTGGTGACCGGCGCGGGGTCCGGCATCGGGCGGGCCATCGCGCTGCGGCTCGCCGCCGAGGGCGCGTGCGTGGTGGCGGCCGACCGCGACGCGGAAAGCGCCGCCGCCGTGGCGGCCGAGATCGGCGGTCCTGACTTCGCCATCGCCTGCACCGCGGACGTCACCGACGAGGAGCAGGTCGCGGCGGCCGTCGCGGCCGCGGCCCTGGCCTTCGGCGGGGTGGACCTAGTGGTGAACAACGCCGGGCTTTCCGTGTCCAAGCCGCTGCTCGAGACCACCGTGGCCGACTGGGACACCCAGCACGACGTGATGGCGCGCGGCTCGTTCCTCGTCTCGCGCGAGGCGGCCCGGGCCATGCGGGCGCAGCGGATGGGCGGCGACATCGTCTACATCTGCAGCAAGAACAGCGTGGTCGCCGGGCCGAGCAACCTGGCCTACGGCGCGGCCAAGGCCGACCAGGCGCACCAGGTCCGGCTGCTCGCGGCCGAGCTCGGCGGCGACGGCATCCGCGTCAACGGCATCAACCCGGACGGCGTGGTCCGCGGCTCGGGCATCTTCGCCGGCGGCTGGGGCGCGCAGCGCGCCGCCGTCTACGGCGTCGAGGAGAAGGACCTGGGCGCCTACTACGCCCAGCGCACGCTGCTGAAGAAAGAGGTGCTGCCGTCCCACGTCGCCGCCGCGGTCTTCGCCCTGACCGGAGGCGACCTGTCGCAGACCACGGGACTGCACATCCCCGTCGACTCCGGGGTCGCGGCCGGGTTCCTCCGGTGAGCCGCCGTGCCTGAGGACGCCATCCGGGTCGCGGCCATCGACCTGGGCGCGTCCAGCGGGCGGGTAGTGGTCGGCCACGGCACGGCGCGCGGGTTCGCGCTGCGCGAGGTCCACCGGTTCGCCAACCAGCCGAGGACGGCCGGCGGCGTGCTGCGCTGGGACGCTCGCGCGCTGTTCGCCGGGATCCTCGACGGGCTGCGCGCCGCCGGCTGCGAGCACGGACCGCTCGACGCGGTGGCCGTCGACGGGTGGGGCGTCGACTACGGCCTGCTGGACGGGGACGGCGTCCTGATCGCCGACCCGGCGAACTACCGGGACCCCCGCACCGGGCCGAGCTACGCCGCGGTCATCGCGACGGCCGGCGGCGTGGGCGGCGTCGACGCGGCCCGGCTTTACGAGGCGACCGGGATCGCGGCGCACCCGTTCAACACGGTGTTCCAGCTGATGGCCGACGCCGGCACCGCGGAGCTGCAGGCGGCCAGGCACGCCCTGCTCGTCCCCGACCTGATGACCTACTGGCTGTCCGGGCAGCTGGGCACCGAGCTGACCAACGCCTCCACCACCGGCCTGCTCGACCCGCGCACCATGACCTGGGCGGCGCCGGTCGCGGCGGCCCTCGGCGTGCCGGCCGGGCTGTTCCCCCGCTTCCGGACGGCGGGTGAGCTGGCCGGCCCGCTGGCCCCGGGCCCCGCAGCCGGCCTCGGCCTAGACCGCCCGCCGCAGGTCGTCATCGGCCCCTCGCACGACACCGCGGCCGCGGTGGCCGGGGTCCCGGCCGCCGACGAGGCGTTCGCCTTCGTCTGCACCGGTACCTGGGCGCTGGCCGGCGTCGAGCTTCCCGCGCCGGTCATCACCGCCGCGGGTCGTCAGGCTGATTTCACGAACGAAGTGGGCATCGACGGCACCATCCGGTTCCTGCGCAACGTGACGGGGTTCTGGCTGCTGCAGGAGTGCGTCCGGGAATGGGAAACACAGGGCCGGCCTGTGGACCTGGACGAGCTGACCCGGGCGGCGGGCCACGTACCCGGCCGCCGGGCCCTCATCGACGTGCAGGATCCCGGCTTCGCCGCGCCGGGCGCGATGACGGAGCGGATCATCCGGGCCTGCCTGCGCACCAGCGGCGTCACGCTGGCCGCCGAGGCGGAGATCCTGCGCTGCATCCTGGACAGCATGGCCGTCGCGATCCGGCACGCGGTCCGCGACGCGGTGCGGGTCACCGGACGGGCGGTCCGCACGGTGCACGTCGTCGGCGGCGGCGTGGCCAACCCGCTGTTCTGCCAGCTGACCGCCGACGCCTGCGGGCTGCCCGTGGTGGCCGGCCCGACCGAGGCCGCCTCCTGGGGCAACGTGCTGGTCCAGGCCCGCGCGCTCGGGGTGACCAGCGGGTCGCTGGCCGAGCTGCGCTCGCTCGTCCAGCGCGGCACCCGTCTGGCCAGGTATCAGCCTGATGACCAGGAGGCGGCGTGGGAACGCGCCGGAGAGATCGTGCTGGCCAGCCGGTCCTAAGGGCTGACCGGCTCCCCGGCCAGCCAGGCGGCGCCGCGCCGGTACAGGCGCTCCACCTCGGGGCCGCGCAGGCCCGGCATATCCGGCTTCACCGGGTAGCCGGCCTGGACCTGCAGGTAGGCCAGGTACCGGTAGCCTTCGGGGTAGCGGGCCAGCAGTTCGGGATCCAGCACGAGCGAGGCCGCCGGGTCGACCGGGTCCAGCCGGTCCTTCTCGTAGATGGGCTGGCGCAGGACGATCCCCCACCGCCCTTCCCGCTGCTCTGCTGGCTCCGGGGGGCCGACCCCCCTGCCCCCCCGCTGACCAAGAAATCGTAGAACCGGCCGGTGCAGGCGAC
>Ga0187807_1000756_pt1 | contig 10339 bp, 10 predicted proteins | sample NC_wetland_sal_i_4_FD_132432 | JGI IMG/M metagenome (GOLD analysis project Ga0187807, IMG submission 132432) | Wetland sediment microbial communities from Neuse River Estuary, North Carolina, USA - ASW_2 | ecosystem: Environmental > Aquatic > Freshwater > Wetlands > Sediment | place: USA: North...
ATGTCGACGCTGGCACCAGCGGCGGTATCTGGGGCCTCGAGCGCGGTTACTGCCTGATGATTGGCGGCGCCAAGGACGTGGTCGACCGGCTCGATCCGATCTTCGCCGCGCTGGCGCCGGGCCGCGGCGACATTCCTGCAACGCCACATCGCGACGGACGCGACCCGCGGCCCGAACAGGGCTATCTGCACGCCGGCCCGCCCGGCGCTGGTCATTTCGTTAAGATGATCCACAATGGCATCGAGTATGGCTTGATGCAGGCCTATGCCGAGGGCTTCGACATCCTACGCAACACGAACCGTGCGGACCTACCGGCTGAGCAACGTTTCGACCTCAACGTCGCCGACATCGCCGAGGTGTGGCGCCGCGGCAGCGTGATCTCCTCCTGGCTCCTCGACCTCACCGCGGCGGCGCTGGCGGAGGATCCTGCGCTGCAGGGCTTTAGCGGTTACGTCGAAGATTCAGGCGAAGGCCGTTGGACGATTGCAGCGGCGCTCGCCGCTGCAGTTCCAGCCGAAGTGCTTTCGGCCGCGCTCTACACCCGCTTTCGTTCGCGCGAAAAAGCGAGCTTTGCGGAAAAGCTGCTGTCGGCCATGCGTAAGGGATTCGGCGGCCACATCGAACAGCCGGACAAGGGTTGATGGCGCACGCAGCCCGCGAACGGCCGCGCCGGGCCGATCCCTGCACGCTCGTCGTTTTCGGCGCGTCCGGCGACCTGACTCAACGGCTGCTGATGCCGGCGATTTATCATCTCGCCGCGGCGAAGCTTCTGCCTGAAAGCTTCGCCGTCATCGGCGTAGCCCGCTCGCCGATGAGCAACGCGCAATTCCGCGCCCATATCAGCGACGGACTGAGCAAGTTCACCGGCATTACGCCTGCCGGGGCGACGCGCCGATGGCTGCTCGAGCGGCTGTCATACATCATTGGAAATTTCGACGATGTGGCAACTTTCGAGCAACTGGCGGCGGTGCTAAAGCAGCGGCAGCATGTGACGCACGGCAATACGCTGTTCTATATGGCGACGCCGCCAAATGTATTCGCACCCTTGGCGGAGCAGCTCGGCAAAGCGGACTTCGCCCGGCCGCCGCACGGCGCCTGGACGCGATTGGTGGTCGAGAAGCCGTTCGGCACGAACCTCGTATCGGCACGCACGCTGAATAAAAAGATCCTCGCCGTCTTCGCCGAAGACCAGGTCTATCGGATCGATCATTTCCTCGGCAAAGAGACCGTACAGAACATCCTGGCGCTGCGCTTTGCCAACAACTTGTTCGAATCACTGTGGAATCGCGACCGCATTGATCACGTTCAGATTACGGTCGCCGAAACCGTCGATGTCGGCCGACGCGGACGATTCTACGACGCAACCGGAGCACTACGCGACATGGTGCCAAACCATCTATTTCAACTTTTGTCGCTCATTGCGATGGAGCCGCCGGTGCGTTTTTCCGCCGACGCCGTGCGCGCCGAAAAAACCAAAGTGCTCCAAGCCATGCGTGCCTACGACCATAACGCGGCTTTTGCCTGCGGCGTCCGCGCGCAGTACCGGTCCGGCAAGGTCGGCGGCAAGACAGTCAAGGCATACCGTCAGACGCCCGACGTCGCGCAGAGCAGCACGACCGAGACCTATGTCGCACTCAAGCTGCTGATCGATACTTGGCGCTGGGCCGGTGTGCCGTTTTATCTGCGCACCGGCAAAGCGCTCAAGGCACGCCGGACCGAGATCGCGATCAAGTTCAAGGACGCACCGTTCGCCATTTTTCGCGACACACGGGTCGAGCAACTGGCGCAGAATTTCGTCGTCATCGGCATCGCGCCCGAAGAGGAGATCCTCATCCAATTCAATGCCAAAGTACCCGGCCCGCAGCTTCGACTGCACGGCGTCGGCATGGAATTCAAATACAAGGATTATTTCGCCGTCGCACCCGAAAACGGCTATGAGACGCTGATCTACGATTGCATGATCGGCGACCAGACTCTGTTCCGGCACGCCGACGACGTCGAAGCGGCATGGCGCGTGGTCCAGCCGTTCCTTGATTGCTGGCGCCGCGATGGCACCAATGGTCTCGATTTCTACGCTGCCGGCAGCGACGGACCGCGTGCAGCCGACGCGCTGCTGGCGCGCGATCATTGCCATTGGCGCTCGATAACAGCTGGGAACCGGCCGTGACCGCAGCGGCTGCACGGGCTCCGCACTCGCTGCCGGGCCGACGTGTCGTCCTGGCCGACGCCGAGATCCTCGCGCGCCACGCCGCGGCCTGGCTGCTCAATCGCGTCCTCGGCGCGCCTGGACGCGTTGCGGTATGCCTGTCCGGCGGCAACACGCCGCGGCCGGTTTATGTGCTGCTGGCGCAGTCGCCATACCGCGATTGCTTTCCTTGGGACCGAGTGCATTGGTTTTGGGGCGACGAGCGCTGCGTGCCGCTGGACCACCCGCGCAGCAATTTCGCGATGGTGCGTGCGGCGCTGTTGGATCGGGCTCCGGTTCCGCCGACCCATATTCATCCGATTGTCACGGCTGACGGGCCAGTGCGCGGTGCGGCAGATTACGAGACCGAACTCAAGCGCTTCTACGGCGCCGAAGAGCTAGCGGCGGATCGGCCGCTGTTCGCGGCGACTCTGCTCGGTGTGGGCGAAGATGGCCATACGGCATCCCTCTTTCCAGGCGTCACAGCATTGCGGGAACAGACGCACTGGTTTGCGCCCGTTCCCGAAGCGCAACCCGAAGCCCGCGTGACACTTACCTATCCGGCACTCGACAGCAGCGCAACTGTCGCCTTTCTTGCCTGCGGCACAATCAAACGGAATGCGCTGCAACGGCTGGCACGCGGCGAAGATCTGCCTGCGGTCCACATCCAGCCGGCGGGACAGATCACTTGGTTTCTCGACCGCGACGCTGCGCCATGACGCGTGGAGCCGGGATCCTGCCGCACGCCGCGGCGATTGAGCGCGCCACGCCGCCCTTCACGTTGGCGATCGACGTCGGCGGCTCGCACATTAAGGCGTCAGTGCTCGACCGTGCGGGGGTGATGATCGCAGCACCGGTGCGCGCGCGAACGCCGCAACCCGCGACGCCGCAGGCGTTACTGCGCGCCATCAAGGATCTCGCGCGTATGCTGCCGCGTTATGACCGCGTCTCGGTCGGCTTCCCCGGCTATGTCCGACGCGGACGCATCCATACCGCCCCTAATCTCGGCACTGAGCGCTGGGCTGGTTTCCAACTCGACCGCGCCCTGACGCGACAACTGCGAAAACCGGCGCGCGTGCTCAACGATGCCGACGTTCAAGGCCTTGGCGCCATCGAAGGCCGCGGCCTCGAATGCGTGCTCACGCTCGGTACTGGCATCGGTTCGTCGCTATTCGAGGACGGGCGCCTAATGCCGCATCTTGAGCTCGGCCAGCATCCGTTGCTCAAGGGTAGGACCTACGACCAATATCTTGGCAACGCGGCGGCCGACAAAAAGGGTACGCGCACCTGGAACCGGCGACTGCGCAAGACGATCGATATCGTCCGCACCTTAGTGAACTTCGATCGGCTTTACCTGGGCGGCGGCAACACGCGGCTGATCGACTTCAAGCTGCCGCGCGACGTGAAAGTTACGCCCAATGCCGACGGCATGACGGGTGGCGTCCATTTGTGGGACGCGATGCTCGATCCAATCTTTGCGGCGCCGCTACGCACCGCCAAACCGCTTCGGTGATTGCAACCAGTTGACGCCAGGTAGCCCAGCATACGCGCCGTTTGCTGGCCTTGTGTTTTTCGTGGATTCGGTCATGCTTTTAAATTCAGGTGGCGTCCGTGGTCTATGCAGTTACAGGGGTTACGATGAGTGAATCCGCGAAAGCTCGGGCCAATGGTGCCGACCTCGATACGATCCGCGACGACATCGACACCGTGCGCAAGGATTTGGCGCGCCTGATGGAGCACGTAAAGGCGGGCGCGTTGCACAATATCACGGGCCAAGTCGAAGAAATGTCCGATGAAGCACGCCGGCTCTACAATCAGGCGCTCGCCGGAGGCGAACGCGGCGCCGAAGCACTCGCCCGCCAAGTCGAAGAACGGCCGCTGACGAGCCTGCTGATCGCTTTCGGCCTGGGCTTCATCGGCAGCCGATTGATTCTTCGCTAGGCCGCTGATGCGGACGGGCGGCATCGTCAAACTCGCGTTAGCCGTCCTCGCCGAAGTCACCACCTTTGAACGCGTACGGAAGCGGGCGCCGCGCATTGCCATCGCGGCGCTTCTGATCGTTCTGGCGTTCGCAGTCGTTGCTGGCGGCTTCGGCTGCGCCGTTGCGGCCCTGTGGATCTGGCTGTTGCCGCTCGTCGGCCCGTGGGGCGCGCCGCTGATTTGCGCCGGCGTTCTGGTGCTCGTCGCCGGCGGACTGGTCGGCGGTGGATATTACCTCGCACGCAGCCAACCGAAGACCGGGAACAGGGCGCTCGCAACCGCAATCGAAAGCGGCGATTTCGCACCTCTGATCCACGAGCACAAATGGCTCCTGCTGGCGCTGGCAGCGCTGAGCGGCGCGGCCGCCGCCGAAAAAGTCGGCAAGACGGCGCGACGCAAACGCTAGCCGCCGACCGTGTGTCCAGGCGGCCCACGGTGCAGACTTAGATTGTGTGCCGTGTTGATGAGGCCGACATGCGAGAAGGCCTGCGGAAAATTCCCCAACAGCCGTCTGGCATGTGGGTCGTACTCTTCGGCGAGCAACCCGACGTCGTTGCGTAACGCAAGCAGCCGTTCGAACAGCGTTCGCGCTTCGCGTCGGCGGCCTATCAGCGCATAGTTGTCGGCGAGCCAGAACGAGCAAATCAAGAACGCGCCTTCGTCACCCGACAACCCATCGGGTGCCTGGTCGGGATTATAGCGGCGCACCAGCCCGTCGAACGTCAGTTCCTGGGCGATCGCATCCATTGTCTTGATCACGCGTGGATCATCGGGCGGTAGAAATCCGACCAACGGGATCCTCAGCAGCGCCGCGTCGAGCGCCTTGCCGCCGAACTGCTGCACGAAAACGCCGCGATCATGATCGACACCGTAAGTGCATGCCTCTTGATGGATCTGATCGCGGACCGCGGCCCAGCGCTTGGCCGGGCCCTTCAGGCCAAATTTCTCCGCTGACTTTACCGCGCGGTCTAAGGCCACCACGCCATGACGGCGGAATGGGTATTGCGTTGCTCGGCGTGCCGCGCCTCCCAGATACCGGAATCGGGCTTTTGCCAATTGCCTTCGAGATATTCAAGCAGCTGCTGTTGGACGCGTTCGGCGTCGTCTTCGGGTTCCGCGCCATGGACCCGCGCCGTGTAGAAGACATCCATTACGTCGCCATAGATATCCAACTGCCGTTGCAGATGCGCCGCATTGCCAATCCGCACCGGTCGGCTGTCGGCATAGCCCGGGAGCCAAGGCAATTCGTGTTCGCTCAGCCGCCGTTCGCCGGCGATGCCATACATGATCTGCATGTCGGCGGGCGCACCCGCGACGGCACGGAGTAGCCACTCGCGCCAGGCCTTGGCTTCGTCGACGTAGCCGGCCAAAATGAACGCGAACAACGTGAACGCCGCATCGCGCAGCCAGCAATAACGATAATCCCAGTTTCGTCCGCCGCCGAGTTTTTCCGGCAGCGACGTGGTCGGTGCAGCGACAATGCCGCCGGTCGGCGCATAGGTCAGCGCCTTGAGCGTCAGGAGCGAGCGCATCACCGCGTCGTGCCATTCGCCGCCGGCCTCGGGTGTGCAGCGTGCGCTCCATTTCCGCCAATAATCTTCCGTATCGTCGAGCGCCGCCCGCGGATCGAGTCCGGCCGGTTCGTCGTCATATGAACGCCACCAGGTCACTGTGAATGACGCGCGTTCGCCGGCGCGCACAGTAAAATCTGCAACGGTGCCCTTGCCGTGATTTTTGAGATCGACGGAAGTCCGTAGCACGACGGCTTCCGGACCGGCGATCATCTGCACGCCATGCGCGCGCCGACGAAGCCAGGGAACTGTACTGCCGTAATCGAATCGAAAGTTCACATCGAGCTTCATTGGCACCGCACCGCGGTCGCCGCGGACGACGCGCATCACGTCGACAACCCCTTGTCGTGGCTTGGGCATGAAATCGATCAAGGTGACGACGCCCGAATCACAGATGAATTGGGTTTCGAGAATCATCGTGTTGCCGCGGTAGCGACGCGACACGTTGCGTACGGGCTCCGCTGGCGCGATCAACCATCGGCCATTGTCGGGCGTACCGAGAAGCGCGGCAAAACATGCCGCCGCGTCGAAACGCGGCAGCGCGAGCCAATCGATCGACCCGTCGCGGCCGACGAGCGCAGCCGTCGCGCAGTTGCCGATCAGCGCATAATCCTCGATCCGGGCTGTCGGTTTTGTGGACGTGGTCATGCGACGCGACCGTCAGCCGGTACGGCAGATTCTGTCAAGCAAAACGGCACCGGCGGCGGTGCGATGGCCATATTGTCGTGGTTCGGCATGGCCATTCGGTCGTTTGATCCATCGGCCGCGCAGACGGCCCCGCGATTAAAGCCGTTCCATGCGCGAGAGTTCCCGCTCAGCATGCCTATTTATTCACGGCGCCTGAGACGAACCAGCAATTCGACAAGTCGCCGCGGCAAGGGTTCGGCGGCGATGCGGCCGTAGAGATCCCGCAAGACAACGGCGATCCGATCAGGCTCGCATGGAATCTGTTGCTCATCCGACGGTATCTTTCCGGATACCGAACGTTCCTTATCGCGCGACACTGCCATTGGAATCGGATCAGGCTCAAGCCACGCGCCGCGTCCACGCCGAACGCGCCGTGGCCGCGGTGCAGTCGGATTGAAAGCCGTGCCGGACCATCGGGTCACTTCCCGCCTCATCGAGCAAACGGCGCTGCAGGCCGATTGGTTCATTCGGACTGACGTCGAGCTGCGACACGCTCGGGAAAGCCACACTCCGAACATCAGGGGCGTGGCGCCAGCGTAAACGCCCGGACGCCGGCCGCGCTGGCAACAATTGCTTCCGTGACAAGACCGACGAACAAGCCGCTATCGATCACGCCGGGAACCGCTGCGATGCGCGTTGCCAGCAACAGCGGATCGGCGATTACGCCGCATGTGCAGTCAGCGATCACCAATCCATCGTCGGTGACGAAATCGCGACCGTCAACCTGACGAATCGCCCCGGGTACGCCAACGGCTGCAAGTTCCATGAGCGCCCGTGCCCGCGCGAACGGTAGGAGCGCGACCGGCAGTGGCGCACTGGCACCGAGCCGATCGACCAATTTGCGGTCATCGGCAATCACGATGAAACGCCGGCTGGCGCGCGCGACCAGCTTTTCGCGCACCAGGCTGCCGCCGCCGCCTTTGATCAGATTGAGCGTGCCTTGCTCGATTTCATCGGCACCATCGATCGCGAGGTCGATCGATCGGCCGTCGAATGGAACCAAAGGGATGCCATGCCGGCGCGCGAGATCAGCGATGCGCTCCGACGTCGGAACGCCCGCTACCCGCAAACCGCCGGCGATCCGCTCTGCCAGCACCGCGAGCGCGAATTCAGCAGTGGTGCCGCTGCCGAGCCCAACGGTCATGCCGTCGGCAATCATCGCGACAGCCCGTTCGGCCGCCGCACGCTTGAAGCCGTCAATTGCCATTTGCGATTTTGGCATTCGCTTAGCCCCCGCGACGGCGCCGCACGGGCACGCCGGCGCGCGCCAATTCACTTCCCAGGCGTCCGCTCAGCCAGAGGCCAAACATGCGCAGGTCGCTGATCAGCGACCACAATGGGTGCGTGAAAGTAGCCGGCCGGTTGCCCTCGATTATCGCGTGCGCGATCCACGCTGGGCCATATCCGGCCACGATCGCGCCGGCCAAGAACCAAACGCTGCTGGTTGCGATAAGGCCGGCGAAACAGACGATTGCAGCACCGGTGCCGAAAAAATGCCAAATCCGCGTATCGGCGCGGCCATGCTCCCGCAGATAGTGCGCCCAAAACTGCGCATAGTTGTCGAACGGACCAGTGTGCCGACGCGGCGGCCGGATGGAACTGCGGGCCATGGATCGCGCCTTACTATAGGAAATCAGCCAGGGGCACCGCCAGTGACTACAGGCGTGCGGGAATTGCCTTCAATCCGCCAAAATCGGGCGCATCATTTTCCTCCAAATGGTTGGAACGGGCGCGCGTCGGCGCCCAATCGCCTGTCACGGAGGTTTCGATGAAACACGCAGCCCTGGTCCTGATGACCACCTTAGCTTTAGGCGGAACGGCGCATGCCCAAGCCTGGCCGAACGCAGCGCCGTCGCCATACGGCGCGCCCGCAACGCCGAATTCCGCTGCCGCAACCGCACAACCCAGCGCTGTTGTATCGTCGCCGGCCGTGCCGACTGGCGAAGAGGTTAGCACGCCACCGCACGCACTTGGTGCCGCCGCACCCAGCGTAGGCGTGACGAACCAAACAGCGCTGCCGGTGTCTGGGGAGACGCCTGTTGCCGATCTCGACAACCCGGAGGGCGGCCGTGCGACCAGCGCCCTCAATGTGCTCGAAGCGCAAGGTTACGCATCGTTTAGCGATTTCCGTCCAGATGGCACCAAGTTCACGGCCCTGGTGAACGACAACGGTCAGCAATTCCGGGTTGTGATCAATCCGGACACAGGACAAATTTCGCGCCAATAAGCGGGGAACCGCTAGCGGCGTTGGTTCGGCTGCATTAAGATTCGCGCGTTCGTACGAAGCCATGACACGAGCGCGATCGCTGTCGACCGCTGCTGCTTTCGTTCTGGCATTCGCGCTGTGCGCGTTCGCCCAACCCGCGCGCGCCGACACGCAAATCTACCAATACGAAGTCGAGCACCCGACTTTCGGGAATATCGGCACCTACACGAACGTCGTCGATCAATCGGGCGGTCGCACACACGTCGAGAGCGTATTGCACGTTGCAGTGCGGCTGCTTGGCATCGTCGTCTACCGCCAGGACGCGACGCGCAGTGAAGAATGGCGCAACGGCCGATTGATTGCATTCCACGGCGACACTACTACCAACGGCACAAGCGTCGAAATTTCGGGAGAAGCGCGCGGGAACGCTTTCGTGATCACGACGCCGGATGGCACGACGGTGGCGCCCGCTGATGTGCGAACGTCCAATCCTTGGTCTTCTAGATTTCTCAATGCACATGTGATGATGTCGACCAAGAGTGGCCGAACTGAGACTGTGCGGATCAGCGGTGGCAACGAAACGGCGGTGACGTTCGACGGCACCACCCGCCTCCTCCGCCAGTATCTGATTGATGGCCAAAAACGCGGCGTCGTCTGGCTCGACGATCACGGCGTTCCGATCGCGTTCAAGGTATGGGAGGACGGTACGCCGATCGAGCTTGTGCTGATCTCGCCGGCGATACCGCTGCGTCAGACAGCGATGAGCGCGCACTGAGCGGCGCGGCGCTCTAGCCTTCGTCACATTAAACTCGGATACTGTGCCGCCTTGGCGGTGCGACGGGGGCGTGCGTGGATATATATTCAGGCCCGGTCTTCGAGATGGCGCGGCAGCAGTTCGGCATCGTCGCCGATCACCTCGGTATTCCCGAAAACGAGCGCGACCGGCTGCTCTATCCGAAGCGCGCCGTGACCGTCGCGGTTCCGGTCAACCTGGACGACGGCCGTACCCGGATCTTCGCCGGCTATCGGGTTCAGCACCATCTGACGCTCGGCCCGACGAAAGGCGGCACGCGCTTCGCGCCGCGGCTGGACCTTGGCGAAGTGGCAGCATTAGCCGTGTGGATGAGTTGGAAATGCGCGCTCGTTGGCTTGCCGTACGGTGGCGCCAAAGGCGGCGTCGCCTGCGATCCGCGCGCTTTGTCGAAGCGTGAGCTCGAGGCCGTTTCGCGCCGTTACATGCAGGAAATGATCCCCTTCGTCGGACCGCATACCGACATCATGGCGCCCGACATGGGCACCAACGAACAGGTCATGGCCTGGTTCATGGATACCTATTCGATGTTTCGGGGCCATGCGGTCACCGAGATCGTCACGGGCAAGCCGGTTGGCGTCGGCGGCACGGTCGGCCGCCGCGAGGCGACCGGCCGCGGGATCGCCTATCTGGTGGCGCGGGCGCTCGAAACGCTGGGACTCAAGTCCGTCGAGGCGACCGCGATCGTCCAAGGCTTCGGCAATGTCGGTTCCGTCGCCGCAGCGACCTTGGCGCGCCGCACGGGCACAAAGGTCATCGGCTTGGCAGACCATACTGCGGCCTATTACGACGATCGCGGACTGCCGCTCGATGCGATCGAAGCGCATGCGCAAACACACGACGGCGTGCTCGCCGGCTGGTCGAAGGAGGCGGTTATCGGCGCCGACGAGCTGCTGACG
>Ga0187807_1000757_pt1 | contig 10325 bp, 10 predicted proteins | sample NC_wetland_sal_i_4_FD_132432 | JGI IMG/M metagenome (GOLD analysis project Ga0187807, IMG submission 132432) | Wetland sediment microbial communities from Neuse River Estuary, North Carolina, USA - ASW_2 | ecosystem: Environmental > Aquatic > Freshwater > Wetlands > Sediment | place: USA: North...
CCGACGTGGTGCGGCACAACTTCAGGGTCGGGGTGGCCGAACGGCTCGGCATCGACGCCGCCACGGTCGCCCGGCTGAACCAGGGGGCCGTCTACTGCCATGCCAGCGCTTCGGCGGTACCGGCCCGCGCGCGATGTTCCCCGGCAACGACGCGCTGATGCAGGCGGTGACCGGGTTCGAGCGGGCCATCGGCGGGGCGGGCAACGACCCGATCGCGGCGACGTGGATTCCGATCGACATGACGGGCGGCTGGGTCGCCGCGGCGGGCGTGCTGGCCGGCCTGTACGCGCAGGCGACCGGCGGCGGCGCACAGCAGGTCGCGACCAGCCTGCTCGGCGCCGGGATCCTGCTGCACAGCGGGGTGTTCTGGCGCGACGGCGAGCTCGTCCGCGGCCCGTCGCTTGACGGGGCGCAGACCGGATACGGCCCGGGATACCGGATCTACCAGGGCGGCGACGGTCACTGGTTCGCGCTCGTGGTGCCCACCCCCGACGCCTGGCGCCGCCTTGGCGGGCTGGTCGAGGTTCCCGAGCACTATGTGCCGCTGCGCGACGGCGACGCCGATAGCGTCGCCCGGCGGGCGGAGGCCGCTCTGGAGACGGCGTTCGCCACCGCGCCCGCGGCGTTGTGGGTCGGCCGGCTGCGCGACTGCGGGCTGCTCGCCGAGCTCATCGAGCCGGCCGACCGCGACGGCTTCCGGCGGGCCATCCTCGACGACCCGGTGAACCGCCAGCTCGGCCGCGTCGTGTGCTACGAGACCGCGGACTGGGGTCGCTTCGAGCAGATCGGCCCGCTGCTGCGCTGCGGCCCGGACGCCGGGAGCGGACCGCGGCTGATGCTCCCGGGCGTCGGCGAGCACACCGCCGAGATCCTGGCCGAACTCGGGTTCAGCGCCGAGGACGCCGGCGCTCTGCTGGCCGCAAAGGTCACCAGCCAGCCTGAGACCTGATGTCGGTCCTACTGAGGCCCGAAGTAGACGATGTCGGTGTCAGAGCCCGAGTAATCGGACTCGTTCGTGACCTGAGTCGGGTTGCCGCCCGAAGCGGGCACGGTGAACAGCTGCGAAGGCCCGCCCTGCAAGTTGGCGAAGAATGCGATCTGCGAACGGTCCTTCGAGTACATGCCGTCGTAGACGTAGTACTGCGTCTGAGGGAGCAGCTTTTTCAGATCGCTGGCGCTGATGCCGTAGGAGGGTAGCGCGGGCAACGGCATGTCCTGCGCGGTGCTGATGCCGTTCGCCGTGGCCCACACCGGCTCTGAGCCGTCGTCGTTCGCCACGGCGTTCAGCGCCCAGGCGCCACCGGCCCCGAAGTCGATCGTGACGCCGTTGGTCACGTCAACGTCGCTGGGGAAGGTCACCGTCTGGGCCCGGTCGCCGTGATGCAGCATGACGCTTCTGGTCGAGCCAGGCGCTGGCTCGACCCACCACACGGTGCCATCCGGCCCGAACACGGCGTCGAGGATGTTGTTCTGCGGCGCGGAGGCGAACCCCGTGGACTTCTTGACCGGCGCCATCAGGGTGAGAGTGTTGTCGGCTATCGATACCGATGCCGGCACGGTGTTGCCGTTCGTGATGGACACGGTGCCCATGATGCTGGTGAACTCGGGGTTCCACTGCCAGCCCTGGCAGGGGTCGCCGTTGCCTTCCTCGATCCCGCTGTCATCGGTGGGGTTCCATGTCACCTCGCCGTAGGCCGTGCTGAACTGTTCGCTCTGGTAGGAGAAGGTCGCGGTGGTGAGCTGACCGGAGCTCACGTCGAACGTGTCGACCTCCACCTGATTGCCGAAGGTCGGCGCGTCGCACGCGACGACGATGTTGCCCGAGCCCCCCGGCCCGGCGCCCGGCCCATCCGCGGGCGGGGATCCCGCGTCCGGCGACCCGTCCGCCGCCGGCGATCCCGCGTCTGCGGGCGGGGATCCCGCCGGCGAGCCCGCTCCCGCGTTCGTCGGGCCCGCCGCGGAGCTGCTGGCGATCCCGCCTCCGCCGCACGCCGTCACGGTCGCTAGCACCGCCGCGGTCACGACACCCATGGTGATGCGCTTGCGCACCAGTCACGCTCCTCACGCACGTTTAATGCAACCTGCCGAGCACGCTAGCGGGCGAAACGCGGCACGGGCGGCGTCAGAGGCAATGTCCGGACAAACCCGGACAACATCAGACCCGGTCCGCGTGACCGAAGGCATGCGGGCAGGATTGGGGAATGGTTCGTTCCGCGCCACGCCATGACCGCGACGCCGGCGGCCCGGCCGACGTGCTGGCGGCGAAGGCCGCCCTGCGCGAGGAGATCTGGTCCGCCATGCGCTCGGCGAAGGTGGCCAGATTCCCGGGCGCGCCGGGGCGGATCCCCAATTTCACTGGCGCGGAGGCGGCCGCCGAACGGCTGCGCGCGCTGACTGTCTGGCCGCAGGCTGCCACCGTGAAGGCCAATCCGGACTCGGCGCAGCTCCCGGTGCGCCAGCGGGCCCTCGAGGACGGCAAGACCGTCTACATGGCGGTCCCGCGACTGGCCGAGCCCGAGCCGTTTTTCGCGCTTGACCCGGACCACCTGGACCAGCCGCCGCGCAAGGCAGCGTCGATCAGCGGCGCGTCGCGCAGCGCGCGTCGGGTCACGCTCGACGAGCTGACCCCGGTCGACTTGGTGGTGATGGGCTGTGTCGCGGCCGGGGAGGACGGCGCGCGGCTCGGCAAGGGCGGCGGGTTCGCCGACCTGGAGTTCGCGCTGGCCAGCGCGGCGGGCCTGATCGGGCCGCGCACGGTCACCGTCACCACCGTGCACGAGATCCAGGTGGTGCCGGCCGGGGCGATCCCGCTGACCGGTCACGACGTGCCGGTCGACTTCGTGGTCACGCCCGAGCGCGTCATCGACTGCCGCCAGGTCCGCGGGCCGCGCCCGTCGGCCGGAATCGCCTGGGACGACTTGACTGACGAGAAGATCGCCGCGATCCCGCTGCTGTCCGCCCTGCGCGCTGCCCGGCGGTAAGCCAGCGGGCAAGGCCTGTTCAGCGGTCGGCGGGAGGGCTACGCTCAGGCATGCGTGACGTCGCGGCTGCTATTTGCCTGCTATTGAGCTCGCCCATCCTGTTCGCGGCGACTCCCGCCGTGGCCCACGCCGTCGCGCTGGATAACTGCAGCGGGACGTCCTACAGCTGGACGGATAAGGACAACACCAACAGCTGGACCGATCCCGGCAACTGGGATCCGGGGGGCGTCCCCGGCGACTGTGCGCAGGACAGCGCGAGCATCCAGCCGAATCCGAACGACGCGTTTCCCACCATGGTCGTCCCGGCCAACACGACCCTGCAGAGCCTCAGCCTGTCAACGCCCGGAAATCAGGGATGGGTCACCTTGTCGGATGGCAGCCTGAAAATCACGGGAAGCTTCAGCTGGTCCGGATACGGCACGATCTCGACGCCGGTAACAGCCGGCGGCTCCGCAAGCGTGACCATCAGCGATAACGACAACAAGCTGATCCTGTCACCGGACGGGACGACCCAGGTCAACTTCAGCCTGGCCGGCGTCACGACCGTCTCCGGTACGGGCCTGGCCTTGAGCGGCAGCGGAGCCAACATCATCAACACCGGCACGTTCAACCTCGCGCCCGGCGCGATGATCACCAGCCAGGATTGCTGCGTGTCCCTGGCCACCTTCGTCAACAAGGGCACCGTGGCTGTCGCGGGGTCGCCGCTGGGCGGCGGTAAAGCCACGCTCGAAGGCATGGCCTTCAACAACGGCGCCACCGGCAAGGTGACCATCGGCACCGGCGCGGTCCTCGAATTGCAGGTCGCCCCGTCCACGCTCGCCGCCGGCGTGTCCGTCGGGGGAGGCGGGACCCTGCTCGCCGACAACAACGCCAACATCACCCTCGGCGGCGCGGTCAGCCTCGCGGACGGCACCACCTTCGCCCTGGGACTGGATCAGTACAACGCCGGGGGGACACTATCCGGAGCCGGGACCCTGCGCGGGGACGGCACCTTCTCCTGGACCGGGGGCACGCTCGCCGCGGACCTGACCGTCGCCCGTCCGGTCAAGACAAGCATCACCGGCGGCCAGCGCAAGTTCCTCGATGCCACGTTCGGTCCGCGCACCGGCTCGCTCACCGTCGGCGGGGACACTACGCTGTCCGGCACCGGGCTGATCATGAACGGCGCCGCGCACCTGATCAACACCGGCACCTTCAACCCCCAGGCCGGCTCGGCCATCTCCGCCTTCGGCTGCTGCGTGAACCCCGCGGAATTCGTCAACAAGGGCACGCTCACCGTGAACGTGGGAGCGGGTAACGCGTTCGCGCTGCCCGCGCCCGGATGGCCGGGCCTCGCCTTCATCAACAGTGCCACGGTCGACCTGAAAAGCGGCACTTTCCAGTTCGGGGCCCCTGGCTACATCCAGTCCGGCGGCAAGACCACGCTCGGCGGCGGGTCTCTGGAGTCCACGTCGCCGTCTTCGGCCGCGGTGAGCCTGCAAGGCGGGACACTGGCCGGCGCCGGCACCATCACCGCCGCCGTCGTGAACAAGAAGGCGACCATCGATCCCGGTACCGCGCCCGATAGCGACGGCATCATCACGGTTAAGGGGAACTACACCCAGGCGAGCACCGGCACCCTGCGGATCGACATCAAGGGCGGCGCGCCCGCCGGCGACAACTTCGACCAGCTGGCGGTGCAGGGGACGGCCAGCCTTGACGGCACCCTCGCCTACAACCTGGTGAACGATTTCCATCCCGCCGGGACCGACTTCTTTCCCCTGGTCACCTACACGGCACATACCGGCCGGTTCAAGGCACTGGACCCGGACACCGGAAGCCCGCGCTACTGGGTCAACTACAAGCCGGCCGCGGCGATGTTCTCCTACGGTCCCTGGGGCATCGACACCAAGGGGGACTGCACCGCCGCGAACCCGCCGGCCGGCTGCGCCCCCAAGATCACCGCGGCCGACTATCAGCAGGTCAGCGAGAAGCTGGGCACGCCCGACTTCTGGGGACGGTACATCGGCGACTCGCTCACGTCGATGAAGAAGGATGAATGCGTGCCGGCCCCCAGCAGCACCCGGTACTCGAAAAAAGACATAACCCAGGCCGAGGTGACCGAAGCCAGGACGCTGGACCTGCCCATCCTGCCTGTCTACTTCAACTACGACGCTGACGTGGTCAACGACGAGAACGGCGAGCAGTGCGGCAAGAACCTGGCCACCGCCGCCATCGAGTTCGCGCAGCATTTCCATATTCCCGGCGGCACGGCCATCTTCGTCGACATCGAGTACAACGTCGACACCAGCAAGGAGTTCGTCAAAGGCTGGTATGACCGGTTCAACTCGTCCTTCAGCTACCAGTCCCCGTACGACAAGGACGCCACCGTCAGCTATGACGCCGGGTTCTACAAGGCGGGTTACTACGCGGACACGAGTACGCCGAGTTTCAGCACGGCCTACTGCGGTGCGGTAGCGCAGGAATCCGCCATCGGGACGAACTCGTTCATCTGGACCAGCTCACGCGGGCTGTCCTGGTCGAAGAAGGCCGACGAACCCAAATGGCGGGCGGTTGCTCCCGCGTCCTGCCACAGTCAGACCGTCGCCTGGCAATACAACGGCGGCACCCCCCCGAACCAGCCCCCGCCGGTCAACGTCGACACCGACGAGGCCCTGCTGCCGGACCTGCCGCTCTGGAGACCATGACGCGGATCACGTCCGTCTGGCAGCGGTGACCCGGATTTCTGGCTAGGCTGTCGCCACACCTGCACCATTTCTCCCACTTTGAGCTATATCGAAGGTCTTTTCGTATGATGCACACCCGTCGGCTGCCGACCACCCTCGGCTGCCAAGGCACATCTGATTCCCCGCACGACCTGGTCACCTGGCTGGGCACCTGGGTTCCGGGCGACGAGTCCACTAACGAGCCGGCCTGCTGGGTCTGTGACGGGCACCCCTACAGCACGCCCCCGCGGTACCCCTACATGAAGGCGACCCGCTGGGCGCCGTAGGCCACGACGCCGGGTACCAGCTGATGGCCAACGCGATCTGGCCAGCCTGGCGGTGGGCTATGGCTGGTCGGGCACGCCAAGCAAGCGGGCGGTGTTGCTGCGCAGCACCTTGCGTGTCACCACCGCGTCCTGCCCGGCGAGGCTGGCGACGTAGTCCCCGGGCTCGCGCAGCCCCTCGGGATGCGGCCAGTCCGAGCCGAACAGCACGTGGCCCGGCCCCACGGCGTCGATTAGCTCGTCCACGTCGTCTTCGGGGAACGGGCAGATCCACAGGTGCTCCGCCAGCGCCTCGCTCGGCCTGGGCGGCAGCGTGCCGCCGATCATCGGGCCGAGGCGGCCGAGCGCCGCCGCCTTGTCCACGGTCTTGAACAGCGGCTTGAGCCAGTTCGAGCCGTTCTCGATGGAGACGATCCGCACCGCCGGGTGGCGGCCGAACAGGTTGTGTAGCGTCAGCGCGATCAGCGTGTCGACGAGCGGGCGCTCGGTGTTGCACAGCGCCCATTGCAGCGGCGATTGCCGGTGCGACGGATTGTCGGCGTTCTCCGACCACAGCGGTCCGTAGAAGCGGTTGTAGCCGCTGTTCGACACGTGGAACACCACAGGGATCCCCGCCTCGGCCACCGTCGCCCAGAACGGGTCGAAGTACGGGTCCGCGGGCGAGCGCCCGGCCCCGGCGCCGGCGCCTGCGATGACCGGGCCCGGGCGAGGTGCACCAGGCGGGCGCCCGCCGCGATAACGCGGTGCAGTTCGCGGCCTCGACGCCCTGGGTGTCCATCAGCGCCAGCCGCGCCGCCTTGCTGGTGAATTCCGGGTGATCCCTGGCGCTGACCACCTCGCGGTGCGTGAACCCGTCCGCCACGCGCCTGCGAACAGGCCCTGCAGCGCGCCGGGCGCCGACGCGTAGTCGCCGGGCATCACGCTCATGAACGTGCGGCGGTCCCGCAGGTAGATGCGCCCGAGCCCGTCGGCGCCGCGCTCAACCCGGATGGTCCGGTCCCGCAAGCCTGACTCGATGTGGCGGGAGAAGCAGTCGTCCGGCTCGTAGTAGTGCTCGTCGGCGTCGATCAGCCGGTACTCCATCGTCACACCCGCCATCGTCACACCCGCCATCGTCTCACCCGTGACCGCCACGGTCGCAGTTAATAAGTGAATGCCCAGTTACTAATGGTCCCGTGTCCGGCGCGGTGCTGTCAACATGCCCGGAGCATCCTCCCTCTATTAACCGAGCGAAATGATCGGAATAATAGGGATAGTCAGGCCCCTAGGTATGCGGCCTGAGGCACAGGAAGGGGAGCACCCACGTGAAGGAGAAACTCAGACCCGGATGGCCGCGCAGACCGCGCGTGCGGGCCACGCTGGCGGTCGGCATGGCCCTCGCAGGCCTGTCCGGCCTCGCGCTCGCGCAGCCGAGCCGGGCGCTGGCCGACCCGACCGAGACGCTGGTCGCGGTCGGCGCGGACACCACCCAGGACGTCTTCAACCAGTTCGCGCTGGACGCGGCCGGCAACCTGGTCGGCTCGTACAACGCGACCAACCCGGTGACAGGCGCCGCCCACGAGATCATCACGCCGGCCGACGGCAGCGCCGAGGTGAACTGCAGCTTCGCCCGGCCCAACGGCTCGACCGAGGGTGTGGCCAACCTGCGCCTCGCCCTCAACCCGGCGACAACCAACGGCTCCGCCGCCGTGGCCCCGGTGGCGCAGCAGGGCTGCGTCGACATCGCCCGCTCCTCGAGCGGTCCGGGCACCCTGCAGTCCAACACCGGTCCGATCGTGTACGTCCCGTTCGCGCTTGACGCGGTGGCCGGCGCGACCGGCCCGGCGACCTGCACGGGAACTCCCAATCCCTGCGCCTCCTACAGCTACACCTACACCAACGGGACCACCCAAACCGTGACGGCCGCCCCGGTGCCTACCGCCATCACGACCGCCAGCGACTTCACCTTCGCCGACCTGCAGATCCTGTATGACAACTGCGGGACCGTCACCGAGGGCGGAATCATCTACAACCCGGGCACCGCGACCGCCGGCCAGGTGCAGATCGACCTGTACATCCCGCAGTCCGGCTCAGGCACCCGCAGCTTCTGGGCCAGCACCCTCGGCTTCAACAACACGACGCCGCCGGCCTGCGTCCACGACACCATCGTGGGCGGCTCCCTCGCCGCCGCGAGCCCGGCAGTGCCCGTCGAGCAGAACAACGGCACCCCTGTGGCTACCGACCCCAACGGATACGTGCCGTTCTCCATCGCGCAGTGGATCGCGCAGCGCAACGGCCACGACGACCGTCGGCACACCGCGGTGCTTGCCAACCTCACGCCGGCCGGCAGCACCACCCCGGTGTCGCCGTTCAGCAACGGCAACCCGGCCACCGGATCGCTGAACACCAACTTCCCGATCACCCGCGACGTCTACAACGTCGTGTCGTACACCCGGGTGACCACCACCACCGACCCGCTGTACAGCCTGCTCAACGGGCCGAGTTCGTTCGTCTGCCAAGACTCGCTGCAGATCATCTCGTACGGCTTCGCCCTGATCCCCTCGACGTGCGGTGAGGTCGTCGCCACACTGCGCGCCCAGGGCTAGCAGCTCACCTCGGAGGCCTCCGCGGACCCCCGCAGTGCCCGGGGAGGCCTCCACCCCTATCGCGACTACCCCTATCGCCACGACCGCGTGCTCCGTAAGATAAGTGAGTCCTCGCTCGCTTAAGTGCTCGGCAAGGGGTGCGGAATGAAGGTCGCCGTGGCGTACGAGGCGGGCCAGCCGCTCGTCCTCGAAGACCTTCCGGTGCCGGCCATCGGGCCGCGCGACGTCCTGGTGCGGGTCAGCGCCTCCGGCATCTGCCACACCGACCTCAACGTCATCGAGGGCAAGTCCGCGCTGAGCCTGCCGATCGTGCCCGGCCACGAGGGCTGCGGGATCGTCGAGGAAACAGGCCGTGAGGTGAGGCGGGTCAAGCCCGGCGACCGCGTGCTCGCGTCCGTCACCCCCGCGTGCGGCGCCTGCTGGTGGTGCCTCAACGACATGTCCAACCACTGCGAACTCAACCCGGCCGTGACGGCGAAGCAGCGGTTCGGCCTGAGCGACGGCCGGACCGCCGGCGCGGTCTGCGGCTGCGGCACCTTCGCCGAAGCCATGGTGGTAGACGAGGCGTCGCTCGTCCCTGTGGACACCAGCCTCAGCGACGCGGAACTCGCCCTGCTCGGCTGCGGCGTCACCACGGGCCTCGGCGCGGCGCTCAACACCGCGAGGATCACCCCGGGATCTCGGACTCCACCTGGCCGGACACCGTGGCGATGGCGGGTAAGTGGCTCGCCCACCTGCCCGCGGAGACGCAGCACAAGATCACCGTGGGGAACGCGTCGCGGGTCTACAACTTCACCCCGGCCGACCCGGCGTCGATCAGCGTTTCCTGACCGCTCCTCGCGAAGCCGCCGTGCAAAGCCGCCGTCATCGCGGTGAATCTGGTGCCGCTAGCGGGTCTGTACCTACGACGAGGGGTAGACCAGCCAGCACGAGGTGACGATGACGGTCAGCGCGGATTTCACCACCCTCACCAGCCCGTTCCGCGGTGAGCTGCTGGCTCACTGCTACCGGATGCTCGGCTCGGTCGACGAGGCCGAGGACCTGGTGCAGGAGACGTACCTGCGGGCGTGGCGCTCTTTCGAGGGTTTCGAGGGCCGCTCCTCGGTACGGACGTGGCTGTACCGGATCGCCACGAACGCGTGCCTGACCGCCATCGAGCGCAGCGGCCGCCGGCCGCTGCCGTCCGGCGTCGGCGGTCCCGCCGAAGGTCCGGATGCCCCCCTAAAAGCGTCGCTCGAGGTGCCGTGGCTGCAGCCCATTCCGGACGCGCTGCTGGCCGGCGAGCACGACGATCCGGCCGCCGTCGTCGCGTCCCGGGCGGGTTCAACAGCGGGCTGCGCCGCGCTCGTGCCCAGCTCGCCCACGCCCTGCCGAGGGAAGAAGACACGACCGAGCCGAGTGACGCGCAGCGGCGGGCCATGCTCGACCGGTTCGCCGCTGCCTTCGAGAACGGGGACGCGCAAGCGCTGGCCGGGCTGCTGCGCGACGACGCCGTGCTGGAGATGCCGCCGTTCCTGACATGGTTCGCGGGCCGGGAGACGGTCCGGGAGTTCTTCGCGACACGGATCATCACCGCGCCGGGGCTGTTCCGGATGGTTCCCGTGGCGGCCAACGGGCAGCAGGCGTTCGCCGCCTACCAGCGTGCCGAAGACGAAGACCACGACGATGAAGGTGTGTACCGGGCCGACGCGATAGCGGTCCCGACGCTGACCGCGAACGGGATCGCGCGGATCGTCACCTTCCTCGATCCTCGCCTGTTCACAACGTTCG
>Ga0187807_1000758_pt1 | contig 10325 bp, 8 predicted proteins | sample NC_wetland_sal_i_4_FD_132432 | JGI IMG/M metagenome (GOLD analysis project Ga0187807, IMG submission 132432) | Wetland sediment microbial communities from Neuse River Estuary, North Carolina, USA - ASW_2 | ecosystem: Environmental > Aquatic > Freshwater > Wetlands > Sediment | place: USA: North...
AATCCAGTACGGCCCACCAGGCATTTCTTGTTCCCGGCCCTAGAGGAGACTCCTCTTGGCCCTAGAGCGGCCCTGGTTCCCGCCCGTGCTGAACTGCCGCTATCTGGCGCAATTTCGCCGTGCGTGCGCCTGGTCTGAGGGCGCTTCCTGCGTCCGGTAGCGCTCAACCGCATCCAGCACGGCTCCGGCGACAGCTGCCGTCCCTCGTCACTCTTGTCCCTCTTGTGCTGATTCACAGCATCCGATGTCATCACTCACAGTGCCCATCCCGCCGGATCTCAGCCCGGCGTGTCGGGCCAGAAACACCGTTCGCTGCACAGTCCCCAGCGTGGCGGCGCAGAGAGCACTGCTCTCGCGCGTCTAGGGGTTGGGCGGGCCCAGGTAGGGGAAGCCCGCCAGTAGGTCGCCGTGCGGCTTGAGGCCGGTGGGGGGGATCTTGCCGTGGCTCAATCAGGCAAAGCGCAGGCTGTACACGTCGTCGGTTAGGATGCGGCCGTTGGGGTAGGCGGCGGGCTTGGTCCGGTCGTAGCGGAGGATGTCGGGCAGCACCTGCAGGGCGGCTGCCCTAGCCTCCTCGGGCGAGTAGCCGCCGTTTTCGAGGATCTTGGACCACGGGCCCAGGTAGTTGGCCACATCGTCGGCCGGCTGCCGGGAGTTGAAGAGGTTTTTCTCACCATCAGGGTTGATGAACGGGTTGATGGTCGGGTTCCCGCCGCGGTCCATCTGGATGAGCATGCCGTCGCGGCGCAGGCTGATCGTGGCCCAGACGCCGATCACCGGATCGGCGCCGAGCATGTCATTGGGTACCTCGAGCGCGATGGAGTCGACGTTGTTGCCGGCGAAGTCGTCATGCCCGGTCCACTGGAATCCGTGCAGGGCTCCCTCGACGTCGGCGAAGAACGGGTCGCTGTGCAGCCCGGCCGCCACCCGGACCGAGCCGGACTCACCAATCTTGACAGGCTGGACCATGGCGTCGAAGCTGACCGGGATGAACGAGGCGACACGCTCGCCGACTGGCCCAGGCTGACGGGCCTGGGGACCGGTGGCGTACCAGGCGGCTCCGGTTTGCCTGCCGTTCTGGAATTCGGAGAACGTGAATGTGAACGCGACGTCGGCATGCGCGTCGGCGTCCGTATCGATGTTGATCCGGTAGACGGCATCAGGGTGAAATTCAGGGCCGGTCGTGGGCGCCGGTATCGGGGGCGGAGCGCTCGTCGGATTCGAGTCGATGATCAGCATCGTCTTGTCCGGGTCGTCTGCTGACTGGAAGACGAACAGGTCGGTGAGGTCCAGGCGCCGGTCGTCGCCGGGGAACTTGAGATTGTCGGCACTGAAGTGGTTCGACATGGTGACTCCTTGGGGAATGTCAGCTACGGAGGAAGTCCAGCAAGGCCACGTTGATCTCAGCAGCATGAGTCCAGGGGATCGCGTGCGGGCCGCCCTCGATGACGATCAGCTTCACGTCATGGATAAGGCCGGGCAGCCGCTGGCCGGTCCTGTCGAGGGGGAGGACCTGATCTGCGTCGCCTTGGATTACCAGCACGGGGACGTCGATCTTGGGCAGGTCGGCGCGGAAGTCGGTGGCCCAGGTGCCGATGCAGGCCACCGCGGCGGTCGCCGAGACGGTCACGGCGAGGTTCCAGCTGGCCTGCCAGGCCTGGTCACTGACCAAGGTGCCGCGCAGGGTATCGGCGTTGTAGAAGTTGTCCAGGAATCCCTTCATCCACGCCGGGGTGTCGGCCTGGGCGGCCTGGACGAATCCGTCGAACAGGCCTTGCGGAACCCCGTCGGGATTGTCGGGCGTGTGCAGCAGGAACGGGGGGATCGGGGAGACCAGCACGCCTTTGGCCGCCCGCGCCGACCCGTAGCTGCTCAGGTAGCGGGTGACCTCGCCGGTGCCCATCGAGTGCCCGACCAGGACGGCGTCGTGCAAGTCCAGATGCTCCAGCAGGGCGGCCAGGTCGGCAGCGAAGGTGTCGTAATCGTAGCCGGTGACGGGCTGGCTGGACACGCCGAATCCGCGGCGGTCGTAGGTGATGACCCGGTAGTCGGCCTCCAACAGGGCCGGGACCTGCTTGTCCCAAGCGCGACCGCTGAGCGGGTATCCGTGGATCAGCACGACCGGCTGGCCGACTCCATGGTCTTCGTAGTGGATCTTGATATCGCCAGAGTTTTCCTGGCCGACAATGACCGTGGGCATGGGCTTCCTTTCGCGACCGGGCATGGCCGACGTCCGCGCTGCGGAGCGGGACCTCGACCGGTTAATCTCCGGGGTTGGTACACGCATCAGCGTCGCGCCCCATGCGGCGCGTCGCGCCCGTAACGGCCCCTGGCCCGGGACCCTGGTCTGCGGTCCGGGGCGCTCCAGTACTTGCGCAGAACTGCCGGACAGCAAAGACGATCTCCCTGGCACCTTGACCCCGAGTCGCGGTCGTTACGGGATTCCGCCGGCATGGCGGCGGAACAGGTGTTGCGGCGGCGGCGCGTGGGGTGCGGCGGCAGCGACAGGGCCATGGCGACGGCCAGTGCGCGCCGCGGCCCGAGCGCGGGGATCAGCCTGGCGGCCGGGCCGGACAGGGCGAACGCCGCGGGATGAAGTACAGTCCGGTCATCAGCGGGCTGAGCCCGCGTCCCTGCTGCAGGTAGAGCGCCACCACCAGCACCTCCCCGGCACTGATAGTGCGGACCGCGATCAGGCACATATTGGTCCCGAGGATGCCGCGATCCTGGAGCACGCCAAGGTCGAGGGGCGGTGTCGGAGTCCTCCTCTCCCATGCGGCGAACGCGCCGAGCAGCACGATCGCCGCCACCGCCAGCAGCGCAGGCTGAATGGCGCGTAGTGTGTCGTCCGCTCGCGCGGCGGCAAGCACCAGCAGGGCCACCCCTGCGGTTACGCTCACCGCGCCGGGAAGGTCCAGCCGCTCGGCCCGCCGGAGCGGATCGGCCGACAGCAATCGCATCGAGGCCGCCAGCAGCCCCAGGCCCACCGGCACGTTGACGAAGACCAGGCGCCCAGTGGCCTCGGCCAGGAGGCTTCCCAGCACTGTGCCCGACGCGAAGCCCGCGGAGGCGACCGCGGTGTAGAAGCCCAGGGTTCGGCTGCGTTCCTGCTCGCCGGGCCGGCCGGTGACCAGCAGGGACAAGCTCGCTGGAGCCAGCATCGCCGCCCCGGTGCCCTGCACTACCCGGGACGCGATGAGCACGCCTGGCTCGACGGCAAGACCTCCGGCGATGCTTCCCACGACGAATACCACCAGGCCAGCCCGGAACAGCCGGGCCCGGCCGGCCGCGTCGGCGAGACAGCAGGCGAGCAGTAGCAATCCTCCGAAGGCGACCGCGTACGCGCTGACCACCCCATTGCAGCGTGGTAGTGGCGACGTGCAAGCCGTCCTGGATCGAGGACAGGGCGACGTTGACGATCGTGAAGTCCAGCACCACCAGAACTGCGAAGCCGACAAGGCAGCAGCGCGGACCCCGTGCGGCGTCCGGTCATGACCTTCGCACTGCCCGGTCAGGCTCGTGGATTGTTCACGTCGAGCGGGACGGATCCCGCGCTGATCACCGCGAGAGATGTCGACTCCGGGGAGGTGAACCCATTCAGTGTCCAGTCGGTCAGCACCCGCATCCGGTTCCCGGACATGGCGGAAAGGTGGTAGCCCCGGGTGACGGCGTTGGCGGTCGGCCCGGACAGCGGGATGTGCAGCGGATTGGCGGCGGCGGCGAGCCCCCCGAGGTCCACCAGGAAGCCCAGATCGCGGTGCTTGTAGGGCCGCGCGGTGCCTTTGCCGAGGGAGGCGGCGACGTTCCCGGCCACCAGCTTGCCCTGCCGCTCGGCGTGCTGGGCGGTCATGCCACAGATCTGGCCGGGGCGGGTCAGGTCGGGTACCGCAGCGCAGTCCCCGCACGCGAAGATGTCCGGGGTGCCGGGCACGGCCATGAACTCGTCGACCTCCAGCCGGCCCCGGTTGGTAGCCAGGTCCAGGCCGTCCACTAGCGGGTCGGCACGGACTCCCACACACCAGATCAGCGACCGGGTGACAACCTTGTCCCCGGTGGTCAGCTGTACGTAGCCATCGCCGGCCTCGGCGACCGACTCGCGGGTCAGCACCTCGACACCACGCCGCCGCAGTACGCGCTCGGCGGTCTTGGATAGCCGCGGGTCTAGTTCGGCCAGCACCCGTGTTGCGAGGTCGAGCAGCATCCACCGGATCTCCTGCCCGGCCAGGCCGGGCAGGGCGCGGGCCAGCCGGGTGGTCAGCCGCTGGCCGTGCGCGGTGACTTCGGTGCCGGTGTAGCCGGCGCCGACCACCACGAAGGTGCAGCGCGCTGCTCGCTCGGCGGGGTCGGTGGCCACCGCGGCCAGTTCGAGCTGGCGGATGATGTGGTCGCGCAGGTAAGTGGCTTCGGCGATGCTGCGGAACCCGTGCGCGTAGTCGGCGATGCCCGGGATGGGCAGCAGCTTGTTCACGCTGCCTGCGGTCAGGATGAGCCGGTCGTAGCCGAGCTGGCCGGCGGCGCCCTCCGGGCCCGCCCAGCTCACTACCTTCTGCCGGGGATCGATGTGATTGACCGTGCCGAGCACGAACCGGGTCTTGCGTAGCCGGCCGGGCAGTGAGACGCGGATGTGCGCCGGCTCCACCAGCCCGCCGGTCACCTGCGGCATCAGCGGCAGGTACAGGAAGTAGTCCGTGGAGTTGATCACCGTGATCTCGGTCGTGGCGCCGATCAGCCGGGCCAGTTCCCGCGCGGCGTTATAGCCGGCGAAGCCTGCGCCGACGACCACTACACTGCTTTTCTGGTGCGGATCTGCCATCTCGGCTCCTCCACTGGTCAAACTGGCCGCTGTCAATGCCGCCGCCCCGGGGTTGGCGCTAGCATCCACGGTGGATCGCCGGGGAGTCTGGTCGCGCCCGTAACGGGCCCTGGCCGGGCCCCCTGGTCTGCGGTTCAGGCCCGCCTCGTAGCTGGGACCGATGCTCTCGGCACCGCGGCCAGGCCAGCGGGCACGCAGCCTGCGTGCGCCATCGTTGATCTGCTCGGGCGTCACGTCCTTTACTGGGACGACGATGGAAATCCTTCCTCCAAGGCCTTCTACATCGTCTTGCAAAGGCCAGTGCAAGCTCAGCGAGCCAGTTGCCGGGAACGGCGAATTCGAACGTCATGGGGTCACCCGTGTCGCCACCCGGCAACCCGGGATTGGCGGCGCTGGGCTGGTGGGGCATTGCGGCTCCGTTTGGTTAGGCGGGGATCGGGCCCTCATGCGGGAGTCGTACTAGGCCGACAGGGCGACGTGGCCGAGGTCGGGCAGCGCCTCGCGCAGCTGCCTGCGGGAGGTGATGCCGAGCTTGGTGAACACCTTTCGCAGGTGCCACTCGACCGTGCGCGGGCTGAGGAATAGCTCGGCACCGATTTCGGAATTGGAGTATCCATCGCGAGCCCGCGAGGCGACCTGCCTCTCCTGCGCCGTCAGCTCTTCGCGCGTGTCCACCGTGCGTTTGCGGACGGTCTCCCCCGTGGCGAGCAGCTCGCGGCGCGCGCGCTCGGCGAACCCCTCGGCCCTCATGGAGCCGAACATCTCGTGGGCCGTCCGCAGCTGCGCCCGGGCGTCGACACGGCGGTTCTCCCGGCGCAGCCACTCGCCGTAGACCAGGTGTGCGCGGGCCAGTTCGATGCGAATGCGGGTGCGGCCCAGCCGCTCGATTGCCTCAAGATAGAGCCGCTCGGCCGAATCGCCCTCGCCGAGCAGCGCCTGGGAGCGCGCCTGGATCCCGAGCGCCCAGTCGGTTCCGGCGGCGCTGGTGATTTTGCCAAGGAACCGCAGAGCGGCGGTCGCGCGGCCCGGCTGCCCGGTCCGGGCGGCCGCCTCGATCAGTTCGACCATGGACCAGACGGCCAGCCCCAGCTCGTCCGGATCTTCGCTGCCTTGTTCGGCTGCAGCCAGCGCCCGGTCGTACCAGCCCAGGCCGTTGTACAGCACCGCGCTCGCCCACTTGGTGAGCGTGACCCCGAGGCCCTCCCCCCGCAGCGCCACGTCCCGTCCGGTGGCCCCGGTCAGCGCGGAGGCTTCAGTTTCCCGGCCGCGCATCACAGCCACGCCCAAGGCGCCGTAGGGCGCGAGGTTGCTGCCCGTAGCCTCGGTCGCCACCTGCACCTCCTCGGTCAGCGACGCCGCGGCGACCAGCTCGCCGGCGAACAGCAGTAGGAAAACGCGGGAACTGAGGGCCAGGGGAAGCTCACCGAGCGCGCCGACTTGGCGGGCCAGGTCGACGTGCCGCCTGGACAGCACATCCCACTTACCGTCGTCCCACAGATGCAAGGCGGCGATGCACGCCAGCCACAGCCACCGAAGCTCCTCCTCGGCGGACATCTGGTGACCGTAGAGGGCCAGCGCCCGCTGCAGGAGCGGCAACCCAGCCCGGTATCCGTCGCTGAAGTTCGCGGCCAGGCCATCAAGAAGGAGATCAGGTGGGCGCGGCGGCGCCTGGCCCGGCGGTGCAGCACGCGCCGCGCATGCCACCTCCAGAACGCCGGCGCCGGGACCGGCCAAGTGACCGGCGAACATCGCGGCGTTGATCGCGTCCAAGTAGGTCGCGCGGGCCAGGCCGATGTCGATCGGCTCCAGCCGCCTGGCCGCCGCGAGCAGCAGCGGCGGGGCCTCGCTGCCCCGGTTGGAGACGAAGGCCAGCTGGGCGCGGACCAGGTCGGCGCGGCCTCGCTGCAGCTCGTCGAGTGGTCCGGCTTCGGCCATGCCCAGCAGGCCAAGCGCGGTGCCGAACGCGCCCGCCCGGACCGCAGCCGCAGCCGCGGCCAGTGCCCGGCCGACCCGGCGCGCAGGGTCCGGTGTCAGCCCGGCTGCCCGCTCGAGGAATGCGGCGGCGGCGGCCAGACCGGCGCGGGCCTGTGCCCGGTCGGCCGCGCGCTCCAGTTCCGCGGCCACGTCCTCATCCGGCCCGGGCGCGGCATGCGCGCGGTGCCAGGCATGGCGATCCGGGTCGGCCACTGGATCCGTGACGTCGGCCAGCGCACGATGCGCGTCCTGCCGTTCGGCCAGCGGCGCGGACCGGTAAGCCGCCGAGCGCACCAGCGGATGCCGGAACCGCAACCGGACACCGATCTCGGCGAGGCCAGCCTCGGCGGCCGGCGCCGCGGCCGCGGCCGGAATACCCAGCCGCCCGGCCGCGCGCCACAGCTGCGCCGGATCACCGGTCGGGTCGGCCGCAGTGACCACCAGCAACAGCCGGGTCACGGCTGGGAGGGCCTCGACCCGCCGCAGGAAGCTCTCCTCAATCCGGCCTGCCACCGGCAGCGCCTGGGGTAGGCCGAAGCCGCCCGCCAGCTGTTCCGGCGACAGGCCCCTTAGCAGCTCCAGGAGCGCCAGCGGATTGCCCCGCGTCTCGGCGACGACCTGTTCGGCTACCCGCTCATCCAGCGGCCACCGCACCGCCGAGGCCAGTAGCTCTCGCGCGTCAGCACTCCGCAGGCCGGCCACCACCATCTCGGGCAGCCCGTGAAGGTCCCCATCGGGCTCCCGAGTCGCCAAGACCACCAGTACCGATTCGGCCATCAGCCTGCGCGCTGCGAACGTTAGCACCTGCGCCGATGCCCGGCCCAGCCACTGCGCGTCATCAATCACGCATACCAGCGGGTGGTCGGCGGCCGCCTCGGCCAGCAGGCTCAGGACCGCCAGGCCGACCAGGAAATGATCCGGAGCCGGGCCTGCGTGCAGGCCGAACGCGATCTCCAGCGCGTCACGCTGCGGACCCGGCACTCGCCCGAGACGATGCATCGCCGGCCCGCAGAGCTGGTGCAGCGCGGCGAACGGCAGTTCCATCTCTGACTCGACCCCCGCCACCCGCACCACCCACAGGTCCGCCGCCGAGCGGACCAGGTAGTCCAGCAACGCGGTCTTCCCCACCCCAGCGTCGCCCCTCAGTACCAGGGCGCCGCTGTTGCCGGCGCGTACCTGCGCGAGCAGCACGTCCAGCATCTCACACTCGCTCCGCCGCCCGAACAACACGCGCGACGAGGTCACGCACCGCTCGAAGCCTGTCAACCCGCCCACTTCCCCTCTGCGATCCGCACCCCACGACGGTCCCGGCGAGCCCGGACCTGAACGCAAGTACGACAAGGCGATGAGGCGACGTCGGTCATGACCGTCACCCTCCGTCAGTGACCGGCGGTCTGGCCGCCGTCAACGTGCAGGATCTCGCCAGTGATGTAGGGCGACGACTCCAGGAACAAGACGGCGTCCACCACATCGCTGACCTGGCCGACCCGGCCTAGCGGGGGAAGCCGGTCGCCGAGCCCGTCATAGCGGTCGGCCGGGTGCATCGGCGTCTGGATGATCCCCGGCGAGACGGCGTTGACCCGGATGCCGCGCGAGGCGTACTCGACGGCCAGCGACCTGGTCGCCGCGGCCAAGGCGGCCTCGGTCAGCGCGGCCAGCGCTGCGGGCGCCTTGGCGTTCGCGACCTCGGCCAGGGTGTCCGAGATGTTGACCACGTGGCCGCCGTACCGTGAGACCATCTCGGCGATGACGCGCCGGGTCAGCCAGAAGAACCCGGTCAGGTTGACCCCGACCATGAGGGCGTAATCGTGCGCGGTGTAATCGGTGAACGGCTTGGACACGAATCCCCCGGCATTGTTCACGAGGGTGTCGATCCGACCGAACCGGTCCAGCGCGGCGTCGGCGATCCGGTCGGCGGTCCCGGCCTCAGCGATATCGCCGGCCTCGGTGAGCAGATCGGGGTCTCCCGAGGGCTTGATCGTCAGCGAACTGGCCACCACGGCCCAGCCCCGCTTGCGGTACCCGACCACCAGCCCGGCGCCGATGCCCTGCGACGCTCCGGTGATGACGGCCACCCTGCCAGTCATGACGTCTGTGCCGGGTCGCTCGGGTGCGGCGAGAGCGGCGTGGTCTGCACGGTCATCCACGGGTCCAAGGGCAGTGACCTCAGGATCGCCTGCATCTCGGCCGGGCTGGCGGCCTGCCACAGGCCTAGTGCGCGCCCGTCGCCGGGCAGCGTCCACAGCCGCCGCAGGTGTCCCTGCCCGGCCAATTCCTTCGCGCGTTCTGCCTCGCGCGTCTCGGCATCGGCCACCGCCTGGCCCGGCGTGCCCTCCGGGACAGCGACGGTGAACGTGGTCAGGAACTCTGAGCCTGGCGCCCCCGCGGCCAGGCCCGGGTCGTTGGGGTGCGGCGACAGGGCCGTCACCTCGTCGGTGCGCCACACCCGCAGTGGCATCGACGCCAGGACCTGCTCGAGCTGGCCGTCGCCGGCGGCGGCGAACAGCCCAAGCGTGCGCCATTCGCCCGACCGCAGCGGCGGGCGCCACAGGCGCAGCAGGTGCCTCTGGGCCGCGAGTTCGCGTGACCGGGCCGCCTCCCGGCCGCGGATGTCCTCTATAGCCTGATCCGGGGTTCCTTCCGGAACGTGCGTGGTCATGGTGACCAGGTACTCCATGGTCGGCACCTCCTGACGAAAAGTGGAGCACGGTTCATTCGGAAAAATTTTCAATTATGCCGAACGGCCGGTGGTGTTACGGTCCGCATGCAGCAGCGCGCTTCGGGAGGCGGCCTCGGTGCCGCCCCGACTGGCCCTGATGTCCATCCTTACGCGCCTCCGCGGCCCGACGCGCCCGGGAAGGACCCTGGCCCCGGTACCCTGGCCCGCTGGGCGGTGCCCCCGGTGCCTTGGCCGCCGTGGGTCGCCGCCAGCTAGGCCTGCGATTCAGACTGCTCAAAGCGGGCCAGGGCCGAGCGCAGCTCCCGGGGCGCTGCATCCGGGCGCCAGTTCTCCCTGCGCAGCCACTCCCGTGGAGCAGGTGAGATCGGGCGAGCTGCATGCGGCTGGCCACCGGCGAAACCGTACGCAAGCGGACGGTCCAGGCAGTCAGCACGCTTACCGCGCAAGAGGCCTCCATCGCCAGGCTCGCGGCCGTGGGCAGGACCAACTCCGAGATCGGCGCCCAGCTGTTCCTCAGCGTCCGGACCGTCGAATGGCACCTGCGCAAGATATACACCAAGCTCGGGGTCGCCTCACGCCGCGAGCTGCGCGAGGCGCTGTCGGCCCTCGGGCCAACCGACCCGTCGGCCTAGCCGTCGCGGCGAGGACCTTCTCCTGCTGGTTGCCGTCGGCGGCCGGGGGCGGGTACCTCGGTCCGTTCGGTAAAACGAAAATGATCCCGAACGTATGGCGTGTTATGGCCTGTACATGGCGACTGCATCGGCCCGTATCTCGGCCGTCGGCGCTCTAGGCTTGCGCGTCCGTCGGCTCGAGGCTGGCCAGGGCCCAGCGCAGCTCCCGGCGTGAGCCGACCCCGAG
>Ga0187807_1000759_pt1 | contig 10324 bp, 8 predicted proteins | sample NC_wetland_sal_i_4_FD_132432 | JGI IMG/M metagenome (GOLD analysis project Ga0187807, IMG submission 132432) | Wetland sediment microbial communities from Neuse River Estuary, North Carolina, USA - ASW_2 | ecosystem: Environmental > Aquatic > Freshwater > Wetlands > Sediment | place: USA: North...
ATGTCGATCCGGCCGTGCGGCTCGTCAAGCGCCTGGGCGTCGATGACCGTCGCGGAACTGACCGCCGGGATGAAGGTGACGTGCAGGCCGCGCGCCGCGAACAGGCCGTCGTGGAGAGCGACGAAGAAACCGGCAGAATCGGCGGCGGGCACCACCGCGACGTTCAGGTCCGGTTGCTCGATGCCGGGCGAGGCGGCGTCTCCGCCGCTGGTAAGCCTGGGTAGGAACAGAATCGCCAAGACTGCGACCGCCGCAACGGCGCCAAGTATCTCCGCGGCCCGGACTGCCCGCACGAAACTGCGTGCCATCGCCGGTTCCTCCGTTTCTCAGGGTCGACAGGGACATCCCAGGCACAGATGGCCGCCCGGACCCGGCTGCGGGCTTCGGCCGCGGCCGGTCCCGTGGTGAGCCGAACGCAGCACAGGTAAGGCTCGGCCAGACGGGTCGGCCTCATCGCGTTCACCGGGTTCCTTGGTGGCCGGTTCGAGCTGGTCCGAGAGCGCTAGTCGCTCTGCGCAGCTGCTACCGGGGAAGGTCCGAGCAAGATCTGAAATGCTCGATGCTGGTTGCGCGAAAAATGGTGCTGCAAGTTGCAGTGAGAGACATCGGTCAGCTGACGGATCTTTAACGATGGCTGACGAGCTCGGTCAGTGTGGGCCAGAGATGGCTGCCGGGCGGCTGGTTCACGACCGACGTTGATTGTCAGTCGGGCACCTTGTCACCGGTCAGGTGCTCCCCGTGGCGTTGCGCCACCGGGTGCCAGTCGGCGTGCCTGGCGTGGAACAGGTCGGCGGCCTTGGCGCCGTTGTTCAACGCATGCGGGACCATCGGCGGCCGGAATAAGGATCGGAATAAAGAATTGCCGAGCCAGGTAGCCAGCGGCGGCGCGTCATCGGCATGGGTTGCCCAGGCGATGTAGCCGTCGGGACGGATCAGCATGGCGCGGACGCCGGCCCATTCGGGGTAGCCTCCGGCAAGTTCCGCGGTCACGATGTCCAGGCGCCCCTCGAATCCAGCGGGGCCGACCGTCGCGGACCCCAGGTTGAGCAGGACGAACTTCGCAGGGTGCAGCAGGCCGAAGATCGTGGCGGCCGGGGCCCTACCGTGGCCGACACCGCTTGGGCCGACACCGCGCAGGTCGAGGTCGGGAGCCCGCTGGCCGGCGACCTGGGCAGTGACCTGACCGGACGCCGGGTAGCGGACGGCCAGGCCGGAGAGGCGGACGGCTAGCTCCCGGCACAGAGACGGGTGCGCGGCCAGGATCGCGTTGAACCGGTCCCGCAGCGCGACGCCCTCCCGGGTCGGGTTGGCGATCAGCCCGCACTGCGCGAGCGAGTCGTCGATCACGTCGAGGCCGACGGGATACCGTTCGGCGTGGTAGCCGTCCAGCAGGCCGGGCGGCGCCCAGCCGCGGATCTCGGCGGCCAGCTTCCACCCCAGGTTGGTGGCGTCCTGCAGCCCGAGGTTCAGGCCCTGGCCCCCGGCCGGGTAATGGATGTGCGCCGCGTCCCCGGCCAGCAGCACGCGCCCGGCCCGGTAGCGGGCCGCCTGCCTGGCCGCGTTACCCACCCGGCTCAGCCACGCATCGGGGGTCTCCCGCATGCCGAAGTCGGTCCCGGCCAGACGCAGCGCGCTCGCCCGCAGCTCCCCGAACGTCACTGGCTTATCGACCGGGTCGTACAGCGTCGCGTGGTCGATGACGGCCAGCCGGTACCGGCCGCCGCCGATCGCCACCATGTACAGCGACCCGCCCGGCTGGTTCAGGGTCAGCGCCGGGGCCTGCGGCGGGTCGGCCAGCTCGATATCGCCCAGGATCGTCCGCCAGGTATCCGGGGTCCCCGCGAAATCGATCCCGGCCGCGGCGCGGACCACGCTCGCGGCGCCGTCGCAGCCCGCCGCGTAGGCGGCACGGACGACCGCGGGCCCGTCGGGTGAGTCCACGTCGAGGTCGACGCCGGTCTCGTCCTGCCGCAGGCCGGTGACGGCGTGCTGCCTCAGGTACGGCACGCCGAGCTCGGCCAGGTGCTCCTCGAGCAGTTCCTCGGTACGCCGCTGCGGCAGGAACAGCGTGTACGGGTAACGGGTGTTAAGGAACGAGAAGTCCAGCCGGTTCTTCAGCAGCGCGAAGTGCGAGGACGGCACCGGAGTGCCTTCCGCCAGCCAGCGGTCTACCAGCCCTCGCATCGCGAACTGCTCCACAGTGCGGGGGTAGATCGTGAGCGCCTTGGAGTACGGCGGCCGCTCCGCGCGCCGTTCCAGGACGACCGGGCGCACTCCCCCGCGGTGCAGTTCGGCCGCGAGCCACATGCCTACCGGGCCGCCACCCACGACGGCCACGTCATATGCGTCCATCAGAGGTAGGAATAGTCCACGGCGGCGGCGATCGGGTCCGGTGCTTCGGTCGGGATCAGGCCGCTCGACCGCAGCGCCCCGACCGCCGCGGCGAGTGCCCCGGGGCCGGACCGCAGATCTCGGGGGATAACGCCGTCGGCGGCCAGCGCCTGGCAGGCCCGCAGCGCGTAACGCGGCTCGATCGAGGTGCGCGCAGCGGCGATAGTAGCCGACTCCCCGATGTTGCCGCGGAACCATTCCGCCGCCTCGGCAAGAGCCTGCAGGAAGGCTGTCAGCACCGCCCGTTCGGCCGGAAAGCGGGCGCAGACGGCATTCAGGGCAAATTCCTCGGTCACCGGTCCGAGGTTAGTGAAGCCGGCGTCGGCGGCGATATCGTCATACGGGATCATTTGCAGCGCCGCGTCGATCGTCCCGGCCTGCAGCGCCTTCCACCGCTCGACGTGCGAGCCCTCGAGCGCGAAGTCGTAGTCGGCCGGGTAGGTCAGGCCATGCGCGGCGAGCATCCGCTCGGCGACATGCCGGGTGCCTTCGGTCAGTGATGACGTCCCGATCTTGCCGCCACGCAGGTCACTGAACCTGCGGTGCCGGGGTATCGCGATCATCGACAGCGGCGGGCGGTCGATGAGGCCCGCGACCACCCGGAGCGGGCCGCCCGCAACCGCGTCCGCGATGCTACCCTCCGGCGCGGTCAGCGCGATGTCCACCTCCCCGTCCCGCAGCGCGTTCGTCACCCCGTGCGTGGTGCCGAGGATCCGCTCGGCGGCATGGAGCCCGCGGCGCTCGAGGAAGCCGCGCTCCTGCGCCACCCACAGCGGGACGTTCACATAGGCCGGGGCCACGACACCGACCGTGATCTCCCTCATGGGGCGGATCCTTCCAGTTGCGAGTCCGGCGGGACAAGGTCCGGCGGCCATCTTCAGGACGGAGCCGTCAGCCGAACCGGATGTTGACGCTCTTGAGCTGGGTGTAGGACTCGATCTCCTCGAGATCCTCTTCCCGCCCAGCTCGAGCGTCACGGTCTTCACGCTCGCCGCCGCGGCGCTCGCCTGAATGCGCCGCCCGGCGGCGGCGCTGCCGATGAAGGCGATCCGCGGGATGCCGGGATGCCGGACCAGCGCGTCTCCGACCTCTTCACCGAGCCCGGTCAGGATCTGCACCACGCCGGGTGGGAACAGCCGCTGCAGGTCCTCGCCCATCGCCAGCGCCGACAGGGAGGTGAGCTCGGACGGCTTGAGGATCACGCTGTTACCGGCCAGCAGCGGAGCGCGTCAGGCCGGCCAGGTACCTCATCTGGCTGGTGGCGAGCCCGATGTCGTTGCGCATCTCGTGCAGCGGGCTGCCGTTGTCCACCTAGCCGCTGACGGTCGGGTAGCCGTCCGGACGGACCCGCACGTCCACCAGCACGCACCGCCCGGAGCGAGCCGCACCGACCGCCGCGGCGAGCGCGGCCGGCAACGCAGAGCGGTCGCGTACCTGGTCAGCGGCATGGAAGCCAAGCGAACGGGCAAAGGCCGGCAGATCAGGATCGGGCTCGGAAATGGCCTGGCCGATCCAGGAGTTCCGGGCTGGCCGCCGGCGCTGCCCCGCGATGCGTTCGGCATGGACCACATCGTTGTAGAAGAATGAATTGTTCGCCACCACGATCAGCAACGGCAGCCGGTAATGCGCCGCGGTCCAGACCGCGGTCCCGCCCATCAGGAAGTCGCCGTCACCCAGGACGGCGACCGGCAGCCGGCCGCTGCCCTCGAGCGCGAGTGCGGCGCCCACGGCCATTCCCGGCCCGGAGCCGATGCCCGCGCCGCCGTCCTGCCCCAGGTAGTCCAGCGGATGGTCTACCTCGAGATCGGCGCCGCCCCAGCCGAGCGGAACCCTGACCAGGCAGGCAGGCGAGCCCGCGAGCGCGCCGCGCAGCGCTCCCGCTAGGTCACGCATGTCAATCTCGGAGCCGCCGACGTCACCGGACGGGGCCGGGGCGCCGCCCGGGACCGGCCATTCGCTCGGCTTCACCGGCTCGCCCGATTCGAGCAGCGCGCGCACCAGCAGGTCAGGATCGGCGGGCACGGACAGGTCAACGGGCTCACGTCCGAAAGAATCCATGGACCAGCCGTTGCGCAGCGCGGAGTCCGTCGTACAGGAGATGATCTGCGCCGATGCCGGATGACCGTGGCTGGCCGCCGCGGAGATGGTCCCGGCCAGGTCGATCCAGCCGAGGCTCACGATGAGGTCCGCGGCACCGATCAGCTCGGCGGACGCGGCAGGCAGGAACATGCCGGGCGGATTCGGATGCAGCGGGTGCCTGGTCGGGAAGACCGCGCCGTTCTTGAGGTCGGAGATCACCAGCGCCCCGTACCGTTCCGCCAGGGCGACCCGGCGATCCCAGTCCTGCTCATCGCGCCCGAGGCGGCCAAGCAGGAAGAGCGGACGGCGAGCTGCGCCGAGAAGCTCCAGCGTGGTCTTGACCGCGACCGCATCAGGCCCGTGCGACCACGGCGCCCGGTCCCGGCGAGCATCAGGGATCAGCGGCGGCGTAGACAGCGGCTGCTCCTGCAGGCTCACGTCGAGGCAAACGTAGACCGGCGCGGACGGCGCCTCCCGGGTGATCGCGTACGCGCGAGCGAGCGAGTCCAGGGCCGCCTCGACGGAGGCAGGTTGATCATCCCACTTGGAGTACGGCCGGATCAGCGCACCCTGGTCGGCCGAGGTGTGGATCCAGTCGATCCAGGGCCGCCGCCTAGCCGCGTCCACGGGGCCGGTCGCCCCGATTATCAGCATCGGAACACGGTCGCAATAGGCGTTGTAGATAGCCATGCTCGCGTGCATCAGGCCCACATTGCTGTGTATCGCGACGGCCATCGGGCGCCCGGTCACCTTCGCGTAGCCATGGGCGATCGCGACCGCGTGCTCCTCGTGCAGGCAGACGAGCAGCTGCGGATCACGGTTGCCGTTGTAGTTCACCAGGCTGTCGTGGAGTCCGCGGTAACTCGAGCCGGGGACGAGCGCGATGTACCGCAGGTCGAGACGGCTAAGGAGCTCCACCAGCGCGTCGCTGCCCCACTCGATCGCGATATCGCCGCGCTCGACGCCTTCGGGATCTTCCGCCCGCACGTCGCACCTCCCCGCCTACGTCACCGACGGAATCCGAGAATATGTGACCGGCGCGAGGGCGCCCGGCGGGCTAGCCAGGCCGGCGATGTGGCACCTTGATGGGGGAACGGGCTTCCCGCTGGGTCCGTTCGGTGTCATCGGCCTGCGTGATGGTGCCGCGGCCACCGTTCGCGGCCGGTTTTGGCGCGGGGAAGTGCACTTCGACGCTGAGGCCGCCGCCGGGGCGCAGCAGCACCTTGAGCCCGGCATCATGAGCGGTGGCGATCGACGTGTACCGCAGCCCGCTCATCCCCGCCATCGACACCAACGCGCTCACCGTCCAGGCGGCCAGCCTGGGCCTGCTCGGCGCCACCGGGGACACCGTCGCCCACGGCAACTATCTCAATGCCGCCACCGCCAAGGAACCGGTCGCGGTGCTCGGCGCGCTCGCTGCGCAACGCCTCGGCATCGACAGGGTCTTCGCAGGCGAGCGCATCTGGCTCGGCGACCAGTGGTTCTACGTGGCCGGCATCCTCAATCCCGCCGTCCTCGCCCCCGACATCGACACCTCCGTCCTGGTCGGCTACCCGGCCGCGGAGGTCTACCTCGGCGCCGACGGGCATCCCGCGACGATCTACGTGCGTGCCCAGACCAGCGAGGTCAACGCGGTCCAGTCGTTGCTCGCGGCGACCGCCAACCCCGAGGCGCCGAACGAGGTCGACGTGAGCCAACCGTCCCAGGCACTGGTCGCCCGCGCTGACGCCCAGAGCGCGCTCAACGGCCTGTTCCTGGGTCTCGGTGCCGTGGCGCTGCTCGTCGGCGCCGTCGGCGTCGCCAACATCGTGATCATCTCTGTGCTCGAACGCCGCTCGGAGATAGGGCTGCGCCGCGCGCTGGGAGCCACCAGGGGTCACATCCGCACCCAGTTCCTCGCCGAGGCCATCCTCCTCGCCGTAGGCGGCGGCGCGGTCGGCGTGGCCACCGGAGCACTGGCCACCGCGATCTACGCTTCCGCCAAGGGCTGGGCCGTCGTCGTGCCCACGATCGCCTGGACCGGCGGCATCGGCGCGGCCCTGGCCATCGGCGCCGTCGCCGGCCTTCTCCCCGCGCTCCGCGCCGCCCGCATGTCACCCACCCAGGCCCTGTGGGCCATATGACAGCCCGCCGGGTCGCCGGGCAGCGCACCAGTGATGGGGGCAGGCTCTGGCGCTTGACCATTGACCGCCGGGTCCAGAGTGGTTAGCGTCCACTAGAACCTGTTTCAGTTTGCCGCTGGGTGGTCTCCTGCGCGCGGCGACTCGCGCCCAGGGCAGCGGCGATGTGATCTCCGGTCAGGAGGCTGCCATGTCAGCATCAGCGGAAGAAGGGTCAGCGGAAGAACGGTCACCGGACGAGCAGATCAAGATGACCGTCAGCGAGCGCAGCATCGGCACACTCACCACGGCGCTCCAGGACTGGCTGGCCGATCGCCTCGGCAGGCCGGGACAGCTGACGGTGAGCGGGGTCCGGACGCCAGGCAGCGGCGGGCTGTCCAGCACATCGGCGCTGTTCGAGGCGTGCTGGATCAGCCAGGGCACCCGGCAGGGCGGTGCTTACGTGGCCCGGATGGCGCCCGAAGACAGTGCCGTGCCGGTGTTTCCCCGTTATGACCTGGCGGCTCAGTTCGAGGTGATCGGCCAAGTGGCCGCGCGCTGCAGCGTCCCGCTGCCGAAGCTCCGGTGGAACGAGCCGGAGGGCGGCCCGCTCGGCACGCCTTTCTTCGTCATGGACCAGGTCGACGGCCGGATTCCGCTGGACAACCCGCCCTATGTGTTCACGGGCTGGCTGTTGGAGGCTACGCCGTCCGAGCGTGCCCGGCTGCAGCACGCCAGCATCGCGGTTCTGGCTGAGCTGCATGCGATAGCTGAGCCGAGCGCGGCGTTCCCCGGTCTGTGCCCGCCGGCCGGCCTGGACTCCCTTCGGTGCCATGTGGCCAGCCAGGCCGGCTATTACCGCTGGGCGCTCGCTGATGACGGCATCCGGGTGCCGATCATCGAGCGGGGCCTGCGCTGGCTGGAGGATCATTGGCCGAGCGATCGCGGGCCCGACGTGCTCTGCTGGGGCGACGCGAGAATCGGCAACATCATCTACCAGGGCTTCGAGCCCGTTGCCGTGCTCGACTGGGAGATGGCCTCGCTCGGCTCCCGCGAGCTGGACGTGGGCTGGTTCGTGTTCCTGCACCGGTTCTTCCAGGACATCGCGGAGTTCTTCGGCCTAGACGGCATCCCCGATTTCCTGCGCCGCTCGGACGTGGAGCAGTGCTACCAGGAGCTCAGCGGCTATTCGCCGCGGGACATGGACTTCTATCTCACCTATGCCGCCTTGCGGCACGCGATCGTGATGGCGAGGATCAAGCGCCGGATGATCCACTTCGGCGAGGATCAAGCGCCCGACGACCCGGACGACTACGTGCTGCACCGGGCGAGCCTGGAGAAACTCCTCGCCGGCACCTACCGATGGGACTAAAGACCAGTGCCAAACCCCCTGGACGAATATCCGGTCCATCAGACGCCGCTGCCCATGGACCGCGTCGCCACCAGCGACCGCAACTTCTACGATCGCTGCTACTTCAACATGCACGACCAGAGCGGCGAGATCTTCCTGGTCACCGGGCTCGGGGTCTACCCGAACCTGGGCGTCACCGACGCCTATGCGGCAGCGCGATGCGGTGACCGCCAGTGGAGCGTGCGGTTCTCCGATGCCCTTGGCTGCCGGGGTCTTGAGCAGCAGGTCGGCGGCTACCGGATCGAGGTCGTCGAGCCGCTGCGAGAGCTGATCCTCCGCTGCCAATCCCCGGCTGGCGACCTTGACTTCGACCTGCGCTGGACCGCGGCGTTCCCGGCGGTACAGGAAGAACCGCATCTGCTGCTGACGGGCAACAGGCCGATCCTGGACGCCTCCCGCTTCTGCCAGGTGGGCAACTGGAGCGGGCGGCTGCGGGTCGGCGACAGGGAGTTCGCGGTCAGCCCCGGCCAGTGGGCCGGCGCCAGGGACCGGTCCTGGGGGATCCGGCCGATCGGCGAACCGGAGCCGCCGGGCCGGGCCGCCACGGAACCCATGGAGGGATTCTGGTGGCTGTATGCCCCGCTGCAGTTCGAGTCCTGCGCGGTGATCGTCATCATGCAGGAGAACCCGGACGGCTACCGGACGGTGAACGACGCCAAGCGGGTCTGGAAGGACGGCCGCCTGGAACAGCTTGGCTGGCCGCGAGCGGACATCCGCTACCGGGCAGGCACCAGGCATCCGGAAGCCGCCCGGCTCCACCTCGCCGACCGGGCAGGCAACCCGCTGACCGTAGAGGTGGAGACCGTCACTTCCGTCCCCCTGCACGTGGGCGCGGGTTACAGCGGCGACCCGGACTGGTCGCACGGCCGGTGGATGGGCCGGGAGTGGAGCATGTCCACCGTCTACGACCTGACCGATCCCGCCGTGGCTGGCCGGATACCGTTCGGCGTGATCGATCACCTCGCTCGTGCCCGGCTCGGCGATGAGGAGGGCTGGGGGCTGTTCGAGCACGCCAGCATGGGCCGGCACGACCCGACCGGATTCGCGGACTGGTCTTCTGTCGCGCCCTGAGCCGGTACCCGCGCCGGACGTGCCGGTGAACTGCCCGGCCCGTCCCGGATCAGGAACCGGGACCGGCTGGCGCGCTTCGCCGGTAGAACACGTTACAGTTTCTGTGTGACAAGCACCATCACCTGGGAAGCTTCCGACAGCGATCACCCCGCACGCCGCGCTTCGCGCCACTCCATGGCCGCCGTCGCCGCCCGGCGCAAGGACCAGTGGCTTGCCCTGTTCGCCCCGGACGCGGTCGTGGAAGATCCCGTCGGCCCCTCGATGCTGGATCCCGGCGGCAAGGGGCACCACGGGCACGACGGGATCGGGAGGTTCTGGGACCGGAACTTCGGTTCGGTGAGCCGGTTCCACTTCCGGATTACGGACTCCTTCGCCAACGGACCGTGCTGCGCCAACATCGCCACCATCACGATGTGGCTCGGCGACAGCGGCGCGACGATCACGGTCGATTGCGTAGTCATCTACACCGTCGACGACAGTGGGCGGATCACCTCGATCCGGGCCCACTGGGAACCCGACCGGGCCATGGCTACGCTTACCCGCCCCTGATTCCTGTGGGTGCCGAAAACGGTGCCACCTCAGGCAACCTGGACGTATTCGTGGATCAGGCATGCCGTCCAGGCCAAGCGTGCCGGATTCACTTCTGGCCCCGCTGGTAGTCGCCGAGCACGATCAGCAGCAGGAAAGACTGCCCAGTAAGGCTGAGTGCTGGCGCCTGCCAGACCAGTGTCGCGTAGGTGCCGACCTGCCCGGCGTAGACACTGAGCAGCGTCGTCAGGCCATCGGTCGTGATCGCGTCGCCGGAGCATGCCTCCCACCGCTTCGCGGAGGTGGCCGCCGTCTTGTGTTCCTCGACTAGGTCCAGGTCGTCAGGGTGTTTCCACTTCTTCATAATCCCCTCCCGATACCTTCATAAGCCCCGACCGGGCCGGAGGCACACACCCCGACTCCTGGATGGTAGGAGACCGGCGAGGGATTATCTCGGCGCCGTCAGCAATGGCCACAGGGCCACCAGGCCTCGTGATGCCTGGCTGCGGACAGTGCCCTGGCCGGCAGCCAAGCAGCGCTGTTATCGCCTGGTCAGGCATCTCTTCGAGATACCGCAGCACAAGTACCGCCCGCTGCCGGGCACGGGATTCCTCTCTCATGCACCTAGACTCGCCAGCATCGCCAGATGTTGCAGGGACCAGCCCGGCTCCGGCTGGTAAGCAGGCCCGCGCTCACGACTGCCTCGCCCGCATATACCATGCCGAAGGCGACCCCGGCCAGGCCC
>Ga0187807_1000762_pt1 | contig 10258 bp, 7 predicted proteins | sample NC_wetland_sal_i_4_FD_132432 | JGI IMG/M metagenome (GOLD analysis project Ga0187807, IMG submission 132432) | Wetland sediment microbial communities from Neuse River Estuary, North Carolina, USA - ASW_2 | ecosystem: Environmental > Aquatic > Freshwater > Wetlands > Sediment | place: USA: North...
TATCGGCTGGGCCAGCACGTAGGCCGGGGCGCTGAGCGGACGCATCGCCGGGGACGGTCCTTCCTGTCCAGGGCGGGCGGGGTTACTCGGCCCCGGCCCGTGCTGGCCGGTCATCACGCGGCCTCGTCGTAAGAGTCGTCGTCGTCGCTGGAGCTGACCCGGAGCCCGTAGCCCCGGAAACCGGCGCCGTTCAGGCGCCGGACCCCCCGGTCTATCCGGCTGTCGGTGTCCTTGGTCAGGCTTCCCTTGCGCTCCTCGCGGTGGATGCCAAGGCAGACCACGATGAGAACGCCGATTACGGCACCGGCGATCACGAGCGCGGCTGCTGCGGCCAGATAGAACCCGGTCATGATGTCCCTCTTCTCACCATCGGTGGGCTGTTGCCTGGTACACGTGATCCAGGGCCGGCTGATTAGCGCCCGCGGCCAGGCAGGCGCGAGGGATCGAAAGCCCGTTTGCTGAACGAGATATGTCGCGTTCGGCGCCTGACTGCGACCGGGGAAGGCCACCGGTAAGCGCTAGCGCGCTAGGCAGTCCACGGCGAAAGAGGCATCTGATCGGATCGGCTGGCAGCAGCGATCCCGTGAGTAGCCAGTACACCTCAATCGCGCTCACCGGGCGGCTCGCCGCCGCGGGTATCAATGCTTGCGTCCGGACGGTCGAGGAACAGTCAAGACCTGTGAATTGGCGTGTCACGGTGAGGTGGCAGGATCAGTTGCAGGAAGGGACGAAGGTGTCGGAGCGATCAGGGGCCCTCGCTGACGATCCATTCAGCGGTCGGCAAACCAGTCACGAACGTATGACGGGACTGCCCTGGGATGCGTCGTACCACGACGGCCCTGCGCCTTGGGACACTGGCCAGCCGCAGCCAGCGATAGTGCGTTTGGCATCCGAAGGCGGATTCGCCGGAGCGGTGCTCGATGCAGGCTGCGGGACCGGCGAGAACGCTCTACACGTCGCCTCGCTGGGATTGCCGGTTCTGGGCGTTGACGTGGCAGAGACGGCACTGGCGATCGCCCGGGCGAAGGCCGACGACCGTGGGATCAAGGTTGAGTTCGCTATGGCTGACGCGCTCCACCTGGAGCGTTTGGGGCGCAGGTTTGCGACGGTAATGGACTGCGGACTGTTCCACACCTTCGACCGCGACGAGCGACCGGGATACGTGGCGAGCCTGGCGTCGGTGACCGAGCATGATGGAACCCTGTACGTGCTGTGCTTCAGTGACGACGGTCCCGATACTGGCCCGCACCCCATCAGTCAGGAAGAGCTGAGAACGGCGTTCAACCCCAGCCATGGATGGAATGTCGCTGCCATCGAACCGGACCGGGTTCAGACGAGATACCACGACCACGGCGCACCGGCCTGGTTCGCGACAATCAAGCGGGTCTAGACTGCCGGACTGGTCGGCCCGGTGAGCGATTACTCGCGCCTAACTGGCCGACTCGTGCCACACGACATGCTCGGCATCCTGCTCGTCCAGGCTCTGCCGGCGGGGCGGCGGGGGCATGTCGCTGAACCCGAGGGCCAGCACGCCGACCAGATCGCCGCCGATGCCCAGCACACGGCAGATGTCGTCCTCGGCGATCACGACATCGCCCATGAACGCGACCCGGACGCCGAGCGCCTCGGCGGCCAGCCACATGTTCTCGACCGCCGCCCCGATGCCGATCATCTCCAGGCCGAAGCCCACCAGCGATCCCGCCAGCGCCGGACGGGTCGCGCTGATCAGCCCGGCGCGGCCGTTGCTGAACAGGCCGCGGTTCTCAATGAAGATCGCCGCCGCGACCTCGCGCAGCACCTGGGCGGACTCACGCACGGTGGACACGTAGGCGGCCCAGGGGCGGCCGGTCGCCGGATCGTGCGGTACGTACTCGTCCACGCCCTCGGCGTGCTCCACCGCGTCGGCCAGGGAGCCGAGCGTCGCGCGGTCGGTGACGATGTGCATCCGCCACGGCTGGGCGTTCTTGGACGACGGGGCAGCCAGGCCGCACCGGACGATCTCCCGCATGACCGGGCCGGGGATAGGTTGGCGGTCGAAGCCTTCCCTGATGCTGCGGCGGGCTAGCATTGCGGCGATGACCCGAGGCCGTCCCTCGTCATCGGGTGGGAGGTCCGGCCGCGCCATGGATTGTCCTTCCCGCGCTACCCGTGGACAAAATGCAGTGCGCGATCTTCCATAATAGTTAAACCGCACGTTCGGACCGATGCCTATGCCAACGACCTTGAGCGCGGCCCAGCGGCTGAAATTCCAGCTGCTGGCCGAGGGAATCGAGATCTCGCCGCTGGCCCGCAAGGCCCTTCGCGAGATAACCCACGAGGGCAAGCTGACACCGGCGGATTATGCCTCGACGAGCGGCCTGATCCTCCAACTCGACGACGACGTCTGGGTCAACGCGCCGATCAACGACTACAACCCGAACTTCGTCTCCGACTCGCGGTACGTCCTCGACCACGGTGTCGATGGCTTCTGGGTGCATGGCCCCGGTCTGGCCAGTTTGGCTCGGTTCTGGCCGCTGCCGGGCTATCACGGGCAGGCCGGCAACTTCGGTCCGCTCAACAACTTCGTCGTGACCCACGGCGACCGCGCCCGGCTGTCGCCGGTGCGTGGCTGCGCCATGACCTGCACCTTCTGCAACATTCCGTACGACGACCCCCTCGATGTGTACGGCACCAAGCCGGTCGACGCCTTGCTCGAGGCCGCCCGCACCGCGATCTCGGATGCGCGCCAGCCCGCGCACCACATGCTGATCTCGGGCGGCACGCCGAAGCGGCCGGACTTCGACTTCATGCAGGAGGTCTACCAGCGGGTGCTGCTCGAGTTCCCGCGGCACCCGGTCGACATCATGATGGTGCCGCTGCCGGGCCTGTTCGACCTTCCGTTGCTTGACAAGCTGGGGCTGAACGAGATCTCGATCAACATCGAGGTGTTCAGCGGAACGCACGCCAAAGAGGTCATGCGCCACAAGCACAACCAGGGACTGGACTTCTACCTGGACTTCATCGAGCAGGCGGCCGAAGCGCTCGGCCCGGGCCGCGTCCGCTCGATGCTGATGGTCGGCCTGGAGCCGATGGAGACGACGCTGGCCGGCGTGGCGGCCATCGCCGCGCGGGGCGGGGTCCCGGTCCTGAGCCCGTTCCGGCCCGATCCGGCCACTCCGCTGCGCGACCGCAAGCCGTCCCGTGCCGCTGATCTTGAGCAGACCTATCTGCGCGCGGTGGACATCGCGGCCAGCCGCGGTGCTGTGCTCGGCCCGGATTGCCCGCCTTGCACGCACAACACGCTGAGCTTCGTCACCCCTGGCTCCGACTACCGCTACCCGCGGCCGGTGATGGTCTGAATCCCGCACCGAACCGGGTGGTCGTCGGCGTCGACGATCTGGGCACCGAAGAGATCCGGCATATCCTCTCGCGTGCGACCGGCCTGCGGGCCGGCGCGGCCGTCCGGCTGTCCCGGCCGCCCCTTGTGGGGCTGTTGTTCCTGGAGACGTCCCTGCGGACGCGGGTTGGCTTCGCGGCGGCGGCGGCCAGGCTGGGCGGTCAGTCCATCGACATCGCCGAGCGGCGCGGGAACGCCGTCGCCATGCCCGAAGGGTGGGCCGACACCCTGCGCGTGGTGAGTGGCAACGTCGATCTGGTCGTCGCCCGGCCCGGCCGCCCGCTCGACGTATCGCAGCTGCGTCCGCTGCTGGTCAGCAGCTTCCTGAACGGCGGCGACGCTGGTCGCCGCGGCGAGCACCCGTCCCAGGCTCTCATCGACCTATACGCGATCGAACAGGCCCGCGGGCCGGTTGCGCAGCTGACCGTCGCGATCTGCGGCGACCTCCGGATGCGGGCGGTGCGCAGCCTGGTCCGGCTGTTCGCGCGCTTCCCGCCCCGCCGGCTGGTGGCGATCTCCGACCCGCGGCTGCACGACGGCACCGACAGCGACGGCACCGACAGTAACGGCACTGACAGTAACGGCGCGGACAGCGACGCCGCGGACAGCAACGGCACCCGCAGCGCCCGCCTCGCCGCCGAGCACCGGGCCCCGTGGGACGTCGATGACGTGGACGTGCTCTACGTGGCGGGCATTCCGCACGGCGCGCTCGACGAACCGGGGCGGGCGCGCCTGCGGGTTGACCGCAAGGCGCTCGCCGCGCTGCCGTGCGACGCGGTCGTGCTGTCGCCCATGCCGGTCATCGACGAGATCGCCACGACCGCGCGCTCCGATCTGCGCATCCGGATGTTCCAGCAGAGCGACGACGCGCTGTTCGTGCGGATGGCGCTGATCGAGGCGCTACTGTCCTCGCATCTCGTCTAGCTCCACCATGGCAGGCTCCCGGCGGTACGCCATCAACCGGGCCTGATGGACGATCGCGGCCCGATCGGGGATGCCGTTCTCGGCGAAGTCGGCCGTCGGCCCGGCGTTGGCGGTGTCCTGGATGTTGACGGCGCCGTAGCGGGTGCAGTTCTCCAGCGTGACCCGGTAGCGGCTGCGCTCGCTGACGTTCAGCAGCTGCCAGACCACGCTGTTGTCGAAGCGAGCCGTCCCGGTCAGGCCATCGTCGAACCAGGTGTTGGCCAGCACCGAGCCCTGCACGGTGAGGTCGATCTCGCCGTGTTCCTCCGGGGCGCCGATGCGACGGCTGATCGACAGGCCGCGGATGGAGCTGCCGAAGATCTGGATCTTCGCGGGCCCCTGTTCGGTGATGTCGAGCGACGACCCGGCGATATGCCGCAGCGCGAGCTCGCCGCCGTCCCGGAACCGCCCGCTGCGGACCATCAGGGAACTCAGCCGCCCGCCGTACATGGTCAGGCCGCCCCGCTGCGGCGCCCAGTCGAGCAGCGTCGCGCGGCCGCTCAGCTTGTTCGTCACCGCGATGCCCGAGGTGACCGAGTAGACCGCGCCCGAGAAGTCCTCCCCGCGGTAGTGACCGAGGGCGGCCCGGGTCGGTGCGTCGAGCCCGGTCAGCCTGAACGACGGCATGCCCTCCTCGTCGAAGACGGTCGACGGCGGAGTCACCGGTCCGATGACGTCGCAGTCGCCGAACGTCGCCCCGTCCAGCAAGCAGTTGACGAACACCGTGCCCTCGAACGAGCAGTTTTCGAAGCGGGTCCCCCGGAAGTCGCAGTTGGCGAACACGATGTGCCGGAACCGGGCGGTGACCCGGCAGTTGCGCCAGCGCAGGTTGACGATGGTCCGGCCCTGGCCCGCGCCGTCGAACTGCGGCCAGCACTGTTCGGCGTCCCCACGGATCCAGTCGAAGGCGTCGCCCTGGGCGCCGGTCAGCAGCACGAGCGCCGCCGCGGGCCCGGTGCGCTCCGAATCGGCCCAGTTCTCCAGCGCCTCGCCGAACCCGTCGTGGATCAGCGACAGCATGGTGCAGTCCACCGCCGGGGACGTCGGCCTGATCAGCGAGGAGGTGGTGAGCCACTCGAGCGCGAAGGCGAAGCGCCGCAGTTCCTCGATGATCACCTCGTGCGCCGGGTAGCCGAACATCGGGCCGGCGGACAGGCCCTCGGGATCGGCCTCCCACGGCGAGACCGCGATCCCCAGCGCGGCCAGCGGCGAGTTCTGGGGCGCGTCGGCTGCCGCCCGCATCCCGGCCGCGGCCGCGACCACTCCGCGCGGCACGCTGAGCAGATCGACGGCCCCGGCCGCGGCGGCCGCGGCGGCCGTACTGAGACCGTAGATCGTCCGGAAGGCCCGCTCCGCGGCGTCGTCCTCGATCTCGCTCAGGATCCGCAGTTCGCGCTCGAGCGCGAGCTGGGCCAGGTCCCACGCCTCGCGGTCCAGCTTGAAGCCGCCGCTGGACAGGTGCGCCGCGGTCCGCCGCACCGCTTCCCTGGTCCCGGCGATCAGGAACTCATCCAGGCTGCTCGCCGTGTCCTCGTCAAGGCAGGCCTCCTCGCACAGGTCGAGCTTGCGGGACACCGACTCGATGAGGCCGAGGGTGAAGATATCCCGCTGGCGCTGGGCGGCCGCCGCGATCATCTGCCTGACATGCTCGGCCCGGATGGCCTTCCCGCTGGGCTTGGCCCGGGCGTGCAGCGCGTAGAGCGCACCCTGAAGGTGCAGCAGCCCGACATCCGCCGAACGGAACTCGGTCTCCTGGATCTTGTTCCACTCGCCCAGCAGCAGGTCGATCGCCTCGAGGGAAATGGCCAGGCCAGTGGCGTCGTCGGTACCCGGGCGGGCGGTCCCGTCGGCCCGGAGAAAGGCCGTACTGCCCAGGTGACCAGGGTTGCCGCTGGCCATGATGTCGCGGATGTAGTCGGCCGCCGTCAGCGCTTCCAGCTCGAAGGTCGACATCGAGAACGGCCGGATCTGCGCGTTCAGCGCCTTGAGCCGGTGTACGTACTCCGAGCGCAGCGAGATGACCACGTGGATGTCGTATCTGCTGTTGAGCTCCACCACCCAGTCCATGGCCCGCTTGAAGAACGGCCTCTGGTGCCGGATGAGTTCCTCGAACTGGTCGAGTACCAGCACCGCCAGCTCGCCGTAATCCGCGTTGAGCTGCTCGACCATGGACTGCGGCGCGGCCTCGTCGATGTCGATGCCCAGGGACCGCAGCTCGGTGGCCACCTTGGCGGCGACGAAGTCCTCCGGCCGGTCGGGACTGCCCGCTTCCCTGGTCCAGTTGCGGCAGACGATCGGCTGGAAGCCACGTTCGCTGAGGTCACGGACGAGGCCCACGTTCAGCAGGGACGACTTGCCGACTCCGGACTCACCGTGCAGGATCACGAGCTGGTGCGTCAGCACCTCGTGCGCGAAACGATCGCGATCGTCCTGCCGGCCGATCAGCAGGTCGTCGTCACCTGGCTCCATCGGCTTGGGGCCACGCCACGGACAGGTGTCTTTGTCGAGGAAGTTCTTCTTCCACTGCTCAAGGGTGATCACGTCAGCTCACATCTCTTGCGCGCGGCGGGCCGATGGGTCGTGCTCTGCAGGTGCCGCAGATAGTGCTGGAGATCAACCTGGAAGTTCTCGCAGCGGTCGGTCACGACATCAAAGTTGTACCAGCCCAGCAGGTCGCGGACGGTGTCATCGGTGCGCCAGTTGACCACTAGCCCGGCGCGGCTGGGTGAAGCGGCCTTCTTGACCGATTCGCCGTCGATGCTGGTGGGCACCGTCATCTGCGAGGTGAACCGGTAGCGGATGCTGCTGTCGCTGACCTGGACACCCATCATCATCCAGAACCTCGCGAAGGCCGAGCTCCTGGTCCCGAACAGCGCGGCGGGCAGCCCCTGGCGTACTCGCTCGTTGCTCCGGTCGGGCTGGTAGACGAGGAACTCCGACGCCGCGTGCTGCATCGCCGAGTACTCGTCAAGCAGGGCCACGTGCGCCATCCGCAGTTCGGGCTCGTTGAGATCGGGGGGTTCGCTCGGCAGCTCGATGTGGTAGTCCTTCAGCAGCCGCTTGCACAGGTCGTTCCAGTCACCGCCGTCCTCGGTCCATAGCCGCGGCGCGCTCATCAGGGGCGAGCCGCTCAGCCGTACGACCACCGGGTAGTTGCCGTAGCCCAGTTCGTAGGCGGTGTCCCCGTTGAGCAGGAACCAGTCGGCCTCGGCGGGCGTGCGCAGCCTTTCCAGCTGCTCCGCGTGCGTCAGGCTGTGGTCCGGCCGGATCAGGCAGCCCAGCCAGCACACCGAAGCCAGGCACGTGGCCTGCTCGGCGTCGTCTTGCAGCAGGTTCATCGGCACGGCGACCACGAAAGGCTCGGTGCTGGAACGCCACATGGCCATCTCGAGTTCCAGGTCGAACGAGGTGACGAAGGCCGACGCGATCGGCGGCTGCAGCGGCGAAGACTGCAGGAAGCCGTGGCGCAGGGTGGCCTGCTGGCGCAGGATGCCGGCCACGGTGGCGTAGAACCGTTCCCGGTCGGACTCGTCGTCGTCCACCAGCTGGTTCCAGGACAGGCGGGTGGTGGCCTCGTAGCGCTGCTCCACGAACTGGCATGCCGCGTCGATCTCATCGAAGGCCGGCCGCGGCAGCCAGCGGTCGAACAGCGCGGGGGAGGTCCGGGTGGACAGGTGCAGCAGCAGGTCGTTCCAGCCCGGATAGACCGAAGTGCCCTGGGTCAGGGAATACCAGCACAGCTCGGTGAGCAGCTGGATGTCGGCCACGCGCAGCGACGGCTGGTGACCCCGCGAGTTGAGCGAGTTGTCGATCGTGGTGAGCGCCTGGTGCAGAACCGCGTCCCCGGTATCGGGACTGTTCGGGTCGGCCGAGGCGATCAGCTCCCCGAGCAGCGCGAGGACCGGCGCGAGGGCGTTGCTCTCGAGTTCGGCCGAACCGGCCCGCCCCGTAGGCAAGGTCACCCGGTCGTGGCCGGTGCGGCTCAGCGCGTCAGGCGCGGCGGCGCTGGCCAGGTGATAGAGGCGGGTGAGCAGGGCGGCGCAGAGCAGCAGCTTCGCGGTCTTCGCGTCCGTGGCGTCGAACGAGTCACCGGCCTGCGGCCGGGGACTGGCCGACTTGGCCGTCGCCGGCCCGGCCGTGCTGCCCGTCGGTGACGCCGGAGGCCCCAGCCGGTCGGCGATGAGCGAGGCCGCGAAGGTGGCGGCCAGCTTCGCCGCGTTCGTCCCTTCGGGCAGGGGATCCTGGTCGGCCAGCAGTTGCCGCACGATAGCGGGCACGTCGTGGATCCTGGTCCCGCTTATGTCGAGGCCGGCCTCCAGGCAGCCGCTGCCCAGCACCAGCGTGATCCAGGGGTATCCGCTCCGCTTGTACAGGGGGCCGAGCGGAGCGTGGATCTCCTCGAGGGCGTTGCAGAAACGGCGCGGTTCGACATACGCCGCGACCTTCGCGGCCAGGTATTCATCGCGGCCGTGCTCGAAGAACGTCTTCTTTTCCGATCGTGGCTCTCGCCTGGCCTTGAACTGCCTCATCTCGCCCCCAACGGTCCTGGCGTCATGACGTGCCCGGCGCGCTGCGGCGGTCGGCCTTCCGCGGCCACCCCCGCCCGGGCCGTAGCCGCCGCGCCGGCCCTCCAATTCGAAACTACTCCGGCAAATGGTTCAGTGAGTTCGAATCCGGTCCGTGTCACCGATTCCCGGCAGACGATGCGGGCCACGGCGGCACCTCGCTCAGTGAGCAGCCCGGGCCGCGTCTGCACCTCGGCCCGGATGGCCTGTCCGGTCGCCATCGCCAGCCGGACGAGCGGCGAGGCATCCAGCCGTTCCCCTTCGTCGCCTGTCCAGTGCACCACGAAGTGCGCCAGGGCGGCCGCCTCGGCGGTCAGCTCTGCGACTGGTCGCTGCGCGGGCGCGGGCATGCCCATGGTGGCCGCCAGGTGCTCGAGCATCAGGCAGCTCTCGCCCGCGTCGATGGCGAGCTTGCACGATGCGTGGGTCGAGCCCTGGAAGCGCGGGTTGATCTCGGTGAACAGCGGTACCCCGTCGTGCACCAGGAAGTCCACGCCGAACGTGCCGCGGTAGCCGTAGCTGCGCAGCCAGTTCCCGATCGTGACCGTGGCCGACTCGACCTGGTCGAGCACGGCGCGGTCGAGGTCCTTGGCCAGCCCGTAGTCGTTACCGCAGTACCCGAACGGGCGGGTCACGCAGTCCGGTATCCCGATCAGCTGGACCGACGGGTAGTGCACCGTCACCCCGTCGCGCCACGCGGTGGCGCCGACGTTGACCGGCACTCCCCCGGACAGGAACGGGGCCACGCTGACGAACGCCTCGGCCACCCGCGGCCACTGGAGCCTGGCCTGCCCGGCGTCGTCCACCCGGACGATGCCCTCGCCGCCGGAGGTCCGGCTGCGGCGCAGGATCAGCGGCCCGCGCCGCAGCATCTCCTCTGTCCGCAGCTGTTCTTCGTCGGCGACGTAGGTCCATGGGATGGTGCGCACGCCGAGGGCGGCCAGCGACGTCTCGACCCAGGGCTTGTGCTCGAACGCGGCCTGATGGCCACCGAACAGGCCGATGTTGAGGCAGCGGTCGCGGCGGGCGAACCAGATCGCGGACAGGAAGCTGGACGGGCGGTAGGGCAGCAGCGCGCTCGGCGCCGCCAGCGCCTGCAGCATCACCCGGCGGAACGTGGCCGTCTCCGGGGCGCCGAGGTGATCGTCGATGTCCCAGGTCTCCAGGTCAACCCGGATGCTGGTGAGGTCCTCGTAGGCCTTGCTGTCGACCGACAGCCTCCTGGAGTAGGCGTTGATGATCGTGTACGCGCCCTCGAACTGCGGGAGGTCGGCGAGCGGCTCGGCGTCATCGCCCCTGATGCCGGCCCAGACCAGCCGCCGGTGACCGAGCTTGGCTGAGACGTCCCGGAGCA
>Ga0187807_1000763_pt1 | contig 10236 bp, 3 predicted proteins | sample NC_wetland_sal_i_4_FD_132432 | JGI IMG/M metagenome (GOLD analysis project Ga0187807, IMG submission 132432) | Wetland sediment microbial communities from Neuse River Estuary, North Carolina, USA - ASW_2 | ecosystem: Environmental > Aquatic > Freshwater > Wetlands > Sediment | place: USA: North...
ACGCCGGCCGCGCGGCTCATCGTGCAGGTAAGCCGCTGGGACCGGCTGAAGGACATGCCCGGCGTCATGACCGGATTTGCTGACGCGAGCATTCCTTCGGACGTGCATCTGATGCTGGTCGGGCCCGTCGTCAGCGGTGTCCCGGACGATCCGGAAGGCGCTGAGGTACTCGACGAGTGCGTGGCACACTGGCACCAGCTGCCAACCGCTGCTCGCAAGCGGATCTCGCTGGTCAGCGTCCCGATGGACGACCTACTGAAGAACGCGACGATCATCAACGCAGTGCAAGGGTATGCCGATGTCGTCACGCAGAAGAGCCTGGCAGAAGGTTTCGGCCTGACAGTCACCGAGGCGATGTGGAAGGGCAGGCCGGTAGTCGGCGCGGCTGTCGGCGGTATCCAGGACCAGATCACAGACGGCCAGGACGGGCTGCTGATCGAAGATCCGATGGACCTGGACGCGTTCGCGAAAGCGCTGCGACGGCTATTTCGGGAGCCCGACCTGGCGCACGAACTCGGGCACGCCGCGCATCGCAGAGTACTTGCGAACTACCTTGATGACCGGCATCTGGCCAGCACAGTCGACCTGCTGACATACCTCCTCGGGGCGTCCTGACGCTTCAGCCAGGCCCGGGCGCGTGGCCCGTAGCGGTGCGAAGCACCCCCTACGGACAGGAGGAGTGCAGCCGTGCGGTTAGCCGCTGCGGCGACGAACCTGCAGTTTGCTCGAGCATGGACGGGCCGCAAAGCTACGCTCGACTCCGCACTGGGTCGTGCGGTATCGAGAAGACCGGACGTGTGCATGGCAACTAGACGGCTTCCGAACGAGCACGAGGCAACAGTCGGCATGGTCGGCGCGGCGGGCAATGCCGCCGCGCTGCCCAACGCCGGCAAGCAGGCGGGTCTGTATACGGATCTCGATCCTGACTCAGGGTCGTGGACCGTACCCGGCGATGTGCTCAGCAGCGAGTGCAGAGTGGACCGCGCCGAGGAGCCGCCACGAAAATGACGACCACCGGGCTGGCCACATGGTGGCTCGCACGAGGCGAAGACGACCTGCCGCCAATGGGAGAGTGGCTCACCGCGGCCGAGCGGAGCCGGGCCGAAGCGCTCCGGTTCGCCAAACGGCGTACCGACTTTCTGCTGGGCCGGTGGACGCTCAAGCTAGCCGTGGCGAAAGTTCTCGGGTGGCCGGCTGATTATGCGAATCTCGCCCGGATTGAGGGCCGCACCGCACCGAGCGGCGCGCCGCAGCTGCACATCGACGGCCGGCTCGCGGCGCACGGCGTGTCGCTCTCTGATCGCGCGGGCTGCGCCATATGCCTGGTGACGACCGGCACCAGCCCGGTCGGGTGCGATGTCGAGGTGATCGAGCCGCGCAGCGACGCCTTCGTCCGTGATTATCTGACTGACGAGGAGCGCCGATTGGTCGGCGCCGCCGGTCCGGACCGACACAAGGCGGCCAATCTGATTTGGTCGGCTAAGGAAAGCGCGCTCAAGGTCCTGGGCACAGGGCTCCGGCGGGACACCCGCTCGGTCGAGGTAATGGTGGCGGAGCTGAATCCGGCGCAGCGTACGTGGTCCCCGATCGAGGTTCGTACCGACGGGGGCGCCGTCTTTCCTGGCTGGTGGCGGCAGAGCGGCGCCTTCCTGGTAACGGCCTGCTGGCCTGGCGGCGGACCATCGCCTGCTCCGCTTGAGGCTGAGTCCCCGATCGACACGATGCGGCCGTCGCACCGCTGGGTTGATCGGCCAATCACATAGCGGCGCGTCCCGCCTCCTCGGCCGCGCTGGGAATCGGGACAGCCGGGGCGGACATCGCAGCAGCGGTCAGACGGTGCTCGAGCGCATGGATCACGAAAGGCCGCAGCTGTGCGGGCGTGATGATGTGATCGACCGAACCCACCCGCATAGCGCGCCTGATGTCGTGGATGCCGTCGAACTCGTCGGCGACTTCCTTCAGTTTCTCGGCCCGCACCGCCTGGGTAACCTCGCCGAGCTCGTGGTGCAACTCGGCCAGCGCCTTGCCGGTCTGCGTCGTGAGCTGTTCCCGCAGTCCTGCGACGCGCGGGTCCTCATTCGTCCTGGCCGTGACCTGGCGAGAGAGAACCACAGCGGCGGCGGGCGCGCCACCGATCACCGACGCATACGATCCGGTCACGGCGGCCGTCTCCATGTCGTGCAGCCGTTTGGAGAAGACCACGAACGCGCCACCGTGATATCGGGAAACCACCACGAACACGATGGGCCCGCGGAAGTTGGTCACCGCGCGACCGATCTCCGCGCCGTACTCGAGCTGCCACTTGCGCATGCTCTCCGGCGAACCGTCGAACCCGGTGAGGTTGGCCAGCACGACAACCGGGCGGTTGCCGCTCGCCGCGTTGATGGCGCGGGCGACCTTGCGCGACGACTGCGGGAACAGTGTCCCTGAGGTCCAGGACGACGGGCCGTCGGCGGGAAAGAACCCGGCCCTGGCCACGTTCCGCGACTCGAGGCCGATGAGGCAGACGGGGAACCCGCCGATCCGTGCCTCCCACACGATGGCGCTCTCGGCGTCGCGCCAGCGTGCCCAGCGCTCCAGCGGAACGTAGTCGCTGTCGGTCACGGCCCGCATGACCGAGCGCATGTCGAACGGCTTCTTGCGGTCGCCGTTAAGCTCGGCCGAGAAGACGTCGCCGACCGATGTGAACTCCGATCCGTCGACCTGCTTGTGCGGATACGTGGACACGTCCCGGTCGGCCGGGTCACTCGTCGGAGCCCGGCGAGGGTACTGCTCGCCCGGGACGACGTAGGTGTGGGCGTAATGCTGCAGCAGCAGAGCACACGCCCTGGCCAGCGTCGGCGCCCAGTACTGTGCCTCGCCGTTCGGGCCCATGATTCGCTCGAACCCGCCGATGCCGAAGTTGTCCTCGGCTGACACGCCGCCCGAGTAGTCAAGCGATCTCTTGCCGGTCAGGACCATCGCGCTGGCCGGGGTCATGATCAGGATGCCGCGGGTGTGCATCAGCATCGTCGCTTCGGCGTTCCAGTACGGCTGCGCGCCGACGTTGATTCCGGTCACGACGATGTTGACTTCTCCGCCCGCCTGCGTGAACTCGACTAGGCCGCGCAGCACGGCGGCGATCCAGTCCATGTTCTCTGTGCCGCTGTCCCACGCGATCCGGGCGCCCGAGGACAACGCGAACCACTCGACCGGCACCTGCAGCCGGCGGGCGAGCCGCAGCGCCGCTAGGATCCGGCGGCACTCCGGCTCTGCGAGGCTGCCGAGCCCTTCGGTGGGGTCGCCGAGAATCGTCACCCGGCGCATTCCCTCCGGCACCAGCTCGGTGTAGTTGGTGATGACGCCGGTGACGACGCCCGCCCGGTTGCGGCCGTACGGCCGGTCAACCGATACAAGTTCGTCACCCGTCGCGGCACTGGCGATATCGCGACCGAGAGATCCGCCGTCGGCACTTCCTGCGTCGTTGGCCAGGTCGTACTCGGCGAAGTCGCCCGCCGGGAAGTCGGCTGGTGCGTCCCGGGGCGGGGTGAGCATGCGGATCAGCTCGTAGGGATAGGGCAGGCCGACCCGTTGCGCGCGCAGAGCCTTCTGTCGGTACTCGGTCAGCGGCTGGATGAGCTGATCAGATGGCTGGCGCAGGCGTACGGTGACGGCCCTGTCCTCGACGTTCTCCACGTCGAGAATCGCTACCCGCAACTCACCGGTGGCTTCGTCCTGCGTGCGAATCCGCGCCACGACTTTCTCCAGCCCGAGGTCTGCCGCCTGCGGCGCCAGGCGGTGGGCGAGGCTGCGCCAGGTGGCGGTGGGAATGTCCCACGCCGGGCGGACGTAGAGCACCAGCCTGTTCCGCAGCGGCCGCTGCCGCTGTGGCTGGCCGCGGAGCGCCCGGCGGAAGTCGGCGAAGGCCTGCGCCAGGATCCCCTCAAGCAGCGGATAGCCGATGACCTGGCCAGACGAGTCACGGGCAGGGGTGAGGTCGCGCACCTCGGCGACGGCGATCAGCCGCTCGTCGTTAGGGTTCTGGTGGGCGACAGCGTGGAACAGGTAGACGTCCTCCGCGCTGGGCAGCCGTCGCAGCGAGAAGTTCGACAACCGCCACAGCTCGAGCCGCTCGGCGATCATCGGGTGCATGTTCCGGAACAGCAGGTCCTCGGCGAACCCTGCTGCGGTCTGCCGATAGGTGAAGTACTGCGTCCGCCGATACTCGTCCGCGTACTCGTCGTCACCGGTCGCGCTGGTTACGGTGATGATCAGCCGGTGCACCTGGCGGCCAAAGTCCGTGCCCGCCAGCAGGTCAGCGAGTTCGCCGGCCATGTCGTCATCCGCGAGCAGCGGCTCATCCCGCCATGCCTCGACGTCGACGACGACGGGACGCTCCGCGGCGATGCCACGCACGTGCGAGGCGAGCGCTCCGGCGAAGCCAGGCAGCTCACGGATTGGCACGTAGGCACTGATCAGGTGCACGGCCTCGTCCTGGCCCGGTTCTAGATAGTCGGCCAGGCACGTCAGATGGCCACCGAACGTTTCGCAGTGCAGTCGCGTGAGCTCGCGTATCCGGTAGTACCGGCGGGTGCGGACATCCAGCAACCGGGCCCTGGCAGTCTCGTCCGCATCGCGGTACCTGTCCCGCAGCCTGGCCCGCATGGGCAGCGGGAACCAGATGACGCGGTCGGCAACTTGATGTAGCTGCTCGGCTGCCGGGTGGCCGGTCAACTCGGCGAGGCTCTGTTCGATCTCGGCATACGCCAAGGCTCGGGTGCGGTTGAGCACGGGCCCGTCGACGTAGCAGAACCGCGCGTCCCTGGCCAGGTCGCAGACATCGGGGTAACGCCCCTGGGTGGTGGTGATCAGACGTCCAAGCACTGCCAGGCGCTCGTCGGTCATCGAGTCGGCGAGCACGTTGTAGCCACGGCGCCAGCGGTCCAGGATCGCGATCACGATCGGAGACGCGGCCGGCAACTTGCCCGCAGAGCGGTATATCCGGAGCAATGCCTGCTCTAGCTCCGGCGTGCGCGCCATCGACTGGATTCCGTAACGGGCCAGAGTCCGTCGTAGCTGCCTGACGAAGTGACTGGGCGTGCCGCTGCGTTCGGGATCCAGGACCGACAGGTAGGTGAGCAGATGCTCCTGCGAGCTTCGGGGATGCTCGTCGCCCTGGTCTTCGGGGACGCGCTGGGATAGCGCCGCCACGTCCGCGAAGATCTCCAGCAGATCCTGCTCTCGGTCGAGAACGCCTAGGTCACGCAGGAAGCTGGTCATCTTCGTGCCTCGCTCGCGGCTGAGTTCGCGAGCGTCGCCGTCATCGATGTCGTAGCCGAGCAGGTACGCCCGGAGCAGACTGTCGACCTCTGTTTCGCCGAGGCTGGCGTCAAGACGCGCCAGGCCAGCGAAGTCGGCTATTTCACCGCCGGATCCGCGCGCTCCGGACTCGGCGTCGGGAAGCTGCAGCCCGACCAGCGGTGCACCCGCCTCTACCTGGGTATTCACCTGGGCTGACACCGAGCTGACGACACCGGCCTGCGGAGCGGCGACGGTGGTCTCCATCTTCATGCTCTCGACGACTACGAGCGGGTCACCGGCTCGCACGATATCGCCGAGCGCGACGAGCACGGCCACGACGAAGGCTGGCGACGGGCAGCGGACCTGCCCGCCGTCATCGCGGGTGACAACGTACGGGACGCCGTCGACCTCGATGAGCAACCGCGGACCCTGGGTGGCGGCGACGATCTTGTATCGCCTGCCCCGGCAGGTGATGGCGCGCTCGTAACGGCCGAGCGGCTGGACGTTGACGTCGACCAGGGCGGCGCCTGCGGCGTGGCCGCCTGGCACCGTGCCGCGTGAGGATGTGCCGTTTATGGCGGGGCCGTTCCCGGCGGCACCCCTGGTGATGTCGCCCACGGCGAGGCGGTAGTCGCCGCCACCCAGGCTGTACACGTGCACCTGGAAGGAGCTGCCACGAAGCCGCAGTTGGAGCTGGTGCCCGACGTCGTCGGGGAGCGCGGGCCGGCCACGCGCCGCGGCAGCCAGGAAGTTGGCCTGCACGGCAGCCTGGTCTGCCTCCGCAGCCTCGACGGCCGCCGCGGCTAGCGCCATCGGATCGAGCGGCGGAAGATGTCCGCCCGTGGCGGTCAGCCGGTCTAGCCAGCGGTTGTCGTAGCTGCCGGCCCGCACGTCCGGCTGGGCTGCCAGGGAGAGCAGGAAGGCCTTGTTGGTCGTCCCGCCGTCGATGACCACTAGCGACTGGGCCAGGCCTCGCCGCAGCCGGCCTAGCGCCTCCTCCCGGTCCCCGCCATAGGCGATGATCTTGGCGATCATCGAGTCGAACTCCGGCGCGATGTCGTCGCCTTCCGCTACTCCGGTATCGACCCGGATACCGGGGCCTGATGGGAGGCGCAGCGCGGATACCCGGCCAGGCGTCGGCATGAACTCGTGTTCCGGGTCCTCGGCATTGAGTCTGGCCTCGATCGCGTAGCCGCTGACCGGTGGCGGAGCGGCGGCTAGCTTCCCGCCGCGCGCGATGTGCAGCTGCAGCTTCACCAGGTCGACCCCGGTGGTCATCTCGGTGACTGGGTGTTCCACCTGCAGCCGCGTGTTGACTTCCATGAACATGAACTGCCGCGTCGCCGGCTCGAGGAGGAACTCCACCGTGCCTGCGCTTCGATACCCAGCTGCGCGGCACAGCTCCACCGCGGCATCGCGCAGCCGCGATGCGGAAGACGGGTCGAGCAAGGTGCAGCCCGATTCCTCGATGACCTTCTGATTGCGCCGCTGAATGCTGCAGTCGCGCACGCCAACCGCCCAGACAGTGCCGTGTCCGTCCGCGATTACCTGCACTTCCACGTGTCGCACCGGGTCAAGCTTGCGCTCGATGAATACGGTCGGGTCTCCGAAGGTCACCTCCGCCTCACGCCGCGCGGACGCGAATGCCGACGGCATCTCCGCTGGGGAGACCACCAGCCGGATGCCCCGGCCGCCGCCTCCCGCGGCGGCCTTGACGAGCACGGGGTAGCCGAGCATGTCCCCGGCGATCAGGGCGGCCTCCACGTCATGGACCGCACCGCCGCTCCACGGCACGACCGGTACGCCGACGCGCTCGGCGAGCTGCTTTGCCCGCACCTTGTCACCGAGCAGCCGGATAACGTCACTCGGCGGCCCGACGAAGGTGATGCCCGCCTTCTCGCACCGCTCGGCAAACTCGGCGGATTCGGCGACAAAGCCCCAGCCCACCCACACAGCATCAGCGCGGGCTGCGGCGAGCGCCGCCATCAGCCTGTCGACATCCAGGTAAGCGCTGTGTCGATTGCCATCGGAATCTGTAAACAGAGCCGGGCCGAGCGGGACAACTTCGTCGGCCTCGCGCACGAACCAGGACGCCGCATCCGGCTCGGTATACAGCGCGATCGAAGTGATCGGCGTGCCCGACTCCCGGGCAAGCTCGCCAACCGCGGCGAGGCAGCGCATCGCTGGCTCGCCTCGGTTGACTATGGCAAGCCGCCGGATGCCCGACATCCCGCCTCCCTGGTGACCCTCGCTGGTCAGGCACTCATCGCATCGTGAATCGGCTGCTGCAGCCCGGCTGGCAGCGCGCTGTCAAGCCGGATGGTCCGGTAGCCCTTGACGAGGACGACGACATCACCGTCGCTGTCCACGACCTGGCAATCGAAGCTGCCGTCGTCGGCCTCGTGGGCCACGGCAAACAGCTCTGCATCCGGCAACGGCCGGTGCAGCATGCTGACCTGGTCGACGTGGGCGGGCAGCGCCAGGTGGCCGGCGTGGCCGACCTCCCACAGGCCCGCCGCCTGGAAGCACGCCTCGGCCAGCCGCGGCTCAGTCGTCGTCTGCCCGGTCTCTGGCGCGCACGCGGCGGGCAACTGCCTGGCTAGGCGGGTAACGGCGGCGCCGCCGCGGTGCCACGCCTCATCGACCACCTGGTATGCCGGGCCGTGGAAGAACACGCGGTAGACATCGTCATGCGCGGCGGCCACCGCCGGGCGGGAGCCTGGCGCCGCGCCTCGCTCCGCCTCCGGCGCGGCAGCCGCGAGCCTGACCTGGCCAGTGAAGTGCGTGGTGACACGCGGAGCCTGGTCGCCCTTGATCATCCTGGTCGCGCTGAGCGTGCAGTCGGCGACGAGGTCGGCTCCGGCGCGCCGGATTACCGCGGAGATCGTCACAGTGCGCGGTTCGTCCCGGTAGAACTTGACCGGAGCGAGGAAGTCCACCTGCTCGACGCTCGCCACCTGCAGGTCGGGTGCCGCGAGGCTCGCCAGGGCTGCGAACGCCTCGATGCCCATCACGCCGGGCAGCACAGGTGCCGAGTCGATGCGGTGATCGTGCAGGAAAGGCTGCTCGGCGGGAACGAGCGTGGTCTCGGCGGTTAGCCCGGAATACACGCCCATCCCGGTGATGGTGCCGATCATCGGGCCTGCCGCGTCAGTGTCGATCTTGCCAGGGTCGAGCCCGCCGGATGCGTCGCGTTCGGCCGTCAGCAGGCCAAGCTGCCCGCCGACGACCACCTCTCCGCTGAATGGCCCGGCAGTCAGCTCCCGCCTGATCCACGGGATGCCAGCCTGGGGTTCGAGCATCTCAATGCCAGCCATGGCCATTACCTTCGGCACCGAGCCCCTGGTCGCCATCCCGAGGCCGCCCCAAGCGGTCCAGTCGATGGCGATGCCCCTAGTGCCTGGACGCGTCGTGCGGAAGCTGGATGTGATCTTGCATTCGAGATCGTTGGCCGCGCTGTAATCAGTCTGCCCCGCGTTACCGAACCGGCCCGCGACCGAACTGAACGCCACCACGGCGCCAACCGGGAGGTCGGCCGCTGCGTGCAGGAGATTGAACAAGCCGTCGCTCTTGACATCGAAGACGAGGTCGTATTCGCGCGGTTCTTTGTCCGTGATTGAGCGGCTGATGTCCAGCCCGGCGGCATGCAGGAGCACGTCCAGGTGTGCATGCCGCTCGCGGATGTCTGCCATGACGCTGGCGACCGCCCCGGCATCGGTCAGGTCGACCTGGTGGTAGTGCGCCTCGCCCCCAGCGGCGCGCACCGCATGGATCGCGATCAGCGCCGAGTGCAGCCGCTCGTACCCGGCCAGCTCGCGCTCGATGAGCACGGGCGTCGGCCGGGTGCCGCGCTCGGCAAGACGCTCGGTGATCTTCTTCCGGAGTCCCTCGCGGTCGGTTGTGAACTGAACCAGGTCCGGATCACTGGGATCGGGCTCAGGTGTCAGGTCCATGAGGTGGAAGATGCCGCCGCTCACCTTCGCGAGGTCGGCGACAATGGCAGAGACGATCGCGCCAGCCGCCCCGGTGACTGCGAACACCGTCTGGCTGCCTAGTGTCATGCCGCCGCTGTCGTTACCGAACGGCACTTCCCGAAGACCCACTGTCCACCGGCGTCCGTCGGCGCGACCGATCTCCACAGCTCCCGGATCGCTGAGAGTCTCCTCGATCAGCGCATCCGCGACTACGGCCGTCTTGCGCATGGACGGGAAGTCGACGGCCTTTGCGCGCACGTCGGGCCGCTCGCGCGAGTACGCCTTGGTGAAGCCGGTGACCGCCCCGCCGAGCGGCGCCGTGGCCCCGGATTCGTCGTATCCGTGGTAGCCCCCCATCCGGGTTGCCGCCACCAGGAACGTGCCGGCCGGTCCAAGCTGTCCCTCGGTGTCGAGCCGCCGGACGACCGTGTACAGGTTCTTGACCCGGCGGCGCAGCGCCTCGCGCCAGTCGGCCAGATCGAGTTCGTTGACCGGCGGCTCGGTGTCGAGGGCCGCTAGCCAGTACACGCCGTGGACCGGCCCGTCGGCCAGCCACTCGGTTAGCCAGGATTCGATCTCAGCTGTGGGGCAGCCAGGCTTGATGACCAGGGTGCCGACGCCGAGCGAGCCGAGCCGTCTGGCCAGCGCTGCAGCCACGCCGCCCTCGTCGGCCATGACGATGACCCGCTTGGCTTGGTCGAGAACCACGCCCGTTGGCTTGCACCAGCGGGCCGGCGGCCGCAGCACCGGAACCGGGACGCGCCGCGGCAGCTGCTCCGTTGCTGACATGTCACCGGTGAAGGCGGGCTCGACGTCAGTCAGCTCCTGCGGAGCCGATACGGCCCCCGCGGCCGGGGCAGCGGCGGGTCCGGACCCGTCCGGACTGGCTGCCGCTGGTGCGGCCGGGGCGGTGTCGGCGGCTGCGGGCTGGGCGGGCGTGGCGTGCTCGTGGACGAACCCGATGACGTGGGCCAGGGTGGGG
>Ga0187807_1000765_pt1 | contig 10214 bp, 7 predicted proteins | sample NC_wetland_sal_i_4_FD_132432 | JGI IMG/M metagenome (GOLD analysis project Ga0187807, IMG submission 132432) | Wetland sediment microbial communities from Neuse River Estuary, North Carolina, USA - ASW_2 | ecosystem: Environmental > Aquatic > Freshwater > Wetlands > Sediment | place: USA: North...
CCAGGATCCTCCGCGGCATCCCGGTAGCGGCTGAGTCTTGGAAACTAGGACCCTACCTTGACCACTGGCTGGAGCATGCAGTCCGGCCAGCTCGGCGACTAGCTACTTACGCGCTGTACGAAATGATCGTCCGGCTTTACCTCAAGCCGGGGCTCGGCAGTTACCGGCTGCGCCAACTATCGGTGTTGCATGTGCAGCGCTTCCTTAACGGCAAGCTCGCCGAAGGCCAGTCGGTCCGCAACGTGCACATGATGCGCCAGGTGCTTAGCGCTGCCTTGACCCGTGCTGTCCGTGAGGAACTGATCAGCCGCAACGTGGCGCGGCTTGCGGAACTGCCCTCCTGGCAGCCAGCCGAGGTCCGGTCGTGGTCGGCCGACGAGGCGCTGGCCTTCCTCCGGGCAGCCCAGTCTGATCCGCTCTTGCCGGCGTTCGTCTTCCTGCTGGTCTATGGAATGAGGCGCGGAGAGGTGCTGGGTCTGCGCTGGACCGATGTGGACCATGACGCGAGCATGATCAGAGTGCGGCAGCAACTCCAGCGCGCTGACGGCAGCCTGCGAACTGGACCGGTCAAGACTCGCGCTGGCAACCGCGACCTGCCGATCGTGCCGCTCGCGCGCCAGGCCCTGGTTGCCCGCCAGCAAAAACAGCAGGCCGACCGTGCGGTCTTCGGCCGAGCCTGGCAGGACTCTGGCCTGGTCTTCACTACTCGCAGCGGTTTGCCGGTCGAGCCCCGGAACCTTGTCCGCTCCTTCCGGCGGATCTGCGACGATCACAAGATCCGCGTGATCACGGTGCACCATCTGCGGCACACAACGGCCTCGTTGCTGAAGAAGCTTCATGTCCCGCCCAGGGATGCTCAGATGATCTTGGGCCATGCGCAGTTCACGACGACGATGCAGGTCTACACGCATGTCGACGAGGAAGCGCGTGCTGAGGCCCTGGCAGGTCTCAACGATCTGCTTACTCCCGGTGACTGACCCGTTGTGGTCAGAAATGATGGTCAAAGGCCAGGACCGGCCCGACCCGGCGAAAGAAACCCCAGGTGGAGCTAAGGGGACTCGAACCCCTGACCCCCTGCTTGCAAAGCAGGTGCTCTTCCAGCTGAGCTATAGCCCCAGGTCTGTGCCGTTCAGACGGCCTCGATGCTAGCTCGACCCTAGCTGCATCGGTCAAAGACCGGTTGATTTTGCGGAGCCGGCCCGCCTGGTGGCGGCATGGAGCTGGCAGGACACCCATCATGTGGGCGCGGTCCGCCTCGCTCAGCGGCTCGAGCATCATCCCGAAGGCGATATACCTTTTGTTCCAAGGGATCTGTGCGACCGCGTGCTTTCCCAGCGCATCCCACCACTCCTGCTGCGTGACCGTCACCGCAGCGAGCGGGACGACTTTCTGCTCCTCGTCGTCGAGGTGGCGCTGAGCCACCATGCTGAGCTCGTCTGGTCTTACGACATGCTGACCGGCGAGGAACAGCGGGTGCGAACAGCGCGCGGCCCCCGGGCACTAGAGTCAACCACCCAACAAGACTTCGTGGTCACGTTCGCGAAAGAGCGGCTGAGGACCTGCGGTTCGCGCAGGCCATGAGGCAAGGAGCGGGAATGCGTTTCGATTCATCGGTTACTAGCGTGTCGTGGATCCCGTCCGAGTCGGTGTCCGGCGTGTACCAGGCCGGGTTCGCTGTCGGCGCGAGCCACAGTGACATCCCGCCGCCGGATGTCATCAAGGATCTTGCGGAGCTTGATGCGCTGCACGCGGCGGCGCGGTTCCGGTTCGCCAACCGTCTCGCGGCCTGGATCGAGGTGGAGAACGGCCGCATCGTGGACGCCGGGTACTCCGGCCACGGGTACATCTCACCCACCAGGTTCGGGTGGGGCCCGCACCGGGAGGTGACGTTCCAGCCCACCCCGTTCCCCGAGATCAGGACCGAACCGCACATCAGGGCCACCGGAGCCCGGTTCAGCCAGACCACCGGCGGCCGGACCGGCGCGCCGATGCCCCGGCCGGTCAGCGGCAAGCCGCATGTGCAGTGGCTGGCGCCCACCGTGTGGACCACCCTGGCGCTGACCATCGGCACCGACGGGTCCGGCCACGGGGAGATGACCGGCGCCAGCGCGTTCCCCCGGCACTGGATCTACGACGGCCGCGGGCAGCTGGTGGCCAAGTCCGGGCTGGCTGACTTCCGCGAGTGGATGGCTACCGCGCACGGCCAGCACAGCCCCTGGGGCGAGGAAGACAGCCAGCCGCTGGTCACCCTCGCCGAAAGCGCGCTCGAACGGCAGCTGTCGGCCACCATCATGCGCGGCGGCGCCAGACCCGCCATCCGCAAGCTGGCCAGCGGCTCGCTGCTCACCGAGCAGGGCCAGCCCGGCAGCGAGATCTACCTGCTGCTCGACGGGGTGCTCAGCGTCTGGGTCGACGGTGCTGAGGTCGGCGAGCTCGGCCCCGGAGCGATTTTGGGGGAACGCGCCCTGCTGGAGGAGGGCCGCCGGACCGCAACACTGCGCGCTGTCACCGACTGCGTCGTCGCGGCCGCTGCGCAGGACCAGATCGACCGCGCCAGTCTCGCCAGCCTCGCCGAGATGCACCACCGGGAGGACGCAGACAGCTAACTCCCGGCCCTACGCGCGTGGGCCGGGAGGCTCAGGCGTTCGCGCAGAGAGCTGGCGTCCGAGCTTCGGCCGGTCGGCGGACGCCTGGGTCGGCACGTCGATGGCAGCGGGCCTCGTCGCGGCGGACCCGTGCGGCCCGGAAGGTGCCCGGCTGGCGCCGTTGTCCGAGTGCGGGCGCACGCCGGTGGCACCGTCCAGGCTCGCCAGCAGGCCGGGCAAATCGGCGATGCTGCCAAGCACGTGAGTGGCCCCGGCAGCCTGCAGCCTGGCCGCCGCGTGCGGCCCGGTCAGCACGCCGGCCACGATGCTCGCGCCAGAGCTGCGGCCGCAGGCGATGCCAGCCCCGGTGTCATGGACGACGGCCACGTCTTGCACGGCTTCCACGCCCGCCCGCAGCATCGCCGTCAGCGCGAGGTCTGGAGCGGGGAATCCCCTCGGCGCATCCTCGGCGGTAACCGCGATGTCGATCTTTCCGCGCAGGTCGGTCGCGTCCAGGACCAGGTCAACCACCCGGCGCGGCAGGCTCGTCAGCACGCAGGCCTGACGGCCCGCAGCGCGGATCTCGTCGAGGGTCTCGACCGCGCCTGGCAGCGGCCGGACCGCTGACCGGCTCACCGCATCCGGCAGCGCCTTGTCGAAGGCCAGCGCGGCTGCCTGCGCCCGTGGCTCGTTGTCCGGAAACAACTCGCGCAGCACGTCGCCGGGCGCCTTGCCGCGGGCCTTATGCACCTGAGACATGCGCCGCGCGAACGCGCTTGTCCCGCTGACCACGCCCTGCGTGGCGATGGCCTCAGCGAAGGACCGCTCTATCAGGCCGTCATCGGCCACCAGCGTCCCGATCAGGCCACAGCACACCAGCGTGATGCCGCGCGCGTCAGTCACGCTTTCCACGATGAACCAGCCTCGCGCTACTCGTCGGCTGTCGTGGCCTCGGTCCACAAGTTAAGCTCGGCCCGGTCCGCCTGCACCTTCCGCCAAACGGCAAAGGCGCTGACCCCGAGCACGATGACCAGAAGCAATTTCTTCACAGCGCTTGAATCCCTCCGGGCTCCGGCTTCCAAGGGAGGCGGCGCGTAGTCCGGCCCCCTCGAGACCCCAGCACTTTAGCAAGCCCGGCGCTACCTCGGTCGCCGCACGCGAGTCTCATCCCAGACCGGACCGGGCGATTCATACACATTCCCATCCGCGCCGAACACCAGGAACCGGTCGAAGGACTTGGCGAACCACCGGTCATGGGTGACTGCGAGCACCGTCCCCGCGTAGGACTCTAGGCCCTCCTGGAGCGCTTCCGCGCTAGCCAGGTCGAGGTTGTCGGTCGGCTCGTCCAGCAGCAGCAGCGTCGCGCCCGCCAGCTCGAGCAGGAGGATCTGGAGCCGCGCCTGCTGGCCGCCGGACAGCGTCGCGAACGGCTGCCGGGCGCAGCTGGTCAGCTCGTACCTGGCCAGAGCGGACATCGCCTCGTTGGTCAGCATCGCGTGTTCCAACATCACGACGTCGAGCGGCGTGCGGCCAGCCAGGTCGGGGCGGACGTGTGTCTGCGCGAACATGCCGGGAACGACCCGGGCGCCAAGTCGCGTGACGCCCTCGTACGCGACTTGTTCCCCGGCGAGCAGCCGGAGGAAGTGCGACTTGCCTGACCCGTTGGAGCCGAGCACCGCGACGCGCTCGCCGTACCAGACCTCAAGGTCGAACTTCCGCATCAGGCCGGTGAGTTCGAGCTGCTCGCAGATCACCGCGCGCTTACCGGTGCGACCGCCGCGCAGCCGCATCCGGACGTTCTGCTCCCTGGGCGTCAGCTCCGGCGGCCCCGCCTCTTCGAACCTGCGCAGCCTTGTCACCGCCGCCTGATAGCGCGAGGCCATGTCGGCGTTGTAGGACGCCTTCTGCTTGTACATCAGCATCAGCTGCCGGAGCTTCTCGTGCTCTTCGTCCCATCGCCGCCGCAGCTCGTCGAGCCGCTCGTGGCGCTCCCTCCGAGCCTGTGCGTAGCTGGCAAACCCGCCCCCGTGGGTCCACATATGCGTGTCCTCGACGGTGATGATCCGCTCGGCGACGGCGGCCAGCAGCTCCCGATCATGGCTGACCAGCAGCACCGTCTTGGACGTCGCGGCGAGCTGCTGCTCCAGCCAGATCTTGCCGGGCACGTCCAGGTAGTTGTCCGGCTCATCGAGCACCAGCACCTCGTCCCGGCCACGCAGCAGGGACTCCAGCACCAGCCGCTTCTGCTCGCCGCCGGAGAGAGTGGCGACCTCACGCCACTGGCAGCTGTCATAGCTGGTGCCCAGGGCAGCCACACAGCAGGCATCGAAGTGCACTTCGGCGTCATAGCCGCCGGCGTCGCCCCACTCGGCGAGCGCCGCCGCGTACCGCAGCTGAGTCGGCTCGTCGTCGCGCTCCATCATCGCAAGCTCGGCAGCGTCGAGCCTGCTAGCTGCTGCACGCACCCGCAGCGACGCGGTTGACAGCAGCAGGTCCCGGACCGTGCTGTCGTCCCTGATTCCGCCTACGAACTGCCGCATGACGCCCAGCCCGCCGCTGGAGCCCACGGTCCCCGACTGCGGCGTCAGTTCGGCGGTAACGAGGCGGAGCAGCGTGGTCTTGCCCGCACCGTTAGGGCCGATCAGAGCGGCGACCGTGCCCTCGCCAACGCGGAAGGAGACGTCATCGAGCAGCACCCGGCCGTCCGGCAGGGCGTAGCTGACGTGCGCCGCCTCCACGTGGCCCATCACGATCTCCGTTTCACCGACGTCGTTCCGCTCGCTGGCGGCTATGGCAGACAATAACTACATGGACGCCCACGACTTCAACGAGAATTCCCGGCTGCGGGCCTCGGACGCTGACCGGGATACGGCGGCCGCAGTGATCAACAATGCCCTGGCCGAGGGCCGGCTCACCGCAGATGAGCACTCCGAGCGGCTGGACGCCATCTACTCGGCCAAGACGCAGGCCGATCTCGTGCCGGTGCTCGCAGACCTGCCGGGCCAGCGAGCCATGGCGCCGGCGGCGACCACCTCCGGGCAGCTGGCGAAGTCCCGGCGTGGGAGCAGGATGGTGGCGATCTTCAGCGGGACGAGCCGCAAGGGCGTCTGGCACCCGGAGCCCGTTATCGACGTGATCACCGTCTTTGGCGGCGCTGAGCTGGACTTCCGCGAGGCGGTTCTGCCGGCAAGGAGAATGGTTTTCCCCGCCACACCCGTCCTCGCGGGGGAGAGAATAACCGTGCCACCGGAGATGCAGGTCGTGGACAACGGCATCGCCATCCTGGGCGGCCGCGAGATCAAGGGCGGCGGCGGTTCCATCGGCCCGGACTCGCCGGTGCTCCGGATCGAGGGGATCTGCGTCCTGGGCGGCATGGAGGTGCGGCGGAAGCCGCGCAGGGGCGATAAAAGCAGCATGGGGGGCTCTTACGGTCGGCAGGGCGACCTGATGATCGAAGACGTCATTGGCCGAGCCATGGACATTCGGCACGAGGTCCGCCACCAGATCCGGGAGCAGCGGCGCGCCGTCCGGGATCAGATCCGGGAGCAGCGGCGCGGGATCCGCGACCGCACCTGGTCAAGGTCTGACGACGAGTAGCCCGCCTGGGCTGGCCGGCCGGCCTGGACTGGACGACCGGCCCAGACTGGCCGCCGGTTAGCTCGCGAGGTCGGCGCCGACGGCCCGCCGCCGGACCGGATCGGCGAGCGCGGCGGCCAGCCGGCCGACAGCGGCCAGCGAATGGCCGGATACCACGGCGTCACAATAAGGCCATGCCGCTGCCATGCCGGCTGCTAGCGGCTGGTAACTCGTGCTCTTGGTCCGCGGATTCATCCAGACGATCCGAAAGGCTACGAGCGATAGCCGGTGCATCTCCCGCCGCACGACCTCCGGATCGCCGGTATCCCAGCCGTCGGAGATGATCAGGACCACCGCTCCGCGAGCCATGCCCCGGCGGCCGTACCGGTCGTTGAATTCCTTGAGGGCCTCCCCGAGCTTGGTGCCGCCGTGCCAGTCGGGCGCGGCCCGCGCGGCCCTGGCGACAGCGATGGCGGGCGTCGTCCTGGCCAGTGCCGTGGTAAGCCGGGTCAGTCTGGTGGCGAAGCTGAACACCTCCGCGTCAGCCCCGCCGGCCGCGCAGTAGAGCAGCTGGATCATCGCCCGTGCGTAGGGTTCCATCGAGCCGGAGATGTCGCACAGCACGACCAGCCGCCGCGGCCGCTTGGCAGGCTCCTCGCCGATCAGCTTGAACGCGTGCCCGCCGGTCCGCCGGGCTTGTCGCAGGGTCGACCGCACATCTGTCCGGCGGCCGCCAGTCCGGCGATCGCGCCGCCGGGACCGCCGACTCGGCACGGCCAGCGTGATCTGCCGCATGGCCACGGCAAGCTCGGCCAGTTCGGCGTCCGACAGCTCGGCGAAATCCGTACCGGATAGCCGCTCGGCCGCGCTGCCGAGGTAGGGCCGGGCGATCTCCCGGCCCGCGTCATCCGGCTGGTCGGAGTCTGCCGCGTCGGCTGCCTGCTCAGCCACCGTGATGACCTCCGCGTGCGCGCGCGCCGCCGTCGCCGCCTCCGTCAGCTGAGCCGGCGGCTGCCGCTGGCCGGGCGGCCCGGGCATGCCCAGGCGGTCACCTGGCAGTGGGCCATACCCCTCGAGCGGCCCGAAAACCTCGGTAAATACCACCCGCAGCAGATCCGCCTGGTCCTTGCTGGACACCAGCGTCGCGAGGGCGCAGTTATACAGGTCACGCCGGTTGGCAGGCCGGACCAGGGTTACCGCAGCCGCGAACCGCTCGCTCCGGCCAGGACCGACCGGCAGCCCGGCCCGCCGCAGCGCGGCCCCGAACCCCGCCGCCAGGTCGGCAAGGTCTCCGGCCAGAGCCTCAGCCATCACCGCTGCCGCCGCCGGCGACGGTCCCGTCAGGCCCGCCGGCCGCGCCGGGCCTGCTATCGCCGCGGCCCTGAGTGACCACGGCGGCGAAATCTGCCGCCCGCGCCGTCTGCAGGTCCTCGGCGTACTTGAGCACGGTGCCCATGGTCTGCCGGGCGGCGTTCGCGTTCAGTTCCGCGGCGCCGAGCACACCGAGCGCCGTCGCCCAGCTGATCGCCTCGGCGACGCCCGGCGGCTTGGCCAGGTCAAGCCCGCGCAGTCGCTCGACGCCGACCGCCACCTGAGCCGCCAGTCCCACACTCGCCCCGGGTACCCGGCGGCGGATGATCGCGGCAACCCGGGTGGTGTCGGGATAGTCGATCCAGTGATACAGGCAGCGCCGTTTTAGCGCGTCATGCAGGTCGCGGGTGCGGTTGGAAGTCAGGACCACGATGGGCGGGTAGGCGGCCCGGCGCGTGCCGAGCTCGGGGATGGTCACGGCAGACTCGGCCAGCAGCTCGAACAGGAACGCCTCGAACTCGTCGTCGCCGCGGTCAACCTCGTCGATGAGGAGCACCGCCGGGCGCGGCCCCGGGTGATCCAGGGCCGCGAGCAGCGGCCGCTCCAGCAGGTAGTCGTCGCTGAACAGGTCGGCTTCGCGCGGCGTCTCCCCCCGGGCCTCGGCGAGCCTGATGGCCAGCAGTTGCCGCGGGTAGTTCCACTCATACAGGGCCTCGGCTGAGGTAAGGCCCTCATAGCACTGCAGCCGGATCAGCGGCGTGTCCAGCACGGTGGCCAGCGCCTTTGCTGCCTCGGTCTTGCCGACGCCCGGCTCGCCCTCCAGCAGGATGGGCTGGCTCATCCGGGCAGCCAAAAACATGGCCGTGCCGAGCGGCTCGTCGGCTAGGTAGCTGACTCCGTCCAGTGCAGACAGCAGGCTCGGCACGTCGGGCAGCTGCTCGGCAAGTTCGCTCATATCTCCATCATCCGGTCATCGGGTTCGGCGGCCAGGGGTCGCCCCTCCCTTAACGCAAATTCTGTCGGCGGAATGCCGGCGAAGTTTTCACGATCATGAACGAGCCGCCAGACCGGCTTAGCCGACCGCGAGGTCCGGCCGTATAGGCCTGCCCTGGATCGTCCGCCACACGCTGGCCGGAGTCAGCGGCATGTCCGCGTGCACCACGCCGAACGGCGCCAGGGCGTCGACGACCGAGTTCACCACGGCAGCGGGCGAACCCACCGTTGCCGATTCGCCGACTCCCTTGGCACCGATCGGGTGATGCGGCGAGGGCGTGACGGTGGCGCCGAGTTCGAACGACGGGCACTCCATCGCGGTGGGCAGCAGGTAGTCCATGAACGAGCCGGCCAGGCAGTTGCCTGCCTCGTCGAAGGTCACGGCCTGCATCAACGCCATGCCGATACCGTCGGCCAGGCCGCGGTGCACCTGTCCCTCGACGATCATCGGGTTGATCCGGACACCACAGTCGTCGACCGCGATGAACCGGCGGATCCGCACTTCTCCTGTTCCGGGATCCACATCGCTGACGCAGATATAAGCACCGAACGGGAAGGTCAGGTTCGGCGGGTTGTAGACCGCGGAGGCGTCCAGGTGACCCTCCACACCGTCGGGCAGCGCCAGCGAAGAGTGCGCGGCCATCGCGATCTCGGCGATGCCGAGCGCCTGCTCCGGATCACCGCGGACCCGCCACTTGCCGACCGCCCACTCCAGGTCGTCGGCCGCCACTTCCAGTTTTGCCGCGGCCACCAGCCGTGCCCGTTCCCGCACCTTGCGGGCGGCCATAACCGCAGCGGCACCGGACACCGGCGTCGACCGGGAGCCGTAAGTGCCGAGCCCGAACGGTGTCCGGTCCGTGTCGCCGTGCACAACCTCGACGTCGTCGGGCGACAGCCCGAGTTCGTGGGCCACGATCTGCGCGAACGTCGTCTCGTGGCCCTGCCCCTGGGTCTGTACCGAGATGCCGAGTACCGCCTTGCCGGTCGGGTGCACCCGCAGCTCGGCGCCGTCCGCCATGCCGAGTCCGAGGATGTCCATGTGCTCGCGCGGTCCCGCGCCAACACCCTCGGTGAAGAACGCGATCCCGATCCCCATGTACTCACCGCGAGCTCGCAGTTCCGCCTGTTCGCGCCGGAGCTCGTCGTAGCCGGCCAGGTCCATCGCCAGCGCCAGTGCCCGTGGGTAATCGCCGGAGTCGTACTGCCAGCCTGTCGGGCACGTGTAAGGGAACTGCTCGGGGCGCAGCAGGTTGCGCATCCGCAACTGCGCCGGGTCCGTGCCGAGCTCGCGCGCCAGCATGTCAACCAGGCGCTCCACCAGGTACACGGCCTCGGTGATGCGAAACGAGCAGGAGTACGCCACGCCGCCTGGCGCTTTGTTCGTATAGACGCCGGTCACCTCGCAGAACGCCGCTTGCAGGTCGTACGAGCCGGTGAAGATGTGGAAGAAGCCGGCCGGGTACTTGGTCGGCGCCGCGGCTGCGTTGAAGGCGCCATGGTCGGCTAGGACCCGCGCGCGGACGGCGAGTATCCGGCCGTCCCTGGTGGACGCGATCTCGCCGTGCATGTGATAGTCGCGCGCGAACGTGGTCGACATCAGGTTCTCCGACCTGTCCTCCACCCACTTCACCGGCCGGCCGGTGATGACCGACCCGGTGATGGCGCACAGATAGCCCGGATACACCGGCACCTTGTTGCCAAAGCCACCGCCGAGATCCGGAGAGACGACGCGCAGCTTGTGCTCTGGCA
>Ga0187807_1000766_pt1 | contig 10207 bp, 10 predicted proteins | sample NC_wetland_sal_i_4_FD_132432 | JGI IMG/M metagenome (GOLD analysis project Ga0187807, IMG submission 132432) | Wetland sediment microbial communities from Neuse River Estuary, North Carolina, USA - ASW_2 | ecosystem: Environmental > Aquatic > Freshwater > Wetlands > Sediment | place: USA: North...
CGGCACGATGCCGTAGTTGAGGAAATCGGCGAGCCGCTGGCAGAGCCCGGCCGACACGGCGGCGTCGCCGGAGAGGAATGTCAGCAGCCTGACGGTGATGATCGCCCGGACGTCGGGCGGGCCCAGCCACGGCGGACCGCCCGTAGCCCGCGCCAGCAGCAGGTTGCGCTGGTGGGAGCGCTGCTGCTGCTCGGTCAGGCGAACCGAGGAAAGCGCCCCCATGCCGGTGTTCACGCCATACACCGCCCGCCCGGTGCGAAGCGTCTGCCGGGCCTCGGTGCACCGCTCCCGCACCACCGCGAGCAAGGCCGGGTCGATGCCGACGGCCTGGCCGGCGGCAACGGCCCGGATGAGGCCGAGATCCGCGTCACCGGCTTCGGTGATCGCCAGAGCAGGCATCATTAGCGATACCGCAGCATCGTTCCGCTGCCCTGCTGCTCGGCCCGGCGCAAAATGGCCAGGCCGACGGCGATGTCGAGGATGGCAAGCCCGCGGTGCCAGAGCAGGATCCGCTCGTCGTCACGTTCGCGGCCGGGGCGTCGGCCGGTGACGATCTGACCCAGTTCGGCATGGAGCGACGCAGCTGAGAGGCGGCCAGTGTCCACGTGGCGGCGCAGCGCACCGAACCGGCCGGACTGCGCCTCCCGCCAGTCGTCCACTACCACCTTGTCCATCACGTGGAGCAGGTCGAGTTCCACGGCGCTGACCGTGCCGTAAGGGACGACGAAGGCACCTGGCTTGACCGACTTGGTGCGCAGCAGCGGCTCGGGCTCGGTGAGCCGTGACGCCTCGACCATGATGTCGGCCCCGTCGAAGGTCTCTTCGGCGGTGGCGGCAACCCGGACACGGGTGGTGGTGACGCTGGCCAGCTGCTGCGCGAACGCCTCACGGGACGCGGGACGGCGGCTGGTTATCCGGATCTCGTCCAGGTCGAACATCTCGTCGAGCAGCATGATGTTCCAGAACGCGGTACCGCGTACCCCGACGTGACCAAGCACCCGGGAGTCCGGCCGCGCCAGGTAGCGGGCGCCCACGGCGGTCATGGCGCCGGTCCGGCAGGCCGTGATCAGGGTGGCGTCCATGATCGACAGCGGGACGCCCGTTTCCGGATCGTAAAGCGTCAGCAGCCCGAGCTCGCTGGGCAGCCCGGCGGCATAGTTGGCCACGAAGTCGCCGACCACCTTGACACCGCTCACGCCGGGCGCGGGCGGGACGAGTGTGAGCGGACCGGGCGCCGGCGGGCCGGGCGACGGCAGATGGCCGCGGAGCACGTTGAAGTGGCCGGCGCCGTTGTTGTCCGGAACGAGGTGCACCCTCGGCTCCACGACAGCGCGCCCGTCGCCGTGCGCGCGCACGGCGCCCTCCACAGCGGCGACGATCTCGGCGCTCGAGATGCCAAGGGAGTCGATGTCCGGCCCCGACAGGAAACGAAGCCACAATTCTCCGGCCGCCCGGTCCGGAAAATGCGGGGCGCCGGAGGATGATGCACCTACCGCGGTCACGTGAGCGTTCACCTCTCTGATTACCCTCTGCCAGGACCGGTGCCGATGATGCGATAGACAGTGTGCGCCAGGGAGAACAGTCACTTTATACCCTCCTGGAACATGGCCTTCATGCAGGATGCGGGGAAGCGCCAGACCAAGGCATATGAACGCGTCGCCATCAGACCGCGGGTGTACGTCTGCAGGACGGTCATCCCAGGGAAGTACACCTACGGGATGCCATGCGCCCTGCGAAAATGGGCCGCCAGCCCGATGTGGCTGCGACCGTGTCTCCGGCACCATGGATGACGTAAAGAAGCCTGACGAATTGACCTGGCGCATCATTCAGTCTTTACGAGCCGACTGCATAAGGGGGCAGTCTTTAATGACTCACGTCGGCGAGGAAATCCGCCCGCCTGAAGACGAAACCGTCCCTCTTGGCCGGGTCGTCGTGTACTGCGTGGCCATCATGATCATCGCCGCCGCGATAATTCACTTCGCGGTCGCAGCTAAATACGTTGAGCAGTACTGGCTGTTCGGCGCGTCTACGCTCGTAGTTGCCTGGCTGCAGGCGCTATGGGCTATCGCGGTAATCGCGAGACCGTCCCGGGCGCTGCTGGTTGGCGGGGGGTGCCTCAACGCCGTCGTGCTGGCCGGGTACATCCTCACCCTCACGACGGGGGATGCCGTCGGCCGGGCACCGAACGCTGCCGGGCTATCCGGCTTCGGGGACGGACTCTGCGCCGCACTCGAGGCGATCGCGGTCGCCGGATGCGCGTGGCTGGTGATGGCCAAGGTGCGTCACCGGGTGCGGCGGCGTCGCCTGATCATGGCCCCGGCGGCCACGGGCGGCGTGACCGCCGTCCTGTTGAGCACGGCCCTGGCCGTGGCGAGCCCGGGCAGTGCGGCGAGCACGACGGGCAGTCCCGCGGCCGGGACCGGATCGGCCGGGACCGGATCGGCCATGCACATGCCCGGCATGTCGGCGTCGGCGATGGCGATCAAGCTCCCCACGACGTCACCCGCCGGGGACATCACCATGCCCGATCCGAACATGCAGATGGCCGCGGGAATGAAGATGGCCAGTTCCGCGCCGTGCGTCGCTACGCCGACTGCGCAACAGCAACGGGCGGCGGTCACTCTGGTGGACACCAGCTGGAAGGACTCGGAAAAGTACCAGAGCCTGGCCGCAGCGAAGGCGACCGGTTACCGTCCGATTACTCCCACGGGCGCGCCCGTGGTTCATTACCTCAACCCGTCCTATTACCGGGCGACCCTGACGGGCGGATCGGTCCTCGACACCACGGATCCGCAATCCCTGGTGTACGCCAATACGCCCAAGGGCGCCGTCTTGGTGGCGGCGATGTACATCACGTCGCCTGGCGGGCCTACCCCGCAGCCTGGCGGCTGCCTCACGCAGTGGCACGTCCACACCAACCTCTGCCTGACCAGCGGGCTTGGCGTGGTGGGTGCCGTGGGTCCGGGTCGGCCGACCTGCCCGGCGGGATCGGAAAACCGGGTGACGCCGCCGATGATTCATGTCTGGTTCGTCCCGATTCCTGGTGGTCCGACGGCAGTCGACGCACCCGATCCGCAGGTGGTCCAGGCGGCGGAGCAAGTGGCCGCTCCCCGCAATGGCACCGCTTGACGCGGCCGATGGACGCGACCTGGGGAAGGGGAACACCGCGATGAGCAAGAGCCTTGACGGCGCGGTGATGACGGCGGAACGTGCCGACTGGCCGGACCGCCCGCGCGGAGTCCGCGACGCCGGGCGGACCTGGGCGGCACTGGGGGCGCGCCGCTGGCTGCAGCTTGGCCTGGCCGCCATCTGGTTGCTTGACGCCGTGCTTCAGCTCCAGTCGTTCATGTTCTCCAAGGCATTCGGCCAGTTGCTCGCCGCGACGGCCCAGGGCAATCCGGCCGTCATCGCCGACCCCATCACCTGGTCCGTGCGGATCATCGAAGGCCATCCCGGGTGGGCCAATGCCGCGTTCGCCACCGTGCAGCTGTTCCTGGCGATCGGCATAGCCTGGCGCCCGACGGTCAAGGTGGCGCTCGCCGCCTCGGTGTGCTGGTCGCTGGGAGTCTGGTGGGTCGGTGAGGGCCTCGGGGGCGTGCTCACGGGAACCGCGGATCCGGTGGCCGGTGCGCCGGGCGCGGTGATCATCTACGCGCTGCTCGCGGTGCTGCTCTGGCCCGCTGACCGGGACGGCCCGTTCGAGGCAGCCCGCCCGCTTGGCGCCTGGCCGGCCCGCTTGCTCTGGCTGACACTGTGGGGCAGCCTCGCCTACCTCACCAGCCAGGCCGCCAACCGGACGGCGCAAGGGCTGCACGACATGATCTACGGGATGACGGCTGGGGAGCCCGGCTGGCTCGCTTCGGTCGACCGCGGTGCCGCGAGCCTGCTCGCCGGCCAGGGCGCCTTGGCGTCGGCTGTTCTCGCGCTCGTGTTCGCCACGATCGCGGCGGGAATCTTCCTGCCGCCCCGCGGTGCCCGTGCCGTCGTGCTCTTGGCCATTGCCACCGCGCTGACCATCTGGGTGGTCGGTGAGAACGTCGGCGGCATCTTCACCGGATCTGCCACCGACCCGAACTCCGGGCTGCCGCTCGTGCTGCTCGCGGCAGCCTACTGGCCGGCCAGGGGCGGGACGGTCGGCAGTGGCGTAAGCGGGCCCGGACGCGCGGTAACACCCGCAGCCTGAGCCGGTGCCGCCGGTGCCGCCTGGCCTCCTCCGGTGGCCCGGCCGGGGACCCGAGCCCTAGCGTCACGGAGCCGCCGCCCGCCGCGGACCGGCCGATGATCAGCGTTCCGCCGGACGCCTCGGCGATGCGACGGGCGATGTCCAGGCCGAGGCCGGTGGAGCCGGCGCTTGACTGGCCCCGGCGGGTGGGATCGGCATCACCGAAGCCGGGCCCGTCGTCCGCGACGACCAGCCACGCGCCCCCAGCGGCGCGCCGGCTGAGCCGGACGGCGAAGGCGACGCCCTCCGGGGTGTGCGCGAACACGTTCCCCAGCAGGATGTCCGCGCAGGTCGCCAGGTCATCCGCGGCCACGAAGACCGGCACGGGGCCGGGGGCCACCTCGACCGTCATCCGGCGGTCCTGGTCTTCGGCGAGCGGCCACCAGAACGCTGCCCGTTCGGCGATCACCCGGGCCGCATCGCACATCACCTGCGTCCCGCCGCCCGGCCGCCGCGCCTCGCGGATGATCTCGCTGACGGTCCGCTCCACTGAGCCGACGTCGGCGAGCAGTCGCTCCATCTCGGCCCCGTCCCGCAGCGATTCGGCGTCGATCCGCAGCGCGGTCAGCGGGGTCCGCAGCCGGTGGGACAGGTCGGCAACGGTTTCGCGCTCGTGCGCGAGCAACTCGCCGATGCGGACCGCCAGCCGGTTGAGCCCCGCGCCCGCCCGGCGGACCTCCGGCGGCCCAGCCACCGCCGCGCGGGCCCACAGATCTCCTGCGGCGAGGCGGTCGGAGGCCCGCGCGAGCGTGATGAGGGGGCGGACCAGCGACCGGGCGAGCTGGTCGGCTACCAGGACGCTGAGCACCAGCAGGAGCAGGCCGACCCCGCCGAGCAGGAGCCAGGCCCTGGTTACCCCGTGGCGCAGCACCGATTCCGGCACGAAGGTGCGGATCACGGCGGAACCGCCGGCTAGGCCCTCCACGGCCACTAGGATCTGCTCCCCGCCAGGTGCCTCGGCGGAGAAGCTGCGGCCGTTGCGCGCTAGCTGGATGGCCGGCGAGAAGGGCGCGGGCTGGCCGAGTTCGGTGCCTGACGGCAGGAAGATCGTGACCGGGGTGTTGGTCTCCGCGTTCACCTGGTCCACGGTGAGCCGCAGGCTGCTGGTCTGCACCGTCGTGACAAGCGGGGCCATCGACTGGGCCTCGGCGGTGGCGGCGCTGATCGCCCGGTCGGCTGCCAGCGTGCGCAGCACTAGCGCCAGCGGGATCAGGAACGAGACCAGGACCAGGGAACTGGTGGCCACCACGAGCAGGCTGATGCGCAGTCTCACGGGGGCGGGCTGAGCTTGATCCCGACCCCGCGGACTGTGTGCAGGTAGCGGGGATGCTGCGCGGTCTCACCCAGCTTCCTGCGCAGCCACGACACGTGCACGTCGACGGTCTTGTCGGCACCGCCGTAGGGCAGCCGCCAGACATGGGTGAGCAGATCCCGGCGGGTCACTACCTGGCCGGCCCGCAGCGCCAGGTAATGCAGCAGGTCGAATTCGCGGCGGCTCAGGTCGAGCGGTGCGTCATCTAGCGTGGCCTCGTGCCCGTCCGGGTCCAGGCGCAGGCCGCCGACGGTAAGCAGGCCGGCGGTGGCCGGGTCGCCGGGGGCGGCCCGGCGGAGTATCGCGCGGATCCTGGCTTCGATCTGGCCTGGGCCGAACGGCTTGACGACGTAGTCATCCGCACCGGCGTCGAGCACCCGGATGATGTCCGCCTCGTCATCGCGGGCGGTGATGACCACGACGGGAACGGAACTGACGGCTCGCATCATCCGCAGCGCCTCGAACCCGCTGACGTCCGGCAGCCCGAGGTCGAGCAGGATCAGATCCGGCGGCGACGCCAGCAGGTGCTGCAGCGCGTTCATGGCGGTGGCCATGCTTGTCACGGCGTGCCCGCGTTCGGCCAGGGTCCGGATCAGGGCCCTGCGGATGGCGGCGTCGTCTTCCACGAGGAGCAGCTGTGCCACACCAGTGAAGGTAGCGGTATCGGTGTCTACCTGCAGGTAGATCCCATATCAAGGTCCTGTTCCAGGCCCGTGGGGCGGCGTTCTTAGGGTGGTCTTTACCCGCTCTTAAACTGCGATCGGTGACCCTCGGCAGGTGCACATGCGCATCCTGGCGGGCGTCGGTGCCTGGCTGCTCGGCGCCGGCGCCGCCACCGCGGGCAGCTTGCTGGCCGTGTCCCTGCTCGGACAGGGAATCGCCGACAGCCCGGGCCAGCAGCTAACCACGGCCGCCGTTAAAAAGGCCCTGGCCGCTGAGGCCCGGGAGACCAGTCCGGCCAGCGCCCAGACCACGCGCCCGCCGGTTCCCACGTCGTCGGTGACCCGGCCCGCCGCGAGCCGCCCGCCGGTGACCCAGCCGACCCTGGCCACGCCGTCGGCCACACCCGCCGTTTCCCAGACGTCCGCCTCGCCGAGCCCGCAGGCGGCCAGCGGCAGCGTGCTTACGTCGCAGGGCGGGACCGTGCTGGCCGAGTGCCGGTCCGCAGGGGCGTACCTGGTGTCGTGGAGCCCGACTCAGGGCTATGAGGCTACCGGTGTGGTCCGGGGCCCGGCCGCCCCCGCGCGGGTGATCTTCGAGTCCGACGCGAACTCGGTGACGATGATGGTGTCCTGCCCGAACGGCGCGGGCAGCGTGCCTGTCGCCTCTTCCTACATCCACGCATACGACGGCGGCACCGACGAATGAGGCGCCGACCCGGGAGCGTCCGGGCTCACCGGTGCTTGCCGGCCTTCTCCTCGACGAGCAAGGCCAGGGTGGGGCAGGCCTGGGCGGCCCGCCTGGCGTGGTTCAGCAGTGAGCGCGGGACCACCGGCGAGGCCAGGACGGGGTAGCCCCACCGGTCTAGCTCGATGACCTCGGGCAGCAACTCGGCGCACATGCCGTGGCCGGTGCAGGCGATCGGATTGACGCGCAGTATGAAGGTCATCCCCAGTCCCTTTCCTCGTCACCGGGCAGCGGCAGCAGCGGCGGCCGGCGCACGCCGTCGCAGGCGCCCCGCCACTGATGCCAGTCCGCGTCCGCCGGGAACGCGGTGAGCAGGCTGCGCACCAGTTGCGCGGCCCCGTCGGGGTGCCGGCAAGCGCCCCGGCCCTCGATCAGCGGGATCAGCGCGGCGATGTCGTCGACGCTTCGGTCCCGCCCCCTAGAGCCGCCGGAGTAGGCCAGGCTGGCCAGCGCGTCGGCCAGCGCGGGCAGGCCGAACAGGCACGGGCCGCACTGCCCGGCGCTCTCCTCCGCCAGGTAACGCACCACGCGGGCGGTCTCCGCGATCGGGCAGGCGGCGGCGGGCAGTGCGATCACCATGCCCGCGCCCAGCGCGCCGCCCGCCGCCTTCAGGCCCGCGTGGGTCATCGGCACCGTCCAGGCCGCCTCCACGGGCAGCCAGGCACCGAAATAGCCGCCGACCAGGAGTGCCTGCAGGCGCTCGGCCGGGCCGCCGGCCAGCCTGACCACCTGCCCGACGGGCGTGCCCATCTCGATCTCGTAGACGCCGGGGCGGGCGACCGCGCCGCTCACCGTGACGAGCATCGACCCGGGGGCCGACGGCAGTCCGGCACCGCGGAACCACCGGTCGCCGCGCCGGGCGATCAGCGCCAGGTGCGCCAGGGTCTCGACGTTATGCACCAGCGTGGGCTTGCCGTTCACGCCGCGCTCGTGTGGTCGCGGCGGGGAGAAGGTCGGCTTGGCCGGGCCGCCGTTCAGGTACTGCACGATCGAGGACTGCTCGCTAGACACGTACCGGCCGGGGATGCCAGCCAGCTGGATCGGCACCGGATCCAGGCCGGCCGCCTGTCGTTCATCCAGCGCGTGGTCCAGGCGGTCAAGCAGGGCGCCTTCCGTTCCGTGCACGCACAGGTACGCCTCGTCGGCGCCGACCGCCTGCGCCGCCAGCGTGATCCCGTCCAGGACCAGGTGCGGGAGCCTGGTCAGCAGCAGCCGGTCCTTGTGGCTGGCCGGCTCGCCCTCAGCACCGTTGGCGACGACCGCCTTGCGACCTCCTCCGGCGGCGACCGAGCGCATCTTGCGCCCGACGGGAAAGCCAGAGCCGCCACGGCCGGTCAGGCCGGCCGCCTCCACGACGTCGATGAGCCGTTCGGGCCGTCGGCCGCCGGAACGGCCGCGAGCCGGGCCGGGCACCGGCAGTGGTCCGTAGTGACGCTCGTGGTCCCGGAGTCCCGCCGTGCGTACGGCGCCGATACCCGCGAGAAGGCGCGGCAGGCGCGCCCGCGGTGACCACGGGATCGCGGGCGCCGCGGCGATCGCGGTCACTGCGCAGGCCCGAGCCGTGCCGCGGTGACCAGCCGCCAGGTGGTGGTGGCCAGCACGGCCAGGACGCAGACCATGCTCAGCACGAACACCCAGGTGGTGCTCTGGTCGGTGCCGATACCCAGGCCGTGGGCCACGGCGACCGGCCAGCAGGCATAGGCCAGCCAATGCACCCGGCGCCAGGATCTGTGCCCCAGCCGCTTGCGGACCAGGCTGGTCGCCACCAAGGCCAGGAGCAGGTCAAGCGCGACCGCGCCGAGGCTCAGCCAAACGGTCTTGTAGGTGGAGGCGAACGGGACGAAGGCGGCGGTCAGCGGGATAGAGGTATAGGCGTCGATCACTGTCGTGGCTACGTGTAGGGCCAGGAACACCAGTACCAGCAGCGAGATGTTGCGATGCAGGCCCTGGGTCAGGAACCGGGGCCAGTTCCCGCTGGCGAACCGGCCTGCGGTGAGGATCCCGAGCAGCACGCTGACGGTCAGCAGCAGCAGGGTGACCAGGCCGGTCGCCCGGGTGGCGTACCACAGGCCCGGTCCGTGAAAGTCCAAGCTCATCTCGTTCGGTCCTCGGTTTTCTGAGGTCTTCTGGTCAGTCGGCGGGGGCTGTCTCGGGTCCGTCGGCGGGCCAGCCGGCGACGGTGACGACCGCGCCGTCGTGGCGGACAAGGCGCGCGGGCAGGCCTAGGCCATCCAGCCAGCCGATGGCCCGCTCGGCACGCAGGATCGTGGCGGTGCTCGCGATGTTCGCGTCAACGCAGCTCGCGGCCGCGACGCTCACCGTCCGCCAGCACGAGCGAGTCGGCTGCCCGGTGGACGGGTCGATGATGTGGTGCAGGTCGGCGTCCCCGCGCCGCCAAGCGCGACCCAGGGTGCTCGACGTGGCGAGGCCGCCGTCGTTGATCAAGATCACCTGGCGGGGCTCGATGCTGGCGGTGCTGGCGTCGAAGCCCGCATCGTCGGCGATCCCGACCCGCCAGCCCGCGTCCGGTGGGTCACCGGCCACCCGGATGTCACCGCCCAGGTTGACCAGGACGCCGCAGCCCGTGGCGGCCTGGATGGCCCCTGCCGCGCGGTCGGCGGCCAGCGCCTTGGCGGTGGCCCCCAGGTCGAGCAAGACTCCGGCGGGAACTTGCACCTCTGTCCGCTCCGGGTCAAGACGGACCCCGCGCCAGCCGCCGGCGGGCATCGGCGGCTGGCGCAGGGTGCCCGTGTGCCTGCGGGCCTGGGCGAAGTCCCGGTCGTAGCCGAGCCTTACCAGGCTTTGCCCGCAGGTGGGATCCACGTCTCCGCCGGTGAGTTCGGCCGCGTCCAGGGCGACGGCCAGTGCCTCCGCGAAGAGCGGGCTGACCGGGACCGGACGGCCGCGGGCGTGGTTGACCCGCCAGAGCTCGGAATCGGCGCGGAACCGCGAGCAGGCCGCGTCCACCGCATCCAGCTCGGCGGCGAGCAGGTCACGGGCCGAGGTCAGCGCGTCTGGGTCAGCGACCAGCACGGTGGCGAAGGTGCCAAGTGCCGGGAACGTGCACTCCGCGATCGTCATGGTCGCCGGGGGCATCAGCCTCCCCCGTGCGAGGCACTAGAGACGGTTGGCGCCGGTGCGGGGGCGGAGCTTGGCGGCGGCGCCGCCGCCGGAGCCGAGCTTGGCGGGGCCAGCGTGGCCGACTTGGACGGAGCTGGGGCGGCCTTCTGGGTGGCCTTGGCCGTGACCTGGGCACCGCCCTGAGC
>Ga0187807_1000767_pt1 | contig 10206 bp, 9 predicted proteins | sample NC_wetland_sal_i_4_FD_132432 | JGI IMG/M metagenome (GOLD analysis project Ga0187807, IMG submission 132432) | Wetland sediment microbial communities from Neuse River Estuary, North Carolina, USA - ASW_2 | ecosystem: Environmental > Aquatic > Freshwater > Wetlands > Sediment | place: USA: North...
CACGCTAACCGCATACAGCCGCCGCCAGGGCCCCGGCGCCACGACTCGCCACGGGGCCATCCCATCGTCTGCCAGGACAGCGGTCACCCCAGACGGCTGAGGAGGTTATTTCTTGGTCAGACCCTCCCCGCGACGTCGTGACCAGCGACTATTCCGATGGGAACTCCGATTCGGGCACATATCGGGCATGACCCAATCCATGACCCATGCGTTCAGGGTAACTGACGGCTTCGCCAAGGCGCGTGTACTCGGGTCACTGCTCAGAGGTTAGGGAGGGCATGAATTCGGTAGACCGTGAAACGGACGTATTGTATTGATGGGAGATCGTCCGAGTACATAAGGTCCCCGCGAAAATACTCACCTAGAGTAACCGCGCCCAGACCAGGACGACCGGGCCGCCGAGCTGCTGGCGGGCGGCGTCCAGCAGCCGGGCGTAGTCCGTCTCGGTGAATCCCTTGCGCTTATCGTCGCGCTGGCGGTTCCCGGCATGGACACGGTAGATCAGCCGGGGCTGCTGCCCCGCCTTCACCGCGATCAGCGCGGCCAGCGACAGGCGCGTGTTGTGCCCGCCGGTCACCGTCACCACCGGGGTCCGGCCGCGGCGGCCCCAGGTCCTGCCCTTGGGCGGCCTTAAGCCCTGGCCGGACTCGTCCTCGAAGACCAGCCAGGCGCCCCGGTCCGCCGCCGTCCTTTTACCACCGGCCAGGCCTCCGCCCGCCACGCGGCGATCCGCGCTTCGTCCCGCTCGGCGGCCCGCCGGGCCGGGACCTGCACGCTCCACCCGATCCGGTGCAGCAGCACATCCATCCCGGCCAGCGTGTACTCCACCCCGAACCGCTGCCACACCTGGTCCGCGATCCGGGCCAGCGTCCAGCACTGATCCGCATACCCGCAGGCCCCGGGGCCGGCATCCAGGACCGCCTCCAGCTCGGCGACCTGCGCTGGCGCGAGCTTGCACCGGGCGCCGCCCGCGCCCTTGGAGGCCAGCGCGTCCCGGCCGCCCGCAGCCAGCGCCCGCCGCCACCGGCTGGCTGACATTCGCGACACCCGGAACCGCCTGGCCACCTCCTGGTCGCTGGCCCCAGCCTCGATCAGCTCCGCCGCCTCCAGCCGCACTCGCTCCCGGCGGGCCCGCTCCGCAGCGGTCAGCCCGCCACCATCGGGATACCTCATAACACCGGCATACAGCGAGACGGCTGCGACCACCAGAGGCAGTAACCCCAGCTATTGAAGATCGTTAGGCTGGCGAAGCCGTAGCGACGTCCGGAGGGGTGTCTAAGATTTTTAACGGCGGAGGTTACCGCCTCTGGTGATGGCCGCCATGTCGCGGTATGCCGGTGTTATGCGGTATCCCGGTGGCGGCGGGCTGACCGCTGCAGAGCGGGCTCGCCGGGACCAGGTGCGGCTGGCTGCGGCGGAACTGATCGAGGCACTCAGTGTGCTGGGCGGTCGTCATGGCGGTAATGACGGATAACCCGTTTTTTCCTGCCATCGATTTTGATCTGTCTCAACCGTGGGAGCTGGTAAACCTCCGCGTCCGCGAAGGCGTCCAACAGGAAAGCGGATGGCTCACAACGGACAAAGATCACGGCGGGTAGCTCACCGTCTGGCGCCGAGGGAACACCCGGCGCTGCAGACCGTCCCAGGCGCGACCGCCCCAGCGACAGCGGAAGCGCGCGTTCCATCTCCTGGCAGGCCGGCGGGCTCCGACCGGTACGCAGGCTCGCCGCACTCCCAGACTTGTTCATGTTTTCTCAGGCGGAAACGCCGGCGCTGAGCGGCCGGGCCGGGATCCGGCGGGCGGAGCGCGAGGGAGGAGCCGACGATGAGGATCAACGTTATGAGCGGGGCGCCGCAATGAAAAAGGCACTCGCGTCCATCTGCGCGGCAACAGGCATGGGCGCGGCGGCACTGGCGGCCGGGTTGCTGGCCGTGGCAGCGCCCGCTGGCACGGCACTGGCGGGCACTGCGGCGGCAAGGCCAGCAGCGGCAAGCACTCCTAGCTACGATCTGATCGTATCTGCCACTGGCATCAAGGCACTTGGCGACACGTGGATCCCGACCCTCGAGGCCACGCAGAGCTTCGTCTCCGTCGGCCTCGACACGTGGAACAAGGGCGTATCGGAGTACCACGCCTGGCAGAGTTCCGCGTCGTTCGCCCCCACGGCGGCCAAGGACCTGACGGTGACGAGCACCGGGCACGCCACGTTCAAGACCGGCAGCGCCCTCAGCCCCGTCCTGACTGCGTCGCTGGCGTTCACGCCCACCAAGAGCAGCAAGGAGTCCTGCTCGAAGGGCAGTTTGACGGTCTACAGCGGGTACGTGACTGGCACCGTGACGCTGGTGACCGGCCTGCGCGGCGTCAAGGTCAGCCACAAGTTCAACAACAAGTCCACGGACGCCAGCCTGGCGGTCGCCAGGTCCTGCACCGTGCCGCCGTCCAAGACCACCTGTTCCGGCGCGGGCTGGGTCGTCATCTCCTCCCCGAGGGTCGTCGAATGGATGGGCGGGTACGAGACGCTGGGCACCAAGCCGCCCTGGTCCGAGCAGTTCGTCGCGCAGGGGCTCACGACGGCGTCGAAGTGGCTCACCCGGGACGACGATTTGAACGTGACCGGCGGCTCCGCGCCCAAGCTGAACAAGACCGCGCACACAGTGACCGTCGCCGAGTCCGGCGCGATCACCGGCAGCGCCGTCATCCGCTACAAGTACACGCACGTGGCACCGGCGTTCACCTGCTACCTGGGCAGCAAGCAGTACACCGAGACCAGCGAGACCTACAGCGGCGGCACCGCCGAGGCGACCAAGCCGTTCCATGCGCACACGGTCCTGACGGGAACCATAACCCTGGGACCCGCGACGTCCGGCTCGTACACCGCCGTCAGCCTCAAGGCCAAGTAACGCCCCGCAGCCCAGTCAGCCTGCCGTGACCGTCCTTCCGCGTGGAGGCACGATCCTCCCGCGGCAGGCCGGTGACGCAGCCGTGTTCGTCACGGAGATTGAGCCGCTGGGCCTTGGCCGGTTTGACTCTCCCGCCCCCGGGGGTATCCGATACGGATATTTGAAAGCCTGGCGGATCCTCCGCAAGCTCCGCTGCTGCCCTGGCGCGCCGGACAACTCGCCAAGGCCATCCACGTCCTTCAGACCCGCGAAATCCGAGGATGAAAAGGCTCAGTCGTCCCAATCATCAGCCTCGGGCAGACTGGCAACTGGCGCATCAACGCTGCCGCCCCCCTGAGGCTGGGCCTGCACCGCCGGCAGTTGGACCGCCACCGTGCTCGGCTGGGCATTCGCCACCCTCGCAGTCACCGGATTCATTGGCCTCATCCGCGAGGAATGACCGCTGACTAAGCCTGCCCTGCCGGCCAGGACCGGGGCGGCGCGGCGGCGATCAGCGCATCAGCCCGCTGCTCGCCTTCACCGGTGGTCAGGGTGTCACTACGCCGACCTCCCGGTCGCTGGCCCCGGCCTCGATCAGCTCCGCTGCCGCCAGCCGCACCTGCTCCCCGGCGTGCCCGCTCTGCAGCGGTCAGCCCACCGCCGTCGGGCAGCCTCATGACTCGGGGCATACCCAGCACGCCAGCCGTCACCAGAGGCAGAGCCCTAACCTCCGCCCTTAAAGATCGTTAGCGGAATTCCGCCCTGAGCGGTGCCCCAATTCCAAATCGGCAGCGAACATGATCGCGCATCCCACACCTGACCCGGCCAAAACCAAGATCGACAGCCTTCAACACCATGAATGATCAGGTTAGGCGGCCCTTGACGGCCAGGAAGCGCCGGTCTTACGATTCGATCGACGAAAATAGGGCGGACACGGGGGATGCCATGAGGAATCGTTTGCGGCTGGTGCTGAGCGTGCCTTCTGCGCTTGTCCTGCTGGCTCTATTTTTCGGCCTCAGCACAACACCAGCGTTCAGCGACCCAACTATCAATCAGTTTCCTCTGTCAAATCCGGCTGGCTCATATTCGGAGTCGAATTTGACGGTCGGACCCGACGGCGCACTATGGCTGGGGATCATCGGCTTTCCCGATACTGGCTATCTAACACGGATGACAACCACGGGCGCTACGTCTTACTATGCTCTACCCAATAATAACCTAGGCTATGGGGCAATCCCGCTCGCGGTGACTACGGGACCTGATGGCAACCTGTGGACTGTAGATTCAAGTCAGTCCAGGATCATCAAAATGACGCCCAGCGGGACTATTCTCGCGCTATACACGGCACCTGACCTGGCGGGCGCTTCAGCCGCCGGTATTACTACGGGCCCCGATGGCAACCTGTGGTTCACCGAGGATGGGCTTAACGGTAACAAGATCGGACGGATTACCCCCTCGGGCGTCGTTACCCAATATAATCTGGGCGGCTCATCCCTTACCCCGACACAAATTACGGTCGGGGGCGACGGTAATTTGTGGTTCGCCGTGCAAGATGGAAACTTCATAGGGAGGATCACTCCGTCGGGCACCATTACCACATTTGCCGTACCGACACAGTACTCCCAGGTCTTTGGCGTTACGACCGGGCCAGACGGCAATGTGTGGTTCACCGAAAGGCAAGGTAATAAGATCGGCATGATTACGCCCTCTGGCGTCATTACCGAATATCCTTTGCCGACGCCTGACGGCGGCCCATACTTCATTACCGCAGGACCCGATGGCAACCTATGGTTCACCGACAGTGACAATCAAATCGGCATGATTACGCCTTCGGGCGTCATCACTGAATATCCTGTGCCGAGTAGTAGCGGTATACCTGAGTCTATTACTGCGGGGCCCGATGGGGCTATATGGTACACTTCCGCCGCCCCGACGGGCGAGTTGATTATGAATCAGTTTATTATTCCTCCCGCTTCTTCCGCCCCCACCGACCTAACCGCTCCCACCCCCACCAATCAAGCACCAACCCTCTCCTGGGACGCTGCCAGCGGGGCCGATTCCTACAACGTCTACCGTGACGGTGCCTATATCGGCAGCACCACGAGCACGACCTACACGGATACCTCTCTCCCCTCAGACGGAACCTACACTTACGGCGTAACAACTGTAAGCGCATCGGGAGAGACTCCCCAGTCCAATAATGTATCAGTCGTCTACGACACCACCCCGCCAACAGTAACTATCACGGGAGTCGCAGATGGCGAGACTTACAATACTCCCGTTACTCCCGCCTGCAGTACGACGGACAGTGGCTCTGGAGTTGCTACTGACGCGACGCTCACAGTCTCGAATTCCGGAAATAGCTATACCGCTACCTGCTCGGGTGCTGCCGACAATGCCGGCAACGCCGCCCCAAGCGTCAGCGCCACCTATACGCTCCTCCCGGCTAACTACACGCTCGTCAATTTCGGCGACTCCAACGGCAACTATCTAAAAAATGCCAAAGTGACCATAGAGGATAGTAGCAGTATCATCACAACCCTAACTACCGACAGCTTCGGCAATGCCTACCTCAACACCGGTCCTGGCACCTACAAGGTAACTGTGTATTATGCCAATGGCTATGAGAGTAAGACCATTACCGTAACAGCCGATGGCCCCAACGACATTAGCTTCACGACCGTCCCAGTCACCGTCACCATCAACGATCCCAGTACCGCAGACCTAAATACTGCGACCGTCGCCCAAGCCGGCAATACCGGTTCCTTCGGGCCAAAGACAGCAATCAATAGCAATGGCCAGGCATTCTTCCAAGTACTGCCCGGCACCAGCTACTTTACGGCTTACGTTGCCAATGGCTACCAAGAACAGGCGATCACGGCAACGACTGGCTCTAACAACGTGACCTTCAACACCTACGCCGTACAGCTTACAGTCACCAAGAACGGCGTCCCGCTGACCACCGCCACCGTCAAGCATGCCGGTAACTCTGGATCCTATAGCAGTGGCCAGAGCGTGGACGGCAATGGCCAATACACCTTCTACGTGCTACCTGGCACGAACTACTTTGAAGCTTTCGACGGACCGAACAACTACACGAAGCAAACGCTTACTGTGACTGCCAATACCGGCATAACTATGAATGTGAATTAAGAATCAAGCGAACGTTGCTACAGTGGCAGTTTCGCCCGACTTCGGGCGACTGTGTCCACCTGCTGGCGGGCCTCTGCGGGGCCATGAGCTTTTGCCTAGTACCAGCTCCTTGGGGCCCAAAATCGGAACTCAGTTTAGCGGGCTAAGTCTAAGGTTACTACCTTGGCGGGCAGCAATCCGCACGATCCATTTACAAAGGGTAACTCGGGAATGCTGGTACATATACACCGCGAACAGCACAAGTTGGCGCACATGTTACGATACGACCTACGGGCATCTATGCGCCCCCTACAGAACTAGTTGTTCTGCACTACCCCCTTTACGGAATCCGTGATCGCCCACAGGGTACGAATATTCATCGTTCGGCTCGCTCAGGTTCCTGAGGGCCTGCCGAGGTCGTAACTTTCCGTCGTGCGGTTTGGGCTGCTGATGGCTGCCTTTCCTGGGCTTGGCCAGGGCAATGCGGGTCGGCAGCTCACGGCGCAAACGGGTGCTGGTGGCCTGTCTTATTCGAGTTCGGTGTGCCGGGGTCGAAGCTGATGGCGAATGGCTGGCTGGGGGTGAGCGCACCTCCATGCCCGCCCTCTCCACCTGCCAGCTGCGCAGCCGGTCCGCCATGGCCAGCAGCTCCCTGCGGGTGGTGCCGAACTGCCCGGTCTCCTCCTGCCTGCGCCCCTTCCGGGTGTCGCTGGGCACGCGGACGGTCACTATGATCGCCGCCTTCCCGATGGCGATCCCCGCCCGCCCGCTCGGCGAACAGCGGCTCGTCCTCCACGTCCTGCACCAGACGCCTCCTATGATGAGAGTGCGGAAACGGCCGCGGCCGCCAGCGGGAGCCGCAGGGCATACCGGAAATCTGTTCCGCGGGCTCTCACGCACCACTGCACCGCCCTCAAGGGCAGCTCCCGGCGTCAGGCTGAGTCACGGGGTCGCGCCCGTCAAGGACACGCGACGTCGGCGGGCGGCCGCACCACCAGGATGACCCGCACCCGCCCTGCGAGGCCCCCCCGAACCCGCGCAACCCCCGGCCCCGGAGCGGCAGCGACCCTGGCCACCCCGACGCCGGCACTTGAGCCGATTTTCCCCGCGCACAGCGGCCCCCGGCCCCAGACGGCTGAGTCGTTAATTCGCTGGCAGTGTAACCGTGAGGACGTAGACGGTGCCGTTGAACTTCACCCCGTCCTCGCCGACATCGTGCCCGCCGCTGATCGGCCGGGTGATCTTGTGCTCGCTCACATTCCAGTTCCACGCGTGGGCGGCGGCGAGAACGTCGCCTGCGAAGTCCTTGGCGCCGCGGTCGTAGCCGTCGGAGAAGAAGCTCCCCGGTCCGCCGTCGACGCAGTGCCAGAACTTCATGGCGCTGGTGGGATGCTTATCCTTGCTGCTGAGCGTGAACAGCTTGAGGTTGAGGCTCACGCACGCGGTCTCGTAGCTGGCGGTGATGAACCATGCGCCGAAGGAGTCGCCTTCCTTGGCTGGCTGGTTCCAGATCCGTACGTGATTCTCAAGGCCGGCGACCGATAGCACGTTGCCCCCGAGGCACCCGCCGAGCCGCCACGCCACATTTTGGGTCACGTAGCCGCGGCCCGCTACATTGGCCTTCTCCTGCGATATGCAAGCGATGCGGAAGGTGTGGAAGGTGATGTCTGTCGTGTCGCTGACCGTGCTCCAGTGCCCCAGTGCGGCCTGGATGTCGCTCAGCGGGACGGTCGAGCAGGCACTGATGATCACGTTGATCGGCTCGATGTAGTCGGCGAGTCCCGGGACCGGTGATGTGACGCGCTCGGTGTTCCAGCTGACGGGCTGCTCGTAGGGCTTAGTGCACTTGGGCGGCGGGCAGGTGCCGTTGATCTCGCACCGGCTGGCTGGCGTGGCCTTCCAGACCCCGTTCTGGCCGGGATAGGTGTAGGTTCCGGAGATCTGCCGGGTGGACGCGTTCACGGTGCCGGTGTAGTCCCCGCCGCCGGCCGAGAACGTGATGGTGGCGCCCTTGAGCGTGCCAGACAGCGCGCTGGTCCCGTAGAGCGGCGGGTTCACCGTCATGTACCCAGAGACCTTGCCCGACTTATCCACGGACATGCTCGTGAGCGACCCGGTGGAGGTCGTCGAGTAGGTGAGGTTGTCGAAGTACATCAGGTACGACGGGGCCAGCTTGGCGACAGCGGGTGCTGTCGCTCCGGATGTCGCGGCGCGCGCGGCCGGGACAGTACCCGCCAGCGCGGCAAGCACGCAGAGCAGGCTGGCGAGGAACGCTAGCAAGCGCGGCAGGGGTCGAGCAGTGAGCTTCATCCGGCAGTCCCTTCAGCGACTGTCACATGTGAGCGCCGATGTGCGCGGCGACGAGCTTGACGATGGCCACTTGGCCCGGGCGATCGGTGCCAGGGCTCCGGCCGGGCGCGTTCAGCCTGCCAGGTGCTTTGACGCGGTACAAGACGAAAAACGTGACACTTGGAGTCAAGGACTCGCCACCAGCCGCCAACACATTAACGGCTCACGACACTAGTAGTGCTTCAATTCCAGCACTGGCTTATCGATCGTGGCCGGATGGCTGTGGTGGAGCTCTTGTTGTCTGGCCTGACACGAAACTGGACCCCCGCCAGGCACGCGGCAGCGATCCCTGGCCCGTGATGTCGGCGAGGGATCGTGCGGGGCGTTATTGCCCGGCGGCAGGGGGCCGGGTGCGGAGGAGATCGGGTGGCGGCGGCTCCGTGCTCAGCGGGAACGGCCAGGTGGTGCAGGCCGTCAGGCGGCCTGCGCGGGGGTGATGGTGATGGTGCAGCCAGGGCTGAGCTTTTCCAGCTGCCGCAGCAGGCAGGCGCGGCGCTGCTCGGGTGAATCCCGCTGGTTTTAGAAGCCGGCGCCCAGGTCTTCATAGGGCTTGCCGCTCTTGAGTACCTGGTAGGCGATCTTCAGCAGGGCATGGGCGATCGCGAGGATCGCTTTCTTCACCGCGGCCGGGTTCTTCGGGCCGCCGGACCAGCGCACCAGCTTGTGGTACCTGGCCTGCAGCCGCCCCTGGGTTTGATCGCTGACCAGGCGGCCTGCACGAGCATCGGCTTGATGTAGGTGCCGGCGTCACCGGTGCGGCCGTGCCTGCGTTTCCCGGCGGTCATGTGGTTGTCCGGGCATAGCGTCACCCAGGAGGCAAGCTTCTCATGGCTGGCGAAGTACTCATGCGGAGCCGGGCCGATCTCGGCCAGCCACGCGTGCGCCACCGCGTCGCTGAACCCGTCGATCGACTTCAACACCCCAGCTCACGCTGGCAGGGGGCGGCCTTGACGGCGATCCTGGCCTCCAGGTCATCGACCGCCGCGCTGGACAGCGCGATCCGGTCCCGGTGCAGCCGCCACGGCGCCGCGCCGTGCTCGGTGAACCGGCCGGTCAGCGCCTGGGACAGATCCGCCAGCTTCCCGGCGGTGCGCATCTTGCCGGTCAGGTCTGAGACCACCGAATCGAGCTTGATCCCCGCCGATTCCAGCGCTTTGGCCAGCCTCTGGATCTGAGGTGCGGGCCTGCACGGTCTTGGTCCGGTAGCGGGTCAGGTCCCGCAGGTCCTTCAGCGCCTGGGATGGGATGTTGCTGCCGCGCAGCAGCCCGCACTCGAACAACTCCGCCAGCCGCAGCGCGTCTTTCGCGTCGGTCTTGTGGCCTTTCAGCGCCTTGGCGTGCCGCCGGGTTGATCACCGCGATCTGCTCGAAGTCCCGCTCCATCAGCGCGTAGTACACCGGCTCGGTGTAGACCCCGCTGGCTTCCATCACCACATGGGTGATGCCCCGCTTGCGCAGGTCACGGGCCATCGTCTGCAGCACCCCGTAGAACGTCCGGTACTCCGGCACTTCCGAGGTGCGGGTCCATGCCCGGTATCCTGGCCCGCGGATCCCGGCCTTGATCATGTCCTTGTGGACATCGATCCCGGCGACCCGCTCGTCAAAGCCCTCCTCGAAGCAGTCCTCCTCCGCCAGGAAGCCCGCCGCTGGGCCGCCGCGAGCTGACAGCAGGGCCGCCCGGCTCAGCCGCCCGAATCTTCGCGGACGAAGGCGGGAGGGATGTAGTCGGCCAGCCAGACCATCTGGTTGCCCAGCCAGAACCGCACGCCACGCGCGTGCGCCTCGCTGGCACGGATCACCAGGACGGCCACGGCCGCGTTCTTGCGGCGCCCCACGGAGTAGGCG
>Ga0187807_1000768_pt1 | contig 10199 bp, 11 predicted proteins | sample NC_wetland_sal_i_4_FD_132432 | JGI IMG/M metagenome (GOLD analysis project Ga0187807, IMG submission 132432) | Wetland sediment microbial communities from Neuse River Estuary, North Carolina, USA - ASW_2 | ecosystem: Environmental > Aquatic > Freshwater > Wetlands > Sediment | place: USA: North...
CGCCGCGAACTTGGACCGGTAATGTCAGCCCCAAGCCACGCCGCGGGCGCGCAGCTCGCCGTGCCCGCCCGCAAGGAGCGCGCGCCGGCCGGCTTCGACATCACCGCCTGTATGCATGAGGCGGACCTCCCTAGGACGAAATTACCCTTAGCCGTACCCGTCCTGTAATCGTTCAACCACAGGATAACGCGATCGCCGACGTTCGCGCAGGCCCAAATCTCATCGTGAACAAACCGTGAGCGTTATCGTCACAACGAGCAATCAAGGGCGGCACAGGTGGCGCAATTGCCACAGTCCTGACAAATCGGAACGCCGACTACCCGGGAGTCGCTACTCAGCGAACTCGATAGTCGCGCGGACTTCCCTGATGCGGACGAGAATCTTGGCGCGCAGCTCTGCGGGCGCCGGGTCGCAGCCGCAGTGCTTTTGCACCACCCGCTTAACCACCTCCTCCAGGCCGTACTCGCGCAGGCAGGGCCCGCACTCGTCCAGGTGCTGGCGGATCTTGGCGCAGTCCAGGTCGTCTAGCTCGCCGTCCAGGTAGCCGTAGACCCGGTCGAGCACCTCGGTACACGGAGTCTCATGGGGGTTTCCGCAGCTCATCGCCCTTCCTCCCCGGTTGCGGAGGCGTCAGAAGAAGCAGTCCGTGCCAGTCCGCGCTCCGCCGCGTAATCCTGGAGCAGGTCCCGCAGCTGGCGGCGACCGCGATGCAGGCGTGACATCACGGTGCCGATCGGCGTCTCCATGATGTCGGCGATCTCCTTGTACGCGAACCCTTCCACGTCGGCCAGGTAGACCGCGATCCTGAACTCTTCAGGCAGCGCTTGCAGCGCCTCCTTGATGTCAGAATCCGGCAGGCGCTCCAGCGCCTCCGCCTCGGCTGACTTCAGTCCCCCCGAGGTATGCGACGCGGCCCGCGCCAGCTGCCAGTCCTCGACCTCCTCCGCGCCCGACCGCTGCGGCTCGCGCTGCCGTTTGCGGTAGGTGTTGATGAAGGTGTTGGTGAGGATCCGGAACAGCCATGCCTTCAGGTTTGTACCCTGCTGGAACTGATGGAAGGACGCGTAGGCCTTGGCGAAGGTCTCCTGCACCAGGTCTTCCGCATCCGCCGGGTTGCGGGTCATCCGAAGCCCTGCGGAGTACAGCTGATCCAGGTAGGGCAGCACCTCCTGCTCGAAGCGCTCACCGCGCTCTTCGAGAGTCTCCGGAACGGGACCCACCCCCTCTAGGTGGTACGAGGCCGGGCTGCGGGCATGCAGACCGTATGTGCGGGAGGATACCGTGCCGGAGTCGAGAGCTTCCGTCAGCATGCCACGTGGTGGCGAAGCGACTGCCATGCCGCGTTCAACACGGTAGTGCACCCGGTCATTCCGCGACAGGGCTGCTGGCTGGCATAAGGCCCGCCAAGCCGGGAAGGATAAGTTGTTAGGCGCCGCATTCAGGGGGCGCCGAGTCAGGAGTCTAGCGTCCGTGCAGCATGCGGCCAGCGCGATCACCGCGCCTGACACTGATCAGCTCCCGGTCTACTGGCAGTTCCACGAGGCGGTGACGCGAGCCCAGCTGACGGAGTGGCTGCCGTCCGGCCGGCACCTCCTGGTGGACGTCTCGGGCCCCCGTGCGCCTGGCGCCGAACTGGCCGCCAAGGCCGGCCACACCGTGATACGCGTGATCGAGGCCAGCGGTACAGGGTCCGCGGCGCCGGAGGCGCCGACTTCCCCCCAAAGGGGGGCCGAGGGGGTCCTGGGGGGAACGGTTTCCCCCCAGAATCGGGGGGGTCTGGGGGGGTCGCCCCCCCGAGGCCAGCACGGCCAGCACAGCCAGCACGGCCAGCACCCTCGCGTCATCCCGGTGATCGCCGACGCGTCGCGGCTGACCTTCCTGGCGGACGGCTGCGCGGATGGCGTCATCGCCGACGACCGGGCGCTGTCGGTGCACCTGGCCGCCGAGGCGATGATCGCCGAGATCGCCCGCGTGCTGCGGCCGGGCGGACGGGTGCTCGCCTGTGTCGACTCCCTGGTGCTCGGCATGGCCGTGCTGGCCGACCAGCATCACTGGGCCCACCTGGTCGACCTGCCGCACGCCGAGGTGGTGCTCGTGCCGTGGCCGGACGGCACGATCACCAGGTGCTTCGGCCCGGACCAGGCCCGCGAGCTGTTCACCGGGGCCGGGCTGCGGGTCAACTGGATCCGCTCGCGGACCGTGTTCTCCGAGTCGGTGGTGACGCACTGGCTGCGACGCGACCCCGGCGGCCTGTCCAAGCTCGTGCGGGCCGAACTAGCGGCCAGGTCCGACGAGTCGCTCGGCGCGCAACTGGTGATATCGGCCAGCAAGCCCCGCCCCAGGGGGTCTGGGGGGGCGGGCAGCCCCCCCAGGAGCGGGGGGGTCTTGGGGGGTCGTCCCCCCGGCTAACACAGCTAACGCCGGCGCTTGGCCCGCTTGGCCTGGCAGGCGACACAGCGGGCCGCCTCGGGCCTGGCTTCCAGCCTGCCTTCCGGGATCTCGTTCCCGCAGTCGACGCACTGACCGTAGCTGTTGTCGTCGATACGGGCGAGCGCGGCGAGTACCTCGTCGCGCTGGCTGCGGGCGGAGTGGAGAATCGCCTCGGTACGGTCCGACTCGGAGAGAATGGACCCCGCGTCGGCCGAGTCCTGCGGATAGCCCGCGCCTGCCACCGGCCCGGGGCGCTCGCCCTGCAGGATGGCTATCGTCCGGTCCAGGTCGTCGCGCATCTCCTCTAGGCGCTTGCGGGCGACAGTAGTCTCCACTGGTGTCCTCGCCTCCCGTCCGCGTGCGATAGGCAGCCCAGGCTCGCATTGACGCCGAGCCACGGCTGCGGGCCGCGGACTCAGAACAACTCGCCGGGCGGCCTCTCCCTGCCAGCGGAAGCCTCGGACGCCGCCCCATCGGTGCCCTCGAGGGGCTTGATGAGATCCGGTCCGTTGTTCCGCACGAAGTTGACGGCCACCGATACGGGATGCGACGTCAGGCCGCCCGCCATCGCGGGCAGCATCGTCGCCTGAAGCTGGCTAGGTTCGGTATTGTCCGGGTCGAGCCAGTCTGCCCAGTGCTCACGGGTGATCACCATGGGCATGCGATCGTGGATCTGGCCGACATCGTCGGTTGCCTGGGTCGTGATAATCGCGGCCGTCCACAGCCAGGCGCGCTCATGATCGGGTGGCACCGCCCCGTCCCGCCAGAGTTCGTAGATTCCGGCGAAGGCCAGTGACCCCCCATCCGTTCGGTAAATAAAATAAGGCTGCTTACGCTTCTTTCCGTCTTCCTCGATGCCCTGCCACTCGTAGTAGCCGTCCGCCGGGATGATGCACCGGCGCTTGGCGAAAGCGCGCCTGAAGGACGGCTTGACCGCCACGGTCTCGGCGCGGGCGTTGATGAGCCTGCCGCCGCCCGAGGCGTCCTTGGCCCAGGAGGGCACCAGGCCCCAGCGCACCACCCGCAGCTCACGGGCCTGCGGCTGGTCATCGCGGGCAGGCCGGTCGAGGACCGCATAGATCCTCTTGGTCGGCGCCACGTTGTAGTCGGGATCAGGCTCCGGGTCGGGTGAGGCAGCCACGCGGTCGCGCTCGACGCCGAACTCCTCGAGGAGTTCAAGGCGCTTGCGCGCCGACACAAAACGACCGCACATGCAATCTTCCTAAACTGGATGCAGTCTGGACACGTCCCGTTAAGCCTGGATTGGCGATTCATAACCAGAATCCGGGGCGGCCAAACACTCCTCGCGCCCTGCGGGCGCCCGGACGATACGCTCAACCGTATGCACCCGGATAACAACCAGGGCCGGACCTGGTCTTCCCCTGCCGCCGACGGGCCGGTCAGCGCCCGCGTCCGGCTGCCGGCCTCCAAGTCCATCACCAACCGGGCCCTGGTCCTGGCCGCGCTCAGTGACGGCCCGGCCGTGATCGCGAACCCGCTGCGGGCCAGGGACACCATGCTGGCGGCCGCCGCACTGCGCGCGCTGGGCACCGGGATTACTGAGTCCCAAACGGCCTGGCGTGTCACGCCCGGGCAACCCGCGCCGGGTTCCGCGGTGAGCGTGGACGTGGGCAACGCGGGCACGGTCATGCGGTTCCTGCCCGGGCTGGCCGCGCTGACCTCGGCCGTGGTCGCCTTCGACGGAGACGCGCGGGCCAGGCAGCGCCCGGTCGGCCCGATTCTCGCGGCGTTGCGGCAACTCGGCGCGCACATCGAGGACGGCGGCCGCGCCGCGGTCCCGTTCACCGTCCACGGCCGCGGCGCGGTCCGCGGCGGCACCGTGGTGCTGGACGCATCCGGGTCCTCGCAGCTGGTCTCGGGCCTGCTGCTGTCGGCGCCCCGGTTCGACGAGGGCATCGAGATACGGCACGAGGGCCCGCCGGTGCCCTCGGCGCCACACATCGCCATGACGGTCCGGATGCTCCGCGCGGCCGGCGCCGACGTGGCGGAACTGCGGTCCGGCGTTAGCGAGCGGCCGGAGGCCTGGCGGGTGCGGCCGGGCCGGCTCGCCCTCGGCGCCGTCACGGTGGAGCCCGACCTGTCCAACGCCGGCCCCTTCCTGGCCGCGGCGCTGGTGACGGGGGGTACCGTCATCATCGGTGACTGGCCGCGGGACAGCCTGCAGGCGGCCGGGGCGATCCTGGACGTGCTGACGCGGATGGGCGCACGGTGCGAGGTCGGCGCGGACGGGCTGACCATCACCGGAACCGGCCGGATCGGTGGCATCACCGCCGACCTGCGCGACATCAACGAGCTCGCGCCGGTGCTCACCGCGGCGGCGGCCGTGGCCGAATCGCCCTCGGTCTTCACCGGGCTGGCGCACACCCGCACGCACGAGACCGACCGGCTGGCCGCCCTGGCCAAGGAGATCAACGCGCTCGGCGGCGACATCACCGAACTGCCCGACGGGCTGCAGATCAGGCCGCGCCCGCTGCGGGCCGTCGACGGGCCGTTCGGCAGCTACGACGACCACCGGATGGTGATGGCTGCGGCCGTGCTCGGCCTGGCCGTGCCCGGCATCCGGGTGGCCGGCGCGGACACCGTGGCCAAGACCTTCCCAGATTTCATGAATGTCTGGACCTCGATGCTGGGACCGGAATCCTGACACCGCCATGAGTTCGTCGTCCGGCTACGCGCGGCTCGACGAGGACGACGTCCGGGTCCGCCCCGGCCGCAGCTCCCGGCCGCGCACCCGGCGGCGCCCGGCGCACTCCAGCGCCGTGGAGGGCTTCGTGACCAGCGTGGACCGGGGCCGGTACGGGTGCATGACCGGTGGCGGGCTGGTCGTGGCGATGAAGGCGCGCGAGCTCGGCAAGGGCTCGGTGGTGGTCGGCGACCGGGTGGCGCTGGCGGGCGACACGTCCGGCGCCGAGGGGTCGCTGGCCCGGATCGTCCGGGTGGAGCCGCGGACCAGCGCGCTGCGGCGGTCCGCCGACGACACCGACCCGCTGGAGCGGATCATCGTGGCCAACGCCGACCAGCTGGTGATCGTCTGCTCGCTGGCCGACCCGGCACCCAATCTCCGCTTCGTGGACCGCTGCCTAGTCGCCGCGTACGACGCCGGGCTTGACCCGCTGCTCGTGCTGACCAAGGCCGACCTAGCCTCGCCGCGCAAGGTGCGCGACTTCTACCGGCCGCTCGGCATGCCGATGCTGACCACCAGGCGGCCACTGCCCCCGCGCACGCTGTCCCGGCTGCGGTCCGCGCTGACCGGCCGGATCAGCGTGCTCATCGGGCCATCGGGCGTCGGCAAGTCCACGCTGATGAACACGCTGGTGCCGGAGGCGGACCGTTCGGTCGGCACGGTCAACCCGGTGACTGGCCGGGGCAGGCACACGTCGTCTTCCGTGGTGGCGATCCCGCTGGGCGACGGATGGCTCATCGACACGCCAGGGCTGCGCGGGTTCGGGCTGGGCCACGTGAGCGCGGAACGGGTGGTGGAGGCGTTCGGGGACCTGGCCGAAGGCACCGCCGGATGTCCGCCCGGCTGCGATCACCTCTCCCCCGGCTGCGCCCTGGACGAGTGGGCTCGCGAGCACCACGCCGAGGCGCGCCTGGACTCGCTCCGTCGCCTGCTCCGCAGCCGCGAAGGCACCAGCCCGGACTAAGGGCTCCCGTTCGGGGCCAGTGGGAGAAGTCCTGGGTGAGCCAGACCGTGCCCACACCGGATGTGAGTCCCCTACCCCCATTGGCCCCGTTAACCCCATCAGTTACGCCGCCGCTGCTTCGATGAAGCATCGATCGTCGGATTTACGGGGAGGATTGGGGCTACCGGGAGGATTTGGTGCACCATGATGCCCAAAACTCTCCCAGAAGCCCCAATCCTCCCAAATAATGTGAAACCCCCGCGACTGGATTGGCGTGCGCGCCAGAAGGGGCGCATGAGGGGCCGATCGAGGAGGCTGGGCTAGTCCGGGAGGCGGGGCTAGTTCGAGAAGTCCTGGGTGAGCCAGACGGTGCCGGAGCTGTCCAGGTGGACGGCGATGCCGATGTGGGTGAAGGAACTGCCAAGGATGTTCTGCCGGTGACCGTCGTCGGGCGGCTTCTCGTTGAGCATGTCCTGGGTGAGGCCGACCGCCATCTGGGCGATGGCCGCATTGGTGTCCGCGACCGGGCCGCCTTCGCCGATGTTCTCCCCGCACGCCGACCAGGCGACGCCGGCCGCGGTCTCGCGGGCGCCGAGATCCGGTTCGCCCGGGCACTGGTGGGAGAGGCCGCAGCCGCCGACCATCGTCAGGTTGTGCGCCGACGCGCTGCTGTCCAGGTCGGCGGTGATCGTCAGCGGGGGCAGGCCTGCCGCCGAACGGGCCTGGTTGATGAGCGCGAGCACCTGCGCGGCCGGGGTTCCCGGCGAGACGCCAGGCGAACCGGTCGCGGACGCGGTGGGCGATGGCGTCGCGGGACTGGATGACGCGGATGCCGTCGGCGTCGGCCGGGTGGACGGTGTCGCAGGGGCGGACGGCAGCTTCGCGGAGGCAGCCGGGGGCACCCTGGCGACGGCGGCGTGGAAGGGGCGCCCCGCGCACGACCCGTCCGCCGCTGAGGCTCCGGCCGCCGAGGTGCAGGTGGCGGGCGTCTGCAGGGCAGTCACCTGGCCGGACGCGGGCGGTGGGGCGGGACTCAAGGCGCGGGCCAGGTAGAGGCCCCCGGCGGTCAGCACCAGCAGCGCGAGCAGGTCACACAGCAGGTATCTGACGCTGCGCGCGGATCCCCGGGCGGGATTCTGGACGCGGCGCTGGCCGGACCGGTGGCGCGCGGGTGTCCCAGTCGGCACGTCAACCGCCTGTCTCGGCGTACGTGCCGGGCCATCCGAGGCCGTCCCCTGATGCGGCCGCTGACACCCAGGGATCACATAGACCCATATAGCTCCGTGCTCACCACCTGTTAGGCGTCGACACTAGATGATCGGCACCCGGTGCGCGGAGGATTGGCGAATGTCGCGGGACAAGCAGGCGGGCTGACCGGCCGGGACCAACTGGCCGGGACCAACTGGGACCAACTGGCCGGAACCAACTGGCCGGGGCTGGCCGGGGCTGGCAGGCGGCTAGTAGACGGTGCCGCCGGCGCGCCAGTAGAGGCCGGCCGCGTTCCGGGACATGAACGCCTCGTCGACCAGGTACCGGCGCAGGGCGCAGTGGTCGTCGAAGATCGCCCTGAGGACCTCGTCGACCGCGGCTTCTGGGTACTTACGGCCGGGCTCGAACGCCTGGGCCACCTGGTCAAGCAGCAGACGACGCCGGGTGCGCTTGGTCGGCACCGCGATGATCCTGCCCTCGCGGACAAACGCCCGCAACACCTCGGGCGGGTCGGCGAGGAGACCGTCAGCGTTATGACCCATCTCAAGCCAGTATGACGGAAGCGCGGCGGATCTGGCCAGCGAGATATCCCAGGCGGTACCGTTTCGCGGGTGGCACGCTACGACGATGACCTGCGCTTCGCGCATGTCCTCGCAGATAACGCCGATGACATCACCACGCGACGATTCCGGGCGCTGGATCTGCGAGTCGACACCAAGCCCGACCTTACCCCGGTGTCCGATGCCGACCGGGCGGCCGAAGAGTCGCTGCGTAACGTGCTGCGCCGGTCACGCCCGCGCGACGCGGTACTCGGCGAGGAACTCGGCCGGTCCGGTTCGGGGCCGCGGTGCTGGGTCATCGACCCGATCGACGGGACGAAGAACTACGTGCGCGGCGTCCCGGTCTGGGCCACGCTGATCGGGCTGATGGACGGCCCGGACGTCGTGGTCGGGGTGGTGTCCGCGCCGGCCCTGGGACGCCGCTGGTGGGGCGCCCTCGGCGGCGGCGCCTGGACCGGGCGCAGCCTGACCAAGGCGTCGCCGTGCCGGGTGTCCGGGGTGACCAAGCTGGGCGACGCGTCGATGTCCTACTCGGGGCTCGGCGGCTGGTCCGAGCGCGGGCTGCTCGACAACTTCCTCGGCCTGACCCGGTCGGTGTGGAGAACACGGGCGTACGGGGACTTCTGGTCGCACATGCTGGTCGCGGAGGGCGCCTGCGATATATCCGCCGAACCGGAAGTGACGCTGTGGGACCTGGCCGCACTCCAGATCATCGTCACCGAGGCCGGCGGCCAGTTCACCTCGCTCGAGGGCGAGGCCACGCCGGACGGCGGCAGCGTGGTGTGCACCAACGGTCACCTGCACGACGAGGTACTAGCCCAGCTGCGAAATTCTCACACCTGAATAACTCGCGCGGCGGAGTAATCAGGGGCTTGCCCTCCGGGGTGAATTAACCGATGCTGGTTGGACGTCACAAATGCACAAGCTCCGGAGCCAGGGGGTGTTACTCGTGAAGGTGCGAGACGGCATGTCCCATCTAGTCCTTACCATCGGGCCAGCACACACGCTGCGGCAGGCCGCTCGCATGATGTCGGCACGCCGCATCGGAGCCGCCGTCGTGGTCGACCCGGAGCACGCGGGCATCGGCATCCTGACCGAACGTGACATCCTCGACTCGGTAGCCGCAGGCGAGGACCCGGACGCCGAACTCGCCGCGCAGCACCGCACCGAAGACCTCACCTACGCCTCGCCCGAATGGACCCTGGAAGAAGCCGCCGAGGCGATGGTCCGGGGCGGGTTCCGGCACCTGGTCGTGGTCGAAGGCCACGACGTGGCCGGCTTGCTCTCGATGCGGGACATCGTCCGCTGCTGGACGTCCGTCGAGTCGGTCAAGCCGACCCATCCGCAGGCCGTCGTCACCTCGGCCTGAGGGTACTAGGAGAGCGCTAAGGTCAGCCTTCGGCTCGGGCGGGTGCAGGCTTGAGTCGTGGGTGACGAACGGGCCGAGACATGCCTGCGGCTGGTCCCGCCGCTCGCCGTCCCGCAGGACACGGTCGAGGTGTGGTGGTAACCGGAGCTTCGGCCCGGATTCGCGCGGTCGTGCCGATCCGCGGCGCGGCCCGAAATGTCGGACACTTAAGTCATGAACCGCGAGGGCGGAGAGACCTTCCTGCGGCTGCTCGCCGAGGCCGAGATGCGCGACCAGCTGGCGCCGTCCCCGCCGCCCTGGAGGGGCGGCCCGGGCGCGGGCCGGGTCAAGGTGAAGCTGGTGGGACAGGCCCTGACCGCCGTCAGAGCGCTCGACACCGACACCGTGGAGGACATCCTGGCCGATTTCGACCTGGCCGTGAGCGTCCGGCGACTCCACGGCAAAGCCGGTCAGGGACCGGCTGGAACCGGGCTACCCGGCGCGGGGCTGACCGGGACGATGCGCGCCGCGTCGGCGGCCCGCCTGGCCGCCCAGGTCCAGTTCGGCCGCTCCGGACCGCTGGCCCCGCTGGCGCTTAACCGGCCGCCGGGGAGCACCGGATCACCTGGACCGGCGGACCCCAAGGACCCGCCGCCGCCCGATCACGACCCGGGTCAGGGTGCGGCCGACCGGTTCGTCCCGCTCGGGCTGACCGTCCCGCTGCACCACGATGGCATCAGCGGCGACCTGTACCTGATGTCGTTCGCGCATACCGGCTCGGGCGCGCGCTTCATCGCTTTGTGGGGGAAACCCACCCTGTCCCCGCAGCACGAGCTGGGCCTGCAGAACCCCGAGTTGTTTCCGATCGGCCGGTTCACCGTCACCGACGACCGGGGTTCGGCGTACGAACTGGACTTCACGCACGGCGGCGGCTCCGAATGGATCAGCGAGATCAACCTGCATCCCGCCCCGCCGGACGACATCTGCTGGCTCGAGGTCGCCGCG
>Ga0187807_1000770_pt1 | contig 10190 bp, 11 predicted proteins | sample NC_wetland_sal_i_4_FD_132432 | JGI IMG/M metagenome (GOLD analysis project Ga0187807, IMG submission 132432) | Wetland sediment microbial communities from Neuse River Estuary, North Carolina, USA - ASW_2 | ecosystem: Environmental > Aquatic > Freshwater > Wetlands > Sediment | place: USA: North...
ATCATTGCCGGGGGTACGTCAGCCGCCTCAACGCATTCGCTCCATTGCGAGATCAGCTGACCGTCCCCAGCGAATACGACCGCCTCGGCCGGAGCCGGCGGGACATACACCGTGACCTGCCGACCACCGTCGTACTCAACGAGTCTCTCGGTGACGAGCTCACCCGCGATCGACGACAAGGTCGTTCGTCTCCTTTCATAAGACATCGCACCCGAGATATCGACCCGATACCCAACGGCTCGCCGGCTTCCTGGCCCTTGAGTCCGTGGCAGACAACCACCAGCATTGACCCTTTCCACCGGACTTGTCGGTTTCCACGGGACCTTCCGGCCCGACTTCCTGGATGCCGCCGGGCCGTTCACCTCCCTCGACAGGCTCAGCCCACGGTCGATACCTGGGTCGGGACCCACAACGCCGACCGGCCGCACCAGGCGCTCGATGAGAAGGTGCCGGTCACTCCCGCCGAGCGGCTCGCCCCGGTGCCCGCCGGGCAGCGGGACCTGATCGGCCTGTGGCTCCCCGGCGGCCTTGGAAAGCGCAAACTCCCCCGTGCTCGCCGGACGCCACCGCGCTGCTCACCCAGCGGGTACTCGCCTTCCTCCGGTAAGCGTCAAAGGCGCCGGCTCGACGAGCACGTCGCTCGCGGGGCCAGCAACACCGGAATGATCATGACCGTGGGCAGAAGATCACCCTCGGCTGCATACACAAAACACCAGACCTTACCGTGCTGGTCTCCGAGACCACCCTCACCGTCGAGCTCGGCGACGGAGACGCCCGGGTCATCCGCCGGACAACCACCCATCCGTGCGTAGCATCAAGGGCGAACGGCCGCGGGCCGCTACCTCAGTTTCCTAAACCACGTGTCGCACATCAGCTGTCGGATATGCGTCGCGCATCAGTCGCCGGATCACATTCTGTCGAGGCGTTCAGCCTCGGGATTAACCGGATAGCTTGTGCCGGTGATCATCTGGATTAACGGCGGGTTCGGCGCGGGCAAGACCACGCTCGCGGAGGAACTGCACCGGCGGCTTCCGGACGCGGTCGTGTTTAACCCCGAGGACGTCGGCCTCATGCTGCGGAAGTGGATGCCGCCCAACGGCGATTTCCAGCACCTGCCGAGCTGGCGGGAACTGGTCGTCGCGACGGCCCTGTCGCTGCGCAGGCACCACGCGGACACGCTCATCGTCCCGATGTCGCTGATTCGCGACGCCTACCGGGCCGAGATCCTCGGCGGCCTGGCCGACGCGGGCGAGGAGGTCCTGCACGTATTCCTTGAGGCGGACGCCAGCGTGCTCCGAGAGCGGCTCAATGCCCGCGTGACTCACCCCAACAGAGACTGGGACCAGGCAGCCCGCGAGTTCGGCATGACCGGCGTGGATGAGATGGTGGCCGCCGCTTCCCGCCAGCCGGGCGGGACGCTCATGCTGCGCTCGGACAGGCTCACCCCGGCCGAACTGGCCGACGACGTGCTGGCCAGGGCCGACTCGCGTCAGGTCCACGGAGACGCCAAGCGGATGCGGCAGGCTAGATCGCTGGACTCAACAGATACCTAGAGGTGTCGCGCAGCACTGGTAGAACGGCATCACTGGTCGATTGCGGAGATGCTGACGGACAGCCCAGACTGTGTGCGAGGCTGCGGGCTTATCCCCGGTCACAACAACTGTCGTTAGGCGCTTGTGAGCTTCTCGATGAGGTTGGCGACTCGGTCTTTGATTTCGTCGCGGATTGCGCGGATCTCTTCGAGGGTCTTGCCTGCAGGGTCGTCGAGTTCCCAGTCTTCGTAGTGTTTGCCAGGCAGGAGCGGGCAGGCGTCGCCGCAGCCCATCGTGATGACCACGTCGGCGGCCAGCACAAATTCGTCGGTGAAGGGCTTGGAGAACTCGTTCGAGACGTCGATGCCGACCTCTGCCATAGCAGCTACGACGCCAGGATTGATCGCAGGCACCGGCTCTGAGCCGCCTGACCACGCGATTGCCCGGTCGCCACCGAGGTGGGTGAACCAGCCGAGCGCCATCTGCGACCGCCCGGCGTTGTGGACGCACACGAACAGGACAGCAGGCACCCTCCCGGGCGAAGAGGCTTGTGCGCGGGCGAGGGCTTGGAGGCGCTGTCGGGCGAAGCGCTCGGCTCCTATGACGAGATAGTTGGGAACGGTGGCCGTGGCCGCCAGCTCGCTGTAGCTGTCGAGCAGGAGCGATTCGATCGTTTCTTCCCCGAAGATGCCGCGAAACTCGGTGTGCAGGTCGCGGGCCGCGTTGTGCAGGCTCGTTCGTTCGGCCGACGTCATGACACGACTGGCCATCTGGACACTCTCCTATGTGGTGCGTCGTCGTACCTCTCGGTCCCAGGCCTGGGTGCCCATCTGGACTGCCTCCCATGGGCTGCCAAGCGGTGGGGTGTAGGACAGATCGAGGTCGCTCATGTCCTGGACTGTCATGCTGTTAAAAATGGCGGTTGAAGCGATGTCGATCCGCTTGGCGATCTCGGCGTGCTTGTGGCCGAACAGCTGCATGCCAAGCAGCAGCCCAGAAACCCGGTCGCCGGTGACGCGCATCGTGATGCGGTGGCTCCCCGGGTAGTAGGACTTGTGATCGTAGGCCTCGGACTGGACCGTGATCGGGTTGAACCCAGCCGCAGCCGCTTCGTCGTGGCGGAGCCCCGTTCGCGCCACGGCTTGGTCGAAGATCTTCACGACCTGAGTGCCAAGGCTGCCCTCGAACTGCCGGTGGCCGCCGAGCGCCTTCTCGCCGGCGACTCTGCCCTGCTTGTGTGCGGTGGTGCCAAGCGGTAGGTACGTCTCCCCGAGCAGCCGGTGATGCGTGACCACGCAGTCGCCCGCAGCCAGCACATCGGGCAGGTCGGTCTGCATCATTGGATCGACTTGAATCGCGCCGCGGACGCCCAGGCGTGCACCTGCTGCCGCAGCCAACTCAGTATCGGGTCGTACGCCGGTGACGACCAGCACCATGTCGGCCATGCGCTCGACGATGTCGCCTGACTCCGTCTCGGCCTGTACCAGTAGCCGGGCCGGGCTGGTGAGCGCAGCCTTGCTGATCTTCCGGGCCGTGGTGCAGGTCAGCACCTCCACACCCTGAGCCGCCAGCTCGGTGTGAACTAGCGCGCCGAGTTCTATGTCGACCGTCGCCAGCACCTCAGGTAGCTGCTCGATCTGCGTCACCGCTAGGCCGCGCGCGATCAGGGCATCGGCCATTTCCAGGCCGACGTACCCGGCGCCGATGATGACAGCGCTGGCTGCGGAGGTTTCTTGGAGCGTGCGCATGACTGAGAAGGTGTCGCCCATCGAGTGCAGCACATGCACGCCGTCGTCGGGTCCGAGCGAGTCCGGTCCGGTCAGGCCGGCGATCGGAGGATGGACGGGGACTGCGCCGGTTCCGACGACCAGCTTGTCGTAGGAGATCAGCTCCTCCTGGCCGTCAGGGCCGGTGACTTGCAGCTTGCGGCCGGGGACGTCGATGCGGCGGGCTGTCGTGTCCAACCGCAATGCCATCCCGGTCGCATCGAGATCAGCGACTGTGCGGTGAGCGAGGTTCCGCCAGTGGGTCACCTCGCCGGACACGTAGTACGGGATGCCGCAGATGGAGAAGTTGGGGTATCCGTCGGCGACGACTACGGTGACCTCGGCTGAGGGGTCAAGCTCCCGGGCGCGCAGGGCGGCGCTGATGCCTGCATCGCTGCCGCCGATCATGACCAGATGCATGTGCTGGCTCCGTCGTCTTGTTAGCCGTGAGCCGGGCCGCTCGGCCGGCTGACAGTACGGGCTGTGCGGTCCGTTGCCGCATTGCTGCCGGGTTGCTCGGCGCTGCCTGGGTGATCGCGGGGCACGATGACATCGGCGGCTTCGCCCGGCGTGATGCCCGGATAGAGAAGCCGGACGAGCCCGATTGCGAGGATGCCGCCGACGATCTGGGCCGCGATGTAGGCCGGAGCGGACGACGGGGCTATCCCGGCAAAGGTGTTGGAGAACATCCTGCCAATGGTGATCGCCGGGTTGGCGAAGCTGGCCGACGAGGTGAAGAAGTAGGCCGCACCGATGTATGCGCCGACGGCAGCAGGTGTGATCCTGCTCCGGCCTGACCGGGCCAGGGCAAAGATCACCAGCATGAGCCCGAGGGTGGCGATGATTTCAGACAGGAAATGGGCAGCCGTGGCCCGGTGATTGACTGAGAGGCTCACCGCGGGCAGGGCGAACATCAGGTTGGCGATGATCGCGCCGACAATGCATCCGGCCACCTGCGCGGGCAAGTAGGCGGCTGCATCACGCCAGGACACACCGCGGAAGGCGGCATCGACAAACGACACGACCGGGTTGAAGTGGCCGCCCGAGACCGGGCCGAACATCAGGATGATCGCAAATAGCCCAGCCCCTGTCGCGGCGGCGTTCTCTAGCAGCTCCAGGCCGGTATCACCGGGAGACAGGCGCTGCGCAGCGATCCCTGAGCCGATCACCAGTGCGGCCAGGAAGGCGCTGCCCAGGAACTCGGCCGCCAGCCGCCGCCATAGAGCGACCTCGCTCACGCAAGCACTCCCCGACTGCATAGACAGACGTCGATTCAGCGTCCAGCTTGCCAGCCTGCATCGATTATCGTCAACATAGAGGCATGTCAATCCAGGCCCGGCCGCACGAACTCGCCATCCTCGGCGTGACCTTCCCGGATGTCTGCGCGCAGCCGGCCCTGGTCGGCGAGCCGATCGACGAGACATCAGCGGCCGGGCTGGCTCGGGTGTTCAAGGCGCTCGGCGACCCGGTCCGGCTGCGGCTGGTGTCCCTGATCGGCGCTCGCGAAGGCGGCGAGGTCTGCGTCTGTGACCTGACGAGCGCGTTCGACCTGAGTCAGCCCACCATCAGCCATCACCTGAAGGTGCTGCGTGAAGCCGGGCTGGTCGACAGCGAGCGGCGGGGCACCTGGGTCTACTACCGGCTGGTCCCAGCTGCGCTGGAGCGGATGGCCGGGCTGCTGTCAGTCCCTGTCAGCTAGGTCCTGCCGGGCGGGGATTCCGCCGCGCGCAGCGTTTCCTCCACTCTGGCGAAGTCATGGGCCGTCAGCCATAGCCGAAGCAGGTGCCTGCGCTCGGCCGGGTCGTCGTAGTCGATGTAGGCCTCACGGGCGTGCAGGATTTTTGCGTTGTTGAGCAGTTGGATGTCTCCCGGCTGGAACTCCATCTGCAGGTAGAACGACGGATCGTTGGCAATCCCTTCAATCAGTTCCAGCGCGTCCAGTTGCGGCTGGGTTAGCCGGGTGCCTGTTCATGCCGCTGGGCGTCGCGGATGTACCCCGCGCCAGAGCCGCCGATCTCAAGCGGCATCGGCATAGCAGGGCTGCGTGGCAGCCCAGAACACCGATGACCCGATTATCAGCAGGTGGCACGCGCGGCGCTAGACGGCGATCCCTCAGGGACGGGGAACCCGATGACGGTGTTCGTTACCGCGACAGCCCTATCGATCACGCGCTGGCGGCAGGACTACCACCTGCTGATCATTGGCGCAGTGGCGTTCACGTCAGCGACAGTTGGAGACCTGCACAGACGCCGCCACCGGCCCGCCGATACGGCACACATCCTGGGCATGAGGATCAGCTACGTCGCGATGCTTACCTCCTTTTAGTTGACAAGGCCCTCATTTGCCCTGGTGGGAGAGACTGCCTTCGCTCAGCTTCTGGTTGCTCCTGGGCGTCGAGCGCAGGGTCTTTCAGGATTCTGACAGGAGGCAAACGATCTTGGTTGGCCCTGCGGCCTGTCTGCCAGCCTGGCCTATTTCTTCTGGCCTGGCGGCCTTAGCTCCGCCCGACGGCCAGCTTCTGCGTGCTTGGCGATTAGCAAGATTGCCAGGTAGCACAGCATGAGACCGACCGCAATCCCGATAAACCAGTATCTGGAGACAAACGGGACACATAGCCAGAGGACAACGACCGTGAGAACGGGAAATGTCCTACGGACTATCGTCAGGTTGCGTTGTCGCTCGTCGCCAGTCTGGTTCACGCCTGCCCGATCTCTTGATGTTGCCGATGGGGCTGGACTGATGGTAAGGCCATCCCGGCTTCCCGCCTGTTTGGCGTGTGCGGATGCGTCCCAAATCTCGCGCATCCAGACCCTCGATACGCCCCCGGCGCGCCAGCACCACCATGAGCACGGACCAGATCATGGAGCTGCTGCGTGGCGAGTGAGCGGTGGTGATCAACTCGATCGTGTACGCGGAGGTCTCGATCGGCTTCGACCGGATCGAGGACCTCGACGACGTCCTTCCCGCACAGGACTTCCGCCGCGAGGAACTGTCATACGAGGCAGGCTTCCTGGCCGGCAAAGCATTCCTGGCCTACCGCAAGCGCGGCGGCCAGAAGCGCTCGCCGCTGCCGGACTTCTACATCGCACTGAGCTATCCGCGGCTACCGGCTGCTGACCCGCGATGCACCTCAGTCCCGGACCTACTTCCCGACCGTCGGGCTCATCGCGCCTGGCCCGAGTGGACTTCCGGCGACCAGTCCAGCGAACGCCCAGATCAGCTGCTCAGCTAGCTTGCAGTTTTCCGACATGGGCGGCGCGAACCCGGCGCGGCCTATGCATGGCGCCTGCTGTGGCGCGGCTAGCCAGCCCGCGCGAGACAGTGCCGTCCAGTTGGGCTGCGGCGTCACGCTGGGCAGGGCCGGCACCGGCCGCCCGGGGTTCGCCGGGCACTAGCTGCCCGCTGGTCGTGGTTCCCGAGCCACTCGTTGACGATCTCAGTCCCGGAAAGCGAAACAGTCGCGAGGCGAACAGCATGTCGGTGCCACAGGTCCGAGCCAAGACATAACCTCCTTTTCTCTACATATAGTAATGGGGCAGTTACAATTGGTAACATTGATTTTGTGGGGTCGCTACTGTGTCCGAGGCTCATCGGCCGTGACGCCGAGCTGGCCGTCCTGACAACCGCCCTGAACAAAGCGAGGGATGGGCGGGGCTCGGTGGTATTTCTGACCGGTGACGCGGGCGTGGGCAAGTCGCGGCTAGCAACGGAAACATGCGCGGCGGCCGCCGCGCGCGACATGCGCGTGATCACGGGGCGCGCCGTGGACTCGACGGTCCCTGTGCCATTCCGGCCGATCGCCGAAGCGCTCATCAAGCTCGCGCGTGAGGGAGTAGCACCCGAAGCAGCAGAGCTAGCAGACTACCGTCCAGCGCTCGGTTCGCTGGTCCCGGAGTGGGGCCGCCCGGGGGACGATGATGCGGAGAACTCCCCCGTCATACTCGGCGAGGCGGTGCTCCGCCTGCTCAGCCACGCCGACCCATGGGGCGCCGTACTCGTGCTCGAGGATCTGCACTGGGCCGATCCCGAGACGCTCGCAATCGTGGAATACCTGGCCGACAACCTGCACGGCACCGGGGTGCTCTGCCTCGCGACGCTGCGGGACGACGCCCCCTCACCCGGCCTGGAGGTCGTGCGTTCAGCCGAGGCCCGCCGGACGGCCAGCAGGGTGAGCGTGCCGCGGCTGACCGGGCCCGCCGTCGAGCTCATGGCTGCCGCGTGCCTGGGCACCGCGGCGTTGCCGCGCCCGGTGGCCAGACTGCTCGCCGATTGCGACGGGCTCCCCTTCGCCGTCGAAGAGATACTTGCCGCAGCAGTCGCGTCCGGCGAACTTGTGCGCGGGCATCAGGGCTGGCGTGTTGATGCCAGGGTCACCACTGGCGTGCCGGCGTCGATCGCCGGTTCGGTACGGGATCGGCTGGCCATGCTCGACCCGCCCGCGGCCAAGGTCATCGTCACCGGGGCGGTGCTCGGCAGACAGTTCGACTGGACCTTGCTGCCCGGTCTGAACGGCGTGACCGAGTCCGAGGTGCTCGAGACCCTGCGGCAGGCGCGCGACATGCAGTTGATCGAGCCGACCCGGTCCGACGCAGTGATGTTCAGGTTCAGGCATAGCCTGACCAGGCACGCCATCTTGTCCGGGCTGCTGCCACCCGATCTGGCCAGGCGGTCGGCCAACGCAGCGGCGGCGATCGAGGAAGCCCATCCCGGCCTGCCGGGGAGCTGGTGCGAGCTCGCCGCTGAACTGCACGCGGCGGCCGCGCAGCCCGGACGCGCCGCGCGCCTATTGCTCACGGCCGGGCGCCGCGCCTTGCGGCGCGGCGCGCTCGGCAGCGCCACCGCGTTGCTGCGCGACGCAAGAGCGTTGCTGGCCGGGCCGCCGCCGGCGGAGCCAATGCTCGCTCTAGAGGTCGACGAGGAACTGGTCCAGGCGCTGGCTGCGACCGGGGATTACCAGCAACTTGCCCCGCTCGCCGAGGACCTCATCGCCAGACTCGACGCCGCTGGAGCCGATCCGCGGCGGCAAGCGCTGGTCAGGATCATCACTGCGCGCACCAGATGCGAGGATCACTGCGCCATCTCCGTCGCGCACCTCGCAGCCGCCCGCGAGGTCGCCGAGAGTCTGCATGATTGCGAGCTATCCGGCCGGGTTGACTCGGCTGCCGCGCTCTGCGCTCTCGACGCCGGCGATCTCCATCAAGCCGAAGAGCTAGCTCGCCGAGCGCTGGCGACCGCGGACGCAGCCGGATCGGCCGACTGGGCGGCTGAGGTCGCAGTCGAGTCGCTCCAGGTCATCGGCCGTAGAGAGCGCATAAGGGATGTGAGCGCCGCGCACGCAGCCTTCGAGCGGGCCTATCAGATCGCGACCGATAGAGACTCCACCGTCGCGCGCAGCAGTGCGCTGCATGAACTCGGCACGATCGACATGCTGCGGTACGGCAGCGCAGGCACGCTCCGCGAGGCGAGGGAGCTCGCGCAGCGAGCCGGGGCGCTCTCAACGGCCACCGTCATCGATCTGCAACTCGCGGCGATACTGAGCCTCGGGGAGGACCTGGAAGCGGCCATGGCCTGCGCCTTGCAGTCCGAGCGTGGTGCCAGCCGAATCGGCGCGCGACGAGTTGAGGCCATGGCGCTGAGCGCACAGGCGGGCATCTCAGGCATCCGCACCGACCGCCGGGCCGCCGAGCTAGCCGTCCAGCGCGCGGAGCGCCTCCTGCCAGGCGATCCCGAGCTCTTGCTCAGCACCTGGGGCTGGGCCAGAGTCACTGCCTCGTTGTTCGACGACGATACGACGCGCGCCCTGCAGGAGGCCGACACGGCGGTTGGCCACGGGGGCGAGCTGGCTCAGAGGCTGCCACGGCGTTCCTGGGCTTATTATGCACTTTTGCATGCAATTCTTGCGGATGACGGCCGCGATGCCCTGAGCCGAGCTCGTGCCACAGGCCCGCCAGCGAGCTGGAACGAGGCATACCTGGCGTACGCCGAAGCTGTGCTCCAAGGGCACGAAGGCCACCCTGACCATGCGTCGGCGCTAGCGGAACAGGGAGGCGCCCTCCTTGTCCCCTACGCGCCGCGGTGGAGACATCTGGCCCACCGGCTGGTCGCTCCGGCGGCGCTCAAGGACGGCTGGGGCAAGCCCGTGGCCTGGCTGCGGGATGCGGCCGGGGAGTTCGACTCAACCGACTACGGCCGGCTGGCCTCGGCCTGCCGCGGCATGCTCCGCCGGGCAGGCGAGCGCGTGCCGCGCCCCGGCCGAGACACTGCCAAGGTCCCGCCGCAGATGCGCATGCTCGGGATCACGAGCCGCGAGATGGACGTCCTCAAGCTCGTGGCCAAGGGCCACTCCAACGCAGACATCGCGGCGCGACTGTTCATCTCGCCAAAGACCGTAGAGACGCATGTCGCCAGCCTGATAGCCAAGACAGGTCAGTCCTGCCGGCGTGAGCTGGTCGCGCATGCCGCACGGATCGCGCCTGCCTAACGTTCGGCACGCACTACATCCTGCATGCGGGTAAGCCTGCTGTCCGGGATGGTGCCCGACGTGCTGATTCATGATGACGCAGTCCGCCGGGAAGCCGGGTGGTGCGGTGCGGTTGCTACAGCCGACAGCTACCGAGCCCGGCGCCTCCTGACGCCGTTCGCTGTCAAGAGCGCGACGGTGCGGGAACACCGTGGAGCCGTTAGCGGGCCCGGCGACTGTAGTCGAAGAAGTTGAGGACCCACTCCGTCAGCTTGTGGCCCGCGGATGAGCCCGCCCTGCCAGCGCTGGCAGGGTTGTTGAGTTGCTCGCCCAGAGCCCGCAAAGCCGGAGCAAGCACCGGGCCGGCCATCGGTCTTCCGTGGCCCGGCGCCAGCACGGCCGGCTCCAGCCGGGCCAGTTCAGACACAGACC
>Ga0187807_1000773_pt1 | contig 10161 bp, 8 predicted proteins | sample NC_wetland_sal_i_4_FD_132432 | JGI IMG/M metagenome (GOLD analysis project Ga0187807, IMG submission 132432) | Wetland sediment microbial communities from Neuse River Estuary, North Carolina, USA - ASW_2 | ecosystem: Environmental > Aquatic > Freshwater > Wetlands > Sediment | place: USA: North...
CGAGAAACCGGGTTGCTCGTGGAGGGCAAGGGGTCACCTTGGCGACAGCGGGCGGCACGTCTTTTGCTCCTAAGGGACAGGGCAGAGTGCGCACCACGGAGCCGCAGATCTAGATGATCGGTGCGGGAGCGCGCGTTCTGGGGGGTGTCAGCGCAGGGTGGGGAAAGCGGCCCGGATTGGGCCCGTTGCCTGCCGGAATCTGCGGGTGGAAATACCGTAATTCTGCGGTATCCCGCGGGCTTGCGCTCGTCCTACCGTGTGCTCACTGGCGGAGTGCGCAGGGCTGGGACCGGCCCGGGTGCATCTGAGGAGAGCGAGGCAGCAATGGCTGGCAAGGCAGTGATCAGTCTCACCACCGGCTTGGAGGACCCGGAGAAGGTGACCGTGGCGTTCCTGGTCGCGGTCGGTGCCGCCGAATCGGGCCGGCCGACCGTCATGTTCCAGGCCAAGGAAGCCGTCCGGCTGGCGCTGGACGGGGTGGCGGCGGGCGTCGCCTGCGACGGCTGCCCGGCGCTGCCCGACCTGCTGGTCCGCTATCAGAGGGCGGGCGGCCGGTACATGGTCTGCCCGGTCTGCTTCAACGCCAAGCTGCTCGATAAGGGCAGCCTGATCACCGGGGCTGAACTGGCCGGCAGCGTCCAGCTGTGGGAATGGATCGGGGACGACGGCGCGACAACGTTCAGCTACTGACATCAAGGCGAGATGGCGCTGGCGTGGCCTTCGCAGGTTGCGCCCGGCCGGGATTCGCCGTCCAGCCTAGGTATGTGAGGACCGTCGCGGGGCGCGCTGGCGTCTACCGGCAAGGACGGTGGGGGTGCAGGCTGTGGTCATGGACGGGTTGCTTTTCGGACGCGACGCCGAGCGCGCTGCGCTGCGTAGCCGCTTGGCTGTCTCGGGGACCGGGCCGGTACCCGTGGTTCTGGTCACCGGCGAGGCGGGAGCCGGCAAGACCACGCTGGTCGAGCATGTTCTGGCCACCGCCTGCACCCAGGTGCTGCGTGGCCGGGCGGCCGCATGGGCGTGTCCGGCCTATGAGGTGGTGGCCAGCGCGCTGCGCCCGGCTGTCCGCAGCGCAGCCCTGGCGCTCCCGGCTGTTCTCGCGCAGGTCATGCCCGAGCTCGCCGCAGGGCCGGCCGAGCCCGGCCCTGCGGCTGTGGCCGCGGCCGTGTGCTCGGTGCTGGCCGCCGCGGCTGGCGGCGGCGCCCTGACACTGTTCCTGGATGACCTGCAGTGGGCGGATGAGGCGAGCCTGGACTTGCTGGCCGCGCTGGCCGATGCGGCACGCGGCCTGCCGGTCGCGCTCGTCGGTTGTTACCGCAGCGATGAGCTCCCTCGCGGCCATCGGCTGCGCGCCGTCCGGGCGCTGCTGCGCCGAAACCACCGGCTCGCCGAGATCGAGCTCGGCCCGCTCGGCGATGACGACGTGACCCAGATGCTGACCAGCTTGTGGGGGGCGGCGCCGCAGCCGGCGCTGGCCGCGGCGGTCGCCAGCCGGGCCGACGGGCTGCCGTTCGCCGTCGAGGAACTGGCCTTCGCGCTGCGCGACGCCGGCCGTCTGGCCTACCGTGACGGCGCGGTCACGCTGGCTGGTGCGGGCGCCGCCCCGGTACCTGAGGGCATCCGGGAGGCGGTCCTGCTGCGGGTGTCCCGGCTGGCCGGAGAGGAGCGGGCGCTGCTGGAGGCCGCCGCCGTGGCGGGCATCGAGTTCGACGTCGACATCGTCTTGGCGGCCGTCGGCGCGGCGGCGTGGCCGGACGGGTTCACCGCATCCGGGCTGCTGACCGAGGCCCGCGACGGCCGGGCCGCGTTCCGCCACCCGCTGACCCAGGAGGCGGCCTATGCCGACATTCCGTGGTCACGCCGCCGCCGCCTGCACCGGGCGCTGGCCGCTACGCTAGCCGCCCACAATACGTCACCCGCGCTGATCGCGGTGCACCATCTGGCCGCCAGGGATTTCGGGTCGGCCCGGGGGGCGCTGCTCGCAGCGGCTGACGAGCATTACGCGGTGCATGCCTACCGGGACGCCGCCCGCGCACTGCGCACAGCGCTAGAGCACTGGCCGGCGGGCGAGCAGGACGACGCCCGGCTGGCGGTCATCGACCGGCTGGCCCGGTGCGCTGAGATGTGCTCGGAGTACGCCGACGCCGTGATGTTGCTACGCGAGCTCGCCGATGGGCATGAGCGCCGCGACGACAGCCGCGCCCTGGCCGGCACCTGCCGGCGACTGGCGCTCGCCCACGAACTGCGCGGGCAGTGGGAATCGGCGCTGACGGCACGAGAAGCGGCGGCTGCGGCGTTCTCGGCTGCGGGCCTGCCGGCCGAGGCGGCCATCGACCGGCTGGCCATGGCCGCCCACCTGCGCTCAGCGGCCAGTTTCTCCACTGCCCTGGCCACCCTGAGCGCCGCCTCGGCAGACGCCCGGGCTTGCGGGCGGACCGACCTGATGCTGCGCATTCAGGGCCTGCGCGGCAACGTGCTGTCGCGGCAGGGCCAGCACCGCGACGGGATCGCCGCCCTGCGCGCGGCGCTGGATCAGGCGCTCGCCGAGTCGCTCACCGACACCGCCGCCGAGCTGCAGCAGCGGCTGGCCGACGCGCTCGAGCACTCCGGCGATTACCGGGCCGCGACAGCCGCGTATGCCGCTGCCTACCAGTACTGCGACGCGCACGGTTCTGACGCCGTGGGGCAGCTGTGCCGGGCCTGCGCCAGCGTGGTCCTGTTCGCCCGCGGCCAATGGGACCGCACGGTCGGCGTCTGCCAGGACGTGCTCGCGTCGGCAACCGCGCCGCACGCGCGGGCGGTCGGCGCCGGCCTGCTCGGCCTGGTGCACGCCATGCGGGGAGCGGCCAGGCTGGCCCGCCCCCACCTGCTGGACAGTCACCTGGCCGCCACCCGGATCGAGCTCACCGCCATGGAGCTGCTGTCCGCGTGGGGCCTGTGCGTCCTGGACGACGTGGTCGGCGCTCCCGGCGACGCCGCCGACCGGGCCCGGCAGATACTTGCCCGCCTGGCCCGGACCCAGGAGCGGCACTACAGCGTGCCGATCCTGCAGTGGACGGCCACCTTCTTCACCGAACAGGGCCTGACCGCCGACGCCAGCGCCTGCGCCGCCGCCCTGTCGCAGATAGCCGAGGCCACCGCCCAGCCCGAAGCGATCGCCGCCCTCGCCCACGCCCGCGGCGAGACCCTGCTGGCCGACCAGCCCGAGGCAGCAGCACACCAGCTGCGCACGGCAGCCGAGATGTTCAGCCGCCTGGACCTGCCGCTGCAGGCAGCCCAAGCCCAGCGCCGCGCCGCCGCCGCCGCCACCCAGCTCGGCGAGCACGCCCGCGCGCGGGACCTGCTGCACACCGCGCATGCTACCGCCGACCAGCTCGGCGCCCGCCACCTGCGCGAAAGCTGCACCGCAGCGCTCCGCGAACTCGGCGACACACCACGCCGCCGCTCACACTCGCGCCGCGTGACCGCAGGCCTCACCAGCCGCGAACTGGACGTCATGCAGCTGGTAGCCCAGGGAAACACCAGCAGGCAGATCGGCCACACCTTGTTCATCAGCCCGCGCACCGTAGAGATGCACGTCCACAGCAGCATGCAAAAGCTGCAGTGCCGGACCAGGGCCGAAGTGGTACGCCGGCTCACGGAACTAAATGCATTGCCCCCGCCAGACACGGCCACGCAAGAACCGGGCTAATCACGCCACCCAACCCAAGACGCCAGCGCGTAGCGGCAGGAGCAGCGCCGAAGCCCCGGCTTCCACAATCACCAAGCCCTTCGGACCGTATAACGCTACATACACGGGTGATCATCGCCAGTTTTTTCAGTCCGACATGCGGAGATGATCACCCGTGTATCAACCGATCGGCGCGCCTCGGCCTCTCAGCCGCAAGACTGGCGGCATCATGCTCAAAGGGTTCGTGTCCGGGAGCGACTTGAACCCAGGCCCCTATGACCCGGTGGTTTGCGTGGCAACCTGATCTTGCAGACGAATAACCGCAGGTCAGAGACATGGATCAAGTGTCCGAGGGACGACTACGCCAAGAAACCCATAGCTCCTGGCCGCTGAGTTCATGCTTGATGACGATGTCGCTTGATTGCAGCGGCCCGGGTCACCAGGTGAACGACTGTCGGGGCGGTGGTCGGCCATGACGCGATCGCTGCGGTGGCGTTGTACGAGCAGGCGAGTGATTTGGATAATGCTCGGTCAGTGTTCTGCAGCGTTCGCGCCTGCTCCTTGTTGACTCCGATCACGGCACCCGTGTCGATTCGAGAACAAGCCCGTCTATGTCCTGGAAATCCGTGCGATGACCCGTGCGGCGCAGTCCCTCACCAGGTCCTCTAAGGCGGCTGGCGACTAGCCGCCGAGCCAATCAAGGGTTCCGGTGCCACCCCGAGATGACCAGCGCGTCGCTTAGGCTGGCGTTGTGGCCGACCGCCAACCCGGCGAACCGACCGCCACGGGCGGTTGCGCTGACCTGCACATGCATACCAACCTCGGCGACGGGTGGATCAGCCCAGCGCGGCTGATCGAGGCGGCGCGCCGACGAGGGCTGACGTTGATCGCTGTCACCGACCATGACCAAGTCGAGGGAGCCCGGCGGGTCGAGGAGCTGCTTTGCCAAGAGAGCTGCCCGGTGCAGATAATCACGGGAGTCGAGGTATCCACCCGCCGGGGGCACCTGATCGGCCTCTTCGTCAAACATGCGCCGAAGCCGATGCGCCCGATCGAGGAGAGCATCGACGCCATCAAACAGCAGGGCGGGCTCGTGATCGTCCCGCATCCACTGGGCAGGCTCGTGCCGAGTCTCAGCCGACGCCAGATCGACTCACTACTCGCCGCGGGGTACGCCATCGATGGGATCGAGACCTATAACCCGAGCCCCGCCAACGCGGCGCAACGCGCTGCCGTGAGGGCGGCCAACGAGGAGTGGGGTCTTGCCGAAATCGGCGCGAGCGATGCCCATTTCTGGCAGCATGTCGGCGCTGGCTACACACACTTTCCCGGGAAGACCGCGCAGGACCTTCGTCGCGCCATCGTCGAGCGGAAGGTCCAAGCGGGGGGACATGAGCAGCCGCCCGTTCGGCTTAACCCCGCTTCATACGTTGCCCAGTGCGGTTGGAGTTGGTTTGTCGACCCGCCGAGGCGCATGATCCGGCGGCGCCGGGAGGCGGCACGCGAGCCCCTCGGTTGAAGGCCGGACGCTCCCATCCGGGATCCCGGACGTGACACCTCCGGCAAACCAGAAACGGCGGAACATAAACCACTGCGTCGGGCACGACCTCACGACTTCTTCCTGACAGGAGAGCATGTACTGCGTCAAGCGCTGGATCTCCTCCCTGCGCTCTGTACGGTCGCTGACGCTGCGGGGAAACATCGGCGGGAATGCCCGAAGGTAGAAGCGATTGTTGATCGCGTACCACATATAGCCCGGCACGATGGCTGCGCCGGTGCTGACGGCCAAGGCTGCCGAGCCCGAGGGAACTCGGGTCCTCTGGCCGAAGAAGGTCACCTCCACGCCACGTTCCACTGGCCGGTCGACCACGATCGCCAGCGTTCGGCCCTGAGTGAGTTCCTGCATCCCCCGCCGCGCTGCTTGAGAGACGGGGATGCTGTGCACACCCCGGTCGCGGCGGTACCCCTGCAGCAGGCCGTCTAGTCGGTGATCGTTGAAGGTATCCGCGATGGCGGACAACGGGACGTGACGAGCCACGATCGCGCCGGCCAGATCCCAGCTTCCGAAGTGCCCTGTGGTGATGATTGTCCCCCTGCCAGGAGCCGACGCCACCTGCAGGCTCTCCTGCCACGTCATACCTTCGGTGAGGTCAATCGTCCGGGCGTCGACGTCCGCCAGGTCCACGTAGGGCAGGCAGATCAATGAGACAACAGTCCTGCCGTAGTTGCTCCAAGAGGCCAGTGCGGCCCGCTTGACTCGGAGGTCACTGGCGGGCAGGCTCATAACCTGCGCAAAATTCTCCCGGGTAACTTGGCGCTTGGAACGCCAGCCCAGGTAGCTTGCCGAGGTCGCCGTCGAGGCGAGGGCGTGCCTAACCGAGAGCGGTGTCCGTCCGGCGGCGGGAATGCCGACACGTGCAAGCCAATAGACCACTGACATCCGACTCTCCCTGGCATGCAGCTTGGCCGACAATTGCGGGAGCGTAACGCCCGACCACAACCCTCTCAATGCAGGCTAGGGCTTCCATCTTGCGCGAAGACCTCAAGAAATCGACCAACTTTGTCAGGCTCATCCGGAAACGCTTTGCGAAGACTTCAAGAAATCGACCAACTTTGTCAGGCTTCCCTGAACCGCTAGCGTCGGTATGACAGCTAACGACGAACAACGGTCTCGCCCAGACCGCTCCCTCCTGCCATCGGGTTTCTCCTTACGTGTCTGTCTGGCGAGCGCCACCGATGCGTCTGACGCTACGTCCGCGTCGGCGGGCGGCGCGTAAGTCAAATGACGTCAATCTGGCCGGAGAATAGGCAGTCAGCCACCGGCGCCGGGAACGGAGGCATCGAGCACGGCGCGCGAGGTGACGCCGAGCCTGGCGAGCCGTCTGGACCGGGCAGGCGGGGACGCGGCCAGGGCCCGCGGCCAGCTCGCCGCTCTACTGCCTGTCCATGAATGGGTGCTGGACCCTGAGCACCCGGACACCGTGATCACCCGCAACCAGGTCTGGAACGGGCAAGCGGCAGGTGCGTGTTGACAGGGCTAATTGATCGAAGATAACTGCACCGACCGCTCACAGACCCGCGCCATTGAATGGCGGCGGCTTTGCAGATCGCTCCCTTCGCCAGGTATTCAGGCGCGCCTGGGGTTTCGTTGTCTGGGTCGTCATCATCAATAAGCCCATGCATCCTGACCACAACGTTCGCGCTTAACAGCGCTGCCTTGGTGGCCTCCTAGCGAATAAGCGGCGGTGGTCGTGTCGGCCACGTGCACGGTGACGACCTGTGCGGCATGGACGGCGGTGGCAGCCGTTCTGCCGCCCTGACCCAGCAGGCCGCGTGATCGCGCTGATGCCGTCATGCAGCAGCGTGTCCTCGTGATGTACGGGTCGTGGCCTGGGTAACCGGATGACGCGGCATGCGTGCCCGTGGGTGAGCACTCGGTAAACGCGGCTCTGGAGCTTGATGATTGTCGCCTATCGCCTAGCCGATGCTGTTGGATCGTGGGGATTGCCTGGCGATGAGGAACTGGTGGACGTCGAGGTATCCGGCTGCGAACCCGGCTTCGCTGAAGGCAAGATAGAGTTCCCAGGTCCGGCGGAATGTCTCATCGAAACCGAGTTGAGCTAGCGAGGGCCAGTTCCGGTTGAAGCGGGCTCGCCAGAGGGCCAGGGTCGCACGGTAGTGGTCCCCGAACGAGTTGCGGTCGAGCACGCGAAGACTGGTGTGGCGGACCAGCGCCTGCTCGATTCCCTGGAGGGACGGGATGAGTCCGCCGGGGAAGATGTACTTGTCTATCCACGTGTACGTGGTGCTTGTCCGGATCATCCGGTCGTGCCGCATGGTCATAGCCTGCAGGCCGATCCTGCCCTGCGGGGCCAGCAGGCCTTCCAGGGCCTGGAAATAGACGGGCCAGTAATGTCGGCCGACCGCCTCGATCATCTCCACGCTGATGATGGCGTCATAGCCGCCGTCGTCAGCCGCGAGTTCTCGGTAGTCCAGCTGGTCGACGCGTACTTGACTGGTCACCCCCGCCCGCGAAGCCCGGTCGCGCGCCAACGCGGCATGCTCGGCCATATTGGTCACGGCGTGCACGAGTGCGCCGCGCTGGGCGGCCCGCACCGCAAGCTCGCCCCAGCCCGTGCCGATCTCTAGCACGCGAGTCCCGTCGCCCACGTCGGCCAGATCCAGAAGCCGTTCGATCTTCCTGCGCTGCCCCTCGGCCAGCGCGCCGTCCTCGGCGATCACGCGGCCGTCCTCCGCGACTGGGAAGATCGCTGAGGAGTAGCACATCGTCTCGTCCAGGAATTCACGGAACAGCTCGTCAGGCAACGCGTAGTGATGGCGTGCGTTGCGCCGGGCGCCGTCGATTGTCTGCTCTTCCTCCCGCGGTCGGTGGGGCGCGGCACTGTGCCCGCGTATCCGTTGCAGCCATGGAGGGATGATCTCGTCGACTCCCGACGCGAACACCGTCAGCAGCCCGGGCAAGTCATCGCTGTCCCAGTCGCCGGCCTGGAATGCCTCCCCGAAGCCGATCAGGCCGCCCGCCCCTAGGCGACGGTAAAACGCGTCCGGCCCCCGCAGCCGCAGTACAGGCCCGTCGGACCCGGGATTCCCCGCGCCCTCACCGCCGGGGACCGTGATGCTGAACGGCAGCCGCCGCGCGGCACGCCCGGCCATGACCTTCGCCGCCATGGCCCGGATTGGCGCGCGCGGAGCGGGGGGCACGATGATCTGGCGGCCCAGGCCAGACGTCGGCGCGGGGGGCGCGACCGCGGACCCTGCTTGCCCCCCGGCCAGCTCTTCGCCATGGGATCCCACTGCCGATCAGCCCCCCGCTCTAAGCGCTGTCCATATCCCTCAGAATGCACGGAACCGGTGACAAGGGACACAAGCGTGCTATTACGGCAAACGAACTTCCGGCCACATAATCAGAACGCAACAGCACGCACGACCAGCCTGACGGAGGCGCGGAGGTCGGTACGATCGTGACTCCCCAGCTGGCGTGAGCCAGGATGGCAACGACGCGAGTCCGCTCGCATTGGGCGACAACCTGACAACCTGGTGAGCGATGGCCAGGACACACACCACCGCGTCCAGCGCCAGTGCGTGGGAAGGCAGGCCAGTCGTCGGCCTCGGCCGCCAGGGGCCTGTCGGCTCCATGGCAGCCTTAGTCGGGAGGCGGAAGCTGGCCGGCGGTCACCTTCTCAAGAAGCCCGCCTGTCACGAGCTCCTCATGATGGTCATCCGCTCGGCTCAGGTGTCGGGAGCCTTGACTGCCCCCCAAGGCGCCTCCTCCCGCAGGGCGAGAGTCGATGCGTTTGAGGTGCAGGCCGCGCAGGAGTTTGCGGGAGAGGTCGCGGCGGGACGCGTGCCCTCGGTGCGTGCGATCCGTGTCCGGCTGCATGTGGGTCAGCCGCGTGCCCAGCGGTTGCGTGCACACCTGGCCGCGCTTGGCCGCACCGAGGCGTCTGTCGCGTAGGCCGCAGCAGTCAAGCTAACGACGTAACCGCCCCTTGGCCTGGGTGCCTTGCGTGAACAAATTGGCAGGGTCATCGTGTGCCGCTGCCCGATCCAACATGGGAACAGGTCCCGCTGTTGTTCCGCGACTTCGACGGGCCGCGCGGCACGATCGACCGAGCGGACATGTCAGCCCGTCCCGTCGACCGTCAGCACCCGGTAGCGAAGGTGGGTCGCCTTGCTGCTCTCGGTGATGCGGGTCGGTTGCAGGCGGATGTGGCCGTCGTCGTCGAGCAGGCGGGTGTCGGCGCCGAGCAGGACCGGAGCGAGGCGGATGCGCACCTCGTCGACGAGGCCAGCGCGCAGCAGCTGGCCGTCGATGCTCGCGCTGAACAGGTCGACGGGCTTGCCGCCGGCAAGCCCGATGGCGACCTCGGCGGCCTCGCGTGGGCTGCGGACGAAGGTGTAGACGCCGCCAGCGGGCACGTCGTCGGGAGTGGTGTGCGAGACGATGACCGTCGGGGTCCGCCGGTCGAAGCCCCGGGCCCGTCGGCGCCCCAGGTGACCTACTCACCAGAACCGCCCTCATCAGTCAGGGCGGTGACGATGGCTCGGGTGGGATGTTGGCTGTAGACGGCCATCAGGATCTGCACAGTAACGGTCGCGAAGTCGATGCAACGGCTATCACAGAGAGTGATCTGATTCGCTGGCAGCCAACCGGCGCTCGTGCGGTTCGTGCGGGGCCGCGGCACCGCCTCAGCTGAGATGGCCGGGTGAGCGCAGCCGCCATCGCCGTCGCTGCCGGGGTCGCCCGAGCCTGCCAGGCAGGCGTAGACGGCGAGGCGGCCTGGCCGATTCGGCGGCGGGCCGGCCAGCCGAGCCGAGCCATTCGGTGATGGCGGTCGCGCACTGGCGCGGCGCTTCCAGCTGGGGCACGTGCCCCACGCCTGGCAGCACCACCAGAGACCAGGACGGGTTGGCGCGCGCTGCCTCACGGGCGGCCGTGACCGGGATCAGCCGGTCGCGCTCGCCGTGCA
>Ga0187807_1000775_pt1 | contig 10136 bp, 14 predicted proteins | sample NC_wetland_sal_i_4_FD_132432 | JGI IMG/M metagenome (GOLD analysis project Ga0187807, IMG submission 132432) | Wetland sediment microbial communities from Neuse River Estuary, North Carolina, USA - ASW_2 | ecosystem: Environmental > Aquatic > Freshwater > Wetlands > Sediment | place: USA: North...
CGGCTTGCCGGTCTCCCGGACCAGCCGCACCGCGCCCTCCCTGAAATCCGCGTCGAACTTCCTGCGTGTCTCTGCCATCGCCGTCCTCCTCTAAGGCGATGTGTCCACGCTACGAGGGGAAGCCCACCACGCCGCCAAGCCGGAACCGTGGCTCGCCCGCCACCTCGGCATGCTCCGCGCCGACGCCTCGCCAATGGAGGTTGCCGACTACGAGCGGCGCGCGGGGTTCACCGCTTCCTACCGGGAAGCCGCCGGCATCACTAACCCGAACCAGGCCGTGTCACCCGAACCGCACCATGGCAATCCCGAACTCGAGAACATGCGGCAGCAAGCCATCCGGGAAATGGAGATACGCGACGAGGCCGCCATGTGGGCCGGGATGGACCGCGGCCAGCTCGAAGCGCACACCGCCGCCGCCGACCGCGCGCACGCCGCCGCACCGCCCGACGTCGGCAGCCAGCTCCGCGCCACCGCCCACGCCGAAGCCGACGCCTGGCAGCAGGCAGCCAACGCCCAGGCCAGCGAGGACGAAGCCGGAGCAAACAACGCCCGGCAGCTGGCCGGACTGCTCGGCACTGAACGGCAGGCCCTGGAAGCCCGGAACGCCGAGCACGAGCAATGGGCCGACAGTACCCGCATCGTGAGGGACAACGGCGACAAAGCCGCCGCCGAGCTCAACCGCCGCGGCCGCAGGGTAGAGATCACCCAAGACGGTGACGGTCCCCGGCCACAGGAACAGTCGGCCGCTAGCAGCGAGCCGGAAACCGGGGGACTAGCCTCATCCCAGGTCACGTCCGTATCTGCCTCGGAGCCGGAGACAACCCTGAAATGGCTGCGCCAGTTCGACGCGGACCTGGCCGCCGTCGAGCGTTCTATTGAACGTGAGCGCCATGCCGCCATCGACGCCGGCCAGCCGTGGCCCCCGGCACGCCAGCCGCATGCTGACACCGGCCCCGGAACTGAACCCGAGACCGTGCTGTCAGACACCGAGCCAACCGCGGAGTACACCCCAGGCGCACGATCCAGTGAAGCGATCGCCGACGTGAAACAGGCAGCTCGCCAGTACGCTGCCGAACAGGCCAGCCGGCAAGTCCGCAGCGACTACGCCGCCCGCATCAGCAAGGAAGCCGAGGCACAACCCGAAGCACACGCCGCCCTGATGGCCGAGATCCCCGCCGACGCAGAGATAGAGCTGTAGCGTCATGCCTCGCCCAGCGTGAGTGCGTCAGAGCAGGCCCATCTTTTTCAGCTCATCCCGGAGCGAGACCGGCTTAGCCGATTCTGCCGGCGGCGGACTTGCTGGCTCGCCGGCCATCGCGGCGTTTCGGTCGGCGACTGCACGGGCCTCGCGGACTGTGATCTTCTGCGTCCACCGGGCAGCCAGCCGCCGCGCCTCGGCTCGCCCGCCGCACGCCTCGCCGAGCATCGCCGCTGCCAGGACCGCGAACGTCGCCGCTACCTCTTGCGGCGTGGCGGCCATGGCCGCCAGCTCGTCGCCGATCGCGACGGCAGTATCGTCGTCCCTGGTCAGGCACGAGTAGATAGCGGCCGGGGCCATGGCCACGATCTCATCATGCCCGGGCACCGCGGCGAACCGGTCGAAATGCCTGGCCGCGGTCACGACGCCGCCGCCGCGTCGTCCGCGTACTCGGCCGTCCAGGCGTCGAGGACCCGCAGCGTCCGCTCTACGTTGTAGCCGTTGGACGCGAACATCGCACGGGCGGCAAGCGCGGCCAGGGCAAGCGTGAAGGCCGTCACCTGATCACCGTCGGGGCCAGGCTTACACCCGCCATGCTGCGAGATGATCAGCAGACCCGAGTCCGGGTCGTCTACGGCCACCGCGCGGATAAGACCCACGGCCGCGAGGTTGTCGGGAGGCGTCGCGTTGAGAGACATTCCGTGTCACTCCCCGTCTGGCCCACATGGGAAGGAAGATAATTACACTAATGTAAGCCAGTTCGTGGACGCCGGCCACTCTGCAAGCCGCGAAGGCAGCTAACGGCGACGGTAGTAGTCGAGCTCACCACCTCGGGACAGCTCCACCCGACGACATGAGACCACGCCTCGGGCTATGGTCCCACGGGTGTCCCCCCGATGACCGTCGGCAAGGGCCGTCGGCCGTCGCGGCTAGCCAGTCTGCATAAGCGGGGGCAGGCCTAAGGCGCCGACCGGCGGACCGGGCATCGCATGTCCCTTTTCCTGGCCACAAACGGAGATACGCTACCGTAACATATCACACTAAAATACACAAGAGTTGACTTTTTTGGGTATTAGCATAATTTATCAGTAAGCGATCGATCACCCGCCTGACATCAATGCGATAATAAATCTGACCCAGTATTGACGTTGGGGGCGGGTTCGTGAGAACCGAGAGCGAAAAGGAAGGCGCCAGGAAAGAAAGGGCAAGGAGAGATGATCAAACGGCTTCGAGGAATTCGGCTTACAGTCATCACGGCACTCGCGCTGGCTGGCGCACTTTCCGCGCTTACGGCGACCTCAGCCTACGCCGCGAGTGGACCTGATGAGCAGCTCCTCAATAATGCTAACGATTACTGCCTGAATGGCTACACCGGTAGCGCCCATGCCGAGGTCACCATGACGCCATGCAACGTTAGCGACCTGCACATGACATGGGTGCAAAGCTCATCGCCGTTCGGATCTGGGGACTTCACTCTACAGAATCAATCCAACAAGGATTGCCTGAATGGCTACACCGGTAGCGCCCATGCCGAGGTCACCATGACGCCATGCAACACTACCGACGCGCATATGGAATGGTATGTCTGGGCCGAAGTATCTAACGGCGGGACTAACTGGTTCGTGCTTCAGAACGCGTCCAACAAGGATTGCCTCAATGGCTACACCGGTACCGCCCATGCCGAGGTCACCATGACGCCATGCAACACTACCGACGAGCACATGCAATGGCAGGGACAGGCAGGCTGAGCTTGAGTTCGCCGGATAAGTCGGCCGCCAAAGCCCCGGAGACCCGCGAGGGTCCCCGGGGCTTTTGGAGTTCTGCCGATCCTTGGCCCCTAGCTTCTGGACGTTTGTGTCAAGTTTTCAGCTTTCCCGAGGCGGGCGCGCCTGATGTAGTCATCGACGTGCTGGCTAATGACATCGAGGGCCTCGTCTCTCGGTGCCTCGTGTCTCGGAGCTGTTACAACTTTCTCTACAGGTTCAAGGGCGCACCTGCGGCTCCCGCCAGGCGCGGGCCGAGCCCGCGCCGGGATCGAGAGCCGAAGACGTTAAGTGCCGGAGAATGGAAACGTGGAACGAGGCGAGCGCGACCACTAGGGCCAGGGCCTGCGACCATCGGCCGATTGTGCGCCTGGTCTGTCATTCCGGCGGAATCATCGTCTGTCTGCCCGGGCTTGCTCTAAGTTCTGGCACATGGATATCGCGGCTTTGATCGTGTCGATCGCGTCGGCGCTGGGGTCGCTGGGGGCGGTGGTGTATGCGCGTCAGTCGGTTCGCGCGGCGGTGCGGGCGGCGGTTGCGGCGGAGAGGTCGGCTGTCAGCGGGGAGGGCGCTGCGGCTCTTGAGGCGGGGCGCCGGCATGCGGAGCTGACACCGAGGTTCAAGGTATCGGCGGCCCGGGCGAATCCGGGGGTGGATGGGCTGACGCCGGGCCGGGGGAGGGGCCCCATGAGCTTGGCCGGCTTGATTCACTGACGGTGAGCATCCGGGATGACCGCCCCGGGCGGGCGGAGGGGAGGCAACTGGCGGCGGGACCCACGCCGGAGCAGGTGGCGGCACAGATATGGGGCCCTTACAGATTCGTTCCCGGAACGGGCCCGGGTGCTGATTCTGTCCGGGGCATCCCGGGTGCGGATCCGACGGGCCGGGTGACGCCGACCAGGGGAATGCCGGTGGGTGAGAGCTTGCAGTTCGCCTTGGAGCCTACACGCCCGCCTCAGTGGTCGGGGTGGTCGCTTGAGGGCTGGGAGACGCAGGTCGGCGGGATGCTGCGCCTACAGCTAGAGGCGCAGCGGGAGGGCTGGGAGCCGTGGACGCTGGTGTGCGAGCTCCGGACGCCACATGAGATGGCGCCCGGGAAGGTGACCGTCGAGGTGCCGTAGGCCATGGCTATCGCGGCGACAGCGGCGGTCGGCGGCCCGGGCTGGACGGACATCCTGACGGCGGTCGGGACGGTGGCTGCCGCTGTTGCCGCGTTGGGCGCGGCGACAGTCGCGGTCTGGATCGCGCTGTGGACTGACCGGAAGGCTAGTGAGCGGCTGAGGGCCGAGCATGAGCGCAGTGACAGCCTGCTGGCCGAGGAGCGCGCACACGCCAAGGCGGAGCTTGAAGAAGAGCGGCGGCTTGCCCTGGAGCGCGAGCAGCTCACCGAGGCATACGCGGTACAAATCGTTAGCGCCAGAGTCTCGGTTACCGAGCTCGGCGGCAAAGTGACCCGGACGACCCGTCGTCGTGCCCTACGGCGATCATCGTCAACCACGGCTCCTACGCGATTACCAGAGTCGATGCAAGATTCAGCGACGGCCGAAATATCCACCGCCTTGCCGGGACGAGCCACTTCTCAGCATTTACGCGGCTATCGCAGGAGCTCAGAGGTGAGGCTGACGAGGCCATGCCCTTTCCTGAAGATTGGCATGTCGTCAGCTTGACGCCACAGGATCCTGGGTTGCGGATGATCGGCCCCGCCTTGCGGATAGACCAGTCGCTGTTCGTATATCCGCTGGTCCGCTGGAGTGACCGGTGGGGCACGCGGTGGGACTACCGCCGCGGGGAGGTGCGGCGGATACGGGATGACGAGCCGTGGGAAGCGTAGCTGATGCCCGACGGAACCACCCCAAGCATTCCGGTGGAATGCTCGTCCGTTGCCCCGCGCGTGCTCTCCTTAACTACGCGGCATTGCGTCGCTGCTTCGCACCGCAGACCCTTGACTCTGATCTTCCACGGCAAACCCATCGGCACCTGTCAGGTTGGACGGGGCAGACTCGCGGCCGGGAGATTCGAAGTGGCGTCCGGAAAAGCTGCTTCCGCCCATCTACAGAAGGTGCCTGACACACTTCATGACGGACACTAGATGCTGATAAGGATCGCAGGCATGGACCTTCCCTGGAGAGGTCCGCTGACGCAGACCGATGCTCCGCCGTGCCCGATGCGTGCCCGATAGGGGAGTCAGCGCCGGTACGCGGCGGCTACTCACGGATAAGGCCTTCCCAAGCTATTATTGAGTCAACAAACCGGTCGACTGGGCTATCGCGCTCAGCCAAGGCGAGCTGTATTCTTCGAGCGGCGACTTCCACGCCAGTGTGACCGACCTTGCTTATGTGTGATATCCACTTCTTCCACTCGAGGGCCTCTTGCTCCGTTAGAGCACATAGAGGTGCTATTGCGCGGCGTTCATTCACATTCGACTGCGGGAGGGGTGACATGAGCGGCGAAAGACCGACATTCCAAGTGGGATAAAGTGCTATGGGCGGTTCGTGTTCGATTGCCAGGGTAGCTGCAAGAAAGATTGTCGTCTGAGCTGCTGACAATGCTTTGGCGTCTGCGGGCATCATCCTCCAAAGTCCCATATCCTCAACACCCAGCGGTGTCATCTTCACCCGAAACTTGGCGTTCATTCGCACGACAATGTCGCCCACCCGATTGAATTGATACGCACCTCGGTCACTATGATGATTGATTTGCTTATTCCTCAGTTGACTAGGAGACCATCTGTCGTAGATGCTCAGGTACTCCGACAACCTCCCCGCCTTTGACTCGATAACGGTTCCTGATGGAAGCTTTACATTGCCAAGCCCAACCAAGACGGGCAAGGAAACGGATTTACCCTGCACGAGGCTTTTGGTTGTAGACACAGAATTTGGGATCTCTGCGCAGAACTGCTCCAGAGATGGCATTGCCTGCAAGTCCAGGATGACCTTGCTGAATGCATATATGATTATATTCTCAATAAGTCCATGCGCGAGAAATTCTTGCGGGATTTGATCTTTGTCCTGCGGTAGAAGACAAAGTCTCCTGAGATCAACGTCCTCCGAGATCGCCTGCACCGCACGCGGAGTTTCGGGGTACGACATAAGTGGGCGTGTGAGTGAAGTATGGAATCTTGGGAAGTCGTCACTAGGAGGAATCAGAAGGATTGGGAAGACTTGGACCGCAATTCGCTGGAGTGCTTCGACAAGCTTGTTCTCATGACTGGGTTCGAGAACTAGACCACCGACTCCTCTGCGCGTAGCCTGTACAGGCGTCATCTTATTATCTGCGTCGCGTACCGCCAGAAGGTCCCATAGCAGATCAGTGGGTACCTTTTGTGCCGCTGCCTGTCTGACAACCCGTAGGGAGAGGTCCGCGAGGGCGATCAAGACTTGCTCCGCAGGAGTGGAAAAAAGCTTCTCGCCCCTGAATCGTGCGGAAAGGTCCTCCTCGGTGGAAGCCACACAGTAAGAAACAAAGTCAAGACCCAGCGTGGATTCAATCAGCTGGAGCGTGGCTTCATCGAGAGTTATTCCGGGGACCTCTGTCCTCGTCTCCGCCTCAGCCTCCGCCGCCCCACTGGTCTGCTCGCCTGGCCTACCGTCTTCAGAGATAGCCACGACTGGATGCTACGCCCTTATAAACCAGCCCGTAACTCAGAGGCAGGTCGCCGAACCCCCAGGGCCAGTCCACCAATTACGGGTGGCTTCACGTCGGGGTCTACGCAGATCCTGCTGCCGTTGCGCTAACGGGTACAGAAACCAGGACGCGGCGCCAGTAAAGCTCGGCGTCGTAGACGGGCTGGTCGCTGCTATTCACTACGGTCAACCGGGCAGCTGGCTCGGGTGGGGGTTGATGGCCCTCGCCCTCTTGCCCGTCAAAGTTCTGCTGGGCGAGGAACACCATTGCCGCCTGGGCACGCCGCTGCTGCTCGGCTTCGCGCTTGCGCTCCTCGAGGGACTCGCGAAGCTCGTCGGCCTGCAAGTCGAGCAGGGCCGGCAGACAAGCCGCTCCTCGGAGGTGAAACCATCCGCGGACTAGTCCGCTGACACATTCGGCTTTGCGACCATCCGAATCGGTTTCCGTGGACCGGTTCGTGGACCGAGGCGATGAGAATTGCCAGCGCGGTGCGTGCTACCAGAGCGCTGACGGGTGGCATCGTTGCAGCTCACGCGGCCGTGGCAGCTAAGCGTGCTTCTTTTAATCCGTTGGTTCAGGGTTCGACCCCCTGGCGCCCCACCTCCCTCTTGCTGTTTTATGAGTTTCGGCGGTGGTTCCGTGGAATCATTCGATGTCTACGGCGGGACCGACTCGATCACCCGTACCCTCCCCAGCGCACGAGGCGGTCCTGGCCGGACATGGAGATCTAGGGGCAGGGGTAGAAGATCCCGCCATCAAGGTTGACGTCGAACTTCACCGCCGCGAAGCCGTGCGGCGGTGAGTACACAGTGCGGCAGAAGGTGCTGAACTCGCGTGCGACCGGGCACTTCTGCCCGGGGTTACACACGTAATCGTCCTCCGCGTACTCGGCTTCGCCGACCCACTTTCCTGTCGGCTGCTGCCTGGTTATGTCCGCGGTGAAGTCGTCCCACCCGCAGGGCGTCGCGCCGCGCAGCGCGGTGCAGGTGATCCCGTACTGGCGGCTGCCCTGGAACTGTGCCGCGACGCAGGAGTGATCCAGGTAGCATTCCTCGACCACCGCGCCGTCCGCGTACTTGCGCCCCCACCAGGACAGGTAGGGCGAGTTCTTCCACAGCCCGGTCATACCGTAACTGTGAATCTCGTTGAAGGCGTAGGCCAGGAAGTTCTCCGCGTCCCCGGGCGTTAGATGGAACCCGGTGGTAGACGGCGGGTCGAAGCTGTCGATGTCATCAAGTTCGACGGCGTCGAACCCCTTCCGCGCGCACATGCCAATGCGCTCGCGCAGCATGGGCTTGAGCGACTCAAGCTGCCGCAGGTCGACCCAGCGTTCCTCCGGGTAGCCGTAGTACACCTCGCCGAGTGTGGCCGCGGGGAAGTACCCGCCCTGCGCCGTCGGGCTCGCGTCTGGACGGTAGTCCTCCCAGGCCAGGTCGATGTAGCAGACCGTGCGCGGATGCCGGAGTGTGCTCGCCTGCCACGTGGTTTTGATGGCCGTGACCTCTGCCCGTGTGGTGAGGAAGCCGTCGATGTCGTAGATGTCCACCGCGTTGCGGCCGGTCCGCTGCAGCGGCGTGACCCGGCCGATCTGCCAGTCCCACCGCATCGGGTGACCGTCGCTGGCCAGATGCGGCGGATACCAGCAGCCGCCCGACCGCGACGAGCGGCAGGGCACCGGAGCCGGCATCGGGACTATCAGCCAGCTGAACCGGACCTCGGTAGCCCCCGCCCGGTTGGCCGTGCGCACGGCCACCTGGTGCGGCCCAGTGGCAAGCGTGCCTGTGTAGAACACGCGGCTGGCGGGCATCGCCCGCCACCGGCCTTGGTCGATCCGGTACCACTGCGCGGCCCGGCCGTCCGCCGTGTTCTCGTGTGGGGCGGCTACCTGGAAGTACTCCTGCGTCGAGGCGGTCTGCCGTTCGGGTGTGCCGTTGACGAATGCGGACACGGGCGGCTTGTGCCGCGGGTAGGCGCGCACGGCTACGCCGGCCAGCTTGCTGACGGAGCGCCTGATGACCTGAAACGTGAACGTGGACGGCTGCGTCTCCACGACTTCGGACACGGTCTCCGTGACCCGCAGGAGCCGGCCGGTGTCCGCATGCCCGACGACATAGTCGCGCGCGGCGAACGGCGTGGCGGTCGAGTCCGCCCCGGTCCGGCAGTCTTCCCCGCCGGGGGCACAGCTCTGCCAGGCGTAGGCGACCTCGAAGCTGAGCAGCGTCATCCCGCGTGGCAGCCGGGGCTTGTACCAGCTCAGGCCGGTGGCGGTGACCGTCGCGCCGTCTGTGAGCACGCCGGAGATGCGGAGCGTGCCCCGGTGCCCTGGCGCAGGGATGCTCGATCCCGCGACCGGTGCGGCGCCGGCCACGGGAGTAGCGAAGGATGCTGGAGCAAGAGTTGGCGCACCGAACGACACGAGCGTGAACGCCGCCACGCACGCCGCCGCCCGGGCCATCCTCGCTGGCATCAGCGGACCATGGCAGGGGGAAGCAGGTTCCGGTGCGCCTCGAGCAGGTCATCGCACATCGCCACGGTCTGTGTCGTGGTCAGCGTGGCGGCCGTGTTTGGGTCGAGCAGCGCCGCCTGGTAGACGTGCTCGCGGGACTCTTCGAGTGCCGCCCTGACGGTCAGCTCCACGACGTTGAGGAATGTCCGGTTCAGCGCGGTGAGCTGCGGCGGCAGCGCGCCGACCGTCACCGGCGTGGCGCCGCCTGCCCCGACCAGGCAGGGCACCTCCACGCAGCACTCGTCCGGCAGGCTTGAGATCAGGCCGTCATTGCGGATGTTCACGTGCAGCTCGCGCTCGGTCCCGGTCTCAAGCGAGTGGATAAAGAGCGACGCGAGCTCGTTCGCCGGCTCAAGGTCAAGCGGGGCATCCGCCGCGAGCTGGCGCTCAAGCGACTCAAGCTCGCGGAGGTTCTCCTCCGACCTCTGGAGGTAATCGCCTACGAAGATGCGGAACCGCTCGACTTGATCGTCATGACGCATGAACCAGGGCACGTACTCGGCGGAGTGCTCGCTTGACTCGGTCGGGAAGTACCCGAACCTGCGGAAGATCTCGACCCGTACCCGTCGCTGAAGTTCAGGAGATGACTCGATAACCTCGGCCAGGCGAGGGTACAGCGACTCGCCGTCCTGCTCGAAGCGGAGCACGAAGGCCTGGTGGTTGAAGCCCGCGGTGAGGAAGCGGACCCGCTCAGGGTCGGCGCCGACCAGGCCGGTCAGGAATGACTGCGTGTCCCGCACCGAATGACACAGGCCGAACACCCGCTCGAATCCGGTTCCCTCGTAGACCGCCCACGGCAGCATCGCCATCGGGTTGCTGTAGCTGAGCAGGTAAGCGTCAGGACATTCCTTGAGCATGTCGTTCGCCAGGTCGACGACCACGGGGATGGTCCGCAGGCCACGGAAGATCCCGCCGATGCCAAGTGTGTCACCAATCGTCTGGCGGACCCCGTACCTGGCGGGGATGTCGAAGTCGGCCCGGGTTGCGTCGTAACCGCCTACCTGCACCTCGTTGATAACGTAGCTGGCACCCGCGAGCGCCGCGC
>Ga0187807_1000777_pt1 | contig 10122 bp, 8 predicted proteins | sample NC_wetland_sal_i_4_FD_132432 | JGI IMG/M metagenome (GOLD analysis project Ga0187807, IMG submission 132432) | Wetland sediment microbial communities from Neuse River Estuary, North Carolina, USA - ASW_2 | ecosystem: Environmental > Aquatic > Freshwater > Wetlands > Sediment | place: USA: North...
CCATCACGCCTAAAGGCGCCGACGCGGTCTGGCTGATGGGCGTGTGGGAACGCAGCCCGGCCGGCCTCGCGCTGGCCAACGCCAATCCGGGGCTGCTCGAGTCGTTCCGTCAGGCGCTGCCCGACGTGCGGGCCGACGACATCATCGGGTCCCCGTACTGCGTGCACCGGTACGTGGCCGACGAGCGGTTCGGCGGGCCGGAGGGGCTGGCCGCGGCCCGCGCGGCGCTATCCGCCCGCGGCGTCCGGCTGATCCTCGACTACGTGCCCAACCACGTCGCTCCCGACCACCCGTGGGTGATCGAAAATCCCGAGTTCTTCATCCAGGGCGACGCGGACGACCTCAAGGCGGATCCGGCCGGCTGGCTTGAGGCCGGCGGGCGGGTGCTCGCGCACGGCCGCGACCCGTACTTCCCGCCGTGGCCGGACGTCGTGCAGCTGAACGCGTTCTCGCCGGCGGCCCGCGAGGCGACGGCGCGCACCCTGTCCGATATCGCGGACCAGTGCGACGGCATGCGCTGCGACATGGCCATGCTGATGACCAACGACGTCTTCGCGAAAACCTGGGGCAGCAAGGCGGGGGAGCAGCCCGCCGAGGAGTTCTGGCCCGCGGTCATCGGCGAACTGCACGCGAACCACCCGGAGACGGTGCTCATCGCCGAGGCCTACTGGGACATGGAGTGGACGCTGCAGCAGCAGGGCTTCGGCTTCTGCTACGACAAGCGGCTCTACGACCGCATCCTCGAGGGGGACCCGTCCGCCGTGCGCGGCCACCTGCGCGCGGGCCTCGACTACCAGTCGCGCCTGGTGCGCTTCCTGGAGAACCACGACGAGCCGCGGATAGCCGGCAAGCTGCCGCCGGTCCTGCAGCGGGCGGCGGCGGTCGCCATCGCCACGCTGCCGGGCGCGACCATGTGGCACGAGGGACAGTTCGAGGGCCGCCGCGTGTTCGTCCCGGTGTTCCTCGACCGGCGGCCCGACGAGCCGTTGGACGAAGAGCTTGCCGGCTGGTACCGGGCCCTGCTCGACAGGGTTTCAGATCATTTCGTCCGAACGGGGACGTGGCGACTCCTGGAGGCCGCCGGCTGGCCCGACAACCAGTCCTGCCGCAACCTGCTCGCCTGGTCGTGGGACGGTGACGACTCCGCCAGGCACGTGGTCGTGGTCAACCTCTCGCAGGCGCCCGCCCAGGGGCAGATCCCGCTGCCCTGGCCGGACCTGCCCGGCCGCGGCTGGCGCCTCACGGACCTGGCCGGCGCGGAGGAGTTCGACCGGGACGGCGGCGGACTGGCCGCCCCTGGCTTGTTCGTCGACATGTCGCCAGGACAGTCCTACCTGTTCGAGGTGCGGTGAGGCCATGAACCAGAAGCAGGCGACGCAGGCTCTGGCGGCGTTCCTGTCGGTTGGCCTCATCTACCGGCTGTCGCTGCTCACCCTCGCCGCGGTCAGCTTCCGCAAGGGGCACTGGTTCCTCGGCGTGGTCGGGTTCGTCTTCCCGCTCCTGTGGGTGGTCGGCGCGCTCCTGCCGCGGAAGGACACCTAACAGCGCGAGAGAAAGGTGCGCACATGAACGACGAAGGTGGGCCTGAGCAGTATCCCGCAGCGGTCATGGCGGCCAGCGGCTGGCAGGCGACGCTGTTCATTGGCGTCCTCACGCTGATCCTCGGGATCGTCGTGACCGCCCGGCCAAGTGGCTCGCTCAACGTGATCGCTGTCCTGCTCGGCGTCCTGGTGGTCATCTCAGGGATTTTCCACCTGATCCGGGTATTCGACAGGGCCGAACAGCACCGGATCTGGCAGGGCATCGCCGGGCTGCTGTTCATTGTCGTCGGCGTGCTGCTGATCCGGCACCTTAACCTGACCGTCGCCGCGATCGGCCTGCTTATCGGCATCAGCTGGATCGTCCAGGGGATAGCCGCGCTGTTCGCCGCCTTCAGCGGCGCGCACGAGTGGCGGCTCTGGTGGGCCGTGTTCGGGTTCGTCAGCCTCATCGCCGGTATCGTGGTCGCGGCGTCCCCGGTCACGTCCGTCACCGTGCTCGCGGTGCTGCTCGGCATCTGGTTCATCATCATGGGCGTGTTCCAGATCGTCCTGGCCTTTATCATTCGGCATGCTCTGGCTCAGGCGCCGGCTCAACCGGGGCGGTGGTCCGCTGCGGGGTCTGCTGACGAGGAAGCCGGAGCGCGAGAACCAGGCCGACCAGCGTGATCACCAGCATGATCACGATCGACACCGCGTACACCTTGTTACCCGGCAGCAGGGTGGACGCCACGATCGACCCCGCCAGGGCTACACCAAGAGACGATCCCAGGTTGGAGACGCTCCGCGACAGCCCTGAGATATCGCCCTGGTCTCGCTCGGGGAAGGCCGACTGAACCACGTTGACCGACGAGGTCAGCATGGCCCCGACGCCGAGGCCCACCAGCAGCAGGCCGGGCACGAAATTGATGTCGCCCGACGTCACCCGCACGATCGCCAGCAGCAAGGCCATACCCGCCGCCGTGATCGCGAAGCCGACCTGGATCAGCGACCGCTGCGTGTGCCGCTTCGCCAGCCGCCCGGCCAGGGCCGAGGCGATCAGGATGCCCACGGTGGCGGGGGTGAGCACCAGGCCGGTCTTGATCGCGCTGTACCCGCGCTCCTCCTGCAGGAAGACGGAAATGACGAAGAACGAGCCCTGGAGGGTGAGCCACTGGATGAGCTGGGTGCCCATGCCGAGGTTGGCGGTCCGGTCGCGGAACATCCGCAGCGCGATCAACGGCGCCTTGGCCTTGTGTTCCCTTGACCGCAGGTGCAGGAAGAACCAGGCGAGGACGGCGGCGCCGACGGCGACGAACAGCCATACCGGCGACACGCCGCCCTTGGGTATCACCACGGTGCCGCCGATCGTGAAGTCCTCGCGGCTGGCGAACCAGCCGTACTTGCTTGCCTGCAGGATCCCGAGCACCACGAAGAAGAGCCCGACGGCGCACAGCACCGCTCCTTCGATGTCGAAGGCCGGCTTCGGGCCGGTGATGCCGGGATCGTGGATCCGCGGCGTAAGCAGGATGATCGCCACCACCACGAGAACCTGCGCGATGAACGACGCGCGCCAGCTGATCGCGCTGGTGAGTACGCCGCCGACCAGCGGTCCCGCGGCGGCGCCGAGGCCGGCCGCGCCGCTGATGATGCCGAAGTTCTTGGCCCGGGCTCGCGTGTCGGTGAACGCGACCGTGACCAGGATGTAGATGGGCGGGATCATCAGGGCCGAGCCGATTCCCTCGAGCGCGGAGTACCCGAAGATCATCAGCCCGAGTCCTTGCGACAGGGCCGCGATCAGCGCCCCGGTGCCGTAGATCACCAGGCCCAGGGTGAAGCACCGCTTCCGTCCCCAGATCTCGGTCAGCTTGCTGCCGGGGATCATCAGCGACGCCATGGTCAGCGTGAAGAGCGTGATCGTGGTCTGCAGCCCTACCACGGTAGTGTCGAGGTCCTTGGCGATGCTACTGATGGCCACGTTCATGTTGGACGCCGCGTAGCTCGCCGTGAACTGCGCGAGCGCCAGCGGCACGATCATGGCCTGGGCCGCCGTGCGTGGCTGTCCGGTTGCCGGCATGGGGATGTCCTCGCTGTCGTCGGCTCGTGCGGCTTCATCTTCCCTGGCAGCCTGCGAGCCCGCCTCACTCGATAGGGATGAGCCGGGCGGCGTGGTCACCCGCCGCGGGTGTGGTGCGGGTCGCGGCGCGCCGCTGGACTTGGACCGGGACTGTGCAGACGACGAAAGGAGCAGTCATGGCAGACCTGATCGTCATCGGTTACCCGGACGAGACCACCGCGGCGCTCGCCGCCGACGAGGCGCGCCAACTCGCCAAGGACCTGATCATCCAGCCCGACGCGATCGCGACCATCGTGTGTGACAAGGAGGGCAAATACCACACTCAGACCAGCCATCACGCGGTCGGCACCGGCGCGACCTGGGGCATGTTCTGGGGCTTGCTGTTCGGCTTGCTTTTCTTCATCCCGGTGTTCGGGCTGGCGATTGGCGCGGGACTCGGCGCGCTGATGGGGAAGATCACCAAATCGGGGATCGACAAGGAGTTCCAGGACCAGGTCCGCGGCCTGGTCAAGCCCGGGACCTCCGCGCTCTTCCTCATGGTCGAGAAGGTAACACCGGACAAGGCCGTCGAGGCGATGAGCAAGTACGGCGGAACGGTACTAAAGACCTCGCTGTCGAAGGAAGGCGAGGAACAGCTTCAGGAGGCCCTGCACGGCACGAAGGTGCAGTAAGCCTGACCGCTGCTGATCCTGGGATCGGCTGCCAGTGGTCCCGGTCGTGGTTTTGCCTGCCCGCGGCCGGGACCGTCGGCTGGTCTGCCGCGATCTGCGCGCCCACCATTCCGGTCCGCAAATCAGGCAAATGCGCACGACGGGGGGCCGGGAACTTCTGAGCGGAAAGGGCGGATGCCAGGTTTGCGCGCATATGGCCGATACGCACTAACGGTTCGGGCGGTGCCGCGCGGGGCAGGACTGTCATAGATGGTAGTTACTCGTGCCGAGAGTGAAACGTAGACTCATCCCGCCCGACAACGATATATCGCATGCGCGGTGAGCGGCCAGCACTTTCGTTGCGTCTATTTCGGGGGGAATAGATGTCTCCGCAGTTTGGGACCAGCAATTACATGACATCAGCCGCGGATATGCAAGGGCCGCTCCTGCTGGCAAAATTGTCGCCACCGGAACTCCAGAGCTGGGTCGTGCCGCGCCCGAGAATTGACAGGGCTATCGAAAAGGGCGTGCAGCAGGGAACGGTGACCGTGGTTTCGGGGCCGCCCGGCGCGGGCAAGACCGTGGCCCTCGCCCAGTGGCGGGCCGCCACCCGGTGGCCGGGGCCAATCGCCTGGCTCGCGGTGGACGAATACGACGGCAATCCCGACCGCTTCTGGCACAACCTGGCGACGGCGCTGACCCAGGCCGGGGTGCCGGCGATTCCGCCCGCGGGCGGAATCGCCGCGGCACAGGAGGGACCGCTGCTCATCGCGTCCGTGCTGGCCGCCCAGCAGCCGCCGGCCGTCCTGGTGCTTGACGACCTGCACCTCATCCACGCGCCCGAGATCGCCGCCGGCCTCAGCTACCTGCTGCGGCGCGCCAAACCCGGGCTGCGCGTCGTCGTGGGTTCCCGCACCGACCAGCCGCTGCCGCTGCATCAGTACCTGCTCGCCGGGGACCTGACCGAGATTCGCGGCGGTCAGCTGGCCTTCACCGGCCCGGAGACCAGGCTGCTGCTTGAACGGCACGAGGTGGCGTCATACCGCCAGGCGCTCATGCCGCTGATCAAGAAGATGGAAGGCTGGGTGACCGGGCTGCGCTTCGTGGCGATCGCGCTCAGCGGCGGCGCGGACAGGCCCATCGGTCTTGGCGACATCGACGAGCTGATCAGCGGCTACCTGATCAGTGAAGCGTTCGAGTCGCAGTCCTGGCACATCCAGGACGCGCTGCTGCGCACCAGCGTCCCCGAGCAGATCACCCCGGACCTGGCGCGGGTACTCACGGACACCGACCCCACCGGGGCTTGTCCGGCTGAGCTCGCCAGGGCCAACCTGTTCATCCAGCCCGCGCAAGACGGCTGGTACCGGTATCACCCGCTCTTCCGCCAGGCCCTGCAGGCCAGGCTCAGGGATCAGGACCCGCGGCTGCTCGGCGCCCTGCTCAGGCGCACCGCGCAGTGGCACCGCGAGCAGGGGCAGCTCACCGACGCCGTGCGGTACGCCGCCAGCGCCGCCGACGGTGAGCTCGCCGCGCGCATGATCGTCGATGAACTGGCCGTCGGCCGCCTGGCGAACCCGGACCGCGGCCAGGCCCTCGCCGCGGCGCTGCGGGAGCTTCCGGAGCTGAGCGCGCCGGCCCGTTCCTGGGAGTGCGTCGCCGCCGCTGGCCTCGCCGTCGCCCGGCAGGACTACGGGCCGGCCGCCACCTGGCTCGGCCGTGCCGACGACGTTCTAGGCCGGCTGCCCGCCGGGGTGGAGCTCAGCTCCCGGCTGGCGGCCGCGGTGCTCAGGTCCTGTCTGGCCCGGTGCGACGGAGACCTGACGGCCCTCGCCGCCGCGGCCGCCGAGCAGGCCGCGGTGCTGGCCAGGTTCCCCGCGGACGTGCTATCCGGCCATCACGAGCTGGTCATGTGGTCACTGGCGAGCAGCGGTGAGGCGGCGCTGTGGCAGGGCCACTTCGACGAGGCGGGAAAGCTGCTCGCCGAGGCGGCCGCGATGCCGGCCGCGGATCCGGCCGGAGAACGAGCCGCCTGTCTTGGCTGGCTCGCCCTCGGCGAGGCGCTTGGCGGGCGGCTCATGCGCGCCGCGGAGTTCGCGGGCAGGGCCGCCGCGGCCGACGGCGGGACCGAGGAGAGCGACGCGGGCGGCGAACCGCCGCCGAATGTGGCCGCGGACATCGCGCTCGCCCTGGTCCACCTCGAGCGCGCTGACCTGGCCCGGGTGCGGGCCGCGCTCCGGCGGGCGGACGCCGGGTTGCGTACCCGGCACGACCGCGCGGCCGCCGCGGTGGCGAGCCTGGTGGCCGCCTGGCAGTACCTGGCCGAAGGCCGCTTCGAGAGCGCCGCCGGCATGCTCGCCGGCGCGCGGGATGGCTGGTCGCCGCCGCCCTGGCTGGACGGCAGGCTCACGCTTGCGCAGGCTCGGTGCGAGGCGATGGCCGGGAACACGCGAGCGGCGCTTGCGGTGGCGGACCGCTGCGCCGCCGCGCCTGAGCTGGATACGGCGACGGCCCGGGCGTATGCGTGGGCAGCGGCGGGGGAGCTGGACGCGGCGCGGCGGGAGCTGCGACGCGTCTTCGCTGTCACCGCCGCCGACCCCGCGCGTGAGCTTGACCGGGTCGTGCTCGACGCGCTGCTGCTCGACGCCCGCATCCACTACGCGAACGGCGACCGCACGGCCGGGCGCGTCTCGCTAGCCCGGGCGCTGCGCATCGCCCGCGGCGAAGACGTCCGGCTGCCGTTCGAGATGGAGCATTCCTGGATGTTCCCGGTGCTCCGCGCCGACGCCGAACTCGCGCGCAGCTACCGGGCCCTGGCTCAGGCCGATCTAGCCGCGGAAAGCACCGCGCTGCGGTCGCTGACCACCGCCATGACCGAACCCGCGATGGTCGAGCCGCTGACCGACCGAGAGCAGGAGGTGCTCAGGCGCGTGGCCCAGCTGCTGAGCACCGCGGAGATAGCCGAAGAGCTTTACATTTCCGTCAACACGGTGAAGACGCATCTGAAGAGCGTGCACCGCAAGCTCGCGGTGACTCACCGCCGGGAGGCCGTGCGCCGGGCCAGGGAGCTCAAGCTGCTCTGATAGCCGCCCAGGGGCACGGCGCCTGCCCCCGGCGACACCCCCGCCCGCTCGTCAGTTGAAGGTCCACAGCGCGGTCCTCCGCTTGACCCGTCCGGCCCGCCGGATCCCCATGGCGCGGACGCGCTCACGTCTGGGCATCGCCTCGCGGCCGCTGAGCCTGTCGAACATCGAATAGAGCGCTGTCAGCCGCGGATCGGTGCCGGCCAGGCCTCGTTCTATCCGGCGCAGCTTGCGACGTTCCCCGATGGGCAGGCTCATCACGACCTCCAGTGTCATCCGCATCGGTGACATTGTGTGCGCGCGCGGCGGCGGCCGGCATCACCCTCGGCGGGTACATGCGTGCAGCGCGTGACATCAAGGCGAAAACTCAGGCCGGCGCCGCTGGACCACCCCGCACGGGTGACGTGCCAGCGAACGCAGGCCGGGGAACCTGGACATGGGGAATCGGGGATGGTGCCCGCCGCCCACCGAAGCAAAGGAGCCAGTGATGACCGGTCCAACCAGGGCAGAGGTTGATGACGTGACCAGGGACGCGCTCGCAGGGCTCTCGGCGGGCGACATCGACTTGCTGGCCGAGGGCCTGGAGTACCGCGAGCAATGGCGGCACACGAGCGGCCTGGACGCGCGCAGCTTCTCTATGGTCAAGATTGCCGCCTTGGTGGCGCTGGACGCGCCGCCGGCGTCATACCAGTGGCAGGTGCAGAACGCGGTAGCCGCGGGCGTCTCGCCCAAGGACATCCTTGGCGTCCTGTTCGCGGTCGCACCGCAGGTCGGCGGCCCCAAGGTAATGGCCGCCGCCCCCGAGATCATGCTAGCCCTAGGCCTGCCCCTCCCCGGCGACTCGCCAGACGACTAACCCCGCCGCCCGCGCCACCGCCACACCCACCGCCCGCGCCCGCGCGGGCAGCCACAGCCCACGTCCGCGCCCGCCGCGGCAGCGCACAGCCCACCGCACTCGCCTCGCCAGCGGCAAGCGCGTCCCTGAGGTCACGTCGGCATCACCGGCCACAGCCACTCCTCGGATGCCTCCATGATCCCGAAAACATTTTTTATCGCGTAAACAAATCTCGCTATAGCGTGGAAATACTTTCGTGATCATGGCATGCATCGGCGAGAGCTGGGCGGCAGAGGTTGAAGTGACGGATGATGCCACTCAAGCTGCGGGCAGGGAAGGCATCACCGGCGAACACCGTCGCCTGCGATCCTCAACTGCATCAGCTTAGCCAAGTCCCACATCCGGCACGCTCACGGCGCTCACGGAAGGTCCGCTGGCCGCTGATCCGCGATCCCAGCACGGCGCCGTGGCTGGTCCGACTTGCACTCGCGGTCGGCGACGGCAAGCGAGCGGCCAAGCTCGGCGCCGTGGCCGCCGAGCTTGGCCGCCTCAACCCCGACTTCCCCGTCGTGACCGCATCATGCGCGCGGCGCAGGCGCCTAGGCCCAGGACCAAGACCACGACCAGTGCCACAAGTAAGCGGTCAGACCTCGAGGCGCCCGAGCGGCGTCTCCCGCCACCGGTTCGTCACCGGCAGCCGCCGGTCGCGACCGAAGTTCTTCTGGCTGATCTTCGTCCCGGGCGGATACTGCCGGCGCTTGTACTCGGCGGTGTCGACGAGCCGTATCACCCGCTCGACGAGCGCCGGGTCGTGCCCCGCCGCGATCAGCTCCGCCGACCCCATGTCCTTTTCCACGTAGTCGTCGAGCAGCGCGTCGAGGACCTCATACGGTGGCAGCGAGTCGGTGTCGAGCTGTCCGGGAGCAAGCTCCGCGCTCGGCGGCTTGGTGATCGAGTTCGGCGGGATGGGGGGAGTCAGTCCCGCTCGTTCTGCCTCCGAATTCCGCCACCTTGACAGCTCCCACACCAGCGTCTTCGGCACGTCCTTAATCACCCCGAACCCGCCCGCCGAGTCGCCGTACAGCGTGGAGTAACCGGTCGCGAGCTCGCTCTTGTTGCCGGTGGTGAGCACGAGGTGCCCGTGAGCGTTGGACAGCGCCATCAGCACCACCCCGCGCACCCGCGACTGCAGGTTCTCCGCCGGCAGCCCGGCCACCGGAAAGTCGTCAAGCGCCGCCGTGAACGAATCCACGATCGACTGGATCGGCACCGTCCGCGCGTGCACACCCTGCCGCTTGACGAGGTCCTCGGCATCGGTGACCGAATGCTCGGAGGAATACCTGCTCGGCATCAGCACCACGTGCACGTTCTCCGCGCCGATAGCGTCCACCGCGATCGTCGCGGTCAGCGCCGAGTCGATCCCGCCGGACAGCGCCAGGATGACCGACCGGAACCCGTTCTTCCGCACGTAGTCCCGCACTCCCGTCACCAGCGCCGCGTACACCTCGGCCGGATCGGACAGCCGCGGCCAGAACGGCCCCTCAACAGCCCCAGCCTCCGGAGCAGACGCATCGGGCCGCGCAAGTGGCGGCAACGTCACCCGCTCGACCGTGATCACGGTCCCGTCACCCGCGTCTACCGACGTCCCAGCCGCAGCATCCGAATCGGCTAGGGCGTCCGGCAGCTCGAGGTCGGCGACGACCAGCGCCTCCTCGAACTGCGGCCCGCGCGCGAGCAGTTCGCCCGACGCCGACACCAGGATCGAGTCACCGTCGAAGACCAGCTCGTCCTGCCCGCCGATCATGTTGCAGTAGGCGAGCGCCGCCCCCGCCTCGCGCGCCCGCCGCACGCACAACTCCAGTCGCACGTCGTCCTTGCCGCGCTCGTACGGCGAGGCGTTCGGCACCACGAGCAGCCCCGCGCCCGCCGTCCGGCACGCCGCCACCGGCCCGCCGTCCTGCCA
>Ga0187807_1000778_pt1 | contig 10119 bp, 8 predicted proteins | sample NC_wetland_sal_i_4_FD_132432 | JGI IMG/M metagenome (GOLD analysis project Ga0187807, IMG submission 132432) | Wetland sediment microbial communities from Neuse River Estuary, North Carolina, USA - ASW_2 | ecosystem: Environmental > Aquatic > Freshwater > Wetlands > Sediment | place: USA: North...
CGTCCATCAGCGCCAGGTAGATCAGGACCCGGTTGCTGAACCGCTGTAGCTCCAGGTTCCAGTCGAACCACCAGCGCGGGTACTTCTGCCGGAACAAGATCATGAGTAGCGGCCCGAAGAATAGCAGGCCTCCCGCGCCAGCGGCGGCTCCGGTAGCCCCGTTGCGATAGGTCCACTCCCAGGTCCCGCCGGCCACCGCACCAAGGACGATCCCGATCGGGATCACCGTGAAAATGCGGAAGAAGCTGGTCATGCGGTCGAGTTCCCGGTCCGGATAGGCGACCGAAAAGCTGACAGGGTAGTTGAGTCCGTCCATTACAACCTCTCCTCTCTCAGGCAAAGGGCTCGTTCCGTCGGGCGTATCGGCTGACGATCGCCCTGGCAACTGGCTCGGCAATCACGTCAGCCCAGGCCCGGTATCCAGCGCTGGATGGATGAAAGCCATCCTCGGCGAAGAAGCCGCTGCCGATCATCTGCGGGTTCATCGGCAGGTAGTTATCGGCGGCCACCCGGCCCAGCGTATGGTCCATCGCCTGGGCGCGCAGCGCCATCACCGCGCGCATCGGCTGCGGGAGGGCGGGGAACCGGCTCACCGGCGCCATCCCGCAGACCATTACCTGAACATCGCCGACCGTCTCATCGATCGCGGCCAGCAGGGCCGGGACATCGCGATCCCAGTCACGCAGCAGCCGCAAGTTCTTCAGGTCATTGACCCCGATCAGCACCACGACGACGTCGGGCCGCCAGCCGCCTTCGATCAGGCATGGGACCAGGTCGCGGGCGGTCCTCGAGGTGGCGCCGGTGCGGGCCACAGCCCGCCAGGACACCTCGCGGCCCGTTCGCCGGGCGATCGCCGCGCCGAGCAGGCCCGCCAGCGCATCGCGATGGCAGGTCGCGCCCACGCCGGCCGCGGTTGAGTCGCCGAACACGGCAAGCCGGACGACGGGCGCGGTACCGGCAGCAGTTCCGGCCGGATCGGCTGCCTCCGGCAGCCGTGGAATCCGGCGCCGCAGTCCATGGCCCTGATAAACCAGCACCGGAGCCAGGACGTAGGCCAATGGCTGCACCGCACGAGCTAGGTCCATAACCCTCCCTGCCCGACCACATTAGGGCAGGAGGCTGCTCGCGAGGGCTAGCGGCAGCCCGACTGTGGGGGTCGCCACCAGTGTCGGCGCCGTCCGGATACTGGGCGTGCTGTCGCAGACCTTAGTGACGCACTTCCTCGGGCGTCTCGTACCACTTGACTCGCTCACCTACGCGGCTGCGTATCTTCCAGGCCATCGACTTCGGCGCTGCCTCGATGGCGGCCCTGATCGCGGCAACCTGAGCTGCGACATCGTTAGCGGGGTCAGCAAGCGGCTCGGCCGACCAGAGCTCAAGCACCTTGCCGAGGTTGATTTCGACGGTATGGCAGAACCCCCAGTCCCCGCCGAGCACGGCAGCTACCCTGCCCAGGCTGATCTCCTCCGCACTGGACGAGCTGGCCGCTACAGCGTGATCGGCGAGCAGGCAGAGCGCGTCGCCGAGATCCTTGCGATTGATCTCCCACACCTGGAGCTTGGTGAGCAGCAAGTCGGCGAGGCTTATTGTCGGCCCCGGACCGCCAAGCTGGCCGCGCAGGTCCAGCTTGTGCGACATGGTCAGCTCTTCGATCACGATGTCGACCGACCACTGACCCTCGGCTGCTTGGTAGTAGAGCCGTGTTGCCCCATGCAAGCCGTTGAAGAACTTGTCGGGCAGGTATCCCCGGTCTTCCAGCAGGGCGCGGAACGGCGGGCTATCTGCCTTGGTGACTGCGAAATCCATGTCGGCGTAGGTTCGGGCGAATGGCCCGCTCCGTACGCTCGGGCAGGTAAGCCAGACGGCAAGGCCACCGAGCAGGCGGGCAGAAAGTCCGGCGTTGCGCACTGCAACGGCCAGATCGGCGCCCTCATCACGAATGTCAGCCAAGATCCTCGGCGGGCTAGCCGTCATGCTGCCCGTCCTGCCCGCCAACGTTGAGCCACAGCGAACTCTCCCGTGTTCGGCCGATCAGGCCATTTCGCCTGCCCGCCAGCGCGACTTCCCGGCAGGCAAAAGGGCGGCCGATACAGTGCACCGGGCGCCCTTCGCCGCGCCGACAAACCGGAGATCACTCTGGCGGGAGTTCCTTGTAAACGAAGCTTATGTTCAATCCCTGCCGCTGCCGTAGGTACCGGGGCACGTAGTAGATCAAGCCTCCGACGGCTATCAGCGACAGCAGGAACACCGGGATCCACCAGACGTTGCTGGGGTTGCCGTTCATTACCAGCGCCGGGTACTTGAAGGAGATCCAGATGATCGCGATGAACTCGGCGATCGACAGGGCGCCGGTGATGTACAGGACCGGGACTCCGAACCAGTTCACGTTCGCCGGCGACCCCTGGTAGAGGTCCGGCCGCCGCCTCGGCAGCGCGATGGCCGCGGCACCCACGATGATCACTGCGAGCGCGCCCGCCAGCACGATCATGCCGAGCACAAGCTGGAACGAGTTTGAGTAGACGCTCCAGATCACCACCAGGGCGATGATGACGTTCGCGGTCAGGATGGCGTTCACCGGCGAATGCGTCCGCTCGCTGACCTTGGCCAGGCCCTCGGGCATGAGCCGGTCGAACGACCAGGCGAAGAACGAGCGGATCGGCATGAATGTGTTGGCGATCATTGACGGCAGCGCCCAGAACAGGAACGTCCCCAGGATCAGCACGGACAGCACCGGGGTGTTGAAGACCAGCGCCGCGAGGAACTGGTAGAAGGGCCCGGACGGGATCTTGTAGGCGGGGCTCGGCAGGTTCAGCGCGTAGACCAGGTTGTAGCCGGCGATGCGGAACAGTGCCTGCGCGCCCAGGATCAGCAGCACGACGTCCCAGATCAGGGCGCCGAACATGACGCTGAGCTGGCGGCGCCGGTTGGACGCGCTCTTTAGCTCGCCGGACATGTAGACCGACCAGAAGTTCCACATCATGAAACCCTGGATCGAGAACAGCGTTGGCAGCGTCGCGTTCATGTCGCTCAGGTGCGGCGCCGCGCTGCCTGCGTGCGCCGTGGCGATGATCTGAGCCGCGGTGCCGCCGCCGAACTTGTGGTTCACCGACGCCAGGTTCGACAAGAAGCCGTGCTTGCTGCCAAAGCCCAGCACGATGAAGGCCAGGATCGTACCGAGCATCGCGATGATGAACGCGCCGTTCTGCCACCGGAACGTGGACTTGGTACCGCGCAGCAGGATGAGCGTCATCAGCGCGACTATGGCCAGGGCCGCGATGAGTATCCACGTCTTGTCGGTCTGGAACGACGTCCCCCAGCTGACGAACGAGTTGTTCTTGAACAGCACGCCCAGCGCGACCAGCGCCGGCCCGAGCGAGAAGATGGAGAAGAACTTGGCGAAGAACGCCGCGCCGAAGAGCCCGCCGAAGATCATGGCCACGTTCGAGATCAGCGCTAACGGCGGGGTGAGCACCCGGCTCACCCAGACGTAATCGCCGCCGACCCGGGGCATGCTCGCGGCCAGCAGGGCGAACATGATCAGGACCGGGATGTTAATGATCAGGGTGATCAGCAGCACGCCGGAGGTGTTAGCGCCGGGGAAGGCGACCAGGGTGAAGAAGATCGAGTAGGCAATGGTCGAGCCGATCGGCGCAGAGATCACGGCGTTGAACACCGTCGCGTCGAACGCCGATGCCTCGCGGACGAGGCCGGTGCTGTTCCGGACGAAAAGGTTGCCTGCTCTAGTCCCGGTCGTCACAGCAGCACCATCCTGACCATTAGTGATCACGTGCTATTGCATTATTTGCACAGGAGTCAAACACTCTGATCACAGCAGTGTCAAGGAATGGTCCGGACCTTTTGGCGCCTAAATGGTCATGATTTGTCGGTAAGGCGGGAGAAGTGGCCAAGACGACGATCTACTTCGTCAGCGACTTGCACGGATCGAGCTTGTGCTTCCGCAAGTTCGTCAACGCCGCGCCGGTCTACGGCGCGGACGTGCTCGTTCTTGGCGCGGACCTCACCGGCAAGGCCATCCAGCAGATCGAGCACACCGCGGGAGGCCGCTGGCGCACAAATTTCATCGGCACCGACTACGACGTCGAGGAAGGCGAGGAGCTGACCAAGCTGGAGAAGCTCATCTCCGACCTCGGGTACTACCCCTACCGGGCCGAGCCAGGTGAGCTCGAGGCCCTGCATGACGAGGGCAAGCTGGACGATCTCTTCCTCCGGCTGATGCAGGAACGCCTGACACAGTGGCTGCAGATCGCCGACGAGCGGCTGCGCCCGCGCAATACTCCGCTGTACTTCATGCTCGGCAACGACGACCCGCCAGAGCTAATCGAACTGCTCGACACCGCACCCTGGGGCACCCACTGCGAGGGCAAGGTGCTGTGGATCGACGATGACCACGAGATGGTCAGCTGGGGCTACTCGAACGTCACGCCTTGGCACACCTGGCGTGAGCAGTCTGAGGAAGACCTGCGCGAGTCCATCGTGAAGGTCGCCGCCGAGCTGACCAGGCCGGAGCGAGCCATCTACAACTTGCACGTTCCGCCTTACGGCACGCAGCTCGATGATGCGCCGAAACTTGATGCCAACCTCCAAGTCCAGGCGATACTCGGGCAGGTGCAGTACGTCCCGGTCGGCAGTACCGCGGTGCGTGAACTTGAGCTTGACCGGCAACCACTGCTGGGCCTGCACGGACACATACACGAGTCCTCCGGTGTGCGCCGCCTTGGTCGCACGATGATCATCAATCCCGGCAGCGACTATTCCACCGGGGCGCTCAACGGTGCGCTTGTCGTCCTGGACCGGGACAAGGTCAAAGGTCATCAGCTTGTCCGCGGCTGACCGGCCGGGCTAATGAACGCTAGCCCGCGGGTGGCGGCCAGCCAGTCTGGCGAGGTGCTTGTCGCAGTCGACGTCGGCACGTCGGGCGCCCGGGCCGCGGCCTTCGACCTGGCGGGCGGCCGGGCTGGTGAGGTCCGGCGCCCGTTCCCGACCCGTATCCCGCGCGACGAGTGGGCCGAGCAGGACGCGGCGAGCTGGCGCAGCGCCGCGCTGTCCGCCCTAGGCGCGCTGATCCGCCAGCTCGGCACCCGCCCGGTGCTGGCGATCGGGCTGACCGGGCAGTGCCCGTCGGTCGTGCCAGTCGATGGCCGCGGACGCCCGCTGCGGCCCGGCATCATCTACCGCGACAACCGGGCGACCGCGGAGTCCCGGGTCATCCGCGACATGTTCGGCGACGCGGAACTGCATGCGCGGACCGGGCAAGTGCCGACCGCGTTCTACACCGCGGCCAAGATCGCATGGATCCGAGAACATGAGCCTGCAGTGTTCGCAGCGGCAAAGCTATTCCTGCAACCATCGGAATACGTGGCGCTCGCGCTGACCGGGCAGCCGACTACCGACTGGACGCTGGCTGGCGCCACCGCCATGTTTGACATCGGCAGGCGCTCCTGGGACCAGGGCCTGCTGACCTGGCTCGGCCTCGATCCGGCCAGGCTGGCAGTCCCGCAGCCATCGTGGACAGTCAGCGGGTCGCTCAGGCCGTCGCTGGTCCGCCGTTTCGGCCTGCGCAGGGCCATACCGGTGGTCGCTGGCGCGGCCGACAGCCTAGCCTGCGCCGTTGGCGCCGGAGTTACGGCACCAGGTCCGGTCAGCGAGATGGCCGGCAGTTCCAGCTGCCTCAACTCGCTGGTGGCTGAGCCGCTGCCCGACATTGACATCGCGAACTACCCTTCGCCGCTACGACCCGACGGCTACATGACCGAGACCGGGATCAACACCGCCGGGCAGGCTGTCGACTGGATCGCGGCACTTTGCTTCGGCGGACGGCAGGGACGGGCGCGCGCCGCGGACTATGCACGACTGGATCAGGAGGCGGCCGCGGTGCAGCCTGGTGCGGACGGATTGCTGTTCGTGCCGGTGCTTGGCGACGGCGAACGAGACGACCCGCAACTGCGCGGCATTGCTGCTGGCCTGTCGCTGCGACATGGCCGCGCCGCCTGGGCCAGGGCGACGATGGAAGGCGTGGCGTTCGGTCTGCGCGCCCGGCTTGAGGTGCTCAGCCGCGGCCGAGATTCGGTCGCCGAGCTGCGTGTCTCCGGGCAAGCCGCGAGCTTGCGCAGCTGGAACCAGATCAAGGCCGACGTGCTTGGCGTCCCAGTGCTACGGGTGCTCGGCGACGGGACAACCTCGGGTGTTGCCATGCTTGCCGGGATCGGCGCGGGCGTGTACGCCGGCCCGGAACAGGCAGTAGCCGCAGCCAGCCTTGCGGCCGAGCCCTTCCTGCCCGACCCCGGCCGCAAGGCTCGGTACGACGCGTGGTACCGGCGCTACCGGGCCGTGCTGGCATCCGACCTGCCGCGAACGCTGGCACCGGACGCGTCCGCGGGCAATCGCGGATGATCCTATGTGCGCAGATCAACCTCGATTTCCCGCTGACTGATGTGGCAGCATGCTGCCAGCGGGACACCAGTGCAGGGTAGTCCCGTACGGACCGGCGGCGTCGTCATCCGCTGGTCGCGATGCCACAGAAGGGCTTGGTAATGCCGGTCGTGCAGGCCAATGGGCTGGACATCCACTACCGGATCGACGGCGACGGGCCGGAGACGCTGCTGCTGATCAACGGAGTTGGCGACGATCTGGACGGCTGGGGACTGCAGCGCGACGAACTAGCGGCTGCCGGGCTCCGCGTGGTGACCTTTGACAACCGGGGATGCGGCAGCTCAAGCCACCCGCCCGGGCCCTACACCAGCCGGCAAATGGCCGAGGACGCCAGTGCCCTGGCGCGTGCTCTCGATCTGGCACCACTGCACCTGTGCGGAGTCTCCATGGGCGGCTGCATCGCCCAGGAGTACGCCGCCGCCTGTCCCGATGACCTGCTGTCGCTCGTGCTTGCCAGCACCTACGCGGTGCCCGATCCGCTGACCAGGGCGGCGTTTGATTCATGGGCGCTGGTCGCGCAGGCGGCCGGCATGCGAGTGATGATGCAGCAGCAGGCGCCGTGGGTGTTCAGCACCGACTTCTACTCCGCCCAGCCCGGCAGGCTGGCCGAATTCCTGGCCGAGATGGACCGGACCACGCAACCCGCTGCCTCGTTCGCCGCGCAGATTGCCGCGCTCACCACGCACGATTGCGAGTCCAGACTCGGCTTGATCACGATGCCGACGCTGGTGCTCGCCTCGGCCGACGACATCATCATCAAGCCGGAGCTTTCCCGCCGCTTGTTCAACGGGCTGCCGCGGGCCAGCTGGCAGCTACTGCCCGGCGGCCACGCCGCCTTCCTGGAGGATCCGCCGTGCTGGAACGCCGCGGTCCTGGCATTCATCGACCAGCACAGGCTGTACCGATCAGCTCAGGACGCACGGTAAGGACGCACAATGGCACTCTCGCTGTCCGGCACCTTCGGCACCGACAAGCCCGTCATCGCGATGCTGCACTTCCCTGGCCTGCCGGGTCGGCCGTGGCACGACCGGGCGGCCGGCCGGGCGCGGCTGGTCGAGGTCGTCGGACGCGACCTGGCCGTGCTGCAAGAGGCGGGCGTAGACGGGCTGCTCTTCTGTAACGAGGCCGACGTGCCGTATCAGCTCGCGGTCGGACCGGAGATACCGGCAGCCATGGCAGCCGTGATAGGCGAGCTGCTGCGTGATGTCAGGGTCCCGTTTGGCGTGAACATCCTCTGGGACCCGCGCGCGAGCCTTGCCCTGGCACGGGCTACCGGCGCGGTTTTTATCAGGGAAGTGCTGACCGGCGTCTATGAGAGCGACCTCGGAATGATCACGCCGGACATCGGCAACATAGCGGCCTACCGGGATGCCATCGGCGCCAACGACGTGGCGCTATTCGACAACATCTCGCCCGAGTTCGCCAGCGCCATCGGCAGCCGCGGCATCGCCGAGCGAGCGAAGGGCGCCGCGTTCCTCGGCGCCGACGCGATCCTGATCAGCGGACCGGCGGCCGGGGTGCCGTTCGCGATGGCTGACCTGGTCACCGCCAAGGAGGCCGTCCCGCACGCCAACGTGGTCGCCAATACCGGCGTTCGCGCCGACACGATCGCGGACATTCTCGCCGTGGCGGACGCTGTCATCGTCGGCACCAGCCTGAAGGTCGATGGCAGCACCTGGAACGCGGTGGATCCGGCGCGGGCTCAGCGGCTGATGGACGCGGCCAGGGCCGCCCGGGCGTAGTCGGCGCGGGACACGGTGGCAGAACTCAGCGTCAGCTCAGCTGACCTCGCACCGGACCACCGCCGACGGACGGCGCGCTCAGCCAAGGCGTCCCGGCCGTTGCTGGCCGCCGTCGACGCCGGTACCACTGGCGCCAGGGCTCTCGCCTACGACCTGACCGGCCGCCTGGTCGCCGAGGTGCGGCGGGCGTATCAGACCCGTTCTCCGCGGCCGGGCTGGGCAGAGCAGGATGCGCAGGATTGGGCGCAGAGCGCGGTCGCGGCGCTGCGTGGCCTGGCCGCGAGGACCCGGTCGGCAGGGCAGATTTGCGCGATTGGGCTGACCGGGCAGTGCCCGACCATGGTAGTCACCGACGCCGAGGGCCGGCCGTTGCGCGCCGGGATGCTGTACCGCGACAACCGGGCCGTAGCGCAAGCGCAGCAGATGCGGGACCGCATCGGCGATCAGGCCATGCACAAGCGGACCGGCCATCTGCCCGAGGCGTTTCACGTTGGACCCAAGCTGCTTTGGCTACGGCGGCACGAGCCGGATGTCTTCGCCAAGACCAGGCTCGTCCTGCAGCCCAGGGATGTCGTACTGCACCGGCTGGCTGGCGTTGCCGCAACAGATGAAACGCACGCGAACAGCACTCTGTTCTTTGGCTTGCGCGAGCGGCAGTGGGATCAGTATCTGCTCAGCGCCTTCGACGTGGACCCGGCACTGTTTCCGGCTGTGCTGCCGCCCTGGGCGCGTGCCGCCGAGCTTCCCGGGCAGGCCGCCACCGAACTCGGTCTGCAGCCAGGCATCCCGATCGTTATCGGATCGGCTGATAGCCAGTGCGCCGCGTTCGGCGCCGGCGTTACCGAGCCGGGACCAGTCAGCGAGATGGCGGGAGCGTCCTCCTGCCTGAACTCCGCCGTGCTCAGCCCGCTAGCTGACGTGCACGTCACGCACTACAGCCACGTGGTGCCGGACCGTTTCTGCACCGAGCTCGGAGTGAACACGACGGGAGCGGCTGTCTCCTGGGCGCTGCGGGCGCTTGGCTACGCCTCGTTCGATGCGCTCGTCGCCGACGCCGAACTGTTCCGGCGGCGGTTGCAGCGCGGCGTGCGCGGCAGTCGCCCGACGGACGCTGCCGATGCCGCACCGCTGTTCCTGCCCTACCTGGGCGACGGGGAGCGCGACGATCCGACCGTCCGGGCCGGCTTCATCGGCCTGTCCGACCGGCACGACCGGCCCGCGCTGGGATTCGCGGTGATCGAAGGCGTGGCGCTCGGCGTGCAGGCCGTGCTGGCTGTGCTCGAGCGGGCCGACGCGCCGCTGACGCAACTGCGGGTTGGCGGCGGCGGGGCCCGGATCGCCCTGGCCGGACAGCTCAAGGCCGAATTGCTCGGTCAGCCCGTGCTGCACCTGGACATGGATCCGGCTGGCTTTGGCGCGGCCATGCTGGCAGCAAAGGCAGCCGGGCTAGCCGACGAGGCTGATGCGGCAGTCTCGTCGCTGCTACGGCGAGCCCGGCGCTTCGATCCGACCCGGTGGGGCAGCGAGTTCGAGCGCGACAGGGCCGCATGGTTTCACCAGGTGCGGCAAAGCGCGGCCGTGCACAGCCCGCGGGAGAGCTCATGACCTCCTACCGTCTCGGCGTCAATACCTGCTTTGCCGTGAAGCGCTGGCCGCAGCCTGAGCGCTGGGCCCGGCTGGTCCGCGATGACCTGGGGCTTGACCTCGTCCAGCACACTCTCGACCTGGTCGACCTCGACGCGTCGCCGGAGGATGTCGCAGGCCAGGCCGACTGGCTGCGGGCTGCCTGCGCGGCCGGCGGCCTGACGCTGCACTCAACCTTTACCGGGCTTGCGGCCTACTCGTCGAACCTGCTGTTGCATCCGGACCCGGCAGCCAGGGAACGAGCCCGTTCCTGGTATCGCCGGGTCATCGACTTCACGGCCGC
>Ga0187807_1000779_pt1 | contig 10114 bp, 10 predicted proteins | sample NC_wetland_sal_i_4_FD_132432 | JGI IMG/M metagenome (GOLD analysis project Ga0187807, IMG submission 132432) | Wetland sediment microbial communities from Neuse River Estuary, North Carolina, USA - ASW_2 | ecosystem: Environmental > Aquatic > Freshwater > Wetlands > Sediment | place: USA: North...
CCTGCTCACGCTGCACGTCTTCCTCGGGATGCTGCTGCTGGGCCCGGTCGGCCTGAAGATCGGGTCCACGCTCTGGCGTTTCACCAGGTACTACACCGGCTCGGCGGCTTACGTGCGGAAGGGTCCGCTGGCTCCGCTACAGCGGGTGACGGGGCCATTCGTCATCTTGACCACCGTGGCTGTCCTGGGCACCGGGGTCATGCTGATCGTTGAGGGCAACGGCCCGGGCGGCTGGAACTGGATCCAGCTGCACCACATGTCTTTCCTGCTCTGGGCGGTCGTCATGGTAATCCACCTGGCCTCGTACGTCCCGAAGCTGCCCAGGATGCTGTCGGGCCGCGCGGATCACGCTCGCCACCTGCTGGCGGCCCCGGCCACGCGCTGGTTGCTGCTGTGCGGTTCCCTGGCCGCCGGCCTGGGGCTGGCGCTCGCCACCTATCACCCCTCGGCCCAATGGGGCGGCTCGGGCAGCCTCATCCCGTAAACCAGGCCGGTGCCGACGAGTAGCCTCGCGGGTATGACTGCCGCTCCGATAGTGCTAGTTCCCGCTACGTCGACCTGCCCACCGGCCACTGGCCGATGTGGTCACGCTCACGGGAGCTAGCCCTCATCCTCGGCGAGGTGGCGCGGCGAGGCCACCGTCCCAGCCGATGATTGCTCTCCGGACGTGGATCGTCCGCAATGGCGCGTAACGTGCCTGTATGGCTATCGCGCGCTTCCCGAGCATCGTCATCGACTGTCCTGACCCGGGCGCCCTCGCGGCCTTCTATGGCGCGATGCTGGACTGGAAGGTCGAAGTCTCCTCCTCCGGCTGGGCTGAGGTCCGGGCGGACTACGGTCAGTGCATCTCGTTGCAGCCGGTGGAGGGCTATACCCCTCCCATGTGGCCGGCTCAGGAGGTGCCGCAGCAGATGCACCTCGACGTGATCGTCGATGACCTCGACGCCGCCGAGGCGGCGGTGCTCGATCTCGGCGCGACTAAGCACGAGCATCAGCCCGGTACATCCTTCCGGGTGTTCCTCGACCCCGCGGGGCACCCCTTCTGCCTCTGCGTGGACTGACGCGAGTTGTGCGCCTGGGCTATGTCCCGGTGGATCCGTCCAGGCGCTCGCGGAGCAGGTCGGCATGCCCGTTGTGCCGCGCGTACTCCTCGATCATGTGCGCCAGCAGCCAGCGCACAGAGAACCGGCCCCCGCCAGTTCCCCTTGTCCCGGTCACGTCCAGTCCAGGCACGGCAGCGACTAGGCCGCGAGAGTGCTCGCATTCTGCCCGCCAGATACTGAACGCCTCGGGCACGCTGGCCGCGGCCACGTCGCGGAACGCGGCTTCCCAGTCCATCCCGGCTCCGAAGATCGTCGACATCTCCTCGCCGCCGAGCACTGTGCGGAACCAGTTACGTTCGACATCGGCCATGTGCCGGACGATGCCGAGCAGGGACAGGCTGGACGGCGGCACGGCCAGGGCGCGCAATTGATCGTCGGTCAGCCCGTCGCATTTCATCGCCAACGTGGCGCGCTGGAAGTCAAGAAACCCGGTCAGTGTCGCCCGCTCATCTGCCTCACGGGGAGGATCTATCCGTACAGGAGCCACTGCCTCATAGTTCCACAGCGTTCCGCCTGCGCGGGCCTATTGGCCAAGAGGCCGGCCGGCAGGCCAGACTAAAGCGGTGGAACTCGCGCCCGCCGACCCGTCAGCCGCCGCGGCGCGACTGTGGGCGGACCTTGACGAGCCGTGGCAGGAGTCGTTCCGTCAGGCGTGGGAGGCGCTGCGAACCGGTAACGTGGCCGTCGGCGCTTGTGCCGCCACCCTTGACGGTGAGATCGTCCATGCGGCCCGCAACCGGCTGAACGACGAAGATGGCCCTCTCGGCGAGATCTTCGGCTCGACGCTCGCCCACGCCGAGATGAACGTGCTGGCCCGGCTGCGGCACCGCCGGCATCGTGCCCTGGTGCTCACGACCACGCTTGAGCCGTGCCTGCAGTGCGCGGGTGCCATCCGGCTGGGTCCGATCGCGACCGTGCGGTTCGCCGGCCCGGACCGCTACTGGGACGGCTGCCACGAGTTCGGCAAGCTCTCCCCGCGCGAGGCGCGGCGGGCGCAGCCGGCGAGGATCGGGCCGCGCCACGACGAGCTCGGCGTCTTCGCGACCTTGATATCCAGGTTCGCCCCGATGGTCAGGTCGTCCAGCTTCGAGGCGGCGATGCGAGCCATGGGGGAAGGGCCGATGTTCGACCTCGTGCACGAGCTGCAAGACGCCGGCGAGATGGAGGAACTCGCCGCGTTGGAGGTCGACGAGGCGCTCGCATATCTGTGGCCTCGGCTGCAAGAGCTGGCGGCGACCATGGCCGAACGCTCAGCTGGCTTCCCATCCATGGGGCAGCCCGGCTAGCGGCGCACCCGGCCGGGCCAGCGCGGGATAGCCGGGAGCGACGCTCCGCTATGACTGCCGCGCGTAGTACGGCCAGGACTGCTTCAGGAAGAGCAGCACGATGGCGGCGAGGCCGATGACCCACGTGACGGCGGCGGCGAGCAGGGTGGCTGGGGCGTATCGCGCCGTTCCGTCGGCCATATCGACGATCATCCCCACCGTGCAGAACGCGCAGCACACGGTGGCCGCAACCCGGGCCCAGTCGTTGCCCTTGCCGTTCGTCCAGGCCATCCAGAGCCAGAGCGCGATCACGAAGGGGAGGATAACCGTTTCGGCGATGAAAACAGAGTTCAGGGAGCCTAGCTGCGCGGCGGTGAGCCCTGGGACCCGGTGCATGACGGCTGCGCGGATACTGCCTTCGGTCAGCACGAGAGTGACCAGCACGCCGACTTCAGCCACTGCTCCCAGGTACATCAGGCGCACCGCGTTGAGCACCGTGCGCGGCGCGCGGGACAGGCCCATCCGCATCCGCAGCGCGCCCTTGACAAGGTCCGCGGACTCGCCGAAGCCTGGCCTGCGCTGGCCTTCCCTGCCGGTGGCCAGCAGCACCGTCAGGATCTCTTCCTCGTTCTCGCGGCGGAACGACCTGGGGTAATACGCCACGAGCCGCCGGTACGCGCGCTCTAGTTCGGCCGATTCGCTCATCTAGACCACCCCGAGCCCAGGGTTCAGCCGCGTCAGCGCGGCGGTGGCGTTGGCCTGGAGCCGTGCAGCCTCGGCGGCAAGTCGCTGGCCGCCCTCTGGTGTGAGCCGGTAGTAGCGCCGGAGCCGGTTGTCCACGACCTCTTCCCTGTCGACGTCGATCAGCCCGTCCGCCCGAAGGCGGTCCAGGGCCGTGTACAGGGTGCCTGCCCGGAGCCGGACCCTGCCCCCAGAGATCCCCGCGACCTGGCTGATGATCCCGTAGCCATGCTGGCTGCCGGCCGCCAGGGCGGTCAGGATCAGGAAGCTCGCCTCCTGCATCGGACGAATGCTCATACCTACGGTATATATCGCTGAACTGCATATTGCAAGCCAGCTGAGCCCGGGAAGCACAAAAGCGAGCGCGACGCAAGACCCCTATCCATTGGGCGGAAGACGGTTACCGCAGGCATCCCCCGTTGTCTACGATTGCCGGGACACACTTCACGATGCAAAAGACACGTCCCGCCACAAGAAGGAGCTAGTTGCATGGCCGATGCCGCCCGCCCGCCGTTCCGGGCCGACCACGTTGGCAGCCTGCTGCGCCCGCCGGAGGTGCTGCGCGCCCGTGCCGAATTCGCCGCGGGTCGCATCAGCGCCGGGCAGCTCGAGGATGTCGAGGACGCCGCGATCCGCGAGATCATCAGGATGCAGGGCGAGGTCGGGCTCAAGTCGGCGACCGACGGGGAGCTGCGCCGCGAGTCGTGGCACATGGACTTCATCTACTCCCTCGGCGGCATCCAGAAGGTACACGACGACACGATCCGGGTGGCGTTCCACAACCAGGACAAGAACATCGAGTGGGCGCCGCCGTCCGCGCACATCGTGGACAGGGTGACCCTGCCTGAGACGATCTTCGCCGACGCGTTCACCTTCGTGCGGGACAACGCGGGCGAGGGGCAGACGCCCAAGCTGACGATCCCGTCGCCGAGCATGGTCCACTACCGCGGCGGCCGGTCCGCGATCGACCAGACCGTGTACCCGGACCTGGCGCAGTTCTGGGACGACCTCGCGCTGGCCTACGCGCAGCAGATACAGCAGCTGTACGACCTGGGCTGCCGCTACCTGCAGCTGGACGACACCAGCATGGCGTACGTGAACGACCCCGCCCAGCGTGAGCACATCGCCTCGATCGGCGGCGACCCGCTGCACCAGCACGAGACCTACATCGCGACGATGAACAAGGCGCTGGCGAACCGCCCGGCCGACATGGGGATCACGGTGCACACGTGCCGCGGCAACAACCAGTCCATGTGGGCGGCCGAGGGCAGCTACGACTTCGTCGCCGACACCTTGTTCAACCAGCTCGACGTGGACGGGTTCTTCTGCGAGTGGGACGACGAGCGCTCTGGCGGGTTCGAGCCGCTGCGCTACCTCCCCAAGGGCAAGCGCGTCGTCCTCGGCGTCGTGACAAGCAAGCGCGGCGAGCTTGAGTCCGAGGACTTCATCAAGCGCCGGATCGAGGAAGCCGCGAAGTACACGGACATCGACCAGCTGTGCCTGTCCGCGCAGTGCGGGTTCTCTTCCACGAAGGAGGGCAACGACCTCACGCAGCGGCAGCAGTGGGACAAGCTCCGGCTGATCGTCGAGGTCGCCGCCGAGGTCTGGGACGAATAAAAAGCCCATCATCCCGAACGCGCCGGGCCGGCCAGCCCAGCCTGCCCGGCGTGTTGTTTCACGTGGCGGGCTATTCGGATTCCTTCCAGGCCGAGACGTCTTCCCGGTAGGTGTACGGGTTGGCCAGCGTCTCGTGCTCGGGAATCTCCGGGTGCATCCCCTTCTCCCACTCCTCGGGCCCGTGCTCGGCCTGCAGGTAGGAGATCGTCTCGTCGATCGCCGCCCTGGCCTTGCCCAGGTCCACGCCGACGAGCTTGTGGTCGTACTTCACGACCTTCCCGTTCACGAGCACCGTGTGCACGTCGCCGCGTCCGGCCTGGTAGACCACGTGGCCGTACGGGTGGAGCACCGGGAAGCTGACCGGCGAGTTGTCGTTCTTGACCAGCACCAGGTCGGCCTTCTTGCCCGGCTCCACGCTGCCGATGACCGAGTCGAGGCCGAGTGCCTTCGCGCCGCCCAGGGTGCCGTAGTCCACGACGTCCTCGGCACGCAGGATGTGGTTGGTGACCGTGCCGTCCTTGGCGTGCGCCTCGTAGTGCTCCATCGCGCGGTCTGCGTTAAGCGTCGCCCGCATCGCGTTGAAGATGTCGCCGCTCCACCAGACGCTGGTGTCCTGCGACAGCGAGATCGGGATGCCGTACTTGCGCAGCTTCCAGGTGGGGGAGTAGCCCTGGCCGGCGTTGCACTCGCTCTCCGTAGAGATCGACGTGAAGCCGCCGGTGGCGGCGATCTTGTGGTAGGAGTCGGGGGACAGCGACGCCGCGTGCACGTAGATGGTGCCGGGGGTCATGAACCCGTGGTCGTACATCTGGTTGATCCCGACATCGGTGGTTACGTTCCAGACGCCGGCGTGCGTCGTCACCGTCACGCCGAGTTCCCTGGCCACCTCGAACGTCGCCTGCTCCGGGAACCCTTCGACGCCGGGCAGGTCAAACGCGATCTGGAAGCCGAGCATGTCGCCCTTGCCGTCGAACCGGCGGGTGTAGAAGTCGCGGAACTCGGGCGTGGTGGACCACTCCCACGAGCCTTGGTGGATGTTCCCGTAGGCGAGGACGAACCGGCCCGGCACCTCTTCCAGGGCGTCGGTCGCGGCCTCGGCGTGGTCGAGGGTCTGCAGGCCGTGCGACCAGTCCACCGTGGTGGTAACGCCCGCGTCGATCGACTCGATCGCGGCGAGCAGGTTGCCCGCGTAGACGTCCTGCGGGCGGAACTTCTTGCCCCAGGTCAGGTAGTAGTAGACGAAGTACTGGGTGAGGGTCCAGTCGGCTCCGTAGCCGCGCATCGCCGTCTGCCACATGTGCCGGTGGGTGTCGACCATGCCCGGCATGACAATGCCGCCGCTCGCGTCGATCTCGGCGGTACCGTCGGGCACCGCGAGGGCGGTGCCGACCGCGGCGATCCGCTCGCCGTCGATCAGCACATCCGCGCCGGTAAGGACGGTGTGCGTGTCGTCCATCGTGAGCACGGTCGCGTTCCGGAACACCACCGGCTGACCCGGCTGCGGTCCCGCTGCTGTCATGGGGAAACCTCCACTGTGAGGTGTCGTGCGGACGATCGTCCGATAGTCGGTCGGCTGAAGCCTGATCGGAACACTGTCCCTTAATCGGCACGGTGTCAAGAGTCCTGAACTGCCGGACTTGGGACGCCGCACGTCTCCCTGTGTCCGGCATGCGGACATGGATGCGAGAAAGCGCTACAGTGCGGGGGACACCGCGCTAGCCGGCCCAAAATGCCTGCTGACCGGCACGTGCGATCGAATGCTCTGTTACCTGGAGGCTGACCGTGGCTCGTCGGGACAACAGCCCTGACTTTATCGAAGCGATCGCCCGCGGCCTCGACGTGATCCGCGGCTTCGGGCCCGGCCAGCCCGTCATGTCCCTGGCCGCGGCGGCGGCGGCGAGTGACCTGCCGAGGCCGACCGCCCGCCGGATACTTCTCACGCTCGAACAGCTTGGCTACGTCAGGCAGGCGGGCGGCGGTTACGAGCTAACACCGCGGGTACTTGATCTTGGCATGTCGTACGTGCTGTCCCGTGGTCTGTGGGAGGTGGCCCGGCCGCACATGGAGGCGCTAGTCGCCCGGACCAGGAACTCGTCCTCGATCGCCCAGCTTGACGGATCGGACATCGTCTACGTCGCGCGGGTCGCTGTGCCAAAGATCGTGACGCTGGCCGTCACCATCGGCACCCGTTTCCCCGCGATGCCGACCTCGCTCGGCAAAGTGCTGCTCGCCGCCCTGCCGCCCGCGGAAGCCGAACGGATCCTCGCCGAGCCGAGCCGGTCCGGCATCACGCCGCGCTGGCTGCCGGACGCGAGCGAGCGCGCGGCGGCGCTTCGCGAGGTCCGGGCACGCGGCTGGGCACTCACCGACGAGCAGCTTGCCGCGGGCATCCGGTCGGTGGCGGTGCCGTTGCGCGACGGCGACGGCAAGGTGATCGCGGCGCTGAACGTCAACTCGCACGCCGCGGAGACCCCGCTTGAGGTACTGACCGGTGAGTACCTGCCGCTGCTGCTTCAGGCGGCGGGCGCCATCAGCGCCGACTGGGCCGTGTGCCAGAGTGTTCCGCAGGTCACAGTGCGTGCCGCGGCGGAGGGGGTGTCTTGACAGCGGTCGGCGCCACTCTCCATACTCGGCAGACGGACACCTGTCCGTTATGCGGACAGAAGGCCAGATAGAAGGGCAGCCATGAGCGCGAGCGATCCTGACCGGCCCGGTCCGCTTTCCGGGCTGCTCGTCGCCGACTTCTCCAGGGTGCTGGCCGGGCCTTACTGCACCATGCTGCTGGCTGACCTGGGCGCGGACGTCATCAAGGTGGAGAGCCCAGGGGGCGACGACACGCGCAGCTGGATGCCTCCGGTCACCGAGGACGGCGTGTCCACGTACTTCCTTGCGATCAACAGGAACAAGCGGTCGGTCGCGCTCGACCTCAAGAACGAGCGCGACCTGGCGCTCGCACGGACGCTTGCCCGCCGTGCGGACGTGTTCGTGCAGAACTTCAAGCCGGGCGGCCTGGCCAGGTACGGCCTGGACTACGACTCGGTCAGCACGGTCAACCCGGCCATCATCTACGCCTCGATCAGCGGATTCGGCAGCGGCGGTGGCAAGGACCTGCCCGGCTATGACCTCATGGTGCAGGCCATGTCGGGCCTGATGAGCCTCACCGGTTCTCCGGACGGGCCGCCGTACCGGGCCGGAATTTCCGCGTTCGACGTCATCGCCGGGCTGCACACGACGATCGCGATCCTGGCCGCGCTCAACTACCGCAACGCGACCGGGGTGGGGCAGCATCTCGACGCCAGCCTGATGGCCTCGGCGATGTCCGGCATGGTGAACCAGACCAGCGCCTACGCGGCGGGCGGCGTGGTCCCGTTCCGGATGGGCAACTCGCATCCGAGCCTTTTCCCGTATGAGCCGCTGCCCACCGGCGACGGGGAACTGATCGTGACCGCGGGCAACGACGTGCAGTTCCGCAAGCTCTGCGATGTGATCGGCGCGCCCGATCTGCCCGACGATCCGAGGTTCTCATCCAACCCGGGCCGCACCGCCAACCGCGACAAGCTGCGGCCACTGCTGGCGGAAAAGCTCGCCGCCCGCTCGGCGGCGGAGTGGTTCGACCTGCTCATCGCCGCAGGGGTGCCGTGCGGGCCGATCAACACCGTGGACAAGGGGATCGAGTTCGCGCAGAAGATCGGCCTCGACCCGATCATCACCGCCGGCGCCGGGGACCGGACCCGGCCGGGAATCCGTCATCCGGTGACGTTTTCCGAGACGCCGGCCAGCTACCCGCTCGCGCCGCCGGAACTCGACGAGCAGGGCGACGAGATCCGCGCCTGGCTGGCCGAGCCGGATGACGCCGGCCAGGCCGACGGCAAGCTGCGGCAGGCGCACGCGTGATGGAAGGACTCGCATGACGCAGGAGTACCCGACCTCGCTCGGCACGTCCGACGCCGACACGATCACCTTGCTCGGCCAGAACCTGGCCGACGACCTGATGGGCAAGGTCGGGTTCGGCGAGCTCACGCTGTGGATGGTGACCCAGCGCCGCCCCACCCCATCACAGGTGCGCGTCTTCGAGTCGGTGCTTGTCGCGCTCGCGGACCACGGTTTCACGCCGACCGCGATCGCGGCCAGGCTCACCTTCCTGAGCGCTCCCGACTCGCTGCAGGGCGCGCTCGCCGCTGGCCTGCTCGGCGGCGGGTCACGGTTCCTCGGCGTGACCGAGGACTGCGGTCAGTACCTCGCCGCGGTGCTCGCGGAGGCCGCGGCGGCTGGCAAGCCGCTGCCGTCTGACGACAGCGGCTACGACGAGCTAGCGCTGGAGGCCGTCACGCGATCCCGCGCGGCCAAGAAGTTCATCCCCGGCCTGGGCCACCCGGTGCACAAGGTCCGCGATCCCCGCACTCCCGTACTCATCAAGATCGCCGAGGAAGAGGGACTGCGCGGGCCGCACCTGCGCCTGTTCGAGGCGATCGGCCGGGTTCACCCGCAGGTTCTCGGCCGTACCCTGCCGCTGAACGGGGCCGGCACCTGCGGCGCGGTGCTCGCCGACCTTGGCCTGCCGCTGGCGATGCTGCGCGGGTTCGCGCTGCTGGCCAGGGCGGCCGGCCTGCTCGGCCAGCTGGCGGAAGAGCAGCGCATGCCGATCGCGAACGAGATCTACCTTTCGGTGGATCGCAATGCCACGTATGTTAACCCGCAGTAAAGCTGCCATCCGAAGTAAACCCCCCACGGCAAGGGAGCCGCCATGGCTACCGTCGCAGCGGTCATCGCCTCGACTCACCATCCGTTTTATTACCGTGCGTCCACGTCGACCGGCGCGGAACGGCCGGACTTCGCCGACGAGTGGGTCGCCAAGATCACCTCGTTCCGCGAGACCCTGACCCGGGCCAACCCGAACGTCCTCGTGCTGGTGGGCAGTGACCACTTCCACCAGATCTGGCTGGACAACATGCCGCAGTTCCTCGTCGGCAAGGCGCCCTTCTACGACGCCAACTGGTACAACGAGGAACGCGAGTTCGGCCTGCCGCGGATGTTCTTCAAGGGCGACGAGAACCTCTCGACGCACATCCTGCGAAACGGCCTGGACGCCGGGTTCGACCTGGCGTTCAGCAACGAGCTGCGGATCGACCACAGCGTCACCTGTCCGATGATCACGCTGCGGCCCGAGGCCGACCTGCCGATCGTCCCGGTCTACACGAACATCTTCGCGCCGCCGCTGCCGCAGCCGAAGCGCTACGTGCAGCTCGGCCAGGCGATCAGGGACATGGTCGAGTCCTGGCCGAGCGACCAGCGCGTCGCGATCATCGGCACCGGCCACCTCTCCCTCGAGCTCGGCGGGCCGCGCCAGTTCGGACCGCATGGGCCCGACCCCGAGTTCGACCGCAAGGC
>Ga0187807_1000780_pt1 | contig 10105 bp, 10 predicted proteins | sample NC_wetland_sal_i_4_FD_132432 | JGI IMG/M metagenome (GOLD analysis project Ga0187807, IMG submission 132432) | Wetland sediment microbial communities from Neuse River Estuary, North Carolina, USA - ASW_2 | ecosystem: Environmental > Aquatic > Freshwater > Wetlands > Sediment | place: USA: North...
ACGAGCCGTGGCCGGCTGGAGAGCACCGCCACTGGCGTGTCCGTCCCCATCGACCCGATCGGCTCCGTGCCGGCCCGGGCCATCGGGGTCAGGATGACCCGCAGTTCCTCCTCGGTGTACCCGTGTATCCGCTGCCGCGTCAGCAGGTCCTCGCCGTCCTGATCCGCCACCCCGTCGAGGCGGTCGGGCAGGTCGTCCAGGTGGATGAGGCCGGCGTGCAGCCAGTCCTCGTAGGGGTGCTCGGCGGCCAGCGCCGCCTTGACCTCCTCGTCCTCCACGATGTGGCCGGCCACCGTGTCGGCCAGGAAGATGCGGCCCGGCTGCAGCCGGCCCTTCCTGACCACCGTGGCCGGGTCGATGTCGAGCACGCCGACCTCGCTGGCCAGCACGACCAGGCCGTCGCTGGTCACCCAGTACCGGCCGGGCCGCAGGCCGTTGCGGTCGAGCACCGCGCCGATCACCGAGCCGTCGGTGAACGCGATCAGCGCCGGGCCGTCCCACGGCTCCATCAGCGCGGCGTGAAACTGGTAGAAGGCGCGCCGCTCCGGCGTCATCTCCTCGTGGTTCTCCCACGGCTCAGGGATCATCATCAGTACCGCGTGCGGCAGCGACCGACCGCCCATGTGCAGCAGTTCGAGGCACTCGTCGAAGCTGGCCGAGTCGCTGCCGTCGGCATTCAGCACCGGGAAGAGCCGCTCGATCCCCTGGCCGTCCCTGGAGTCCGGGATGAGGTCGCTAGCCAGCATCGCCTCCCGGGCCCGCATCCAGTTGCGGTTGCCGCGGACGGTGTTGATCTCGCCGTTGTGCGCCACGTACCGGTAGGGGTGGGCCAGCGGCCAGGACGGGAACGTGTTGGTGGAGAACCTGGAGTGCACCAGTGCGAGCGCTGAGCCGTACCTGGGGTCGGACAGGTCGGGATAGAACGGCCCGAGTTGCGGCGCGGAGAGCATCCCCTTGTACACGATGGTCCTGGTGGACAGGCTGGCGAAGTACACCCCGGCCTCGTGTTCGGCCCGCTTGCGCAGGCAGAACGCCATCCGCTCGAGTTCGGCGCCGCGCTGGCCCTCGGTGCCCGCGACGAACATCTGGAGTACGTCGGGCAGCACCGCCCGCGCGCCGTCGCCGCAGGCGGTGATGTCGAACGGGACCTCGCGCCAGCCGAGGATGGTCAGCCCCTCCGCGGCGGCGAGCCGGGCCAGGGCGGGTGTCACCAGGTGCCGTTCGGCAGAGAAGAAAGCCATGCCCGCCGCGTAGGCACAAGTCTCTGGCAGCTCGAAGCCACACGACGCGCGGAAGAATTCATCGGGGATCTGGGTCAGGATCCCCGCCCCGTCCCCGGTCCCCGGGTCGCCGCCCTGGGCGCCCCGGTGTTCGAGGTTGCACAGCACCCGCAGGGCCCTGGCCACCACATCGTGACCGCCGCGTCCAGACAGGTCCGCGACGAAACCGACGCCGCAGGCGTCGTGCTCGAACTGGGGGTCGTAAAGGCCAGCAGCCGCCATGCGCTCTCCCGTCGTCTCTCGAAAACGCCACATCAGTGCGCTGGGGACGACACTGGCCCTGTTACACAGACATTACATCACCGGAAGAATCCTCTACCAGGGCTCGCTTGGGGTACGCGCGAGCCGGCGGTTTGCGCCCGGGTCTGGTCAGGTACATGCCCACCACGGCGAGAACGAAAACGGCGATGTCGCCGAGCGCACCGTAACGCATGCCGAGGGCATACGGCAACGGGCCGACCCGCAATGACTCCACCCAGAAGCCGCCGGCCGCGTATCCGGCCGCGCATAGCATGAACGTCCGTTCGCCGCTGAGCGTGAACCGGGCGGCCGCCCAAATCACCGCGAAGCCCAGCGCGACCTCCCACAGCGACTGGTACAAGAAGGCCGGCTGGAAGGTGGCGTAGTTCTCATAACCGGGCACGCGGCGCTCGGGCGCGATACGCACCGCCCACCACCACGTCGAGGGGCGGCCGTAGAACTGCTGCGCCCACCAGTTTCCCAGGCCGCCGACGGCCAGCCCGAACGCGACAGCGGGCGCGGCCGCGCCCGCGACCGGTCCCAGGCGCACCTGCGACCGGCGGCAGGCGATCCACGCGCCGACCGTACCGAGCGCTACCGCGCCCGGCACGCCGATGGCCGCGATTCCCACCGCGGCGACGCGCCACAGCCGGTACGCATGGCCGAAGTCGTGCCTGGTGGCCAGCAGGATGGCGTGCGCCGCCGCTCCGCCCAGGCCGAACGGGATGGCCCAGGCGGCCACGTCGAGGATGACTCCGGCCCGTCCCCCGGAGCGCCGGTACCTGCGGCTGGCCACCGCGACCGCGACCACGACGCCGGCGATGACGCACAGTGCGAAGGCACGGACCGAGAGCGGTCCAAGACGCCAGGCCGCGTGGCCGGGGCTCGGGATCGACGCGAGCGGCACGTTCCGGACACTACCGCGTCTGGCTGAAGGAAGAGTTACAGAGCTTCGATGCTCCATCGATGCTGCCCTGGCGACATCGATGTTCCATCGATGCTGTTTCCCGGCGGACGCCGACGCGGACCCGGGCCGACGCTGCGGGGCTGACGGGGCGCGTGAGGCTGACGGGGCATCCGGGACGAGAAGGCCCGCAGGCAAATCAACGCAAAGCCCGGAAGAGGACGGTCAGGGCGAGGGGCGGCGCACTCCGGCGGAAAGCTCGGAGGTCAGCTCGCGGATCGCGGGTACTCCCTGACCATCGAGCAGGCGGCGGACGAAGGCGGAACCGACGATCACCCCGTCGGCGAACGCCGCCACCTGGGCCGCCTGGACGCCGTTGCTGACGCCTAAGCCGACCGCCACCGGCAGGTCGGTGTGCTCACGGATCCGCTCGACCAGGCCGCCCGCGTCGCCGCTGACCGCGTCCCTGGTGCCGGTGATGCCCATCAGCGAGGCGGCGTAGACGAAGCCGCGGCAGGCTCCGGCGATCGTGGCCAGCCGCTGGCTGGTCGAACTCGGCGCGGCCAGGAACACCCGGTCCAGGTCGCTGGAGTCCGAGGCATCCAGCCAGGGGCCCGCTTCCTCCGGCGGGAGGTCGGGAGTGATCAGCCCCGAGCCGCCCGCCACGGCCAGGTCACGGGCGAACGCGCGCACGCCGTACCGGTCGACCGGGTTCCAGTAGGTCATGACCAGGACGGGAACACCCGCTGCGGCGACCGCCTCGACGGTGCGGAGCACGTCGGCGACCCGGGTCCCAGCGGCCAGTGCGCGGTGCACCGCCTCGGCGATCACCGGGCCGTCCATCAGCGGGTCGGAGTAGGGCAGGCCCACCTCGATGATGTCGGCTCCGGCCTGGGCCATGGCCTGGGCGGCCGCGATGGCGCCGTCCACGGTGGGGAACCCGGCCGGCAGGTAGCCGACCAGGGCCGCGCGGTTGTCCGCGCTCGCCTTGCCGAAGGCCACCGAGACGGCGCTCATGATGTGTCTCCTGATCGCCTCATGCCACTCAAACCCCGAACCACTGAGAGGCGGTGTCCACATCCTTGTCGCCGCGGCCGGACAGGTTGACCACGATCAGCCCGCCGGGGCCGAGTTCACGGCCCACGTCCAGCGCACCGGCCAGCGCGTGCGCGGATTCGATGGCCGGGATGATGCCCTCGGTCCGGCACAGCACGGAGAACGCGTTCATCGCCTCGGCGTCGGTGACGGCACGGTAACTGGCCCGGCCGGTTTCCATCAGCCAGACGTGCTCCGGGCCGACGCCCGGGTAGTCCAGGCCGGCCGAGATGGAGTGGGTGCCGAGGGTCTGGCCTTCGTCGTCCTGCAGCACGAAGGTCCGCATGCCGTGCAGCACCCCTTGCGACCCGCCGGTGAGCGTGGCCGCATGGTGCCCGGGGCCGGGACCGTCGCCGCCCGCCTCACAGCCGATCAGGCGTACCGAGGCGTCGGGGATGAAGGCATGGAAGATGCCGATGGCGTTGGAGCCGCCGCCCACGCAGGCGATCACCGCGTCCGGCAGCCGGCCGGTGGCCTCGAGCACCTGCTCGCGAGCCTCCAGGCCGATCACCCGCTGGAAGTCCCTGACCATCATCGGGAACGGGTGCGGGCCGCCGACCGATCCGATGCAGTAGTGCGTGTGGCCGACGGTGGTCACCCAGTCGCGGAAGGCCTCGTTCATGGCGTCCTTGAGCGTGCGGGTGCCGGTCGTGACCGGGATGACCTCGGCGCCCAGCATCCGCATGCGGGAGACGTTCAGCGCCTGCCTGCGGGTGTCCTCCTCGCCCATGTAGACGGCGCACTCCAGGCCGAGCAGAGCGCACGCGGTCGCGGTGGCCACGCCGTGCTGGCCGGCTCCGGTCTCCGCGATCACCCGCGTCTTGCCCATCCGCCGGGCCAGCAGCACCTGGCCGAGCACGTTGTTGATCTTGTGCGACCCGGTGTGGGTGAGATCCTCGCGCTTGAGCAGCACCGTGCAGCCGCCCGCCTGCTCGCCGAACCGCCTGGCCTCGGTGAGCAGCGTCGGCCGAGCCGCGTAGCCGCGCAGCAGCCCGTCAAGCTCGGCCCGGAAGACCGGATCCCGGCGCGCCTGCTCGTAGGCGGCGGCCAGCTCGTCCAGCGCCGCCATCAGCGCCTCGGGGGCGAACCGCCCGCCGTAGGCGACGCCAGGGGCCTCGCAGGCCCCGCCCTCCTCGGCCACCCCGACCGCACCGACCACGAAGTGGCCGGAGACGTCAGGCACCGGGGCGATGTCGGGCTCGGCAGCCGGTGCTTGCTGGTACCGGGCCAGCTGGAGGAACTGAGCGTCCTGGGTGGTGGCCGTCAACCGCGTTCTCCTCGTAGCGCAGGGTGCGAGCCCGCGGTCACCAGGTCGGCGACGGCGCAGCGTGGGTCCTTCTCGGTGACCAGGCTCTCGCCAACCAGCACGGCGTCCGCGCCGGACGCGGCGTAGGCGAGCAGGTCACGGGGGCCGCGGACGCCGGACTCGGCCACCTTGACGATGCCGTCCGGGATCCGGCAGGCCATCCGGCCGAAGATCCCGCGGTCGACCTTGAGCGTGGCCAGGTTGCGCGCGTTGACGCCGATGACGGCGGCTCCCGCGTCGAGCGCCCGGTCGAGTTCGGGCTCGGCGTGCACCTCCACCAGCGGCAGCAGGCCAATCGAGATGGCCCGCTCGACCAGCGAGACCAGCGCGCTCTGCTCGAGCGCGGCCACGATCAGCAGCACCACGTCCGCGCCGTGCGCGCGCGCCTCCCACAGTTGGTAGGAGCTGACCACGAAGTCCTTGCGCAGCACTGGCACCTGCACGGCCCGGCGGACCGCGTCCAGGTCCTCCAGGCTGCCGCCGAAGCGCCGCTGCTCGGTCAGCACGCTGATCACCTTGGCGCCGCCAGCCTCGTAGTCCGCGGCCAGCGCGGCCGGGTCGGTGATGGCCGCCATCTGGCCCCGTGACGGGCTGGCCCGCTTGACCTCGGCGATAACGCTGACGCCCTCCGCCTTCAGCGCAGCCATCGCGTCCCGCGGTGACGGCGCCTGCCGCGCCATCTCCTTCAGGTGGTCAAGAGAGACGCGCCGCTGCCGTTCGGCGAGATCGGCACGCACGCCGTCTAGGATCTCGTCGAGCACACTCACGCGGTTCGCTCGTCCCCTCAAATCGGTACTGTTGCGCCACCGATGGTAGCCCGGCCACCCAGGTGCCCCCGTGACTGCCCCCCTGAAATCGCGCCGGTGTCACCATTGTCATGGATCGATGGCATAGCCCGCGCCGCGGGCCGTCCTGATCACGGCGGCAGGCCCGATCTTTGCCCTGAGCTGGGAGATATACACGTCCGCGGCCCGGTCAGCGGCGGCCGGGTGGCCTGCGGCCGCGAGCAGCTGGCGGCGGGACAGGACGCGCCCCGGGTGGTCAAGCAGGGCCGCCAGGACCGCGAACTCGGTCGCGGTCAGCTTCACCGGCTGGCCGCCGGCCACCGCGGTCCGGACCCGCAAAGTCCGGCCGTCGAGCCAGAGCCCGCAGGCGGTCCGTCCGGCTCCGGCAGGTCCGCCCCGGGACCCTGCCCCGGCTGGTTCCGCGCCCTGGGCCGGCGACGGCGCGGGCGCGGCCAGTACGTCGCGGACCATGGCGACCAGCTGGCGGGGACCGAAGGGCCGGGCCAGCCACCGCCGCGGGCCAGTCGTCCCGCCGCTGCGGGCCAGGCCGCGCGGACGGGGCCCCTGTGGGCCGGCCACCAGGAAGATGACCGGGGTTCGCAGCGCGCGGCGGATGCGCCTGGAGTCGAGGCCGGGCATGGTCAGGTCGAGCACGGCCGCGGCATCCGGGCCGCCGGTCAGCTCGGCCAGCGCCTGCTCCGGGGTGGTGACCAGACGAACCCGCAACCCGTCCCGGTGCAGGTAGCGAGCTGACATCTCGGCGACTTCGGGCTCGTGTTCCGCCAGCAGGACCGAGACGGGCTCGGGCTCTACTTTCTCCCCCAAGCCCACCCTAGGTGCGGGTCCCGCGATCGACCGTCGGGTCGACGTCACGGCTCAGCGACTCCCACATGGATTCCGTGTTGGCCCGGGGGGATGCGCCCCCTTGCCGGGAGCGCTCGAACCGGGAGGACATGACCGGCCAGCGCGGACCCCGCCAGACGGTGGCCAGGCCGGCCAGCAGGATCACGACCGCGCCGGCGACGGCGGCCGCGCGCCAGGGCGCCCCGGCCAGAACCGCCCGGCCCGCTCCCGAGATGACGATCCCGTGCACGGCACCCCCCGAGGACGCGCCGCTCGTCGTCGAGCCGCCCAGGGGGCCGTCCAGGGCGCTGGCCCGCGCCGCGGCGAGCACGGTCGCGGTCCGAACGCCGGCCGACGCGGCCGCCGCCGCGCCCGCGCCGAGGACAGCCAGCAGGGCGCCGACGGCGCGCCTGATCACCGACCTGGTTGCGATCACCGCCGCCAGGCAGGCCAGCGCGGCCAGCGCCAGCGCGCTGGCCAGCGGGACGAGTTGCTGCCCGGTGACGGAGATGTCCTGCGCGGGCAGCGGCCGCGGCGGGGTGAAGATGGCCTGCGCCCAGGCCTGGCGGCCGGCGAGCACGACCAGCCCGGCGCCGGTCGCGCCGACCAGCAGCACCAGCACGAACTCCCGGCGCATCTAGCTCAGTGCCCTTTAAGGAGCAGGTCGGCGTCCTGCTCTCCAAGGAGCACGTCGGCGTCGAAACAGGTCCGGTCGCCGGTGTGGCAGGCGGCGCCGACCTGGTCGACCTTGACCACCAGGGCGTCGCCGTCGCAGTCGAGCGCCACCGATTTCACCCACTGATAGTGCCCGGACGTGTCGCCCTTCACCCAGTACTCCTGGCGGCTGCGCGACCAGTAGGTACACCGGCCCGTGGTGAGGGTGCGATGCAGCGCCTCGTCGTCCATCCAGCCGAGCATCAGCACCTCACCGGTGTCGTACTGCTGGGCAATGGCCGCGACCAGGCCGGACGCATCCCGCTTCAGCCGTGCCGCGATGGCAGGGTCGAGCATCGTTCCCTCTTTCCTCGGGGTCCGGGGGTCGCCCCCCGGGCTAGCACAGCGTCGAGACTTCAGCCAGGGTAGCAATCACCTCTACCATCAGGAGGTGAGCTACTCCCGGGAAGAGCGTCTCGCGCTCTGTGCGCTGCTTGACAAGACAGGCCCGGACGCGCCGACGCTGTGCGAAGGCTGGACCACCGGCGACCTCGCCGCGCACCTAGTGCTGCGCGAGCACCGCCCGGACGCGGCGGCCGGCGTGATCGGCGGCCCGCTGGCGGGGTACACGGCCCGCGTGCAGCAGCGGATCAGGGCGCGGACGCCGTTCGGTGACCTGGTGCGGATCATCAGGTCGGGGCCGCCCCGGCTGTCGGTGATGGCGCTCCCTGGCGTGGACGAGCTCGCCAACGCGGTGGAGTACTTCGTGCACCATGAGGACGTACGCCGCGCCGCGCCCGGCTGGGAGCCGAGGGCGCTCAGCGGCGGGGAATCGGACATGCTCTGGCAGCGGCTGCGGATGGCGCGGTTCATGCTCCGCAAGGCGCCGGTCGGTGTCGAGCTGGCGAGGGATGACATCGATACCGGCGGGGCGAGCGCGGACGGCCCGGCCTACCGCATCACGGCGAAGAACGCGACCCCCGCGGTCACCGTCGTCGGCAGCCCGGCCGAGCTCACCATGTGGGTGATGGGGCGCACGACCGCGGCGCGGGTCCGCATGGACGGGATCGAGGCGGCCGTGACCAAGCTCGCCGAGGCGAACTGGAGGTAGCGGCTAGCCGCCCATCTCGCGCTTGAGGCGGGCCAGTTCGTCGTCCACGTCCTGAGTGGCGGGACGGGCCGGCGGCGGGTACGGCGTAGAGACGGGCTCGACGTCGGCCCGCGGCAGCGGCCTGTTGCGCTGCGGGTAGTCGGGCTCGCGCACCTCGCGCTCGGCCTTTTTCCCCGATACTTCCCGCCGGGAACGGGCCACCTTGATCGCCACCGCGATCGCGCCGACCACGATGGCGGCGATGACCAAGTCGGTGATGATCTTGAAGACGACGCCGATCACCGACATGGCCACGAAGAATGCGATCAGTATGCCGACGCCGATGGCGGCGACCTTGAACCAGCGCATCCGCCACACCCTCTCTCGACAGGAAAACTGTCCCCTCTCGCGATATTACCCGACTGCCCCGTCCGGCAGAGCGCCAGCCGCGCGGCAATCAGGCAGAGCATTCATTACGCTGATGCCATGCAAGCTCTCGGCATTGACATCGGCGGCACGGGGATCAAGGCAGCACCCGTGGACGTGGCCACGGGAAAGCTGCTCACCGAACGGCAGAAGATCCCCACGCCGCGCCCGGCGCTGCCGGACGCGGTGGCCGACGTGGTGAAACAGCTCACCACCTCCTTCAGCTGGTCAGGGCAGGTCGGCATCACCTTCCCCGGGGTGGTCACCGACGGCGAAATAAGGACCGCCGCCAACCTGGACCCGGCCTGGATCGGGACAGACGCGGGCGCGCTGTTCGGCAAGGCCGCGGGCAACCCGGTCCGGGTGCTGAACGACGCCGACGCGGCCGGCGTGGCCGAGATGACGTTCGGCGCGGGGGTCGGCGAGAACGGGACCGTGCTGATGCTGACCTTCGGCACCGGGATCGGCAGCGCGCTGTTCACCCAGGGTGTGCTGGTGCCGAACACCGAGTTCGGGCACATCGAGTTCCACGGGACCGACGCGGAGAAGCGCGCGTCCGAACGTGCCAAGGAACTGCACGACCTGAGCTGGGGCAAGTGGGCCGGCCGGGTCGATGAGTACCTCCAGCACATGGAGTCGCTGCTGTCGCCGCACCTCATCATCGTGGGTGGCGGCATCAGCAAGGAGGCGGACAAGTGGGTGCCGCGGCTGACGGGGATCCGGGCCCGCATCGTGCCCGCGGCGCTGCTCAACAACGCCGGCATCGTCGGCGCCGCGATGGCGACCACGACCAGCGCCGCCCCGGACACCCGCCCGGGTCAGCGGACCGGGTGACCGGCACCGCGCAGGGCGCCCTTGACCTGGCCGATGCGCAGCGTGCCGAAATGGAACACGCTGGCCGCCAGCACCGCGTCCGCGCCGGCGTCCACAGCGGGCGCGAAGTGAGCGAGCGTGCCCGCGCCGCCGCTCGCGATCACCGGCACGGTCACCACGGCGCGCACCGCCCGGATCAGCTCCAGGTCGAAGCCGACGGTAGTGCCGTCCGCGTCCATCGAGTTCAGCAGGATTTCGCCCGCGCCGAGCTCGGTGGCCCGTCGGGCCCAGTCCACCGCGTCGATCCCGGTGCCGACCCGGCCGCCGTGCGTGGTCACCTCGAAGAGGTGTTGGCCCCGGGGGGGCGACCCCCCGGGCCGGCGCGCGTCCACGGACAGGACGACACATTGCGACCCGAACCGTTCCGCGGCCTCGGCCAGCAGTTCCGGCCGGGCGATGGCGGCGGTGTTGAGCGAGACCTTGTCCGCCCCGGCCCGCAGCAGCCGGTCCACGTCCGCCACGCTGCGCACGCCGCCGCCGACGGTCAGCGGGATGAACACCTGCTCGGCGGTACGCCGCACCACGTCGTACATGGTGTCCCGGCCGCCGCTTGACGCGGTGATGTCCAGGAAGGTCAGCTCATCGGCCCCTTCTGCGTCGTAGCAGGCG
>Ga0187807_1000782_pt1 | contig 10099 bp, 8 predicted proteins | sample NC_wetland_sal_i_4_FD_132432 | JGI IMG/M metagenome (GOLD analysis project Ga0187807, IMG submission 132432) | Wetland sediment microbial communities from Neuse River Estuary, North Carolina, USA - ASW_2 | ecosystem: Environmental > Aquatic > Freshwater > Wetlands > Sediment | place: USA: North...
GGCCGTTGACGGGTAATTGAGCGGTGTCCGAGGACGGAGGTCTGCCCGTGAAGGCAGTGCGATTCGCCGAGTACGGGGACGTCGATGTGCTCAACGTCGTCGACGTGCCGGTACCGGAGCCGCGCGCCGGCCAGCTGCTGGTACAGGTCAGGGCGGCGGGTATCAACCCAGGCGAGGCGAAGATCCGGCAGGGCCTGCTGCATTCCCGATGGCCGGCGACATTCCCGTCCGGGCAGGGCAGCGACCTCGCAGGGATCGTGGCCCAGGCAGGTCCCGGCGTCACCGCTTTCGCCGCTGGGGATGAGGTCATCGGCTTTACCGACAACCGCGCCAGCCAGGCCGAGTACGTGCTGGTGGAGGCCGAACACCTGACGCCGCGGCCGGCGGAGGTGCCGTGGCCGGTGGCCGGCTCGCTCTACGTGGCGGGCTGCACGGCCTACGCGACCGTTCGCGCGGTGGGGCTCAGCCCTGGCGACCATGTCGCAGTGTCCGGCACAGCGGGCGGGGTCGGCTCGATCGCCGTGCAGCTGGCGAGGCTGGCAGGCGCGACCGTGATCGGCCTGGCTAGCCCCGCAAACCACGACTGGCTCACTGGCCACGGCGTGATCCCGGTCAGCTACGGCGCCGGAGTAGCCGACCGGGTTAGTGAGGCGGCCGGCCACGTCGACGCGTTCATCGACACCGTCGGCGCCGACTACGTCCAGCTCGCACTGCGCCTCGGCGTCGAGCCTGCGCGGATCGACACGATCGTCAATTTCGGGGCGGTCCAGGAGCATGGCGTCAAGGCGGCGGGCAACGCGGCCGCGGCCAGCGCGAGCGTGCTCGCCGAGCTGGCAGGGCTCATCTCCGCCGGAAAGCTGGAGGTGCCGATCGCGGCCACGTTCCCCCTCGATGCGGTACGGGACGCCTACCGCCTGCTGGCGCAGGGTCACACGCGCGGCAAGATCGTGCTTATCCCGTAGCCCGCGACGGTTCCCCGAGTGCGGCCCGGGCGCGTGCTTCCTGCCAGAGCGCGCGGTACTGACGGGCGGCCACGCTGCGCGGCGCGAACGCCGTTACCGGCGCGCGGTTCACTGACATCTGCTCGATTATCGACAGCGCCGGGATGGCCGTCGCGGCAATGTCGGACCGCTGCGCGGGCAGATCCTGCGCGATCTGGAGATGCAGCCGCTTGCGCCGGTCGATCATCGAGAAGAACGCCAGGATGACGGGCCGGTGGCCGTTGAATCCAGCCACGAAGTTGGTGAGCTGATCCAGCGTGCGGACCGACAGGGTGGTCGGTATCAGCGGTACCAGCAGCAGGTCGGCCGCGTGCAGCACGCTCTCCGACAGCAGCGAGATGCTCGGCGGGCAGTCCAGGACGATGGCGTCGTACTCCGCACGCAGCGGTGCGAGCAGGCTGGCCAGGCGCCGGGCCGGCTGCTTCGCCGCGTCCAGTACCAGGTCCAGGTTCCGGTAGGTGAAGTCGGCCGGCAGCAGGTCGAGCCGGTCATAGTCGGTGCCCTTGATGGCGTCGTCTATGGCCCGCCGACCCCGGATCAGCGCCTTGCCACCGCCCTTGACCCGGGGCTTGATCCGGAACAGGAAGCTGGCCGCGCCCTGCGGGTCCAGGTCCCACAGCAGCACCCGGTACCCATCCCTGGCCGCGAGATAGCCGAGATTAACCGCTGTGGCCGTCTTGCCGACCCCGCCCTTGATGTTGTAGGTGGCGAGGATCTTCATCCCGCCGCCGTCCGGGCCAGCGCGGCCAGCCTGGCCTGGCTCGCGGGTCCGGCGAAGTCCGCGAACCGCCCCTCGAACTGCGCCCTCGCCATGATCTGTCGTTGCGCCATGCTGGCTGCGATCTCGCCCATCGCCAGCAGCGTCTCGGCCGGGGCGGTGTGCTGTTCCAGCATCTGCCCGGCGAACGCGCGGATCTCGTTCCGCTGCACCTCTGCGTCCTGGAACTCGCCGAGGCAGTCCTGCAGCGCCTTGAGCTCGCGCACCGCCTGCGACCGCTGCCGGGGGTCATGCAGCGAGCCGAACATTTCCACAAGGTAGCGCAGTTCCTTGCAGCGCTTGCGCAGATCATGCAGGCTCTGCGCGGGCGACGAGGCGGTGATGTGGCCACCGGTCCGCAGCGCCTGACGGTGGGCTGCGGTGATCCTCGCGTCCGCGAGCTGACCGACCGTGGGCCGCCGCCGGGCCGGGCGCACATCGGCCAGTGCAGCCCGCCACCCGATGCGCAGCCTGCCAAACCGCGCCGAGCGCAGCCCGGCGGTGAGCCGCCGCTGCGCGTCGGCCCGGGACCTCTCGAGCTGCTCGCGGAACGGGATCAGGTCGCCTTCAGCGGCGCCGACGAGGCCGGCTGCCATGCCGGGGTAGCCCAGCAGGTAGACGTCGAGATCCCGGGCAGGCGTGGTCAGATCGCCCAGCCAGCGGAACTCCGGCCGGTACGCGCTGGCGAGCCCGGCTGGCAGCGCGCTGCCGCACAGCTTGAGGGCGGACCGGGTCCAGCGCACGGCCACGCGCAGGTCGTGCAGGAACTCGGTGTCGATGTCCTTGACCGTGCCCGGCACGTTGGCCTCGATCACGTCCAGGAGCGCGGTGAGGATCGCCGCCATCGCCGTGGCCGCCGGCATCGACGACGTGAGGTGCACGCCGGTGGGCTTGCCCGGCAGGTCGCCGACCTGGCGGCCGACGGCGGCCAGCGCCGCTTCCAGCAGCGAGCCGTTGTCCGCGCGCACTCCTGGCATGGCCGCGATGACGCGGCCGACCTTGTCAGCCTGACTCTGATAACCGCGCACCGGTGCGACGGTCAGCCGGGCCGGCGCGGTCGCCTTTGCCGGGAAGGTCACCGCCATCCGGTCAACCGCGAGCCTGGCGACTGTCTTGGCGTCGCTGTTGACTGCGTGCAGTTCGCCCACCTTGCTGACGGCGCGGGCGACCGGGAGCAGGGCGCGGACACCGGCAACTGGCTGCAGTCTCGCCCGCAGCGGGCCATCGGGTAGCTCGGACACGAGCCTGGGCCAGCTCAGCCTGCGGCCGGCGGGCGGCTGCTCAGTGGCCAGCACCTCGCCGTTGCGCCCGGTCAGCACCAGCTCGACCCGGCCGCCGCTGGCCACCTGCTCCAGCGTGAGCCCGGCACGGTGCAGCAGCCAGTCGAAGGTGTCCAGCCAGGTGCGCCGCCGAGTGTGCGCGGCGCTGCCGTTCGCCCAGCCCAGCCCGTCGCTGGCGGTGTCAGCGAGCACCTGCAGGACATCCGACCCGGCTCCCGCGACCTCACTCAGCACGAATTCGCGCGAGCCAAAGGGCACTGAATTACCTCATGGGAAATAACAAGGACACCGATGATTCACAGTATTAACACTAAATAGACATTCTGTGTTAATGCTGAGTTAACCATCATACCAGGGCCAGACAACGCGTGCTAGCGGGTCGGACCGGCGCCGCAGGTCTCCGGTAGCGTGAATTATTGGACTCGTTGTTGAACTCTCGGAGCCGGTTATCAGCACACGGAGGATCAGCCGCAGATGATGCCCGACTGGGCCGTTATTTCCTCGCTGGCGACCGCCGGCGGCACTCTGGTGCTGGCGATGGCTACGTTTGCGTCTGTGCGGTCGGCGAACCGGTCGGCGCGGGTGGCCGAGGCGGCCCTGCAGGTCAACATGCGGCCGCTGCTCACCCCGTCCAGGCTCAGCGACCCGCCACAGAAGGTGTTCTTCCGGGAAGGCAAGTACTTCCCCGTGGAGGGCGGCCGCGGCGCCGTCGAGTTCGATGACGGCACCGGCGTTGTCTACCTCGCGATGTCACTGCGCAATGCGGGCCAGGGCATCGCGGTCATACATGGCTGGCGGTTCCAGGCCGGCCCCGAGCTCAACCCGCGGCGACCCGACCCGGAGAGCTTCCGCCTGCAGGGCTTGGACATCACGGTCGCGCCGGGCGACATCGGGTTCTGGGAGGGCACCTTCCGGGACAGCGACGATCCTCAGCTGGCGGAGGCCGTCGAGGCGGCCAAGGTCGGCGAGCTCGTGAACGTCGACCTGCTGTACGGCGACCACGACGGCGGGCAGCGCGTGATCAGCCGGATGGTGCTGCGCCGGCACGTCGGCGCCGATGACAAGCACTCGTGGCTGGTCACGGTCGTCCGGCACTGGAACCTCGACCGGCCGGATCCGCGGTCTCGCTAGGCGGCCGGCGGTCGTACTGGCTGGCGCGATGGCCGAGCGCGACGGAAGATACGACTAGTGCTGGCCGGGGACGACTCCTCGAACCGCGATCTCGCCTAACTGGAGGCTCCATGCTGCAGCTATTCGGCTTCGACCGGATCGGCGTCGTCATCGGCGACCTGTACTTCCTCGATCCGGTGCAGAAGCCAGGACAGGAGGGCGCGGAACACGGCGTTCGGCTGGAGGTCCGAATGCTGGAGCGGGGCGAGCTCGCAGGATCGATCTACTCCGCCAGGCCGATCAGCATCGCCGCGCCGGTGTGGCGGGCTGACCTGCTGGAGACCGTCGCCGGCCCGGCCGGCAGCCTCAACCGGGCGCATCATCATCCGCGGATGCAGGACTGGGAGCCGCGCGGCCGCGTCTTCGATGCGGAGCTGTCCGCCGACCCGGTCGGCTGGGTGGGCAAGCAGCTATCGGACCTCGAGGGCTTGCTGGTCCGAGCCGGGATCGAGGTGGACCCGACGCTCGCCGCCGACGCGGAGAGCTTGCGCGAAGCTGTGCCGGACGTGCAGCGCGCTGTCACCACGATGCTCGACCAGGTCAAAGCCGGCCGCCTCGGCACCGCGCCGCCGGGGGAGGAGCTGACCGGCGCTCGCATCAGCTGGCTCTAGCTGCCGCGATACCAGCGGTCGCCAGTAATCCAGGGCGCCGGTAGCTCGGTCACCCGCCGAGTGGCGTAGTTCATCTCCTGCACAGTCAGGCGCAGCCGGTGCCAGCGAATCCGGAGCCTTTCGCGCCGGCTGAACGACATCGACCTTTCCAGCTGCCGCCACGGAATGCTCTCAGCCTGGCCCTCAGACCGGCGCGTCCTCGCTTTCCCGCCGGTCCGGGACTTTGCCCGGGGAAGGCACTGCGCTTGTTTCTCTCATCCGTTCCTCCGAGGTATCCCGAGTTTCGACTACGCCGACCGAACCACCGTCGCTTTCGAGCCCGGCTGGCTGCGTGAGCCAGCACGTCACGCTCTCGCTGGCGGCGCCAGTCACTGATCCGCTGCTTCGCCGACTCGCTGCTTATCGATGGGTGCATGGCGGCACACTCCCTTTCCGCGGGCCGCGACTCGCCGACAGGAATCGGATTACGCCGGGCGGCTCACAGCGCGCTCACACCGGGGCTCGCAAATACCTCACACCGGTGCGGGGCAGTCAGCCGCAGGCAGGCCGATTGGTGCCTGGACGTGCTTAACTGTGCCGGGGAGTGGGGAATGGTCGACTGTCGTCTGCTTGGCTCTTTCGAGGCCTTTGTCGACACGCATGTCATCGACGTCCGAGGCCCCAAAGCAACGAGCACTGCTGGCTATTCTGCTGCTGCACGCGAACCGGCCGGTACATCGCGATGTGCTGATCGACGGGCGCTGGGGTGATCGCCCGCCTCCGGGCGCGCTGACCATGCGGTAGACGTATACATCTCGCGACTGCGGAAGGCACTGGACAACGCGACGGGGGAGCCGCTTCCACGACGTCGGCATGCAGCTGCCCTCAGCAACCGGGTCGGCAACTATCAGTTCGACCCCTACCTGGGCGTGCTACTCGATCAGCTGTGGGTCAGCTAGCCCGCAGGTCGCGCGCTACGCTGCGCTGCCGGGGTCGATGCCGTGCTGGCGCAGTACCTGCTGCAGCCGATCGACCTCGGCTCTGAGCTGTGCGACCTGGTCGGCCAGCGACGGTCCAGCTCTGCGCTGCCGTGAGCGCCGGTCGCGCTCGGCCATCAGCTCATTCTCGGTGTCACTGAGAGCTTCTGCCGTGCGGAATTCCTGCGCATCGATCGCTGCTTCCTTGTCGCGCCGCGCCTGAGCTATCTGCTCGTCCAGGTCTGCCATGTCCGGTACCAGGCCGGCCCACCGTTCGAGCGCGCCAAGCCGGCTGCTGAGCGCCCCGTAACCGACGGCGCGCTCACCCGACGCCCGCACCCGGGTGCGCAAGATGTCGGCCCGCTGTGGCTGGCTGGTCATCGAAGGCACTATGTCGATCACCCGGTGGCGCACGACCTCCGGGTCGGAACCGAGCCGGGCCAGGATCTGCGCGCCGCGCGTGCCGCTGTCGCGCACCAGCCCCAGCAGGATGTGCTCGGTGCCGATGTAGTCGTGGCCGAGCTGCAGGGCCTCGCGCAGCGCGAGCTCGAGCGTGCGCTTCGCTTCTGGGGTGAACGGGATATGCCCGCCGGACCGCCGGTCGGGGCCGGCAGCGGACTCTAGCTGGTCGCGCACCGCCTGCAAGCCGATGCCGAGCGAGCCCAGCGCCCGCGCGGCGACGCCGTCTGCCTCCCGCAGCAGGCCCAGCAGGATGTGCTCGGTGCCGATGTAATCGTGGCCGAGCAACCTGGCTTCCTCCTGCGCGAGCACGACGACGCGGCGCGCCTTGTTGGTGAACCGCTCGAACATGGTTACAGCTTCGGTGGCTGCGTGCGTCGCGGTCAAGGTCAGCACGCCTGCCGTTACGGCCGTCAGGTTCGGCTGAACCCGGGCGGTCAGACAGCGACGCGCATGGCGATCAGGCCCGGGCTAGCACCGTCTCCAGGCCCGCTGCCCAGTACACCAGCCGCTCATCCGCGCCAGCCGCCGCGACGCACTGCACGCCTACCGGCAGCCGGGTCACCTGGCCCGCGGGCAGCGTGAGCGCCGGCAGGCCGGCCAGGCTCCACGGGATCGACATGACCGGATCACCCGTGCTCCCCAGGCCGATCGGCGCCGGACCGGTGGCTGCTGGAGTGATCCAGATGTCAACGCCCGAGCCCGCCATCACCTCGGCCAGGCGGCCGGCGAGGTCGTCGCGAGCCGTGAGCGCGACCGCGTACCGCCGCCGGTCGATGGCCTGACCCGCGCGGATCGCCGCCGCGGTGGGTGGCTGGTAGACCGCGCCGTACCGGCTGAACCACCGGCCGTGGACACCGGCGAGCTCGTACCGGGTGATGATGAACAGCTGCCGCTCGATCTCATCCATGTCGTCCAGCACCGGCACCCGGCACACCTGGTAGCCGGCCGCCGACAGCAACCGGGTCTGCGCGTCGAACGCCGCCAGCGCGGGCCGGGTGGCGCGGTCCAGGTACCGCCCGGCCGGAACGCCCAGCACCGGCGGACGGTGCGCCGCGGCCTCCGCCGCCCCCGGCGCCCAGTCCTCGTACAGCACCGCCGCGGCGCGTGCCAGCCCGGCGGCATCGACGGCGAACCACCCGACCGTGTCCAGGCTGGGGGCGAACGGCACCACCCCATCGGCCGGGACCCGGCCGCGGGTCGGCCGGAATCCGGGCACGCCGCAGTATGCGGCGGGCCGGATCACCGACGCGATGGTCTGGGTGCCGATGGCGAGCGGCACTAGGCCCGCCGCGACTGCGGCAGCGGAACCGCTGCTGGATCCGCCCGGAGTACGGCGGAGGTCGCGCGGGTTGCGGGTCGGACCAGGCGCGAGCACCGCGAACTCGGCGGTCACAGTCTTGCCCGCGATCAGCGCGCCTGCCCGGCGCAGCCTGGCGACCACCGCCGCCTCACGTCCCGCCAGCTCCGTCGGCGGCAGCCGCGAGCCAGCGGTGGTCGGCAGGCCGTCGACGTGGATCACGTCCTTGATTCCGACCGGGACGCCGAACAGGGCCGGCTGGCTGGCGGCGGCCGGCCACGTTCGTGACAGCTGGCGGGCGTCGGCGGCCAGCCGTCGCTGGCGGCCAGGTTCTGTGACGAACGCGCGGATCTCCCGGTCGGCGGCGGCGATCCGCGCTGCCGTGGCCGCGGCGACGGCCAGGTCAAGCTCGGATGTTGCTGTCATCGTCGAGCGGCCAGATTCATGGCCGCAACGTTAGCGCGATGACGGGCTTCCGCCGGGGCTTCCGCAACCGGTCCGGCCTCGTCAGACTGGCACTGTGGGTGGCGGCTTTGACTTCGACGTCCTGGTCATTGGCTCCGGGCCGGGCGGGCAGAAGGCGGCGATCGCAGCGGCCAAGCTGGATCGCCGAGTCGCTATCGTCGAGCGGCCGGACATGCTGGGCGGCGTGTGCCTGAACACGGGCACGATCCCGTCGAAGACTCTCCGCGAGGCAGTGCTCTACCTCACTGGACTGGACCAGCGTGAGATGTACGGGCAGAGCTACCGCCTCAAGGACGAGATCACGATCGGTGACCTGACCACCCGCACCCGGCACGTGGTCAGCCGCGAGAACGACGTCGTGCGCAGCCAGCTCACCCGCAACCGGGTGAGCATCCTGACCGGCACGGCGCGCTTCACCAGTCCGACCACCGTCGAGATAGCCGACACCTCGGGCCGCGGCCGCGAGGTCAGCGCCGAGAAGATCATCATCGCAACTGGCACCCGGCCAGCGCGACCGGCCAGCGTGGAGTTCGACGAGCGCACCATCATCGACTCCGACGGAATCCTGCAGCTGGACCGGGTGCCCAGGTCGATGGTGGTGGCCGGCGCGGGCGTCATCGGCATCGAGTACGCCTCGATGTTCGCCGCGCTCGGCACCAAGGTGACGGTCGTCGAGCAGCGGGACCGGATGCTGGAGTTCTGCGACCTGGAAGTGGTCGAGGCGCTCAAGTACCATCTGCGCGACCTAGCGGTCACCTTCCGGTTCGGCGAGATGGTGTCGGCAGTCGAGCGCCACCCCGAAGGCGCGATCGCCCTGCTCGCGAGCGGCAAGCGCATCCCGGCTGACACCGTCATGTACTCGGCCGGCCGGCAGGGCATGACCGCCGGGCTCAACCTGGCGGCAGCCGGGCTGATGGCAGACGACCGCGGCCGGATCAAGGTCGGCGATTTCTTCCAGACGGTCGTGCCGTCCATCTACGCGGTCGGCGATGTCATCGGCTTCCCCGCGCTCGCGGCGACTTCGATGGAGCAGGGCCGGATGGCCGCCCACCACGCCTGTGGCGAGCCGCTGCACGAAGTGAGCCCGCTGCAGCCGATCGGCATCTACAGCCTGCCGGAGATCAGCTTCATCGGCCAGACCGAGGATGAGCTCACCCGCGACTGCGTGCCGTTCGAGGTAGGCGTCTCCCGCTACCGCGAACTCGCCCGCGGCCAGATCATCGGTGACTCGTACGGAGTGCTCAAGCTGCTGGTGTCACCGTCTGACCGCACTCTGCTCGGGGTGCACGTGTTCGGCACCGGCGCGACCGAGCTCGTGCACATCGGCCAGGCGGTGATGGGCTGCGGTGGCACCGTGGACTACCTGGTGGACGCCGTATTCAACTACCCGACGCTGGCCGAGTCGTACAAGGTCGCGGCCCTGGATGCGACGAACAAGATGCGCCAGGTTGAGCGGTTCTATGGCTAGCCGCGGCGGTTCAACGGCTAGCCGAGCGGGATGCCGGAGTGCGCGCGGCTAGCCGGAGCAGCCGCAGGCGCCGCCGCAGCAGCCGCCGCCACCGCGCGCGGGCATCGGGGCCGAGCTGGCCCGGCCGCCGACGGCCACCGTGGACAGCAGCTTGACCGTGTCGTCGTGTCCCTGCGGACAGGACGCCGGAGCCGATGACTCGCTCATCGGGCGGGTCTGCTCGAACGTGTCGCCGCACGCGCGGCACCGGTACTCATATCGCGGCACGTGCCCCAGTCTATCCGCCCGGTATGACCAGACCAACGCCCTGACGGGTCAGTCGCTGATCGGGGACGGCTCGACGGCCTCGAGCGCGGCGGTCGGGGCCGGTTCGGTGTAGTAGAACTGCTTCCCCCGCAGCAGCGAGATCAGCGCCCCGAGCACCGACATCGCGGCCGCGGCGCTAAACACGATCATCAGACCCTGGTGGAACGGCCCGGCGATCAGGTGCGGGAAGAACTGCCTGCCGGTCAGCGTGGCCACGTTCCGGGCGGGCAGCCGCGCGAGCGTGCCGGTCGGCCCGAGCAAGCTCCGCACCGGGTTGTAGCCGAGGAGGGCGGAAAACAGGGTGCTCACCGGCGGCAGGCTCGCGA
>Ga0187807_1000783_pt1 | contig 10090 bp, 8 predicted proteins | sample NC_wetland_sal_i_4_FD_132432 | JGI IMG/M metagenome (GOLD analysis project Ga0187807, IMG submission 132432) | Wetland sediment microbial communities from Neuse River Estuary, North Carolina, USA - ASW_2 | ecosystem: Environmental > Aquatic > Freshwater > Wetlands > Sediment | place: USA: North...
GCCGGCGCAGGCTGGCCTCGCATTCCCCGATCAGCCAGCGGCGCGAACTGCCGCGCTGGTTGACGTCGTCGCCCATGACGCCGTGCGCCTTGGTCGCGAGCACGACGTTGGCCCGGCGGCCACCGGCCAGCGCCTTGCCGACAATGACCTCAGACTCGCCCTCGGAGTACACGTCTGCGGTGTCAATGAAGTTGATCCCCGCATCGAGCGCCCGATGGATGATCCGGATGCTCTCGTCGTGGTCCGGATTGCCCCACGTGCTGCCGAACATCATGGCGCCCAGGCAGAACGGAGTGACCCTGACGCCTGTCGAGCCGAGTATGCGCGTGTCCATGTCGCTCACCTTAAGGTCCTCGGCCGCCGCGCCGGCAGTCGGCACACCAGCGCGGCAGGGCGAGGCTGGCTGTGCACACGGCGGGCGGACGTCCGGCGGGCGCGGGCGGGCGCTGCGAACGCCTTGTCGTCCAGGCCTAGGCTGCGAGAATGCCGACTCCGCAGTTCATCCTGGATCTCCGCGACCGGGTGGGCCATGACGCATTGTGGCTGCCCGGCGTGACCGCGGTCGTGCTGCACGACGACGGCAGGGTGCTGCTCGTCCGCCGAGCTGACAACCACCTCTGGACGCTGGTGACCGGCTGCCTTGATCCCGGCGAACAGCCAGCCGCAGGTGCAGTCCGCGAAGTGGAAGAGGAAACGGCGGTGATCGCCATCGCCGAGCGAATCGTCAGCGTGTCTGCGCTGCCGCTGACGGTCTATGGCAACGGGGACCAGGTGCGCTGGCTGGATGTGACATTCCGGTGCCGGGCGGTCGGAGGCACCGCTCGGGTCAACGATGACGAGTCGGTCGACGTCGGCTGGTTCGGGCTCGATGAACTGCCGCCGAGTCTGCTCGGCCGGCATCGGCGCTGCATCCAGGATGCGTTGCGCGGCGACGTGGCGGCAAGGTTCGAGCTCGGCTAGCCGCATCGAGGTCCCGCCGGCGGCCGCGTTGCGCCAGCCTGATTCCCGGCGATCGCCGGGGCCCCGGTTCGATCACGCTGCCAGCGGCCGGTTGGTGATCGCGGGCAGCAGCCTGCCAGCCGACAGGGCCGCCACGATGTCGGCCCGGACCTGCGTCGGTTGCTCCCGCAGCCGGCGCGGGCTGACGTGCGGCACGATGATCCATGCAGGCGTGACAGGGCGGATATGGGCGTGCGGCGGCCGTGCCGCAGCGGCTATCCTGGCTGCATGAGCACCGATTCCCGCATCCCCGCCAAGCCGACGCTGGCTGGCCTCGAGGACAAGTGGACGCAGCGGTGGGCTAAGGAGCGCGTAGTACAGGTTTGACCGCTCCAGGAGCCGCGATGACATCTACGCCATCGACACTCCGCCGCTGACCACCAGCGGTACGCTCCACATCGGACACGCCTTCTCCTACAGCCAGACCGATGTCGTCGCCCGCTTTCAGCGGATGCGCGGCAAGGAGGTGTTCTATCCGGTCGGCTGGGACGACAACGGTCTTGCCACCGAGCGCCGGGTGCAGAACTACTACGGGGTCCGCTGCGAGCCCTCGCTGCCCTACCAGCCGGACCTGACGCCGCCGGCCAGCGGCGACGTCAACGGGCTGACCCCGGCCGACTACCTGCCGGTCTCCCGGCGCAACTTCGTCGAACTGTGCCGCCGGCTCACCGCCCTCGACGAGGACGCGTTCACGCAGGCGTGGCGGCGGCTCGGCCTGTCGGTGGACTGGGACACGAGCTACCGGACCATCGACGAGCGGGTGCAGGCCATCTCCCAGCTCGCGTTCCTGCGCAACATCGAGCGCGGTGAGGCCTACCGGGCGGAGGCGCCGGCGCTGTGGGATGTCACTTTCGGCACGGCCGTGGCGCAGGCCGAGATCGAAGATCGCGAGGTGCCCGGCACGTTCATCCCGCTGGCTTTTCCGCTGGCCGAGCCCGGGCCGGCTGGACCCGTCACCGTGACGGTAGCGACGACCAGGCCAGAGCTGCTGCCTGCGTGTGTGGCGCTGGTGGCGCACCCCGACGACGCGAGGTACGCCGGGGTCATCGGCGCGACCGCGATCACTCCGCTGTTCGGCGCGGCCGTGCCGATCCTGGCGCACCGGCTCGCCGACCCGGAGAAAGGCACCGGGCTCGTCATGGTGTGCACGTTCGGCGACATGGCCGATGTGACCTGGTGGCGAGATCTTCAGCTGGAAACAAGGCCGGTCATCGACGCGGACGGCAAGCTCCGGCCCGGCCCTCCGGCTGGGCTAACCAGCGCTGCGGGGACTGCCGCTTACCAGCGGATCGCCGGTCAGCCGGCCGCGGTGGCCAGGCGAGTGGTGACCGAAATGCTGACCGCGGCGGGCGACCTGCGCGGCGAGCCTGAGCCGATCAGGCACACCGTGAAGTTCTATGAGTACGGGCACGCGCCGCTGGAGATCATCACCACCCGCCAGTGGTACATCAGAAACGGCAGCCGGTCCGCCGAGCTGGCCAGCCAGCTCATCGCCCGCGGGCGCGAGCTGCAGTGGCATCCGAGCTACATGCGCACCCGGTACGAGCACTGGGTCGAGGGGCTGACCGGCGACTGGCTCGTGAGCCGGCAGCGCTACAACGGCGTGCCGATCCCGCTGTGGTACCGGCTCGACGCGACCGGGCAGGCCGGCGACGACGACCCGATCCGGCCGGAGGCCGGTGATCTTCCGGTGGACCCGGCGACGGACACTCCGCCGGGCTTCCATCCTGAGCAACGCGGCCAGCCCGGCGGCTTTGCCGCCGACCCGGATGTGATGGACACCTGGGCGACGTCGTCGCTGACGCCGCAGATCGTCAGCGGCTGGCCGCACGACCAGGACCTGATGAAGCGCGTGTTCCCCATGGACCTGCGCCCGCAGGCGCACGAGATCATCAGGACCTGGCTGTTCTACACCGTGCTCCGCTCGCAGGCTGACGCGGGCGCGCTGCCGTGGCGGCACGCGGCCATCTCCGGCTGGATCCTCGACCCGGACCGGAAGAAGATGTCCAAGTCCAAGGGCAACGCCGTGACGCCGATGGACCTGCTGCGCGAGTACGGTACTGACGCCGTCCGGTACTGGGCCCTCAGCGCGCGGCTCGGCGTGGACACGGCGTTCGACCTGGCGCAGATCAAGGTCGGCCGGCGGCTCGCCATCAAGATTCTCAACGCGAGCCGGTTCGTGCTCAGTCTGGGGGTGCCTGCTGCGGAGCAGGTGACCGAGCCGATCGACCGCGCAATGCTGCGCCGGCTCGCGGCCGTTGTGGATCAGTCCACGGCCGCCCTGGAGGCCTACGATCATGCGGCGGCGCTCGAGCACGCCGAGCGGTTCTTCTGGTTCTTCTGCGACAACTACCTGGAGCTGGTGAAGGCGCGCGCATACGGCGAGCTCGGCGCCGACGGCGCGGTGTCCGCGCAGGCCGCACTGCGGCTCGGGCTGTCGGTGCTGGTGCGGCTGTTCGCGCCGTACCTGCCGTTTGTGACCGAGGAGGCGTGGTCGTGGTGGCAGGACGGGTCGGTGCACCGGGCACGCTGGCCGGATGCTGCTGCGGTGCGCGACCAGGCAGGACCGGGGAACGAGGCGGTGCTGGCCGCGGCGGTGGCCGCGATCGCCGCGGTTCGGACGGCGAAGTCGGGCGCCCGGATCCCGATGCGCGAGCCCGTTCCGGCCCTGATCGTGACTGCTGACGAGCACACTATTAACGCGCTCGAGGCGGCCGGCGCGGACGTCCGGGCGGCGGGCAAGGTCGGCGAGCTCACGCTGCGGGCGGCTCCGGCCGGCGCCCAGCCGGACTACCACGTAGTGCTGGCGTAGAGCCGGAAAAGCAGTAGTGCGGCTGCAAGCCGACCCGTAGGTTGCTGATCATGGCAGCTGTCATCAAGTCAGTCACGTTCGACTGCGCCGACGCGCTCGTGCTGGCGCGGTTCTGGGCTGCCGCGCTCGGCACTGACGTCGACGAGGACGCCACGGCGGGCCGCGCATACGTCGAGGCGCCAGGTTGGGGTGGCCCGAACATGTGGTTCATCCGGGTACCGGATCCGCCGCGCGCGGCGAAGAACCGGATGCACTTCGACCTTCGCTCCCCGTCAACGCTGCGCGCCGAAGTCGACCGGCTGACCGCGCTCGGCGCGGCAGTGGCGGAACGGTTCGACGGCCACACGGTGCTGACTGACCCCGAGGGCAATGTGTTCTGCGTGGAGCTGGGCCCGGACGACCCGGTCCGCGAGGCAGGCTGACCGCGGTCGGCCGCGCCGGCTGGCGACGGCTGGCGAGCCGCCAGGTAGTCTCGCCAGCATGGACAAGGCACAGCTGTCTGAAGATGAGTGGCGGGCCAGGCTATCGCCCGAGGAATACCACGTACTACGCGAAGCGGGCACCGAGGCGCCGTTCACCGGCGAGTACACCGACACCGAGACGAAGGGCGTATACCGGTGCCGCGCGTGCGGCGCCGAGCTATTCACCTCGAGCGCGAAGTTCCACTCCGGCTGCGGCTGGCCGAGCTTCTACCAGCCCAGCGCCGAGGATGCTGTCATTCTGCTCAAGGACCGCTCGCTTGGCCGGGTCCGGACCGAGGTACGGTGCGCGGCCTGCAATAGCCACCTGGGTCACGTGTTCGAGGGCGAGGGCTACGACGTCCCCACCGACCAGCGCTGGTGCATCAACTCGGTGTCGCTGACGCTCGAGGAGGAATGACATCCCCGTTGCGCGGCCTGCAGCTGATCAGGTCCGATGAGCTGTCCAGCGCGACGGCGCAGACCCGCGGCATGGTCAGGTCGGCCGCGATCTCCGGCGACCTGACCGGCGCGACGTCGCTGTGGATGGGCCGTACCGAATTGCCGCCGGGAGTGAGCTCCGGTGATCATCACCACGGCGAGTCCGAGACGGGGATCTACGTCGTCACGGGAACGCCGGCCTTTGCGTTCCGCGACCCAGGCACCGGAACGGTGACGCGGCTGGAAACCCGGCCCGGCGACTACGTCTGGGTGCCGCCGTGGGTGGCGCACCGGGAGGAGAATCCGTCGCCAGACCAGACTGCCGTGCTCGTGATCGCCCGGTCGACACAAGAGGCGATCGTGGTCAACGTCAGCGAGTTGTAAGGCCTCACTCCAGCCCGTTACTCCTGCCGCTGCAGGCAGTCCGGGCCAAGCTGAGTCAGGCTCGCGAGCCCGGACAGCCGCATCGTGAGCTCGAACTCGTTCCGCAGGCTGCGCAGTACGTGCCGCACTCCGGCCTCGCCGCCGAGTGCCAGGCCGTAGACGTACGGGCGGCCCAATAGCACCGCCTGCGCGCCCAGGGCCAGCGCCTTCAGCATGTCAGCGCCACCGCGGATGCCGCTGTCGAACAGCACGACCAGCCTCGAGCCGACCGCCTGGACGATAGGAGGCAGCGCGTCCAGTGCCGAGATCGCCCCGTCCACCTGCCGGCCGCCGTGGTTGGAGACCACGATGCCCTCGACGCCCGCCTGGCTCGCGCGCTGAGCGTCCGCGACCGACAGGATCCCCTTGAGCACGATCGGGCCCTTCCAGTGCTGCCGCAGGAACGGGAGGTCATCCCAGGTCAGCGACAGGTCGCCGAATATCTGCGTGTACCGGAGCACGGCCGTCTGCAGATCGTCAGCAACCGGGTTCACCTGGCCTGCCTGGAACGCCGGGTCGGACAGGTAGTTCTGGATCCCCACGCCGTGCAGGAACGGGAGATAGCCGTTGTCGAGGTCGCGTGGCCGCCAGGCCAGCGTCCGCGTGTCCAGGGTGACGGCGAGCACCTGGTAGCCGGCTGCCTGGGCCCGGCCGAGCAGGCTTGCCGCGACCGCCCTGTCCTTCGGCCAGTACAGCTGATACCAGCGCTGGCCGTCGCCGTTCGCCGCGGCGACGTCTTCCATCGTCGCGGTGGCCGCGGTGCTCAGGATCATGGGCACGCCCGCGGCAGCCGCCGCCCTGGCCACCGCGATCTCGCCGTCTGGGTGCGCGATCCCGAGCACTCCGACGGGCGCCAGCAGGAACGGCACGGTCAGGTCGGTCCCGAGCAGCCGGGTCGAGTACGACGGTGTGCTCACGTCGGCCAGCATTCGCGGCACGATCCGCCAGCGCCGAAATGCCTGCCGGTTCGCGGCCGCGGTATCGCCCGAGCCGGCCGAGCCGGCCACGTAGTCATGGGCCTGCGCCGTCATGACAGCTCGCGCTGCCTCCTCCAGCCGGTGCAGGTCAGCGGGCAGACCCGGCACGGCCCCGGTGAGCCCGGTGAGATAGATCTCGTCTTGATAGCTCTCCAGCTGCTGACTCACTGGCACCGTCCCGTCGGCCCTGGCGGCCCCCCGCTGCTCGGCCGCGCGCAACACATGCTGTCATGGCACTGGCGGCGGCCCGGTGTCCGGTCCGAGCGGCCGTGCCGAGCGCGGGCACAATGTTCACCATGCCCCAGGCAAACGATCAGGCGGCGGCGCTGCTCGACGAGTACGCGGACCTGACCGTGATGACCGGCGGCGACCCGTTCCGGGCGCGAATGTACGCCAGAGCCGCGAAAGCGGTGGCCGCTCACCCGCGGGACGTGTCCGAGCTGACGGCGGCCGCGCTGCAGCAGATTCCCGGCGTGGGCAAGTCGATCGCCGCGAAGATTTCCGAGATCACTGCGAGCGGCAGCTTCGCCGAGCTGGAGGATCTGCGGGCCGACATCCCGGACGGGGTCCGGCAGCTCACCCGGATCCCGGCACTCGGGCCGCGCCGCGCGCTGCAGCTGTATCGCGAACTGCGGATAACCTCGCCGGCCGAGCTCCGGGCGGCCATCGACGCCGGCCAGCTAAATGACCTGCGGGGATTCGGCTCGAAGAGCGCCGACAAGCTGCTACGCGGCCTTGAGCTGCTGGAGAGTGCGAGCGGCCGGGTGCTGCTCAACGTGGCCGCGCAAACTGCAGCGGCGGTCATCGCGGCCGTCGGCGCGGCGCCAGGCTGCCTGGAGATCGCTCCGGCCGGGTCTCTGCGGCGTGCCGCTGAGTCGGTCGGAGACGTGGACGTGCTGGCCGCCGCGGCGGACTCCGCTCCGCTGATGGCCGCCCTGACCGCCATGCCCGGGGCTGCCGAAGTGATCGCGGCTGGTCCGACGAAGACGTCGATCAGGACCGCCACCGGGCTCCAGGTTGACCTCCGCGTCGTGCAGCTGGACTGCTGGGGCGCGGCGCTGCAGTACTTCACTGGGTCACAGCAGCACAACGTCCGGCTGCGGGAGCTCGCGGTGCGGCGGAAGCTGAAGCTGTCCGAGTACGGCCTGTTCGATGCCGAGACCGGCGAGCTGATCGTGTCACGCACGGAAGAAGAGGTGTACGCGCGGCTCGGCCTGGCGTGGATCCCGCCCGTGCTGCGCGAGGACACCGGCGAGATCGACGCGGCCCGCCGCGGCGAGCTGCCTGACCTGGTTGCGGAGTCAGACGTCCGCGGCGACCTGCACACCCACACCAACCTGACCGACGGCGCTGCCTCGCTCGAGGAGATGGTCGCCGCCGCCAGCACTCGCGGCTACGAGTACTACGCGATCACCGATCACGCGCCGAACCTGGTGATGCAGCGGATGACCGACGAGAAGATGCTGGGTCAGCGCGAACAGGTGCGCGAGCTCGCCGGCCGCATCGGCAGCAGGGCTCGCGCTGGCGGCGGCTCGAGGCCGGCCCGGTCGGGCGGGCAGTCACCGATGGTGCTGCTGCACGGCACCGAACTCAACATCGCGCCTGACGGCACCGTGGACTGGCCGCCGGACTTCCTGGCTGGATTCGACATCTGCGTCGCGTCGGTGCACTCGCACTTCGACCTGCCGCGGCGGGACATGACCAGGCGGTTCCTGACTGCGTGCGAGAACCCGCACGTCAATATCATCGGACACCCGCTGACCCGCAAGATCGGCCGCCGCCCGCCCGTCGACGTCGACCTGGACGAGCTGTTCCGCGCCTGCGCGCGGACCGGCACAGCGCTCGAGATCAACTCCCATCCGGCCCGGCTCGACCTCCCGTCGGCGCACATCCGGGCGGCGCGCGACGCCGGCGTGAAGTTCGCCATCGACAGCGACGCACACGCGGTCCGCGAACTGGACAACCTGCAGTACGGCGTCGCGACCGCGCAGCGCGGCTGGCTCACCGCAGCGGACGTCATCACGACCTGGCCGCTGGATCGCCTGACCGGGTTCCTGCGCAAGCCGGCCTGAAGCCGCGACCCGACAACCAGCGGAACGCCGAGCCGGCTGCACCTAAGGAGCGGCCCGGTGACGCTATTGGCGGACCGGAATGGCGAGCTTGACCCACGGCATCTCGCCCGATCTCATCTGCTCGTCATGCGGCTCGCACAGTAACGTCAGCCGCGGACCCCTGGCCAGCGTGACCTCCCAGGCGTGCGCGCCGAGGCGCGTGCAGGGGGTGTGCCATGTGGTATTGGTCATCATGTCCGGGCAGACGATCTTCCGGCCCGCTCCGCACATGCCGGTGAAATCGCGGCAACGGTCGCAGAAGCCGAGCCGGGCGGCCTCGCGATCCCGGATCGGTAACCCGCAATCCGGACAGGCCCGGCACAGCGCCGGCCCGACGCGGCCGTGGCGCCGGCGCCGTAGCAACCCGAGCGCACTGGTGGCAGTAGTCATGTATTCCTGCCTCTCGTAACACCGACCCCCCCGGGCAGGTGACTTCGCAATGCCCCGCACTCGCGGCAGCGCTTGCACTGCTCGCTACGATAACTCAGCACTAGTCGCGAAGACACCAATCCGGCAGCCATTCTTGGGCGAGTTCCTATGCCGAGACGCTGTCGAGCATTCCGGCGATGAAGATCGTGGTAGCAGGCGAAATAGCGGGCGCGGCAGCAGGATCAGGTGAGCTTGCGCACGGCTCCGCGTAGCTCGTGCCAGCCAGTACCGCGCGCATCGCGACTAGGTGCGGAGCGAGCAGCGTGGCGAGACGGCGAGCCATTTCCGGTGTCAGGGACGATTGTGATCCGGCGGTCATAACAAGTCCTCATATCCAGACCAGTCCCCACTGGTCCTCACCTGCAGCCAAGCACGGCGAAGGCGGGTTGGCTACAGATACGACACAAGCCGCGACCCTGTGTAACCACATGCGTATTTTGCGCGGCGCGACCGCTGGCTGCCGCAGCTTCAGCTCGCGCGCGACCGGTCGAAGGCCGGGGCGTTGATGCTCCATCGCGGCCGCTCACCACGGCCGTAGCGGAGCAGGTTTGCGGCGAAGACTTCGCCGGTCTTGCGGAACATGAACCCGGTGTGCCAGCCCACGTGCGGGGTTGCGATCACGTTCGGGTGCCGCACCAGCGGGTCCTCCGGGTCGGCGGGCTCGCGGGCGAAGACATCCAGCCCGGCCCCGCCGAGCTGACCTGACTCCAGCGCCGATAGCAGCGCTGCCTCGTCGACGAGCCCGCCGCGAGCCACGTTCACGAAGAGCGCACCCGGCTTCATCGCGGCGAACTGCGCGGTGCCGAACAGGCCCGCGCTTGCCGCATTGAGTTCCGCGCAGCACAACACGGCATCCGCCTCAGCCAGCAGCTCGGTCAGCCGGTCCGGGCCCGCGACCTGCTCGATCTCAGCCGGGCCGCCTAGCTCCGGCCGTGCCCGCACGCCGAGCAGGCGGGGCCCGAACGGCCCAAGCCGCCGCGCCAGCGCCACGCCGATCGCGCCGAGCCCGACGATGAGAACGGTCGCGTCGAGCAGGGACCGGCCCACCGGCCGCTCCGGCCACCGCCGCTCGGCCACGATCGCCCTGGACTCGTCGAGCCGGCGGGTCAGCGCCAGCAGGAGCAGGACGGCGAGCTCCGCGCAGCTGTCGGCGTTTCCGCTGGCGTCCCCGGGCACCCGGGCGACCAGCACGCCGTGCTCGGTCGCCGACTCAACGTCCACGTTCTCCAGGCCGACGCCGAACTGGTGAACCAGGCCGAACGATCCGGCCTCGATGACCGGAGCGGTGACCCGCGCTCCGAACGGGCACACAACGTCGACGCCGTCGAGGTTGGCGGCCAGCTCACCGGGCCTGCACGTGGCCAGCTCCCAGCCGGGCAGGAGCTGAGCTAGCTGGGCCCACGACAGGTCGGCACTGATGTGCTCCCGGCCGAACAGGAC
>Ga0187807_1000785_pt1 | contig 10083 bp, 14 predicted proteins | sample NC_wetland_sal_i_4_FD_132432 | JGI IMG/M metagenome (GOLD analysis project Ga0187807, IMG submission 132432) | Wetland sediment microbial communities from Neuse River Estuary, North Carolina, USA - ASW_2 | ecosystem: Environmental > Aquatic > Freshwater > Wetlands > Sediment | place: USA: North...
CTGGCCGGTGAGCGCGCGCCGACCGCGCCAGAGGCGAAGGCAGCTCAGCGCGGCGCCGGCCAGCGCGACGCACCCGGCGAGCAGCGCCAGACCGGCCGGAAGCCAGCCGGACAGCCAGCTTGCGGACGCGGTGGCGGCCGCCGCGGCGGCCGCCACCGCCGTCAGCCGGGCGGGTCGCGACAGCCTTGCGTGCTCGCGACGCTGGGCAGCCAGCCAGTCCGGACTTACTTGGTCCGGCTCCACCCGCAGTGGCGGCACCGGCGGTAGCCCGGGATCGGCCGGAGCCGCCCACCCCCAGCCCAGATAGAGGAGTTCCGGGCGAAACTGGCCGCGCGCGCCAGGTCGGCCCGACCACGGCACCGCGCGAGTGGCGGTCACCGGCGGCCCGCCATCGACAGGCCCGCCGCATTGATCGGCACAGCTCGGCAGTTTGCCAGCACCTGGTCGGGGCCGATCATGGTGAACGCGCCTCGCGGCTGCCGGGCGACAGCGTCGGCCGCCGGGCCGGGGGTCCCGATCGGGATGACCCGGCCAGCTAGCGTTGCACTGCAGACAACCGTCAGGCCAGAGTGCCGCGCCAGTTCCGCCGCGCAGGCAGCGCTGCTGGTGGACAGCAGCACTGCTGTCCCCGTCGTCGGACCAAGCGCGAGCAGCTCGGCGAGCTGGCCAGGTTCTGCCGCCTCGCAGCCGCTGACCCACAGCAAGCAGTCGGCGCGCAGCCCGCGCTCGCGCAGCCACGCCAGCACGCCTGCCACGTCGTCCAGCAGCGGCCTGGCCCCGCCTGATGCGAGCAAGACGCTGCGAGCCCGGATGGCGCGCACGGCCGCGGCAGCCACAGCTTCGCCCGGCCCCGATGCTCCCGCCACCGGCATGCCGAGCCAGCCAGCCAGCTGCGAGCACGCGGCCGCGCCGCCGTCGAGGTCGGCCACGATGATCGATTTGCGGCGCCGCATCGCGGCGCACGCCACGGCCTGCGCGGGTAGCGGGCCAGCACCCGCCAGCAGCACGCCGCGCTCCGCGTCGGCCCACCCGAAGCCGACCAACGTCCCCGTGAGTAAGTCCAGACCGATGGCACAGCCATCTTCCGTGACAGTCTCGCCCGCTGCCAGCACGGCCAGCGCGCGCCACCGCCGGACCACCGCCAGCAGCGCGGCGATCGTAGTCACGCCAGCGGAGCCAGCTGCCAGCTCACCGCGGTGGACCGTGCCAGCCCGATAACCCGGGTGCGAGCGCCGCGGTCCGCGCTGCGGCACCCCAGCCGCTGTGATGCGCATGGCGGGTCAAGATTCCCAGCCTTCAGCCGCATGCGCCCACGAAACCCCGGAACTGCCCGCTAGCCCCGTCGGCAGCAGCGGCTCTGCGCCTTGCACGATGACCCGGAACATATCGGGCCGCAGCACGGCGATGGTGAGTGCCACCGGACGATCGCTTGCTGAGTCGGCGAACTTGACCGTGATCATGAAGGCGGGCTGGCCGGCCGTCAGCCGCAGGCTGCGCGCGACCGAGGGGGGCGGCGCCTGCAGCTCGATGTGCAGTGCTGTCGGTGCACCGGACAGCGGCTGGCTTGCCGGTGCGCCGGCCACCGGCGGCTCGCGGTCCGCAGGTCCCGCTACGGGCTGGGCAACACTGTCCGCAAGGGTGGTGACCTGCAGCAAGTTCAGGCTAGTCGGCAGCCCGGACGCGGCACCGGTGTTCGCGGCACCAATGTTCGCCTGGCTGGCAAGATCGCCGGGTACGTAGGTGGTGCACAGGGCGGCCGACTCACCGCCGACCGTCCACAGCAGTCGTACTACGCAGACCTGCTGATCGGCCGGTCGCTGGAGGGCCCAGGAAATGTCCTCCGGCGGCAGCCGCCAGGACACCTGACGGCTGCGGCACGAGAACTCACCGCCCATCGTGTCGACGAACGTTGTCAGGCCCGACAGACCCTCAAGGCCGATTACGTAGTCCGCCGGGCTGGCGCGGTAGAGCTGGCCGTCGGCGAGGCGCCGGACCAGGTGCCTGCCCGTGAGTTCCTCGACCGCCGCATCGATCTCGGCGGTGCTCACGTTGTACCGCCGTGCCAGCGCCGAGTGCCGCGGCAGTCGCCAGCCGGGCTCGTGATGCACGAGCGCGGCAGCAAGGCGGTCGGCTAGCACGCTCACCGCCTGGCCTGGCACGAGCGCCGGCCCGGCGAACTCGCGGGATGGCCTGCCGCGCCGTGGCCCTGCCGAGCCTCTGACAGCACCAGCGGCCTGGGATTGGGCGGGCGGGCTCGCCACCCGCGATGCCTCATCGTCGCCGGCGGGCAGCGGCCAGCCAGCCTGCGGCGCGGTCATGGCCGGTCACTTCGCAGCCAGGGCAGGTGCTGTCTCAATCGCATGCACCGCGGTTCTGCCGAGCCCGTCTCCGGGCTCGAACCAGATCAGGCTGCATTGACATCTGCCGTCGTTTCCCTGGTCATCGGGTGCGATCGGCCGGCTGTCAGCCGGCCCCGGACCGCAGGTCGCAGTGCGACCGGTGAGGTCTGTTCTAGGCCTGTCAGGTAAACAAACGTTGAACGGGGGATGCCTGATACTCCGTCTGGCAGGTGGCAAAACGGCTAACGGCGTGCGGCGCCGCGGCCCGTGAAGCACGGCAGGCCGGCCGGGCGGTCGCCCGGCCGGCCATGCGGAAGTCCGTGGGTCGACCGCACCCCGGTCCAGTAGGGCTAGACCGCCACCTCCAGCTCTCTGATCTCGCCGGTCGCGGCGCTCACCCCGCGGTCGGCGCGGATGCCGCCAGGCGCGAGCACCCGCAGCGTCCAGTCGCCGGGCGCGGCAAAGAACCGGAAGCCGCCGTCCTCACCCAGCGGCACCTCAGCGACGAAGTCCCCGCCGGAGTTGAGCAGCCGCGCGTAGCCGACCTGCACCGGCGAGCCGTCCTTGGTGACCTTGCCCTGGACGATGGCCTGGTTGCCGGCGTCCTGGACGGGCGCGCCACCGGCAGGCGCGCCGCAGCCACCGGAGACGGCCTGCTCCGCGGGCTGGCTGCCCGCCATCAGGACTCGTCCCCGAGCTTGATCGGGACGCCGACGAGGGAGCCGTATTCGGTCCAGGACCCGTCGTAGTTCTTCACGTTCGGCTGGCCGAGCAGTTCGTGCAGCACGAACCAGGTGTGCGCAGACCGCTCGCCGATCCGGCAGTAGGCGATGGTGTCCCGGGCGAAGTCGAGCCCAGCCTCGCCATACAGCGCCCGCAGCGCGTCGTCGGACTTGAACGTGCCGTCCTCCTCGGCGGCCTTGGACCAGGGCACGTTGCGCGCGGTCGGTACGTGCCCGCCGCGCTGCGCCTGCTCTTGCGGCAGGTGCGCGGGGGCCAGCAGCCGCCCGGCGAACTCATCCGGCGACCGCACGTCGATCAGGTTCCTGGCGCCGATGGCGGCGACCACCTCATCGCGGAACGCCCTGATCGAGGTGTCCTGCTCGCGCGCGGCGTAGCTGGTCGCGGGGCGGCGCGGCACGTCGGTGACCAGCTCGCGGGAGTCCAGTTCCCACTTCTTGCGGCCGCCGTCCAGCAGCTTGACGTTCTGGTGGCCGTACAGCTTGAAGTACCAGTAGGCGTAGGCGGCGAACCAGTTGTTGTTGCCGCCGTACAAGATGACCGTGTCGTCGTTGGAGATGCCGCGCTGCGACAGCAGCGCCTCAAAGCCCGCCCGGTCGACGAAGTCGCGGCGCACCGGGTCCTGCAGGTCGGCCTTCCAGTCCAGCTTCACCGCGCCGCGGATGTGGCCCTTGTCGTAGGCGCTGGTGTCCTCGTCGACCTCCACCAGCACCACCCCCGGGTCGCCGCGGTGCGCGTCCACCCAGTCGGCGTCTACCAGCACGTCAGAACGGCTCATGCCGCATTCCTCCTTCGTATCGCCAGGCTCGCGGTGAGTCCCGGCTTGCTGAGCAGCTTGGTTGTCAGCCCCGGCCTGCTGCCACGCCGGCTGGCCGGGTCCTCCGGATGATCAGGTACAGCTCGCACCCCAGGCACAGCCCGAATACCCCGTTCAGCACCGCCGCCACCAGCCCGGCCGACGCGGCCGCCATGCCCAGCGGCGTCACCCCCGCGGCGTACCCGATGATGCCGATCACGCTGATCGCCAGTCCCATCGCCTGAGCGAACCTGGGCGGGGCAGCGGGCTCCAGCTCACCGGGCGGACCCAGCCTCGGCCGGACCAGCCACCGGTACACCAGCCCGTACGGCGAACTGGGCAGGCCGAGAAACGCTCCTGTGGCGAACACCACTGCCTGCGCGGCCAGCACCCAGACGCTCCCGGTGATCAGCACCACCGCGAAAACCAGCATCGTGACGAGCGCGCCGAATCGCGGCCCGCGTGCGTCGATTTCCATCTGCCCGATTGCCTTTCGATTCGATCTTCTCGACTGGATAGCGCGCTCCGCTGCGCAGTCGTTGATCTCGGAGTGCTCGTGGAGATAGCGAGGCCGCCTTGCCAGGGAGCGCGGCTTAGCGGCCGTTTCGCGGCCTCAGGCTGAGTGCGTGTGAGTCAGCGAGCTCGCGGCAGCAGTCAGGCCGGACAGATCGCCGTGGCGACGTGGCAGAAGTCGACCGCGCGGCGCTTGGTCAGCGCGAGGTCTGGGCGCCGGGCCTGGCCCGGGCTGTCCGTCTGTGCAGGCACGTAGCCGATGGTATGCGCCCTCGTGGCCACTGTCATTCCCCGGGATCCATCGCAACCGCCGCAGCCTGGCCCAAACCCGTATCCACCGCCGCGCCGACGGCCGCGATCACGTCTGCCTTGCGGGGCTGACCGCTGGCCCGGCGCACCACGCTGCCATCGGCTGCCAGTACCAGGACCGTCGGCGTCCGCAGCACATTCAGCTGGCGAACCAGGTCAAGCCGCGACTCCGCGTCAATCTCCACGTGCGTCACGCCGTGGACTAGGCCCGCCACGTCGGCCAGGATCTGCCGGGTAGCTCGGCACGGGGCGCAAAACGCCGAGGAGAACTGCAGCAGCGTCGCGCGCTCGCCGAGCGCGCGACCGATCTGGTCACTGGTGACGCGCGGCACCTGCCCGCTGGCGACTCCCTGACGGTTTCCGTTGCGCCGTGGAGCTATTTGTCCCTTTTGGTCAATGGAAACCGTCAGGGAGTCTCGCATGCGGCCATTCGTCACCCGCCACACGCCCCCTGCGATCAGGGCAGCAGCCAGCGCGGCGAGTAGCGCTGCAAGTCCCGGTGACACGCCTGCCTATAGCGCGCGGCCGCGACGGTGCATTCCCGACTCAGGTGGCAGGAATGCTGAGCAGCGTCTTGCCGTGAGCCGTGATCTGGAAGGTGTGCACCGTGCCCGGCGCCGCCGAAGAAGCGGCCACGTACCAGGCCCCGCTGTAGCTCCCTACGATCGTCCACTGGCCGGCAAATGCCCGGCCGTAGCGGCCGATCACCCAGAACTGACAGGTAGTGCCCGGGGCAATACCGCTGACCTGCACGCGCATGGCGGTGCCGCCCCACGACGTCTTCGTGTAGTCGACCACCGCGGCCACGCCGGTGCGGCTGCTGCTGGCGCTGGCCACATCCGTGTGCGCGACCTGGCTGGTGGACGGGGCGGCCAGCTGGACAGCCGCCGCGGCGCCGCCAGCCGCGATCGCTGCCGCAGCGGCAATCGTCACCGCCCCCCGCAATAGCCGCCTCCGGCGGCGCGCCGAAACCTTCGCCAGGAGCGAGTTGAGCAGCTCATCCGGCGGCTCGGCGAAGTCGGGCGGTTCGGCGGGGGCCAGGCTGAGGCGCTCCACGTCCGCGGCGGGTACCCGGCTGAGCATGGCCGGCAGTCCGGCCAGTCCGGCCAGCTCGTCCCGGCAGTCCTGGCAGTGCACCAGGTGCTCGTCGACCACGGACCGCTCGGCCGGATCAATCGCCCCCACGATGTACACGCCGAGCAGATGCCTGATCTGCCGGCACGTCGGGCTGCTGCTAGCGCTGATCGTCATGGCGCCAGCCCCCGTTCTTCCAGCGCCAGCCGTAGCGCACGAAGCGCGTAGAACGTCCGCGACTTCACGGTCCCGGCCGGCACGCCCAGCGTCGCCGCGGCTTCGGCGACTGACTTGCCGCGGTAGTAGGTTTCCAGGAGCACTCGCTTGTGATCGGGATGCAGCGCAAGCAACGCATCGGCTACCGCCCACGACTCCAGCGCTCGCTCCGCCTCGTCCGGCGCAGGCTGCAGCTCAAGCGCGGCCTCCCCCACCTCGTGTGGGCGGGCCCGGCGGGCGCGGTATGAGTCGATCGCGAGGTTGCGCGCCACGGCGAACAACCACGGCCGGGCCGGCCGGTCCGCGATCGCCTCCGGATGCTGCCAGGCCCGCAGCAGCGTTTCCTGCACGATGTCCTCGGCGCGCTGCCGGTCGCCGCTCATCAGATGAACTGCGTACCTGAGCAGCGCACCCCCGTGCTCGGCGTAGAGCGCGCGGACAAGCTCCTCGTCCGAAGACGTCCGACGAGAGTTGCTGGCGCCCGCGCCGCCTGGGCCTGCCATGCCCCATACAACGTCGGCCACCGTGTCCTGGTTCACTGCTCGCCGCGCAGCTACTGGCGGGTTCTCGCCAACCCGGCCCGGCATGGCCTAGCCGCCAGCGAACGGCGGCAGTACCTCGATCACGTTATGGTCACTGAGCTGGACAGACTCCGGTGCGCGCCGGCCGACCGGCGTGCCGTCGACCAGGAACGAGCACCGCGTGAGCACCACCTGCAGTTCCGCATCATGACCAGTTGCGGTGGCCGCGGCCAGCGCTGCTGCCAGGGCCGCGGCGAGCGTCTCCGCTGTCACCTGCTGCTCAGATACGCCCGCGGCGTCTTTCGCGGCTGCCCAGTAGCGCATGGTCACTATGGCCATGTCAGCTATCCTCGCCTATAGCGGCCCCGGACGACGACGACCCGGGTGTAGACGCGGGAGACTGGTGAGTTCTCGTACCGGCGGGTAACGCCGGGGGCCGGAGGTGTCAGCAGTTGAGCAACGTCTTGCTGCTCACCAGCGGCCGCGAGCCGCCCGCCGAGATCCTGCCGTCGCTGAGCCTGCTGCCGCATTCCATCCGGGTGGCCCCGGCGGCGGTCGAACACGTGATCGCTGGGCCGGAACCAGACGCCGTGCTCGTGGACGCGCGCCGCGACCTCGTGCAGGCGAGGCGGGTACTGCTGGCGCTGCGCGCCGCAGCCACTCCGGTCCCGGTGATCGCGGTTGTCACCGACGGCGGCTGGGCAGCCGTCTCGGCTGACTGGGGCGCGGACGACCTGCTGCTGCACACCGCAGGCCCCGGTGAAGTGGAGGCTAGGCTCCGGCTCGCCATCGGCCGCCGGACCCAGGCGGCGGCCCAGCTTCCCGACGAGATCCGGTCCGGCGGGCTGGTGGTTAACGAGGCCACCTACTCCGCTCGCATGAACGGCCGCTCCCTCGACCTGACCTTCAAGGAGTTCGAACTGCTCAAGTTCTTGGCCCAGCATCCAGGGCGGGTGTTCACCAGGGCGCAGCTACTGCAGGAAGTATGGGGCTACGACTACTTCGGCGGCACCAGGACCGTGGACGTGCACGTGCGTCGGCTGCGCGCCAAGCTCGGCGCCGAGAACGAGGCACTGATCGGCACGGTCCGGAATGTGGGCTACCGATTCGTACCGGTTAGGTCCGGCGGGCCCGGCTCAGGCGGTGTCGCCGGCCCGGACGACGACATCGACCCCGCAGACCTGCCAGACGACGGCGCTCTGGAGGACCACCTCGAAGGTTCCGCCGGCCTGACGCAGGCTTCGGCGGCTCGCAGCCGACCGTGACGCATGCAGAGCGAGGAGCCCGTCCGGATAGAGGTCAGCGGCCCGCTGCCGCCAGTGCGGGCCGCCGGCGTGCTTGACCTAGTCACGCAGGCGGCCGACGAGGACGGCGTAAGCCCGCTGTCCGAGCACGTCCTGCTGCACCTGAGGCACGGCGGCGAAACGCGGGCGCGGAACATCCTGCTCTGGCACGAGGGACAGCTAGCTGGTTACGGACACCTTGACCCCACTGACCCGGTCGAGGGCCCTGCTGGCGAGATGGTCATCCGACCTGCGGAACGCCGTCAGGGGCTTGGCCTGATACTCGGCCGGGCCCTCGTCGCCGAGGCGGGCGGAGCTGGGCTCCGGCTGTGGGCGCACGGCGACCTGCCCGCAGCGGCGCGGCTGGCGGCGGCGGCAGGCTTTCACCGCGCCCGTGCCCTCTGGCAGATGCGCAGGTCGCTGCAGGCCCACCTCGGCCGACCCCAGGTCCCGGAAGGGATCTCAGTGCGGACCTTCCAGGTCGGGCACGATGAGGACGCGTGGCTTGACCTCAACCACCGGGCCTTCGCCCGCCACCCCGAGCAGGGCGCCTGGACTCGGGCAGACCTGGACGTGCGCGAGCACGAGCCCTGGTTTGACCCGGAGGGCTTCTTCCTCGCCGACCGTGCCGGAGCGCTGGTGGGATTCCACTGGACCAAGGTGCACGGCGGGCTCACCGCGCCGACACCAGCAGGGAACGACGCCGGTGTTCGCCCGGCCAGCCAGGCAGGCCCGGCCGGGCACGCCCACGAGGCCATCGGCGAGGTGTACGTGGTTGGCGTGGACCCGGCCGAGCGCGGATCGGGCCTGGGTCGCGCGCTCACCCTGATCGGGCTGCGCCATCTGCGCAATCTGGGGCTAACCCAGGTGATGCTCTATGTTGACGAAACCAACACAGCGGCGATCAGGCTGTATGAGTCCCTCGGCTTCACCCACTGGGACACCGACGTCATGTTCGCCGGCGGCGCCCCAGCCGACGGCAGCGCTCCGGCCGACCCCGGCTGAGGCGACGGACAGACGAGGGTTCGGTCAGCAGGCGCTGGCCTCCGCGCCAGACCGCTCTCGCAGCCCGAGCACCTTGTCGATCTCCTCGGCGGTAAGCGGACGGTCCGCAGCTGCGACGGCGCTCAATACTTCGGCGTAGAGCTCGATCTCCTCGAGCGCCACAACGTCATGAAAGCGGAGGTCGACGTCGTCTCGCACGCGTACCTCCGAGCAGGGTCAGGGCCGGATCTGTAACTCCCGGTGACTCAGGCTAGTAGCCAGCGTCGCCCGCGCGCATGACTCAACAGGGCCATTTCCAGGGCCAGTCGGGCCATGGCTACGGCCGGCCACGAGCGGCCCGGTTGCACCGCGTCACTGAACAGCAAGCTCACGCCGACGTGGCGCCGGCCGCTGGCGGTGCCCAGGTTGCCGCCTGGTGCCGCTCGGCCCGGCGCATGTAGTTCACGGCGGTCTGCGCGAACGACTCCCGGTCAGCCTCGGTCAGCTCACGGACCACCCGGCTCGGCACGCCGGCCACCAGCACGCCGGCTGGCAGGCGCGTGCCGGGCAGGACGACGGTCCCGGCGGCGACCAGCGTTCCCGCGCCGACGCGCGCCCGGCCCAGGACGATCGCGCCGATCCCGACGAGCGCTCCGGTTTCAATGTGCGCGCCGTGCACCGTGGCGTGATGACCCAGGCTCACCCGCTCTTCCAGCACGGCCGGCTCGCCAGGGTCGACATGGAGGCAGCACAGATCCTGGATGTTGCACTCGGCCCCGACAATGATCTCTGCGTCGTCTGCCCGCAAGACCGACCCGTACCAGACCGACGCCGCCCGGCCGATGGTGACGTTGCCGACGACGACCGCACCCGGTGCGACCCAGGCGTGCGGGTGAATGCGGGGCGCCGCGGCGCCCAGCGAGCCGACCAGGTGTTCTGCGTGCACGAGCCAGACCTGCTTCCACGCTGCGTGCGCACTCGCCGTGCGCGAGCCGATTCTCGCACCGCGACGCGTGGTGTCGCAGATTCAGGCCAGCATCGGCTGTTTTTATGAAGAAGCAGACGGCAAACGAGATAAATGATCAGAAAACGACGTTTCGGTTGCGGCCGGGGACGGTTAGGGACAGAGTCAAGCCGGATATCTCAGCACGCTGTGCGCGTCCGGCCGGTCTACGCAGCCTGCGCCAGTGCCGTAACTGCAGCAGTATGCCGTGGCCGCCAGCTCAGCGCCGGCGGCCGCGCCTATCACGTGACGGTGACATATGAGCGAGCACAGCCATCTCTCCGCCGATCTGGGGCACGAGGGC
>Ga0187807_1000788_pt1 | contig 10021 bp, 6 predicted proteins | sample NC_wetland_sal_i_4_FD_132432 | JGI IMG/M metagenome (GOLD analysis project Ga0187807, IMG submission 132432) | Wetland sediment microbial communities from Neuse River Estuary, North Carolina, USA - ASW_2 | ecosystem: Environmental > Aquatic > Freshwater > Wetlands > Sediment | place: USA: North...
AGGCGTTCGCCGACGGGACCAAGAGCTCGCCGTTCGACTATTTCCACATCAACCCGATCGCGATCGCGCCGGACGGCGATCTCCTCGTCTCCTCGCGCAACACCTGCACGATCTACAAGATCGCCCGCCCGAGCGGGCAGGTGCAGTGGCGTCTCAGCGGGAAGCAGTCCAGCTTCCAGATGGGGCCGGGCGCCACGTTCTGGTTCCAGCACCACATCACCCCCCTGAGCGCCAGCACCCTGAGCATCTTCGACGACGGCGGGGCTCCTCCGGCCAAGGAGGCGCAGTCGCGCGGCATCCTGCTGGACCTGGACACCAGCGCCATGAAGGCGACGCTGCAGCGCGCCTACACCCACCCGGCGGGCCTGGCGGCCGCCAACCAGGGCAGCATGCAGGTGCTGGCCGACGGCCGGGTGCTCGTCGGCTGGGGCAACCTGCCGTACTTCTCGGAGTTCACCGCGGACGGGACGCTGATCATAGACGGCCAGTTCCCGATCGGGGACCAGTCGTACCGGGCCTTCACCGCGGACTGGACCGGCCACCCGACGGACCAGCCCGCCGTCGCGGCCCGGGTCAACCCGGCCGGCGGGTCGACCGTGTACGCGAGCTGGAACGGGGCGACCGAACTCGACAGCTGGACGGTCCTCGCGGGTTCGTCCGCCAGTGGGCTGGCGAAGGTCGGCTCGCAGAAGCGCAGCGGATTCGAGACGGCTGTCACGGTGAACACCGAAGGTCCCTACTTCGCCGTCACGGCCAACGACGCCAGCGGGCACCCCCTCGGCCAGTCGGCCACGGTCCGGCTCGCCGCCAGCTGAGCGGTTCGCCGGCGGCCGGGGCGGGCCAGGGCTATTCGCCCGGCCAGGCCGGCCGGCGCTTCTCGACGAAGGCGGCGATGCCCTCCCGCCGGTCGGCCGAAAGCGCGGCGGTCCGCCAGGCGGCGTCCTCGACGTCGAGGCCGGCCTCCAGCGAGACCCCCCAGCCATGCCGGATGGCCCGCTTGGCCGCCCGGACCGCCACCGGGGAGTTGGCTGCGATCTGCCCGGCCAGTTCGAGGGCCGCGGCGCCGTCCTGGCCGGCGGGCACCCGCCGGTCCACCAGCCCGAGCCGTTCCGCCTCGTCGATGCCGACCCTGCGCCCGGTCAGCACCAGGTCCGCGGCCCGGCCTGGGCCGAGCCGGCGCAATGCCAGCTGGGTGCCGCCGCCACCGGGCACCAGCCCGACCGTCACCTCAGGCAGGCCGAAGGTGGCGGTGGCGTCGGCCACCACCAGGTCGCAGGAGAGCGCAAGCTCGCAGCCGCCGCCGAGGGCGAAGCCATGCACCGCGGCGATCGCGGGCTGCGGCAGCGCGAGCAGCGCGCCGAACACGCCGCGGATGGCGTGACGCTGGCGCAGGATGTCCGCATCGGTCATGCCCGCCCGCTCCTTCAGGTCCGCCCCGGCGCAGAATGCGCGCTCTCCGGCGGCGCTGAGCACCACCACGCGGACGCCGGGCTCGACGGCTATCTCGGTACAGGCCCGGGTGAGCTCACCCGCCATCGCGGTGTTGACCGAGTTCATCGCCTCGGGCCGGTTGAGCGTGATCTCGGCGACCCCGTCACCGGGATGCCGCGACACCCTGATCGTTTCCATATCGGTGCAGGCTAGTGGTTCAGGGCTGGTTCCGCTCGTTCCGCTCGAGCCTGCGCTGTTCCTCCTCCACCAGCCGGAACAACGTGGCCTGCGCGAACTCCACCCGCGGGATATCGGTCAGCACGATCTGGCCGTGCTCGCCGGCCGACTCCACGACCAGCCGCCCGCTGCCAAGAAGGCGATCGAGCGGACCTTTGGAGAACGACACGTCGTTGATCCTCGCCAGCGGGATGTCCCGGCCGCGCCTGGCCACGATGCCCTCCCGCACCTTCAGCCGCCGGGTGGTCAGCTCGTAGGTCGTCGTCCGCCAGCGCAGCACCGGCACCATCAGCCACAACATCAGAGCCAGGATCGCGACCGCGGCCACCACCAGTCGCTCCCCCGTCGCCGCCGAACCAGACGGGATCACCACCTCCAGCACCAGCGCGGCCGCCACCACGAGCACCGCGACCAGCAGCGGCCGGATCAGCGTCTTCCAGTGCGGGTGCAGCAGAAGCACGGGCTGCTCGTCGACGGCCGACGAAGGGTCCGGGGTCATACCGCAAATATTGGCACGCCCATCGAGCAGAAAGCACTGTGACAGAATTCCGGTGATGGACCGAGTTCGACTGACGGCGGCCGCGCGGCGGCACTGGCTGTTCGGCCTCGCGCTGGCGGGGGCCGTCGCGCTGCGGGTCCTGGCCATGCTGGCCTTCCGGCCGATCATGTGGTTCGGCGGCGACTCGGCCTCCTACCTGGCCACCGGCTTGCGGCTGGTCCCAGACCCTAGCCGGGTGGGCGGCTACGGCTTCATGCTGTGGGTGCTCCGGCCGCTGCACAGCCTCGCCCTGGTCGCCGCCGTCCAGCACCTGATGGGCATCGTCATCGGGGTACTCATCTACCTGCTGGCACGCCGCCACGGGCTGCCCGTCTGGGTCGCGACGCTCGCGGCCGTCCCGGTCCTCTTCGACGCATACGAGCTCCAGCTTGAATCCGATGCCGTGCCAGACATCCCGTTCGGCCTCCTGGTTGTGATCGCCCTGTACCTGCTGCTGCGGCCAGGTGGCGAGCGGCGCCCGGCCCGCGTGGTCCCCGCCGCCTTCCTGCTCGGGGTGTCGGCGATCCTCTGGCCGGTCGGGCTGGTGCTGCTGGGGATACTGCTCGCGGTGCTGCTGGCCACGCTGGCCCTGCCCCTTTCCGGGCCCCTTTCCGGCCGGCGGGCGGGCGTGCTGGCCGTCGCCGCCGCGATCCTCGCCGGAGCGGTTCCGGTGGCGGGTTACGCCGCCTGGTTCGATCTGCACGAGCACCAGTTCAGCCTGACCAGGAGCGACGGGGTGTACCTGTGGTCACGGACGATGTCGTTCGCGAACTGCGCCGTGATCAAGCCCCCGGCCGACGAGCGGACGCTGTGCCCGCCCGCCGGGCCGCGGATCGCCGCTTCGCTGTACATCTGGGACGGGAATTCGCCACTGTTGCGGATGCCCGGCGGGCGGTTCTCGGCACGGACCAACGCGCTCGCGCTCAACTTCGCGCTGCGGGCCATCGCCGCCCAGCCAGGCGGGTACGCCACCGCGGTGGGGCACGACTTCGCGCTGAGCTTCGCCTGGAACCGGCCGGTCCACCCGGACGCCGGGATCGTGGACAGGTACCAGTTCTCCGACGCCACGACGGCCTGGGTCCCGGCGACCATGCGCACCCCGGGCGGCGGGACGGTGGCCAGCGACCAGGCCGCCTACGACGGCGGGCAACCTAATGGGGCGGCGTCGACGCGCGCGGTCCAGCCGTTCGCCTCGTGGCTGGTGAGCTACCAGCGTTACGCATACCTGCCGGGGACGCTGCTCGGGGTGATCCTGCTCGGCGGCCTAGTGGCGATGATCGTGCGGCGCCGGGCGCTGGGCGCCCTTCCGTGGGCGTTCGCGGTGACGATCCTGCTCGTGCCGCCCATGGTCGCCGACTTCGACCTGCGCTACCTGGTGCCCGCGGTGCCCGCCGCATGCCTGGCCGCGGCCCTCGCGTTCGCCCCCCGGCCGTCCTCCGCGGATCAGCGCAGGTGGACGACGTCGCCGGCCGCCACAGGGACCACGGTGCCGGACGACACGCGGACCAGTAGCCTGCCGTCCGGGTCGACGCCGACGGCAGGCCCGGAGAGTACCTGACCGCCGGGGAGTTCGGCCCGGACACGGCGGCCGATCGTGCCGGACAGCTCGGTGTACCCAGCCCGCAGCCCGCTGCGCTCCGGGTCGCCGCCGGCCCGGCACCAGTCCTGGTACCGGCGCTCGAAGCCGGCCAGGATCGCGATGAGCAGCGGCTCCCTTTCCGGGGCGGCGGTTGCCGGGGCTTCCGGGGCGGCGGTTGCCGGGGCTTCCGGGGCGGCGGTTGCCGGGGCTTCCGGGGCGGCGGTTGCCGGGGCGGCCGAGGCCGCGATGCGCAACGACGTGGCCGCCAGCGCGCCGGGGCCGACCGGAGGGAGTTCGCCGGGTTCGGTCGACACGTTGAGGCCGACGCCGACCACGACCGCGTCACCGGCTGCCTCGGCGAGGATCCCGGCGAGCTTCGCGGGGCCTGCCAGCACGTCGTTCGGCCATTTCAGCCGCGTCTGGACTCCGGTCACGGCGGTCACCGCCGTGGCGACGGCCACCCCGGCGAGCAGCGGGAGCCAGCCGCGACGGGCGGGCGGCACGGCCTTCGGGCGCACCAGCAGGGAGAACGTCAGCGCGGCGCGCGGCGGGGATACCCAGGCACGGCCCATCCGGCCGCGTCCCTCGCTCTGCTCCTCGGCGGCGAGCACCACGCCTTCCGGCGCACCGCCGAGGGCCCGGGCCAGCAGGTCGGCGTTGGTCGAGCCGGTGCGGTCCACCACCCCCACGGCCTGCCACAGGCCGCCCGGCCGGACAAGGGCGCGGGCCAGGCCCGCCGCGTCCAGGGGCTTACGGCTGGGTGAGCTGGGTGAGCTGGGTGAGGTGGCCTGCCCCGGCGTATGGTTCTCGGTTCGCACGGTAACCCACTATTGTTCAGTTGCCGGGAGGAGGGAAATCGTTGACCGGTCTGGGAACGAGCCAGCGCCGCAGCGCGGACGACGGCAGCGCGCCGGACCGCGGCCCGGATGACGGGACTGCGCCGGAACGCCAGCGGAGCTGGCAGCTGTGGCCGCCGGAGATCTCCTGGGACCTCGGCCCCCTGGCCGCGCGGGTCAGGGCCGCCGCGTCCGGCCTGACTCCCGCGGCGCTGTGGCGGAACCACCGGCTGTTCACGATTGTGGCCTGCGTTTCCGTCATACCGCGGGTCATCGCCGCGCTCGGCTTCAAGCCCGCCTTGTTCATCCAGGACTCGTTCTCCTACATGCAGGAGGGCACCCACTTCAACCTGGGCCAGCTGCGGCCGGCCGGGTATCCCATCCTGCTGCGGGTGCTCGAGCCGTTCCACAGCCTGCTGCTCGTCACCACGCTGCAGCACCTGATGGGCATCGGGATCGGCGTGATCATCTACGCGGTGCTGCGCACCCGCGGGCTGCCGGCCTGGGGGGCGACGCTCGCGGCGGCGCCGACACTATTCGACTCGCGGCAGATCTGGCTGGAATCCTCGATCCTGCCCGACACGCTGTTCACCCTCGTGCTCATGATCGCCGTCGCGATCCTGATCGTCCGGCCCAAGCCGACCATCTGGCAGGCCGTGATCGTCGGGGTGCTGGTCGCCTGGGCCTCGATCATCCGCGGCAACGGCGCCCCGGTCTTCGTGGTCATCCTCGTCTTCCTGCTGATCCAGCGGGTCGGCTGGAAGGTGTTCACCGCGTGCGTGGCGGCGTTCGCGGTCCCGCTGTTCGGCTACATGCTGTGGTTCTTCGCGGACTTCGGCCAGCTCAACATCACCAATAGCACCGGGTTGTTCCTCTGGTCGCGGACCATGTCGTTCGCCAACTGCGCGATCATCAAGCCGCCGGCCGACCTGGTGCCGCTGTGCCCGCAGAATCAGCCCGGCCACCCCACCTCACCGGCCCCGGCCTGGTCCGTCTCCGCGCTGCTTGACGAGCGCAGCCCGGCCACCTACCTGTGGGACCCCGGTGCGTGGTGGCGGCACGACGCTCACCCCGGCGTCAACGCCTACAACAACAAGCTGGCCATGCAGTTCGCCGAACGGGCCATCGAGGCGCAGCCGCTCGACTACCTCAAGACGGTGGGCAAGGAAGTCTTCCTGACCTTCTTCGCCACCGACCGGTCGGAGAGCTACCTGTCGGATCACTTCACCGTGGCTCCGCACGTCACCACGCTCGCCCCGTACATGAAGAGCTTCGAGTACAGGTACGCGCACACCACCTCGAACACGCACGTGGTCCAGCCCTGGGCGTACTTCATGTTCTGGTACCAGATGCCCGTCTGGTTCCCCGGGGTCGTCTTCTGCGCCGTGCTGGTGGCCGGGCTGGTCGTGCTGATCCGGCGATGGCGCCCCTGGGGCGTGTACGCGGGCCTGGCCTGGGGCGTCGCGGTGATCAACCTGGTCGTACCGATCGCGGCGCACGAACTCGACTACCGGTACGCACTGTCCGCGGTCCCGTTCGCCTGCCTGGCGCTCGGCCTGGCGTGCATACGCGAGCCCGTATCCGGGCCGGCGGTGGCGGCGGACGCGACCGCCAGGCCGGCGATAGCGGCGGACGCGCCCCGCCTGCCCGCCGAAGAAGCGGACGAGGCGCACTAGGCTTCCGCCCATGAAAGACACGCAGTGGCGTACACACCGGCTCGAGCTGGACGACCAGACCCTGCGCGAGTGGGACGCTCAGGTACTCGCGGCCGATGCCGAGGGGATCGTACTCGACCGGTCCGCGTTCTACCCGGGTGGCGGCGGCCAGCCGCCGGATCACGGCGTCCTGCTGTGGGGCGGCGTGCAGACCAGGATCACCGATGCCCGCAAGGGTGACGACCTTTACCTGATCCCGGCCGAGGGTGACCCCCTGCCGCCCGCGGGCACCGCCGTCCGGGGCGCCGTCGAGGACGACCGCAGGACCGCGTTGATGCGCACCCACTCCGGGCTGCACGTGCTGTGCGGCGTGGTGTTCCGTGACTTCGGCGCCCTGGTGACCGGCGGCAACATGGAGCCGCTGACGGCCCGGATGGACTTTAACCTGCCGGACGTGCCGCCGGGCTTCCGCGAGGCGGTCGAGTCGGCGTGCAACGCCGAGGTGCTGGCTGACCGGCGCATCGACGTGCGGGTGCTGCCCAGGGACGAGGCGTTCGCCCTTCCTGACATCATCCGCACCGCCACCAACCTGGTGCCGCCGGAGGTCAAGGAGGTGCGGATCATCGACATCGTGGGGCTGGACCAGCAGGCAGACGGCGGCACTCACGTCGCCTCCACCCGCCAGGTCGGCCGGATCGAGGTCGTCAAGATCGAGAGCAAGGGCAAGGGCTTCCGCCGCCTGCGCATCCGCATCGCGGACTAACGTCTTGCCTGGCCTGTCTCCTAGCACAGAAACGTGATTGCGTGTCAACGGGCGTCATTTCCGGCGCTGACTCACACTTCGTGATGGCAACGACAGCCGCCCCGCAACTCTGCTCCACCCACCCACGGTTGGCAGTTACGGCCGCGGGCAGGCCCGCGGTTCCGGGTTGCGGGGCGGGCGCGCGGGACTGATGGGGCATGCGGGAAAGTGGTGGCGGCTGCCGGCCGTGGGGCGCGGTAACCATCAGCGAGATGTCAGGCCGATCCCTTTTGACACATGATCATGATGGAAGATGGCCGACGGTCAGCCGGTGTTCTGCAGGCCGGCCGCGACGCCGTTCACGCTGAGCAACAGCAGCCGTTCCAGCCGCTCCCGGTCTTCATCCTGGGTCACCGGTTCCTCCTCGCGCAGCGCCGCGAGCGCCCGCAGTTGCAAGTAGGAGAGCGCGTCCACGTAAGGGTCGCGCAGCGCGACCGCGCGGGACAGCACCTGCCGGTCGGCCAGCAGCCGGTCGTGCCCGGTGACGGCGAGCACCAGCCGCCTGGTCCGGTCGTACTCGGCGAGGACGAGCTTGGTCAGGTCGTCGCGGCCGCCGAGGGCGAGGTAGCGGGCGCCGATCAGCCGGTCCGTCTTGGCCAGGCTCATCTCGGCGTTGTCGAGCAGCACGCCGAACAGCGGCCACTCATCGTACGCGCGGCGCAGCACCTCGATGCCATCGGCCTCGGCGATGGCGGCCAGCCCGCTGCCCAGCCCGTACCAGCCCGGCAGGTTCAGCCGGGTCTGCGACCAGGCGAAGACCCACGGGATCGCCCGCAGGTCGGCCAGGTCCATGGCGGGCACCGCGGCCCGGCCGCCACCCGAAGCCGACGGAACCAAGCCGCGCTTGGCCGGCCGGGAGCCGATGCGCAGCCCGCCGATCTCGCCGAGCGGGCTGATCCGCGCGAACCAGTCGGCGAAGCCGTCCTCCTCGACCAGCTTGCGGAAAGCCGCCCGGGCGGCCGCGTCGATCCGGTCGGCCATGTCCCGGTGGCTGGCCGCGGCGGCCGCGTTCCGCTCGGCGATCCGCACCGACGACGCGAGCAGCACCGCGGAGCTGACCTGCTCCAGGTGCCGCTTGGCGATCACCGGCTGGCCGTACCTGGCGAAGATGACCTCGCCCTGCTCGGTGACCTTGAACGACCCGTTGACCGAGCCAGGCGCCTGCGCCAGCACGGCGCGGCCGGCCGGCCCGCCGCCCCGGCCGAGCGCGCCGCCGCGGCCGTGGAACAGGGTCAGCCGGACGCCGTGGGCCGCGGCCCACCCGGCCAGCCTGGCCTGGGTGTCGAACAGCCGCAGGGTGGCGCTGGCCGGCCCGAGTTCCTTGGCCGAGTCCGAGTACCCGAGCATCGCCTCGAGTGCCCCGCCGTTGGCGGCGACCCGCTCGGCCACGTCCGGGAGTGCGAGCATGCCGGTCAGCACGTCCGGCGCGTGGGCCAGGTCGGCCGCGCTCTCGAACAGCGGCACCACGTCGAGCCTGGGGATCGGGCCGCCGCCGGAGGCGTAACGGGCGAGCTCGTACACCGCGGCGATGTCATCGGCCGAACGGGTGAAGCTCACCACGTACCGCCGGCACGCGTCCACCCCGTACCGGTCCTGGATCCAGCTCACGGCGCGGATGGTGGCCAGCACCTCCTCGGTCTGCGCCGACACCGGGCCGCTGGGCTCGGAGCCCGGCGGGCCGGCCGCTCGCAGCTCGGCCAGGGCCTGGGCGTGCACCTCGCTGTGCTGCCTGACCTCCAGGCCGGCCAGGTGGAACCCGAACGTCTCGACCTGCCAGATAAGGTGCTGCAGCTCACCGAACGCCTGCTTGGACGCCCCGGCCGCGGCCAGCGACTCCTGGACGATGCGCAGGTCGGCGAGAAACTCGGCCGGTCCCGGGTAAGCCAGGTCGGCATGCCGGACCCGGGTCGCGTTGATCCGCTGCGCGGCGTACAGCAGGTAGGTCCGGTACGGCTCCTGCGGTGACCGGGCCGCGATCTCGGCCAGCAGTTCCGGGTGCGCGGCCGACGCCGCGGCCAGCGCGCGGCGCAGGCCCGCCGTCGGCGGCGTGGTCGCCTCGTGCAGGGTCAGCGCCCGGCCGATCCTGGTCGCGGCGTTTTCCAGCGCGCGCAGGATGTGATCGGCCTGGATCGACGCGGCCTCCCGGGTGACCCGGGCGGTGACGAACGGGTTGCCGTCCCGGTCCGCGCCCACCCAGCTGCCGAACCGCAGGAAGGCGTGCACCGGCGGCGCCACTCGCCCGCTTTCCGTTGTGGCCAGGGCCCGGTCCAGCTCCCGGTACACGGTGGGGACCACCCGGAACAGGGTCTCGTCGAACACCGCCATCACCGCGCGGACCTCGTCGATCGGATCCATCGCCGTGACCCGCAGCTGTGATGTCCGCCACAGCAGATCGATCTGCTCGCGCAGCCCGCGCCGCGCCTCGTCGTGGTCGGCCGCCCCGGCGCGCCGGTCGTCCAGCACGTCCAGCAGCTCGCTGATCCGGCGCAGCGCCGCCACCACCGCGCGCCTGCGCGCCTCGGTGGGGTGCGCAGTAAGCACGAGGTGCACCCGCAGCGACCTGAGCAGCTCGCTGAGGTGGGCGCGGCCCGCGTCGTGCCCGAACTCGGCGACCGCGGCGGCGAGCGACTCCCGCACCGGCTCCCGCCCGGAATCGCGCTCCCGCAGGATGCGGATGCGCTGGTGCTCTTCGGCCAGGTTGGCCAGGTGAAAGTAGACGGTGAAGGCGCGGGCGACCTGCTCGGCCGCCTCCAGGCTCCAGGACGCCACCAGCGCCGCGATCTTGTCGCCGGCCGGGTCGCCGGCCACCTGACCGGCGCCCGGACCCGGGGAGCCTGTGCCCATTCCCGGCGCGCTCCATGCGTCCCGCTCGCTGTGCCGGGCCTGGATCACCGCGCGCCGCAGCCGCTCCACGTCGGCCAGCAGCTCAGGTCCGGCGGAATC
>Ga0187807_1000790_pt1 | contig 10011 bp, 10 predicted proteins | sample NC_wetland_sal_i_4_FD_132432 | JGI IMG/M metagenome (GOLD analysis project Ga0187807, IMG submission 132432) | Wetland sediment microbial communities from Neuse River Estuary, North Carolina, USA - ASW_2 | ecosystem: Environmental > Aquatic > Freshwater > Wetlands > Sediment | place: USA: North...
CAGCAGGTACACCATGTCCCGCGGGCGACGCTCGCGCCAGGCCCGGCGGAGCATCAGCAGCCACAGCGGCAGTCCGCCGAACCCGGCGACCAGCGCCGAGAGGGCCAGGCTGACGTCGAAGACTCATGCTCCGGCCCAGCCGAGACTGGTGCTCAGCCGCTCCCTGGCCACCGAAGCGACCTTGCTCATCCGCTCGGACTGCTCCGCCAGCGCCTTGGCGCCTGCCATCGTGATGCGGTACGGCCGACGGCGGTCGTCCGTCTCGAGCGGCTCGATCAGGCCGCGGGCCTCCAGCCGCGCGATCACCGCGTAGAGGGTGCCCGCGCTGAGCCGCACGCCCATGGTCTCCGCCACGTCCTGGGTGATGGCGTAGCCGTGCTTGGGCTCGCCGGCCAGGCTGGCCAGCACCAGCAGCGGCGGATCAGCCCATCGGTCCAGCCTGTCGGTCACGTTTGCTCTCCCGGTCGGTCCCCTGCGTGATTATGTCGGCCCACTCTATAGCGTTATCCGCTACACCGCAATGCGATATAGCGGCAGGCATTACAGTGTGAGCCATCCGGGCCGGCCCATCGGGCTCAATCGGGGCGGCTGGTCCAGACCCAGACGTGCGCGGGTTCCAGCGCCGCCTGCACCACCCCGGCGAGGTCGGCGCGGACCGCGTCCAGTTCCACCGCGTCCTTCAGCCGGGCCGCGAACGCGGCCACCGTCTGGTCGGCGTCGTACCTGGCCCGGTTGAACCGCCGGTCCACGGCTCGCTGCACCCGCCGCCGCACCGGGTTGAACAGGGCCGCCGCGGCCAGCGTGGCGGCGGCGACCGCCACCGTGTTATCGCGATCGACCAGGCGGGCTGCGCCAGCAGCGCGACCCACCCGAACGGCAGGCCGCCGTGCCGGAGCCGGTAGCAGGCCACCACGTAGAAGCTGGCATCCTCGGCCACGGCCAGGAAGACCGCCAGGCCAAGGAGGATCCAGCCGAGCCGGTTCCCCGGCTTGCGGTAGGCCACCAGGAACCCGATCACCCCGAACGGGACCGAGAACCAAAGTGGCGCGCCGCCGCCGCCCGCGTCCACGGTCTGGTGCGCCAGGCTGGCCAGGGGAAACTCGGCGATCATCAGCGCGAGCACGACGGCGCCCGCCACCAGCGCGGTAGCGGGCGAGGCCAGCCGGAAGCGCCGGGCCGCGGGTCCCGGCGCCGCGACTGGGGCAGCCTGGCTCATGACCGGAACAGTACGCCCCGAGCGTTCCGGGAACGTTACCGCCAGGCTGGCCGGCCGACCTTATGCTCATCGGGTGAAAGGCTCCGTGACCGTCCATATCGCGGCCCCGGCCGAACTGGTCTGGGATCTGGTCAGCGATGTCACCCGGATCGGGGAGTTCAGCCCCGAGACGTTCGAGCTGGCCGACACGCTGCCGCTCCGCCTCTACTGGAGCGTGGCGGGGCGCGCGCGCCTGCGCACCAACCTCGACGGCATGCGCGCCACCCTGGAGAAGATGAAGGCGGTGGCCGAGCGCGGATAGGCTAGCCGGAGTGCTAGGCGGGCAGCACCGCGACGGGCGTGGTGGTGGGCTTCGACGTCCCGCCCGCGGGCTCGACGGTTATCCCGATCCGGTCTCCGGGCACCACCGCGGACGCCAGCAGGCTGCTGCGGTCGGCCATCAGGCCCGCCGAACGGGCCCCGGACGGGCTCATCACCCACGCCTGGTACACCCGCCCGGCCGGCGGGGAAACCATCCCGGTGCTGGTGATGACGGCTTCCCGGAGGGCGGCGGAGGCGACCACGGTGACGCTTCCGCCCGCCGGGGTCCTGGTCGTCTCGATCCGGGCGTCGGGGGCCGTGACGACGCGGCTGATCGCGGCGTCGCTCGCCTGCGTCGACTCGAGCCGGTGCTGAGTGGACACCTGCGTGATGCCGAGAGCGACGGCCGCGGCCACGCTGGCGGCGGCGAAGGCGGCCATCCGCCTGGCGACCCGGCGGTGGGGCAGGCGTTCGGGCGGCAGCGGCGGGAGCTGTCTGGTCCGGTAGGTGGCGGCCAGCACCCGCTGCTCCATCCCCGGCGGCGGCTGGAGGGCCTGCGCCATCGCGAGCCTGGCCGCGGTCTCGCGCAGGCCGCGGACCTCCGCCTCGCACGACGGGCAGTGCTGCAGGTGGCGCTCGAATTCCGCCCGCTCGGGATCGGGCAGGGCATCCAGGGCGTAGCTGCCGGTGAGCACGTGCCAGTCGTCGGCCAGGATTTTCACCACGTCACCTCCATGCAGTCACGCATCCTGATCAACCCGTCTCTGATCCTGGTCTTCACGGTGCCGAGGGCCACCCCGAGCAGGTGCGCGACCTGCGGGTAGGTGTATCCGCCGTAGTAGGCGAGCTTGATCGACTCGCGCTGCAGCTCGGTGAGGCCGCCCAGGCAGCGACGCACCCGCTGGTGGTCCAGCGTCGCCGCCACGACTTCGGCCACGTCGTCGTCCGGGACCATCTCCGTCGCCGCCTTCTGCTCCCGGCGCGAGCCTGCGCTCTCCGAACGGACCCGGTCGACCGCGCGGCGGTGCGCGATCGTCAGCGCCCAGGCGGCGGCGCTGCCCCGGGCCGGGTCGAACCTGGACGCCGTGCGCCAGATCTCGAGCAGCACCTCCTGGGCGACTTCCTCGGACTGGGCCGGATCTCTCAGCACCTGCCGGACCACCCCGTAGACCGGCCCGGCCAGCTCACCGTAGACCAACTCGAACGCCCGGTGGTCGCCGCGGGCCACCCGGGCTACCAGGGCGGCCAGATCCGGTTCGGCCTCGGTCGGAGGCTGCCAATGTCGTATATCTGGCCTGCTCATGCCTCCCATTCGAGGCACGGGCGCCTCCGGATTGCTCCTGCATAACTTCGTAAGAAAAAGCCCGCGGGCCAATCCGGGCTGGTGACAGGTCCGAATGGCCGCCGTGATGAAGACATCGGGCCTGGCCGGGCTGCTGACAGGGGCCGTAGCGCTGGGCGTAGCCGAGCTGACGGCCGCGGTCACCGGGCCGAACGGCGCTCCGGTCGCCGCGGTCGGCGAGACGGCGATCAACCTGACCCCCGTGCCGGTCAAGGAGTTCGCGATCGCGCACTTCGGGACGCATGACAAGCAGGCCCTGGTCATCGGCATCGTGGTGCTGCTGGCCGCCTTCGCCGCGGGTATCGGCGTGCTGGCCGTCCGCAGGCTGGCCTACGGGCTCGCCGCGCTCGCGGCGTTCACCGCGGTCGGCGTGGCGGCCGCGGTGAGCCTGCCGACCGCGACGGCGGCCGACGTGGTGCCCATGCTGGCCGGCGCGGCGGTGGCCGCAGTGACGCTGGTGCTGCTGGTGCGCACGATACGGGGAGAAGGCCGACGGGAGACTCCGGAGGGCGAGGGGCTCGCGGGAGACACGGGGGACACGGGACTCGCGGGGACCGGCCGCCGCGGCTTCCTGATCGTGGGGGCGGGGGCGGCGGCGCTGGCCGCGGCGGCCGGCGGCCTGGGGGACGCGCTGCTCGGCCGGTTCAGCATCGCCTCGTCCCGGTCGGCGGTCCGGCTGCCCGCGGCGGCCGTCGCGGCGCCGGCCATCCCGGCGGGCGCGGACTTCCGGATTCCCGGGCTCACGCCCTTCCTCACCTCCAACGCCAGCTTCTACCGCGTCGACACCGACCTGGTCCTACCGCAGGTGTCGCCGGCCACCTGGACGCTGCGGATCGACGGCATGGTCGACACCGAACTCGAGTTCACCTTCGCCGAGCTGCTGAAGATGCCCCTGACCGAGGCCGACATCACGCTGGTGTGCGTCTCGAACGAGGTCGGCGGCACCTACAACGGCAACGCCAGGTGGCTCGGCGTGCCGCTGGCCGGGCTGCTCCGCCGGGCTGGGGTGCAGGCAGGCGCCGACCAGGTGCTGTCCGCTGCCACCGACGGGATGACCATCTCCACCCCGGTCGCCGCCATCATGGACGGCCCCATCTTGAATGGGCACAGTGCGCTGCTGGCCGTCGGCATGAACGGCCAGCCGCTGCCCGTCGCGCACGGCTTCCCCGCGCGTATGGTCGTCCCCGGCCTGTACGGCTACGTGTCCGCGACCAAGTGGGTCACCCGCCTGACGTTGACCACCTTCGCCCGGCAGCAGGCCTACTGGACGCAGCGCGGCTACGCGGCCCAGGCGCCGATCAAGACCGAGTCGCGGATCGACGTACCCAAGCCGCTCGCGCAGGTCAAGGCGGGCCCGGTGACCGTGGCCGGCGTCGCCTGGGCGCCCGCCCGGGGCATCGCCACGGTCGAGGTCAGCGTGGATGGCGGCCCGTGGCGCCGGGCCCAGCTGGCCTGGGGCGGCATCGACACGTGGCGGCAGTGGCGGCAGACCTGGGACGCCACCCCGGGAGTGCACCAGCTGCAGGTACGGGCCACCGACAACACGGGCGCGACCCAGCCGTCGCGGCGCACCCAGCCCGTTCCCAGCGGCGCCAGCGGCTGGGACTCCGTCGTGGTGACCGTTACGTGACGGCGCCGCATCCCCCGGGACGGCACCAGGCCGTACCCACAAGTGAAACCCATATTTAAGGAGAAAAGACATGAAACATCGCCTTCTGGCCGTATCCGGCCTCGCCGTCAGCCTCGCGCTCGGCACGGCCGCCTGCAGCTCCAGCGGGTCTTCCTCGTCCGCGGTCTCGGGGGCCGCCCCCGCGTCGTCGGCGGCGGGGTCGGGGCCGTCCGCGGCCGGATCCGGGGCGGCCGCCGCGATGGACTTCGGGTCCGGCTGCTCGTCCGTGCCGAAGTCCGGGGCGGGCAGCTTCAGCGGCATGGCCGCCGCGCCGGTCGCCACCGCCGCCTCGGCTAACCCAGTGCTGTCCACGCTGGTCACGGCGGTGAAGAAGGCCGGGCTCGTGGACACGCTCAACTCCGCGTCGAACATCACCGTGTTCGCGCCGGACAACGCCGCGTTCGCCAAGATCCCGTCGGCCACCCTGGCCAAGGTCCTGGCCGACAAGGCCGAACTGACCAAGATCCTCACCTACCACGTGGCCGCCGACCGCTACACCCCGGACCAGCTCGCCGCCGGCACCACCATCAAGACCCTGGAAGGCGCCACCGTCACCCCGAGCAAGATGGGCGGCAGCTACGAGGTCAACAACGCGCACGTGGTGTGCGGCAACGTCCAGACCGCCAACGCCACCGTGTACATCATCGACACGGTGCTGATGCCCCCGTCGTCCTGATAAACCGAGCCGGCTGAGCCGGGGCGTGAAACACCGCCCGTTCGGGACAAAGATCTTTCTCCCGAACGGGCGGCGGCACGCGGTCAGGACAGCTCCACGATCGGGCCGGGGTAGCCGCGGATGGGAGCCAGCTTCCACGGCGCCTGGATGTCGGCCGGGTCCAGGCCGGCCAGTTCCGGGACGTACCTACGGACGTACTGGCCGGACTTGTCGAACCGCTGGGCCTGGCGCAGCGGGTTCATCACCCGGTTGGGGCGGGTGTTGTTGCCGGTCCCGGCCACCCACTGCCAGTTGCCCGCGTTGCAGGCCACGTCGCCGTCCGCGAGGAAGGCGGCGAAGTGCGCATATCCGTGCCGCCAGTCGATCCCGAGGTTGCGGGTCAGGAACGAGGCGGTGATCATCCGGGCCCGGTTGTGCATGAAGCCCTCGGCGGCCAGCTGGCGCAGGCCGGCGTCCACGATCGGTATCCCGGTCTGGCCGGCGCGCCACGCGTCCAGCGCGGCCTGGTCCTGGTGCCAGGCGGCGCCGGGCCGGTAGTTCTTCCTCGCGATGTCCGGGAACGCGGCGGTCACCTGGTGGAAGAAGTCCCGCCAGGCGAGCTGCCTGCTGTACTCCTCGCCCTGCTCATTTCCGGCCGGGCGGTCCAGCACGCCGATCGCCACCTCGAGCGGCGACACGCAGCCGAACCGCAGGTAGGCGCTGAGCCTGGAGGTCGCGTCGCCGGCCAGGTCGTCGTGGTTCTCGTCGTAGCCGTCCAGTTGGCCCTTCCGCCAGGCGAGGAACCGCTGGCGGCCGGCCGTCTCGCCGCCCTTGGCCAGCCCCGGAGAGCCCGGCGACGCGCCGTCGCTCGGGGGGATGCGCCCTACTCGCGCCACGGCCGGCATCTGGATGACCTGCGGCACCGGGCATCCCCTGCGCCAGGTGGCCGCGCGCCAGGCCCGCCAGTACGGGGTGAAGACCCGGTAGTGGCCGCCGCCGGCCGGCTTGAGGTCCCCCGGCGGCACCACCGTCAGGCCGGGGGTGAGGATCAGGTCGATCAGGTGCCTGGCACACTCGCGCTCGAGCTTGCGGCGGCGCGCCGTGGCGTAATGGGACACGTCGTCGGCCAGGTAGACCGCGCTGGCCTTCGTCTCCTCCGCCAGGGCGATCACCTCGGCGGCCGGATCGCCGTCCCTGATCACCAGGTCGGCGCCGCGCTCGCGCAGGCTCGCCCGCAGGTCGGCCAGGGATTCGGCCAGGAAGCGGGCCCGGTTCGGCGGCGCGGCGATGGCCGGGTCGACCACGAACATGGGCACCACCTGCCGGGCGCGGGCGCGCGCCTGATGCAGCGCGGGATTGTCGTGCAGCCGGAGATCACGGGTGAAGACCACGATCGCGGTGTCCATCTGTCTCCTTGGGTTGGGCGGCGCCAGGTGTTCACCTGGCCATTACCTCCTGTTAACGGCCCGGTAATCGGCACGGTGGTTTCGCGCAGGCTGGCCGTGAGACTCTTTCTAGCGGATCTGGGTGGTGATCGTTTGTTCGGCATGTTCCCGTCGCGGGGGGTGTGGCGCCGTCCCGGCCTGCAGCCGGTCGACCTGCTCGTGTTCGCCGCGCTGCTCGCCCTGCTGTTCGGGCTGCTGCGGCTCGCCCCGGCGCTGAACGCGCCGTTCCTGCCGAAGACCGCGCCGCCCACGGTGTCCACCGATCCGGCCAACCTGCCGTACTACGCGGTGCGGTCGCTGTTTCGCATGTTCATCGGCCTGATCCTGTCTGTGCTGTTCACCTTCGTCTACGCCACCGCGGCGGCCCGGCTGCCCCGCGCGGAGAAGGTGCTGATCCCGCTGCTGGACATCTTGCAGTCCGTGCCGGTGCTGGGTTTCCTCACCGTGACCGTCACCGCGTTCATCAACTTGTTCCCCGGCTCGGAACTGGGCCTGGAATTCGCCTCCATCTTCGCCATCTTCACGTCGATGGCGTGGAACATGACGTTCGCGTTCTACCACTCGCTGATCTCCCAGCCGCGCGACCTCGACGAGTCCGCGCGCATCATGCGCCTAACCAAGTGGCAGCGGTTCTGGAAGGTGGACGTACCCAGCGGGATGATCCCGCTGGTGTGGAACGGGATGATGAGCTTCGGCGGGGCCTGGTTCTTCCTGGCCGCCTCCGAGTCCATCAGCGTGCTGAACCACACCTACGCGCTGCCCGGGATGGGCTCCTACGTGGCCGCCGCGGTCGGGCAGGGCAGCCTGAGCCACGTCGGCATCGCCATCGGCGTCATGATGGTCATGGTGATCGCGGTCAACTTCATGTTCTGGCGCCCGGTGGTCGCCTGGGCCGAGCGGTTCCGCACCGAGGAGTCCGCCTCGGCCGAACGCCCCCGCAGCATGGTGCTCGACCTGCTGCGCCGGTCCTCGGTGCCGGACCTGGTGGCCCGCCCGGCGCGGCCGGCCGGCCGGCTGCTGGACCGGGTCACCCGGCCGTTCGGCCTGGCCGAGCACCCGCTGCAGCGCCCGGCGCTGCGCGCCCGCACCGGGGACGTGTTCTTCTTCGGCGCGGTCAGCACCGTGGTGATCTACGGGGCCTGGCGCGCGCTGGACTACCTGCACGTGCACCTCGGGCTCGGCGCGTTCGGCCACGTGTTCGTGCTCGGCGCCGCGACCTTCGCCCGGGTGGTGGTGCTGCTGATCGTGGCCAGCGTCGTCTGGGTGCCGATCGGCGTGTGGATCGGGATGAACCCGCGCGTGTCCCGCCTCGCGCAGCCGGTCGTGCAGGTCCTGGCCTCGTTCCCGGCGAACTTCGTGTTCCCGATCGCCGCGGCGTTCTTCGTCGCGGCCGGCATCAGCCTGAACATCGGCGGCATCTTGCTGATGGCGCTCGGCGCGCAATGGTACATCCTGTTCAACGTGATCGCCGGCGCGTCGGCCATCCCGAGCGACCTGCGCGAGGCCATGAGCCTGATGGGCGTGCGCGGCCGGGCGCGCTGGACCAAGTTCATCCTGCCCGCCATCTTCCCCGCCTACGTCACCGGCGGCATCACCGCGGCGGGCGGCGCCTGGAACGCCTCGATCGTCGCCGAGGTGGTCACCTACGGCCACCACCACCTGACCGCCACCGGCCTGGGCGCCTACATCGCCCAGGCGGCCAGGGTCGGGGATTTCCCCGAGGTCCTGATCGGCGTGGCGGTGATGAGCGTGTACGTGGTCGGGCTCAACCGGCTGGTATGGCGGCGGCTGTACCGCCTGGCGGAAACGAGGTACGCGCTATGACCACGGGACCGGTGATCGTGGAGGCCAGGGGCGTCACCAAGACGTTCACCACGCCGGACGGGCGTGCCCTGCCGGTCCTGGACGACGTCTCCTTCAGCCTGCACGAAGGCGAGATCGTCGCGCTGCTGGGCAAGTCCGGGTCGGGCAAATCCACCCTGCTGCGCTGCATCGCCGGCCTGATCGCCCCCTCGGCCGGCACCGTGGCCTACCGGGGCAACCCGCTGAACGGCGCGAACCCGGGCGTGGCCATGGTCTTCCAGTCGTTCGCCCTTCTGCCCTGGCTCACCGTGCAGCAGAACGTGGAACTGGCCATGCAGGCCCGAGAGGTGCCCGAGGACGCTCGGAGGGTTAAGGCGCTGCGCGCGATCGACCTGATCGGCCTGGACGGGTTCGAATCCGCCTACCCCAAGGAACTGTCCGGCGGCATGCGCCAGCGGGTCGGCTTCGCCCGTGCGCTGTCCGTCGAGCCGGACGCGCTGCTGATGGACGAGCCCTTCTCGGCCCTGGACGTGCTCACCGCGGCGAACCTGCGCGGCGAGCTGACCCGGCTCTGGGAGGGCAAGGAGTTCCCGGTCAAGGCGGTCCTGATCGTCACGCACAACATCGAGGAAGCCGTCCAGCTGGCCGACCGCATCCTGGTGCTCTCCTCCAATCCCGGCCGGATCCTGGCCGAGCTGCCGGTTCCGCTGCCCCGCCCCCGGGACCGGCAGACCCCCGGTTTCGAGCAGCTCGTAGACACCGTCTACGGCATCCTGACCGGCCGCGAGGAGGAAGCCGTACGCGCGGCCGCCGAGGTGTCCGGGGATGGGGCGGCCGCCACCCCGGCCGACGTGCCGCTGCCGGAGGTCTCCGCGGGTGGTCTTTCCGGGCTGCTGGAAATCCTGGCCGCGCGGGGCGGGCAGGACGGGCTGGCCGAGCTGGCCGACGAGCTCAGCTTCGAGATCGACGACCTGCTCCCGCTGGTGGACGCGGCCGTGCTGCTCGGCCTGGCCCGGGTGCACAACGCGCAGCTGGAGATCACCGACGTCGGCCGCGAGTTCGCCCGGGCCGACATCGACACCAGCAAGAAGAGCTTCGGCGAGCTGATCGCCGAACGCGCCCCGCTGATCAAGGCGATCCTGCGGGCGCTGCGCGCCACCGAGGACGGGACCCTGCGCTAGGGATTCTTCCTGGACCTGCTGCGCCGCGGCTTCTCCGCCGAGGAGGCCCGCCGCCAGCTCGACATCGCCATCGAATGGGGGCGCTACGGCGAGCTGTTCGAGTACGACGCGGAAAGCGGCGAGCTGGTCCTGGGCTCCGACCCCGCTAATATCGGGGCATGACGGGTTGGGGTCGGCCCCGGTTGGGCGTGTCGAGCTGCCTGCTCGGCGAGGAGGTCCGGTTCAACGGCGGGCACAAGCGCTACCGGTTCCTTACCGACTCGCTTGACCGGTACGTGGATGGGTGCCCTACTGCCCGGAGATCCAGATCGGGCTCGGCACCCCGCGCGAGCCGATCCGGCTGACCGCCGCCAGGCGCCTGGTCAACCGCGGCAGCACCGCCGACTACACGGCGGCCCTC
>Ga0187807_1000791_pt1 | contig 10009 bp, 6 predicted proteins | sample NC_wetland_sal_i_4_FD_132432 | JGI IMG/M metagenome (GOLD analysis project Ga0187807, IMG submission 132432) | Wetland sediment microbial communities from Neuse River Estuary, North Carolina, USA - ASW_2 | ecosystem: Environmental > Aquatic > Freshwater > Wetlands > Sediment | place: USA: North...
CGCGCGAACCCGATCAGGTCCACGGGGATCAGCGCGGTCCCCTGGTGGATGAGCTGGTAGAACGAATGCTGGCCGTTGGTGCCCGGCTCGCCCCAGTACACGGCGCCGGTGTCGTAGTCGACGTGCCTCCCGGCGAGCGTGACGTGCTTGCCGTTGGACTCCATGGTGAGCTGCTGCAGGTAGGCGGGGAACCGCTTCAGGTACTGGTCGTACGGCATGACGCCCACCGTCTGCGCCCCGAAGAAGTCGCGGTACCACACCGCGAGCACCCCCATCAGCACCGGCAGGCTGGCCTCGGGCGGCGCGGTGCGGAAATGCTCGTCCATGGCGCGGAACCCGGCGAGCATCTCGCCGAACTGTTCCGGCCCGAGCGCGATCATCGTGGACAGGCCGATGGCCGAGTCCATCGAATACCGCCCGCCGACCCAGTCCCAGAACTCGAACATGTTCGCCGTGTCGATGCCGAAAGCGGCTACCCGCTCGGCGTTCGTGGAGACCGCGACGAAGTGGTTCGCCACGGCATCCCGCGAGCCGAGCGCCGAGGTGATCCAGTCCCGCGCCGAGGTCGCGTTGGTCAGCGTCTCCAGCGTGCCGAACGTCTTGGAGGAGATGATGAAGAGGGTTTCCTCGGGGCTGAGGTCCCTGACCGCCTCCGCGAAGTCAGTGGAGTCCACATTCGATACGAAACGGAAGGTTATTTCACGCGTGCAGTAATGCCGCAGCGCCTCGTAGGCCATCACGGGGCCGAGGTCGGACCCCCCGATCCCGATGTTGATCACGTTCTTGACGGGCTTGCCGGTAAAGCCCTTGAACTCGCCCGAGCGGACCCGGTTCGCGAAGTCGCGCATCCGGCCGAGCACCTCGTGCACGTCCTTGATGACGTCCTGCCCGTCGACGACCAGCGTCGCCGTGGCGGGCATGCGCAGCGCCACGTGCAGCACGGCCCGGCCCTCGGAGACGTTGATGTGCTCACCGCGGAACATCGCGTCCCGCCGTTCCGGCACCCCCGACTCCGCGGCGAGCTCGATGAGCAGCCGCATCGTCTCGTCGGTGACCCGGTTCTTGGAGTAATCGAGATAGATGCCCACGGCTTCCGCGGTCAGCCGCTCGCCGCGCCCGGGATCCTCCGCGAACAGGTCGCGCAGGTGCCGCCCGGAGATCTCCGCGTAGTGGCGCTCAAGCGCCTGCCATGCCTTGCGCTCCCGCAACGCAGTCGCCGGCATGTCGTCTCCTCTCATCGAGGCCCTGATTACCCACTGTCCCATGCCGATCCTGCCATGGTGCGCTTGCCCGCGCCCGGCCGGGGCGCGGGCGCGGTTAGCCGCCCGCGGCGGCGCGGGCGACCGCGCGGACGAGGGGCGCCGAGGGGAGATCTTCGAGCAGCACAGGCTCACTGTCGGGGCCGCACAGCGGCAGGCACCAGTTGGGGTACTCGGTGGTGGTGCCCGGCATGTTCTGCGAGCGGCGCTCGCCGGCCGCCTCGGCGAGGTTGACCCCGATCAGCAGCGCCGGCGTCTTGGCCAGGTAGCCGTACAGCGCCACGGTGAACGCGCCGGCGTCGGGCCTCGTGTCGCCGGGCAGCAGGCCCTCGCGGACGAGGGCGCCGATCCACTCGTCGACCGCCTTGGCGGCCTCCGCCCGCTCTTCGGCCTCGGGACGGGTCAGCAGGCCGAGCGCCAGCCGGTCGCTGACCTGCGAACCGGTCAGGAACGCCGCGGCCGGGGGCATGTCGTGGGTGGATACGGTGGCCAGGCACTCGCGCCGCCACGACTGCGGCGCCAGCGGTTCGCCGGCCATGTCACGCTCGAACCAGAGCATCGAGGTGCCGAGCACGCCGTGCGCCGACAGTGCGTCCCGCAGCCACGGTTCCACGGTGCCGAGATCCTCGCCGATCACGACCGCCCCGGCCGCCGCGGCGCGGGCCGCGAGGACGCGGAGCAACGCCTCCGCGTCGTACCGCACGTACGCTCCGGCCGGCGCCGGCGACCCGGCCGGAATCCACCACAGCCGGGACAGCCCCATGACGTGATCGATCCGCAACCCGCCCGCGAACCCGCCGGCCAGGGGACCGCCCTCGCGGGGAAACCCGCCGCCATGAGGGCCGTCGCCATGAGCCATCTCGCCGGGTGCGCCGTCCGCCACCGGCCCGCCCTCGCCGGGAAACCCGTCGCCGACAGCGGAGCCGCCATCGGCCCCGTCGGGTGCGCCGCTGGGGGGGAGGCCGAGAGCCGACGCGACCAGGTCCGCCAGCGGCCGGTACCCTCGCGCGGCGAGCCGGCCGGGGTGCCACGGCGACAGCGACCAGTCCTGGCCGCGCTGGTTGAACTCGTCCGGCGGCGCGCCCACGCTGAAGCCCGCCACATACACGTCCTGCCCGGACCACGCGTCGGCGCCGCCGGGGTGGGCGCCAACCGCGAGGTCGCTGACGATGCCGATCGGCATCCCGGCCGCCCGCGCGGCGGCCTGCGCCGCCGCCACCTGCCCGGCCACCAGCCACTGCACCCAGACGTGGAAACCGGCCCGCGCGGCCAGCGACCCGCGCAGCACGCAGGCCTCCGCCGACCGGGGCTCGCGCAACCAGGCAGGCCACGACCGGTAGTCCGGCCCGTACACCTCGGCGAACGCGCACCAGGTCCCCCAGTCGTCGAGAGCCTGGCCGTGCCGGACGCGGAACGCGTCGAGCGAGGCCTGCCGCGTGGCAGTGAGCGGCACCGCGCGCAGGATCTCGAGCGCCGAGCGCTTGGCCGTCCACACCGCGTTCCTGTCGATCAGGGCGGCCGTCCCGCTCGCGGCGCGAAGCGGTGTGGCCAGGGCAGTCAGCCGGGTACGTTCGGAAGAATTGAGCGCGGAAATCTCCGGGATGTCCTCGATGCGCAGGTAGAGCGGGCTGATCCAGCGGCGGCTCATCGGCAGGTAGGGGGAGGCGCTGAGCGGGGGCAGCGGCTCGGCGGCGTGCAGCGGGTTGACGAGCACGAACCCGGCGCCAAGGTCGCGTGCCGCCCAGGCGGCGAAATCAGCCAGATCCCGCAGGTCCCCGTGACCCCACGAGGAACGGGACCGCAGCGAGTACAGCTGCACGGTGAATCCCCACGAGCGCCGCTCCGGCACCGGGGCCCGGGCAGGCCGCTCGGCGGGCTGCCCGGGCGGCTGGCCAGGCGGCGTGCAGTCACCGAGCACCGCGAGGATCGCCTCGAGGGTCTCGTCGGGCACCGTCGTCTCCTGACCGCGCCAGTCCCAGTAGCTGACCGACACGCCCATGGCCACGGCGCGACGCCGCAGTTCCTCGTTGCTCACCCGCACCAGTCTGCCGTACCCGGTAACCCCGCGTTAGCACGCGGATCAGGTCAGCGACGCGGCGTGGTCGGGGACGTACGTCTGCATCTCGCGCGGGGTCCGCACATATCCCAGCGACGGCGGCCGCGGCGGCAGGTCCAGCGACGGCTCCTTGACCTTGTGATACGGCACGGTCGAGAGCAGGTGGGCGATCATGTTGATCCGCGCGCGCCGCTTGTCCTCTGACTCGACCACGTACCAGGGCGCTTCGGAGATGTCGGTCAGCATGAACATGTCGTCCTTCGCGCGGGAGTAGTCCTCCCAGCGGGTGATCGACTGGAGGTCCATCGGCGACAGCTTCCACCGCCGCATCGGGTCGTCGAGCCGGGACCTGAACCGCCGCTGCTGTTCTTCGTCGCTGACCGAGAACCAGTACTTGCGCAGCAGGATCCCGTCCTCCACGAGCAGCCGCTCGAAGATGGGGCACTGGTGCAGGAACCGGCTGTACTCCTCCTTCGTGCAGAACCCCATCACGTGCTCGACACCCGCCCGGTTGTACCAGGACCTGTCGAACAGCGTGATCTCGCCGGCCGCGGGCAGGTGCGCCACGTACCGCTGGAAGTACCACTCGGTGCGCTCGCGCTCGGTCGGCGTGGGCAGCGCGACGATCCGCGCCACCCGGGGATTGAGGTACTCGGTGACCCGCTTGATCGTGCTGCCCTTGCCCGCCGCGTCGCGGCCCTCGAAGATGACCACGATCCGCGCGCCCGAATTGCGCGTCCACTCCTGAAGCTTCACCAGCTGGGCCTGCAGCCGGTACAGCTCGGCCTCGTAGACGGCCTTCGGCAAGCGTTTGGCGTCAGACTTCTTCGCCATCCCGTGTCCTCCCTCCTTCGCGCGGCCACTGCCGCGATCACGCGCCGACGTCTGCCTTATCCCGAAATTACCTGGCGATGAGGCCGGTTTCCGATGGACCTTCGCCCCTGCCGGCCCGGCCCGGCACCGCGGTGTGCTGGACGGGGAGATGCATGCCGATGACGGGTATCGCACACGCACTCGCCGCCGGGTGGCGGCGTACCGGCGGCTGGGGCACGCGGCGGCGCCTTCGCCGTCTCGTGATCGCGGTGCTGGCCGTGGCGGGCGTGGCGATGGCGGCGACCGGGGCCGCTGGCGTGGTCCGCTACGGCGAGACGTTCTGGCTGTACCGCGGATTCCCGGCGCCGGTACTGCCGCTTGGGGTGGCGAAGCCCGAGATGACGACGATCACCGTGGCCAGCCCGGCGCTTGACGGCTACAAGGACACGGTCTATGTCGTGCTGCCGCCGGGGTACGCCAGCCAGCCGCGGCGCCGGTATCCGGTCCTGTACCTGCTGCACGGCTACACCGGGTACCCGTGGAACTTCCTCACCACCGGCGACCTCGCGCCGACCTATGCGTCGCTGCTCGCGGCCGGGGAGGTGCAGCCGATGATCCTGGTCATGCCGAGCGGGACTCGCTCGTTCATGACCGACACCGAATGGGTGAACTGGGTCGGCACCGGGAACCTGTGGGAGACGTTCGTCGCGCGTGACCTGGTCAACGCGATCGACGCGCGGTACCGGACGGTCCGCAGCGGAAGCGCCCGGGGCATCGCCGGGTACTCCGAGGGCGGCTACGCGGCGCTCAACATCGGGCTGCACCACCCGGGCGAGTTCGCGCTGCTGGAAGGCTGGTCCGGGTACGTGATCGCAGACAACAACCCCGCCTTCTTCGACCACAGCAGGGCCCTGCTGCGCTACAACAGTCCCATCGACGATGTGTTCACCGTCGCCGCGCGGCTGCGGGCCGCCCGGACCTACATCTGGTTCTACTGCGGGCGCACCGACGTCGGCTACACCGCGCAGAACAATCGCTTCGCCGCGGAGCTGACCGCCCTCGGGATCGCGCATGACTTCTTGTGGGAGCCCGGATCGCACAGCTGGGCCCTGTGGCGGGACATGATCCCGCAGTCACTCATCACCGCGTCGGAGCATCTGAGCCATGGCTAGCTGGGTGCGCCCGGCGCTGGGCGCCGCGGGCCGCGCGACGGCGGTGGCGCTCGCCATCATCGTGGTCACCGCGATCACGACCGGCTGGCTGTACTGGCTGCGCGCCGGGGTGGCGAGCTGGCCGGGACCGCGGGTGCGGGACGCGCTGCCGCTCGACGAGCTGCCCAGCCGCGACAGCGTGCCGCTGATCGTGTTCGTGCTCGCCTTCGCCGTCGCCGGCCTGATCATGGGGCTGGTGGCGCGCGCGGCGGGGCTGGACCGGCTGGCGGCAGGCCTGGCCCTGGCCGCCGGCGTGGGGGCCTGGCTCTACACCGCCGACGCGATCTGCCTGTTCTTCGTCCGGCAGGTGCCCGCCGCACAGGCCTTCCGCGCCGCCGCCGGGCTGCAGCCGGTATACCTGGCGGCGGCGCTGGCCGGCGTGGCCGGAGCGCTGCTCTGCCGGAGGACGGGGTCCGGCGGGGTCGCGTACCGGCTGCTCGCCTGGCTGGTGGCCGTTGGCGGGCTGATCGACCTGATCTCGGTCCTGGTGCCGCGGCGGGGCGCGGCACTCGGCCTCGTGGAGCGGATCGGCCCGGGCATCGTGCTTCCGGCGGCGCACGCGCTGCTGGCACCGGCCGGGGTGCTGCTGCTGATCGGGTCGCGTGGCCTGATCCGGCGCAACAGGCGCGCCTGGGGCCTGTGCGTGGCGCTGCTTGGCCTGTCCACGGCGCTGAGCCTGCTGCGCGGTGGTTCCGACTACGCCGCGGCGATCGTGACCGGGCTCATCGCGGTGGCCCTGGTCGCCAGCAGGCAGGAGTTCCCGTTCCGCGGCGATCCGGCCGCCGAGCCGTCGGCGTTGCTGCGGCTGGCGGGCATGCTCGCGGCAGCCATCGCGTACGGCGTCGTGACCTTGTTCGCCTACCAGACGGTGGGCGGCCTGCCGTTTTCGCTGACCGCCGCGCTCCGGGACAGCGTCCGGGCGCTGGCCGGCCTGGCGCCACGCGGAAGCGAGTTCCTGCCGGCGGGTTTCTCCCGGTGGTACCCGGCCTCCGTGCTCTCCATCGCCGCGATCGGCGTGGTGTGGGCGGCCTGGGTGTGGGTCCGGCCGTGGCGGCAGCGGCTGTTCCCCGGCGCCGGAGGTGCGGAACGAGCCGAGGAGATCGTCCGCCGCTGGGGCGGCGACACGCTGGCGCCGTTCGCGCTCCGGCTGGACAAGCAGTGGTTCTTCACTGGTCAGAGCCTCATCGCCTACCGCGTCATCCGCGGCATCGCCGTGGTCAGCGGCGATCCCGTTGGGCCGCCTGACGAGGCCGAGGCGGCCGTGGCGGCGTTTCTCGGCCACGCCCGCTCCCGCGGCTGGCATGTCGCCGTCCTGGGCGCGTCCGGCCGGCTGCTCGCCGGCTACCGGCGGCAGGGGCTGCACCCCGTCTACCACGGCGACGAGGCGGTCATCGACACCGCCACGTTCAGCCTCACCGGGCGGCCGATGCGCACGATCAGGCAGGCGGCGCACCGGCTGGAGCGCCACGGGTACCACGCCGAGGTCGTCATGGCGGGTGACGTGCCGCCCGCCCTGCGCGCGGACCTGGCCGCGATCGACCGCGCCTGGCTGCGCGGCGGCATCCGCAAGGGTTTCACGATGGAGCTCGACGACCCGTTCCGGCTGCGCGGCGACGACGCGCTGTTCGTCATCGGGCGGGACGAGACCGGCCAGGTCGCCGGCTTCCTCCACCTGGCCGTGTGCCACCCGGGCCGGTCGCTGTCGCTGTCTTCCATGCCCCGCAGGGCGGACACCCCGAACGGGTTCAACGCGTGGCTTGTCATCGCCGCGGCCGACTGGGCGCGCCGCAACGGCTTCGCCTGCGTCTCGCTGAACTTCTCCCCGTTCGCCGGACTGCTGGCCGCCGACGCCGCCATGACCGCGACGCAGCGTATCGAGCGGCGGGCCCTGCTGCGGCTCAAGGAGGTCCTCGCGCTGCAGCTGGACAACCTGCTGCGGTTCAACCGGCAGTTCAGCCCGCAATGGCAGCCGCGATACGTGGTCGTCGAGCACCGGGCGGACCTGCCGCGGGTGGCGCTTGCGGCGATGGCCGCGGAAGGCTACCTGCCGTACGCGGGGCTGATCCGCGGCGCGGGCTGGTCGCCGCCAGGCGAACCCCCTGCGGCCGCTCCGCCTGAGACCCCTTCCGCAGCCCCTCCGGGGGAATCACCCGCTGGGCCGGCCGCCAGGCCGCCAGGCACTCACGAGCCCGCGGGAGGCCCGCGATGAGGCTCGCGATCGGGCTGCTGCTCGCGCTCGCGTCGGCCGCCGCCCTCAACTACGGGTTCTACCTCCAGCACTCCGCGTCCGGCAGGCTGCCAGCCCTGTCCGTACGGCACCCGGTCGCGGCGCTGACCGCCTTGTTCACCAGCCCGCGCTGGCTTGTGGGCTTCACCGGCGGCCTCGCCGGCTGGGCGCTGTACATCGTCGCGCTCGACCTGGCCCCCATCAGCCTGGTCCAGGCCGCCTCGGCGGGCGGGGTGGGGCTGCTCGCCCTGCTCGTTCAGGCCGGCGGTACGCGCCTCGCCGCCCGGGACAGGGCAGCGGTCGCCGCGTCCGTGGGCGGGCTGCTCCTGCTCGGGCTCTCGCTGTCGGCCGGCGCCGGGCATGCCGCCGCCGTGGGCTGGAGCGGCCCGCTCGGGTGGATTCTGGCCTCCGGGCTCGCGGCCGGCATCGCCGCCAGCCCGGCCGGGATGGTGCTCAGACCCGGGGCGGGGCTCGCGGTCGCCGCCGGGCTGCTCTACGCGGCCGGCGACGTCGCCACCAAGGCGGCCGTCGACGGCATCGGCCCGGTCGCTGTGTTCGCGCTACTGCTGCCCGCCTGTCACGGGCTTGCCTTCGTCTGCCTTCAGCTCTCCTTCCAGCGCGGCACCGCCCTGGCCACCGCCGGCGTGTCGACGCTGCTCACCAACCTGCTGCCGATCCTGGCCGGGCTGACCGTATTCGCCGAGCCGATGCCCGGCGGCCTTGCCGGCGCGGCGCGCGGCGCGGGCTTCGCCGGCGCCGTCCTCGGCGCGGCCCTGCTCGCTCGCCAGCCGTGACCGCCGTCATCCACCGCGCCGCTTGTTAGCATGACGGTCGTGGGAAACGACGAGCTAACCCGCCGCCATGAAACGGTGGAGGTGCGCCGCGATGGCGCGGCGGTCAAGATCGCGCTGAACCGGCCGGAGCGGATGAACGCCTGGAGCAACGGGCTGTCGGCGGACCTGCTCGCCGTGCTGCGCGCGGCCGCGGGCGACGACACGGTCCGCGCCGTCATGCTCACCGGCAACGGCAGGGCCTTCTGCGCGGGCGCCGACCTCAAGGAGGGCGCCGGCCAGGCGGTGGCCGGGGAACTCGACACCTATTCCGTGCTGACCCGGTGGTACCACCCGATCGTTACCACGATCAGGGAGATGCCCAAGCCCGTGGTGACCGCGGTCAACGGACCGGCCGCCGGGGCGGGCCTGTCGCTTGCGCTGGCCGGCGACCTGGTGGTGGCGGCCGAGTCGGCGTACTTCACGCTCGCGTTCGTCGGCATCGGCCTGGTCCCCGACGGCGGCGCGAGCCTGTTCGTGCCGTCCCGGGTCGGCTTCGCGCGGGCCGCCGAGATGGCCCTGCTCGGCGAACCGGTCCCGGCCGCGAAGGCCGTCGACTGGGGCCTGATCAACGCGGCCTGGCCGGACGCGGAGTTCGCGGGGAAAGCGGACGCGCTGCTGGCGCGGCTCACCGCCGGGCCCACGCGCTCGTACGCGGGCAGCAAGCGGGAGCTGAACCACTGGCTGTACGACCGGATGGCCGCCCACCTGGAACTCGAGGCGTCCCTCCAGGGTGAGCTGGCGAAAAGCGCTGACTTCGCCGAGGGCGTGTCGGCTTTCCTGGAAAAGCGCGCACCCAAATTCAGCGGTCACTAACCCGGGCACGGATGTTCCCGAGCCGTAGCGCCGTTGGTCATCCGGCCGTGTGAGCTGAGTCACGTCACGTTCAATCGTGCGCGTTTGAATCCGGGCATGCGGCATCTTGGCAGATTCGCGGCGGCTCTGGCGCTATTCATCGCCACCGCCACTACCATCCTTACGGCCCCATCGGCCAGCGCTACCGCCACAGCCGCAACGGCACCGGCGGTGCCCCATCTCGATCACGTCTTCCTCATCATGGAAGAGAACAACGGCTTCACCGACGTGATCGGCAACAAGGCGGCCCCCAACCTCAACTACCTGGCGAAGACGTTCGGCGTCGCGACCGATTACTACGGCGTCTCCCCGGACAGCAGCGAGTCCAACTACGTCGGGATCCTTGGCGGCAGCACCTTCAACGTGACGAGCGACGACGCGTACTGGAAGAACACGGTCGACGCACCGTCCCTGATCACCCAGCTCGACAAGGCCGGCGTGAGCTGGAAGGCCTACCTTCAGTCCCTGCCGTACCCGGGGTATGAGGGCATCTGCTACCCGGCCAAGTGCAACGGCGCGCCGGACAGCGACCCGCTGTACGTCTCCAAGCACGACGCCATCCAGAACTTCACCCCCGACTGGACCGCGGCCGACTGGTCCCGGCAGGTGCCCATCGGCCAGCTCGGCGAGGACCTGCGACGGAACGACGTGCCGCAGTTCAGCTACATCGTCCCGGACGAGTGCCATGACATGCACGGGGACCCGCCGTACTGCCTGGACAGCGGCAACCTCGGCGACCCGCAGCAGCAGCACCTGGA
>Ga0187807_1000792_pt1 | contig 10006 bp, 9 predicted proteins | sample NC_wetland_sal_i_4_FD_132432 | JGI IMG/M metagenome (GOLD analysis project Ga0187807, IMG submission 132432) | Wetland sediment microbial communities from Neuse River Estuary, North Carolina, USA - ASW_2 | ecosystem: Environmental > Aquatic > Freshwater > Wetlands > Sediment | place: USA: North...
CTGTTCCTGTCGCACCGGACCGTCAGCGGTCACCTCCACCGGGCCTTTCCCAAGCTGGGTGTCTCGACCCGTGCGGCCCTCCGCGACGCGCTCGCGTCCTTCCCCCGTGAGCGGCTCCCGCCCTGAGCCGCGATCAGCGATGGTCGGCGAGGTCGTGCACCCAGCGCATCCGCCTGGCCGCTGCATCGGGGTGGTCCCCGAACTCCTGCGCCATCCGGCCGACGCAGCCACGGACGCCCAACTGCTGCAAGGCGCGTTTGATGGCCGTGACTACCATTTCGGCGGTCGGGGCGTCTGATGGCTGCAGCCCGGAGGCGAACAGCGCCTCGTGCCGTGCGTCGTTCACGTTCTGCCACGTCATGGCGAGCTGTGTAGCGGTGGACATCTCACACCATCCCGGTTTGCGTTTGCTGAATGGCTAGGCGAGCAGGGCGGCCTGCCCGAGGCTGGGCAGCACCCTGCGGAGCTCTCGGCGGGAGCTAATGCCGAGCTTGCGGAAGATCTTGAACAGGTGGTACTCGACGGTGCGCGGGCTCAGGAACAGCTGGGCGCCGATCTCCGGGTTCGTATTCCCCTCACCGGCGAGCCGGGCGATCTGCGCTTCCTGCCCAGTGAGCTGCCCGGCCGTCTCGACCGTACGCTTGCGTACGGTCTCGCCCGTGGCCAGCAGCTCCCGCCGGGCCCGTTCGGCGAACCCGTCGATCCCCAGCGCGGTCAGCATCTCGTAAGCGGTCCGCAGCTGATCCCGTGCGTCCACCCGGCGGTTCTGGCGGCGCAGCCACTCGCCGTAGACCAGGTGAGCGCGGGCCAGCTCCACCCGGACGCGGGTGCGGCCCAGCCGGTCGATCGCCTCCCGGTACAAGCACTCAGCCGGCTCGCCGTCGCTCAGCAGCGCCCGCGAGCGCGCCAGGGTCCCCAGCGCCCAGTCGCTGCCCGCGGTTGTGGTTGCCTCCGACAGCTGCCGCATGGCATCGGCGGCACGCTCGGGCTGCCCGGTCCGGGCGGCGGCCTCGATCAGTTCGGCCATCGACGAGACAGCCAGGCCCAGCTCATTCGGGTATTCGCTGCTGCCCTGCTCGGCGGCGGCCAGCGCCTCGTCGTATCGGCCAAGACCATTGTTGAGCACTGCGGTCGCCCAGTGCGCTGCGGTCAGCCACTGTCCTTCTCCGCGCGCCATCATTTCTCTCGTGGCGGTCGCGGTCACCTGAGAGGCTTCGGCTTCCCGGCCTCTCCAGGCGGTGAGGACCATGCGCCCGTAAGGCCCCACTGGGCTAGCCGTCGCTCGGCCGACCCCCTCGGCCTCTTCTGCCATGGCGGCGGCCACGGCCAGTTCGCCGGCGAGCAGCCGGATTGGCACGCCCATGAGCAGTGCGGCCGGCAGCACGGTGAGCGCGCCGGCTTGGCGGGCGTGCTCGATCAGCCGAGCCGAGAGTGTGTACCAGCTCTCGTCGTCCCAGACATCCCTGGATATGCTGCAGGCGAGCGGTAGCCACCGCAATCCCTCATCGGTGGCGGTCCCGTCGCGGAACGCCTTCAGCGCCCGCCTCAGCATCGGCGTGCCCGCGGTACTACCTTCGGTGTGCAGCACGGCTAGCCCGTCCAGCAGCAGGTCGCAGCCTTCCCGCAGCCGCGGCGCCCGCGGCGCCGCCCGGACCGCCTCGGCGACCTCGCGCAGTCCGCCGCGGACAGCCAGGCGTCCGGCCGTGAGCACCGCCCAGAACGCGTCGCGGTAGGCCTCGCGGGCCTGCCCGACGTGAAGCGGTTCGAGGCGGTTGGCCGCCTTGAGCAGGAGCTGCGGCGCATCGCCGCCACGGCCCGGGTCGGCCGCCAGCTGGGCGCGCAGCAGGTCCGCGTGCGCGTGCCCGAGCTCGTCGAGCGGCCCGGCCTCGGCGATGGCCAGCAGCCGCAGCGCCGCGTCGGGCGCCCCGGCCTGCTGCTTGGCCCGCGCCGCGGCCAGCGCGCGCCGGGCCCGGCGCGCCCGGTCGGGCGTCAGCTCTGCGGCGCGCTCATAAAAGGCAGCGGCTGCGGCCAGGCCGCCGCGGGCACGCGCCCGGCCTGCCGAGCCCTCGAGTTCGGCGGCGACGTCCTCATCGAGCCCAATTGCTGCGCGCCCACGGTGCCAAGCGCGACGATCGGGATCGATGCCGGGGTCGGTGGCCTCGGCCAGGGCGCGGTATACGCTGTGGCGCTCTTGCGGTGAGGCGGCCCGGTACACCGCCGACCGGGCCAGCGGATGACAAAACCGCACATGCCTGCCGAACTCGATCAGCCCGGCCGCGGCCGCCGGTGCCGCGGCCGCCGCCTGCACGCCCAGCCGGTCCGCCGCGCGCCACACCAGCAATGGGTCGCCAGCCGGCTCGGCCGCCGCGACCAGCAGCAGCCGCCGCGTCGCCGACGGGAGGGGCATCAGCTGCCGCCGGAAACCTTCCTCGACCCGGCCCGGCCTGGCCGTAACGCAGGGCAATCCGATTCCGCCCGCCAGCTCCTCGGGTGTCAGCCGGCGCGCCAGCTCCAGCAACGCCAGCGGGTTGCCTCGGGTCTCGGCCACGAATCGATCGCGCACTCGCTGATCCAGCGGACCAGTGATGGCCGACTCCAGCAGGGCCTGTGCATCATCGTCTGGCAACCCGTAAACGACGAGTTCCGCCAGCCCCGCCAGGTCCCGCTCGGCACCGGGCTGCCGCACCGCGAAGACAACCGCGGCCGATTCGATCACCAGGTGGCGGGCCACGAACGCGAGCGCCTGGGCCGAGGCCCGATCGAGCCACTGCGCATCGTCCACCACGCAGACCAGCGGCCGCTCCCTGGCCGCGTCCGACAACAGGCCCAGGACCGCGAGGCCGACCGCGAAGCGATCCGGGGCGGCACCATCCCGTAGGCCGAACGCGGCGCCCAGGGCGGCGCGCTGCGGATCTGGAAGGCACTCGATCCGGTCTAGGAACGGCGCGCACAGCTGATGCAGCCCGGCGAACGCGAGCTCCATCTCCGGCTCGGCGCCCGCCGCTCGCGCGATACGGCATCCGGACGCGCGCTCCAGCAGGTATCCCAGCAACGCGGTCTTGCCGATCCCGGCCTCGCCGCGCAGGACCAGGGCCCGGCTCTGACCAGCCCGCACACTCGCCAGCAACCGGTCCAGTACCTCGCACTCGCCGCGCCGGCCACGCAGCCTGCGCTCGGGCCACGCATCAGCAAGCGTGTGCGCATCCGTGCCATCGGTGGCGTGCATGCATGCTCACCCCTTCGATCTGACCGCAGCGCGGTCGCCTGTTCGCTCGTGCGCCCGGCGCCCGGGCTCTTCCCGCCCTGGCCGGTGAACCCGGATGCTCCCTCGCTGCTTCCGGATCTGCATGGGACATCTGGCCTAGACGCTAGGGATCCGGGAAGCTCGTCGAATCCCGGAAGATCCACAGTGTGGGTCTGATAGTCGGGCGGGCTGGGCTAGGGGCCGGGTCCGCGCCCCTGTTCGCCTCAGCGGAAACCGCATGGGCCCGGCCCCGGCGACCCGCCACCAGGCATCCGCGGCATTCGTCAAATACTCACTTAGCCCGGCGGGTGCGCCGGGGACGCAGTCTCCCCGGAATGACTAAGGACATTCAAGGATGCGATGTCCGGCGGGGCGACCGTAACGTGGAGCCCCGGCAGAGCCGCCGGTCACGGTGAGGCTGGTGCCGGAGGGGGAAGTGAGGCAGCTATGACCGACGATGACCTGCGGCGCGACGTCGCCGCCGAGCTGTGCTGGGATCCGCGGGTGGACAGCGCGGCGATCGAGGTATCGTCCGCCAGCGGCATGGTCACGCTGCGCGGGACTGTGACCAGCCTCAGGCACAAGCGGGCCGGGGGCGACGCCGCTGCCCGCGTCCACGGGGTCATCCGGGTCGTCAATGAACTGAGGGTGCAGATCCCGGACAGGGATCGGCGCGGCGACGAGGACTTGCGCGGCGACGTGCTGGAGGTGCTGATGCTGGAGGGCTCGGTGCCGATGACCGTCGATGCACAGGCCCGGGACGGCTTCGTCACCCTGACGGGCACGGTGGAGTGGCACTACCAACGCGAGACGGCCGAGTCCCGCGCCGCGAGCGTGCCCGGCGCGGTTGGCATCGACAACGCCATCGCCTTGGCCCAGGCTCCCGATGCGGGTGCCGCAGGGGACGCCATCATCCGCGCGCTCCGGCGCGATGCCGTGCTGGACGCGGACGGGCTCTCGGTCGAGATCCTCTCCGGCGGTCTGGTGATCCTGTCCGGCACGGTCAGCTCTTCGGCCGCGCACGATCACGCGGTGGCCGCCGCCTGGTTCGCGGCCGGCGTCACCAACGTCGATGATCGCATCGGTGTCGAGTACGCCCCGTAGTGGCGTGACGGGCAGGGCCAGCCGGCCGTCAGTCCTGCCATGCAGGTGCCTGTTTGTGCTCCGGGAACGTGCGGGCGAGCTGTGCCCGGCTGGTGACGCCGAGCTTGCGGAAGACCTTGCGCAGGTGGTACTCGACGGTGCTGGCGCTGATGAACAGCTGGCCGGCGATCTCCCGGTTGGACAGGCGCTCGGCGGCCAGCCGGGCGATCTGCGCCTCCTGCGCCGTGAGCACCTCCGGGGTCCCGGGGCCGCGCGGGCGGGCCCGCTCGCCGGTGGCGCGCAGCTCGGCCCGGGCCCGGCCCGCAAAAGCCTCCATGCCCATCTCGTCGAACATCTCGAAGGCGCGGCGGAGCTGATCGCGGGCGTCGCGGCGGCGGCGCTGGCGGCGCAGCCACTCCCCGTACACCAGGTGCGCCCGGGCCAGCTCCGGGACGAGCCTGCAGCGCTGCAGCTGGTCGATGGCCAGCCGGTACTCGGCCTCAGCACGGCTGTCATCGGCCAGCAGCGCCCGGCTGCGAGCCAGCAGCCCCAGGGCCAGGTCGGTCCCGCTCGCCAGCGCCCAGGGCATGAAGGCCTCCAGGGCAGCAGTCGCGGCCTCGCGCTCCCTGCACCTGGTTCCGGCCTCGACGACCTCTGTGACCTGGCCAAACCCCAGTACGTTCTGCCGCGGGAGAGACTCCAGCGCGTGGCTCAGCGCGGCGGTGTAGTTGCCCAGGCCCAGCTCGAGCAGGGCCAGCGCACCCTGCACTTTCAAGACCTCGTACCTGTTGTGTCCGGCGAACTCGCGCAGCAGCCGGGCGGCGAGCGGGCGGGCATCTGCTTCCCGTCCCCGCCGGGCCAAAGTCCACAGCTCCGCCCGGGCGTAGGCGCCCAGATATGCCCGGTAACCCGTCGCCTCAGCCAGCGCCCGCGCCTCCGCCAGCGTGGCCTCGGCGTCCGCGAAGCGGCCCTCGTCTACCTGGACGCTCGACTGGATGCCGAGCGCTGGAAGCAGTGCCGCAATCGCGCCCCGGTCACGCAACTCCGCCACCCACCGCTTCTCCATCTGGTACCGGGCCGAGTCGTCGTACAGCATGCCGGCGGCCATGGCCATGGCCATGGCCGCCGGCATGGCGTCGTCGGGCATCGGCTGGCCGGCGGCCAGCGGCGCGATGGCCCGGCGAAGCAGCGCGGCACCAGCCTGGTAGCGGCGCTCGCCCACGGCCGCGAAGCCGTCCAGCAGCAGGTCGGGCACGGTGACCCGGGAGTCCGCCACCTTCGGCACCGAACGGACCGCCCGCACGAACTCGGCCATCCCAGCCCCGGGCCGGCCTGAGAACTCTGCCGCTGCCCACGCGTCCAGCAGGGTGTCGCGGGCCAGGCGGGTCTCGAACGGCTGGAGCATCCGCGCCGCGTCAAGCAGCACCGAGGTAGCCTCGGGCATCTGCCCGGCCGCGTACAAGCTCTGGCCCTCCAGCCGCCTGGCCCTCGCCCGGGCCAGCCCATCTGCCAGGCGCGGTGCCGCCTGGCCCAGCAGTGCCCGCGCCGCCGGCGCCTCCCCGGCCGCCAGGCGGTTCTCGGCGGCCGCCAGCATCCGCCGAGCCCGGTGATCCTCGTCCGCGGTCAGCGCAGCCGCCCGTTCCAGGAAGGCGGCGCCGCTGCCCCAGCCACCACGGCCGCGCGCCCGGTCGGCCGACCGCTCCAGCTCCGCGGCCACCTGCTCGTCCGGGCCAGCCGCCGCCTCGGCCAGGTGCCAGGCCCGCCGGTCCGGATCAATTTCCGGATCGGTGACCGCGGCCAGCGCCTGGTGCGCGCCGCGACGGGCCGTGGCCGGGGCGGCGTAGTACGCCGCCGACCGGATCAGCGGATGGCGGAACCGCACCCGTGGCTCCCAGGACACCAGCCGCTCCACTCCCGCCGCCTCGCCCGCCTCAGGATCGATCGCCAGGTTCCGGGCCGCGTTCCACACCAGCGCCGGCTCCCCGGTCGGGTCGGCCGCCGCCAGCAGCAACAGCGTCTGCGTGCCGCCGGGCAGGGCCCGCACCCGGGACCGATACAGCTCCTCCAGACGGCCCCCGAATCGCAGCGGCCAATTCAGCGGCTCCGCACCCGACAACTCGGCGGCGGTCAGCTCCGCGGCCAGCTCGACCAGCGCCAGCGGGTTACCCGCGGTGTCAGCCATGATGCGGCGGGTAACCTGCCGGTCGACCTGCGCGCCCGCCGACGTCGCCAGCAGCTCCCGCGCTGCCTCTTCTGCCAGCCCGCCGACCGTCAGGTCCGGCAGTCCCGCCAGCACCACCGCCCGTTCCTCGCCCTCCCGGGCGGCGAACACCATGCCCACCCGGTCCGCGTACAGGCGCCGGGCGACGAACCCGAGCACCTCGATCGACACCTGGTTCAGCCACTGCGCGTCATCGATCAGGCACAGCACCGGCCGCCCGGCCGCCGCGTCGGTCAGCGCCGTCAGAGCCGCCATGCCGACCAGGAACCGGTCCGGCGGCGGGCCGTCCACCAGCCCGAACGCCGACCCGAGGGCCTGCCGCTGCGGCGCGGGAAGCCCCTCGAGGCCGCCCAGGAACGGGACGAGCAACTGATGCAGGCCGGCGAAACCCATGTCCATCTCAGACTCTGCGCCGGCTACCCGGGCTACCTGCATGTCACCGGCCTGTCCGGCCGCCCAGTCCAGCAGCGCCGTCTTGCCGACGCCCGCCTCACCTCGCAGCACCAGCACGCCGCTCAGCCCGTCCCGGACCGCCGCCAGCACGCCCTCCAACGCGCCGGTCTCCACTGCCCGGTCCAGCAACGCGCTAATCGCTCTGCCCTCCTCCGCCCCTGGCCGGAACGGGCGAAGCTTCCCGGGTCCGACGACCATGCCGGAGGGCGGCGCATGACAATTATCCCGCAGGCCCGGGTTCCGCAGTTGATCGGGTTCCCGGTCCATGTTCCGGGATGAATGGACTGGGGTCTTCTACGGATGCGACCACCGCCATGCGCACGCGACCGTGGTCCTTGTCAATTCCTCGCCTGCAAGGAGCAGATCCATGAGCACCATCACGACCGGAGACGGCACCGAGATCTATTACAAGGACTGGGGCGAAGGCCCGGCCGTCACGTTTTCGCACGGATGGCCACTGAGCGCCGACGCCTGGGACGGGCAGATGCTGTTCCTCGCCGAGCACGGCTTCCGCGCCATCGCGCACGACCGCCGCGGCCACGGCCGTTCCAGCCAGCCGTCGGCGGGCAACGACATGAATGGCTACGCCGACGATCTCGCCGCTCTCATCGAGGCGCTCGACGTTCACGACGTCACGGTCGTCGGCCACTCCACCGGCGGCGGCGAGGTCGCGCGCTACATCGGGCGACACGGAACCGCGCGCGTCGCGAAGGCCGTCCTGATCTCCGCGGTACCGCCGAGCCTGGTGAAGTCCGAGGCGAACCCCCAAGGTCTGCCGACCGAGGCGTTCGACGGTCTGCTCGCCGGCATGTTCAAGGATCGATCGCAGTTCTACCGGGACCTGGGAAGCCAGTTCTACGGCGCGAACCGGCCCGGCTCCAGCGTTTCGCAGGGCCTGCTCGACCAGTTCTGGGCATGGAGCATGCAATCAGGCCTCAAGAACTCCTACGAGTGCGTCAAGGCCCTGTCCGAGACCGACTTCACCGAAGACCTCGAGCGCTTCGATGTCCCGACGCTGTTGATCCACGGCGAGGACGACCAAGTTGTTCCCGTCGGCAACTCGATGCGGTCGGCGCGCATCATCAAGAACGCCAAGGACATTTACTACCCGGCCGCGCCGCACGGCCTCACCGCGACCCATCAAGACCAGGTCAACGCCGACATGCTCGCCTTCTTGCAGAGCTAGCCCGCGCCACCGACACGAAGGAGAGGTCATCATGAAGATCGTCGTCATCGGCGGGACCGGGCTGATCGGTTCCAAGCTGGTCGCCAGGCTCGTCGCGCACGGTCACGATACCGTACCCGCGTCGCCCGGCACTGGCGTCAACACCCTCACCGGCGAGGGTCTCACCGAAGTCCTGGCCGGCGCGGAGGTTGTCGTCGACGTGTCGAACTCGCCGTCGTTCGAGGACACAGCGGTACTCGAGTTCTTCGAGATATCGACCCGCAACATCCTCGACGCGGAGGCGCCAGCCGGCGTGAGGCATCACGTAGCGCTGTCGGTCGTGGGCACCGAACGGATGGCCGGAAGCGGCTACATGAGGGCGAAGACCGCCCAGGAGAAGCTCATCAGGAACTCGTCGATCCCTTACACAATCGTCCACGCGACGCAGTTCTTCGAGTTCGCCGTCCGTACTGCCGATGAGGCGAGTGACGGCGACACGGTGCGGGTTCCTCCGGTGCTGATTCAGCCGATGGCAGCGGACGATGTCGCCGCCGCGGTGTGCCGCGTCGCGCTCGCTGCTCCGCTGAACGACACGATCGAGATCGGCGGGCCCGAACCGCTGCGGTTCGAGGACTTCGTGCGGCAAGGGCTGCGCTCTGCAGGGGATCAGCGCGTCGTGGTCGCCGATCCCCAAGCTCGGTACTTCGGGGCCCGGCTGAGCGAGCGCACCCTCTTGCCGGGTGCTGGCGCTCGGCTCGGACCGACCCACTTCGGCGAGTGGCTAAGCCATCAGGCACCAGGTCAGTGAGTCGGATGGCCCAACTCACCCATGGAGGAAAGATGAGCACCCCGACCGGCGACAACGCCTTCCTGTACGCCCTCGAGCTCAACGTCAGGACAGAGCTGACCCTGGCCGAGACCAGCCAACCGGACGAGGAGGCGGCCATCGGCGTACCGATCGACGAGTGGCTGGTCGATCCGGCGGATGCCCAGCGCTACGAAGTCGCCCTCCGCTCCCTTCTCGGCGCGGTCGAGGCGCTGGAAGACGGCTCCGGCCCCGGCGACCATCCCCCGCTGACCCAAGCGCCGGAGAGCGTCACAACAGCGCTGCAGTTGCCCAACGGGCCCGGGCCGGGCACCGAGGCGGAAGGCCGGTGAGCGATGCAGGTCACACGACAACACGTGATTGACATACTGCGGATAACGGGGTTGCTGGAACTGGCCGAGGAGGCCCACCGGGTGCTACCCGACCCGGTCGAGTACAACTACGCGGCGCGGTATCTCGCCCAGTACGGCATCACCAAAGACGAGCTGATCAGCCGCATGGGAGGAAGCCCGTAACCCGTGACGGGTCAGCTCGGGCCTCGGTCAACAAACCGTACCGGTACTTCAGTGACGCCAGGGCGGTGACGCCGGCACGCGCGACCACCCCCCGATGATGAGCGCTGAGCCGAACGCACCAGCGAACACGCTGGTGCGTTCGTTGCATCATGTTCGCCGTCGAAGACATCGAGGACGTCCTGGCCCGCCTGCGCGCCCGTGGCGCCGAAGTCGTGGGCGAGCTGGAGCAGTACGGGGACAGCTACCGGCTCTGCTACGTCCGCGGCCCCGCGGGCATCATCGTCGCGCTGGCCGAGCCGCTCAGCTGAAGCGTTCCAAGCAGGTCACGACCCCGGCGACCACCCCGGACATCGGCGCCCCCGGCGACAGCACGCCCCGACCTCGCGTCGGCACGACCAGCCCCGCGTCCTCGGCGTCGGGCGATCATCTGGCTCGAGTGACCCCCTGACCGCACCGGCATCCTAGGCGGCCTCCGTGGTTCTCCCCGGGGCACGGACTA
>Ga0187807_1000794_pt1 | contig 10002 bp, 8 predicted proteins | sample NC_wetland_sal_i_4_FD_132432 | JGI IMG/M metagenome (GOLD analysis project Ga0187807, IMG submission 132432) | Wetland sediment microbial communities from Neuse River Estuary, North Carolina, USA - ASW_2 | ecosystem: Environmental > Aquatic > Freshwater > Wetlands > Sediment | place: USA: North...
CCCGGCGAACCACGACCCGATCATCACGTTCGAGGCACCCGCGGCTAGCGCCAGCGCCACGTCCCTGGGGTGTCTGATCCCGCCGTCGGCCCAGACCGAGGCACCCAGCCGCCGGGCCTCCGCGGCGCACTCGAGTACGGCGGAGAACTGCGGCCGCCCCACGCCGGTCATCATCCGGGTGGTGCACATCGCGCCCGGCCCGACGCCGACCTTGACGATGTCCGCCCCCGCCGATCTCAGGTCGGCGACCCCGGCCGCGGTGACGACGTTGCCGGCCACCACCGGCACGCCGGGGTTCAGCGCGCGCACCGCCTGCAGCGCGCCGATCATCTTCTCCTGGTGCCCGTGCGCGGTGTCCACCACGAGCACGTCGGCGCCCGCGTCGAGCAGCAGCTTGGCCTTGGCCGCCACGTCTCCGTTGACCCCGATGGCCGCGCCGACCCGCAGTCGGCCCATGGCGTCAACCGCCGGGGAGTACAGGGTCGCCCGCAGCGCCCCGGTCCTGGTCATGATGCCTAGGCAGCGGCCGGTGCCGTCCACCACGGGGGCAAGCCGGTGCCTCCCGTCGTGCAGCAAAGAGAACGCCTGCTCCGGCGGCGTCCCGGCCGGCAGGGTGAACGGGTCGGCGGACATGACCTGGCGCAGCTGGGTGAACCGGTCCACGCCGAGGCAGTCCGCCTCGGTGACGACCCCCACGGGCCGACCCTCCGAGATTACGATCACCGCGCCGTGCGCCCGCTTGGGCAGCAGGCTCAGCGCGTCACCCGCGGTATCGGTCGGAGCCAGCGTCAAGGCGGTCTCCACCACTAGGTCCCGGGACTTCACCCAGGTGATCACGTCCGCGACCACGTCCGCCGGGATGTCTTGCGGCAAGATGGCGATGCCGCCTCGCCGGGCGACGGTCTCCGCCATCCGCCGCCCGGAGACGGCGGTCATGTTGGCGGTCACGATCGGGATGGTGGCACCGCTGCCGTCGGTGGTGGCCAGGTCGACGTCGAGCCGCGAGCCGACGGCTGACCGGCCGGGCACCATGAAGACGTCGCTGTAGGTCAGGTCGTAGCCGGGAGCCGTCTCATTGAGGAATCGCACGTTAAGATTCTTCCCGAACGACCCGGGTGCTATAGCCCCGATCCGGTGACGGAGCCTGAAAGAAGGATGGTCGTCCAGCGCTGGTCAGCGACCGAGCAGGGCGGCTCCGATCACCGCTCCCGCGAAGCCGAGCCCGCGCAAGACGCCCGGCACGCCGCCCGGCAGGTACTCACCGAAGATCGTCACGCCAGCCAGGATGGGCAGCAGGTTGGTCAGCAGCGTGGACATCCCTGCGGTGGCCAGGGCCGTGCCGCGCTGGAAAGAAAGCTGGACGCAGACAAAGCCAAGGCCATGGCAGGCGGCGAGCAGGAGGACGAACACGTACCCCGGGCCGATGCCGCCGACTGCTGCCTTGGTCGCGACATCGCCTGCCGAATACATCAGGCCGCCGGCCACCGCGAGCCCGGCGCCCGCCCGCAGCACCCTCGCGGCCGGAAAGGCCACGACGGCCGCAGCCAGCGCGGAAGCCAGTATCCAGCCAAGCGGGTCCAGCCAGCTTCCCGGCACCGGCCGCGCGGTACTCGCGGACAGTGATAGCGCAAGCAGCAGCAGGCCGCAAACCGAAACGCAGACGGCGACCCACTCCCGGGTCGGCAACCTCACGCCGCCGGCCCGGACGAGCAGGGCGATCAGGGCCACGCCGCCGGCCGACGTGGCCTGCACCAGCGAGATCGGGGCTAGGTCGAGTGCGATGATGTACAGCCCCCACCCGCCGAGACCTGTAGCGAAGCCCGCCACCCAATGCCGGTCAGTGAACAGGGCAGCCAGCGACGCCACCGGATGGCGTGGCGACAAGGCCGGCAGCTGGCCCGACGCGGCGTGCTGGACGTAGAAGCCCGAGCTGAGGGCCGCGGTCGACAGCAGCGCGAGGAACAGTCCGATGGCCAGTTTCATCGCCGCGCTCCGACACCAGCAGCGGGCCGCGACCAGCCTGGGCCCCGGATCAGTCCGGCGTGGGGCAGGTAACCTTCGGCCGCCATGGCGGCGACGGCCACCCGGGGCAGGTCAGCGCGATGCTCGATGACCATGTAACGCGGCAGCCAGGACGGGCGGAACTGCTGGTTGAACCGAAGTAGGTTGTCAAGCTGGAGCGCGAGGACGTGCTTCAGCCTGAGCAGCGTCCGGCGCTGGAGGCGTTGCGGTGACGTGAGCGCAGCTTCACTGCCGAGCAGGCCGGCGAACGGCGAGAAGTTCAGCGAGATGCGTTTGAACCCGTGGTCACGGGCCCACCACACCGCGTTCACAATAAGCCACGCGTTGAATCCGTTGGGCAGGCCCCGCCGCCTGGGCATGGAGGACAGCGAAAGCGACTGGCTGGCCCGGCAGACGGCCAGGTGGAGGAACCCCGCCACCCGGTCCTGCTCATCACGTCCTACCACGAACAGGGCGTCATCGTCGCCGAGGCTGAACGGGTCATCAAGCTCCATCGTGAAGCCCTTGCGGATCCCCCCGTGCAGCCAGGCCTGGTCGATGCCGGCCAGTTGCGCATGCAGTTGCTCCGGGACGGCGCCGGCCATCACGACCTCGGCTCGGTACATGTCGCGGTTCAGCCGGTGAACGGCCTGGCGCACGGTGCGCATCGGTCGTCCGTCGAGGGAGAATGCGGCCGTGTCGATGACTGCCTCATCGCCGTGGTAGAGCGGGTGAAGCCCCCGGTCGGTGTAGGCCGGCAGGAGCTGCCCGGACGCGCCGAGGATAGCGACGTGCCAGCCCCGGGAACGCGCGTAGCTCAGGAAGTCATCAAGGGCCGGGCACGCCTCCTCCGGCGGTCCCACCGGGTCTCCGCTGACGACCGCGATCCCGCGCACCACGCGGTAGGCGACGAGAGACTGGCCAGTGAAAAACCACTGCTTGTCCGATCTCAGGGCGAACGGGGCCAGGGTGTCGCCACCCCACCGGCGCACGATGTCCGCGGCCCGCTCCCCGCTCCCGGTGTCCGGGAACAGCAGCTGCCGCCAGGGACGAACCCAAACCTCGGCCGCCCAGATCACCCCGATCGCCGCGATCGACAGGACCGATAGCGGGAACCATCGGGCGAAATCCCCGGGGATGTACTCGCTGCCGCGCGGGGGCAGGCCGGCCAGCGCGCGAAGGGTGTCCAGCGCGACCGAGCCCGCGGCGAACGGCAGGCCGGCCACGATCCGGTACAGGCACATGACCGTGACGCTGTACACCACCGCCAGGCCGAGCATGCCGGTCAGACGGACAAGAGCCGACAATTCAGCGGCCGGGTCGCCGTGATAAGGAAAGTCCTGCCGCCGGGCGACAAGGGCCACCGCGATCAGCCCGGTTACGATCGCCGCGGCATAGTCGGGGCCGCGTAGCAGGTGCAGTACCGCCGACAATCCGAGCAGCGCAACGGCCAGGCGCCAGGCCCGCCGGTTACGGCGGGACAGCCCGCGCGACACGATCAGCAGCAAGATGCCCGTCGGGACCAGCAGGGCCCGCGCGGTCGGCACGAAGCCAGGCCCGAGGCGTTCCACGAAGCCCAGGGCGGCTCCCGGGCGCGGGATGACCGCCGACACGATGCCTATCAGCCCGCCGCCGGCGACAAGCCAGGACAGCAGCCTGGGCACGGCCCGGTCAACCGGGCTGCTCCTGCTGAGCAACGCGCCGCCGGCGCCGCCCAGCGCCGCAGCGAGGTAAATGGGCTGGAGTCCCGCCGCGGCACGGAAGCCCTGCCCGAACGACTCTTGCCGGACGATCAGCAGGGAGACCGCGTCGACGAGGAACAGCCAGGCTCCAGTGCCTGCGGCCAGGCCGAGCCCGGCGGCGAGCCGGTCGAGCCGCATGACCCTGGCCGCCAGCCCGAGCGCCAGGCCGGCCACGCCGAAGGCCGCGACATAGATGACCAGCGGGACCCGGTCATGGCCGGGCAGTTCGTCAAGCGGCAGCGCATCATGCACCATCGGACCCGGCCATTGTGCCACTCCCGCCCGGACCCAGTACAGCCATCCCGTGGCTATCGAGGTCGTCACGATGATGGCCAGTGCCAGCGCCGCCGTTCGCGCCACGCCTGCCAGTGGCCCGTGCCTATCCATGGCGCAGATGCTCCGACGCGGTGATCAGCGCCTGCGGCATCAGCGTCCGCCATAGCGCCCAGTTGTGGGTCCCAGTCCACTCGAAGAAATGATGCGCGATGCCAAGCGACGTGAGCTCGGCATCGAAGTTCCGGTTCTGGTCGGCCAGCTCGTCGGATTTCCCGCAGTAGAACCAGATGTAGGTGTTGGCTGCGATCAGCCGCGGCGCCACGGTGAACACCTCGTCGGCGGGGCTGTTGTAGCTCAGCAGAGCGCGGCTGCGGCCGAAGATGGCGGGAATGTCGTCCGCCATCATGTAGCCGGACCAGCTTTCCAGCAGGCCGAACTCGCCCGGGTGATGCAATCCGATGTTCAGGGCTCCGTAGCCGCCCTCGGACAGCCCGGCCAGGCCCCGCCCCGCCCCCGCGGCGATCGTGCGGTAGTGCGCGTCGATGGCCTGGACGAGATCGCGGGCGACGAACGTCTCCCACGCGTTGCCGGCGTGCACGCCGTTGGCCCATTCCTCGTCGGCCAGGAAGGAGCGCGAGCCAGTAGGCATGACCAGGATGAGGGGCTGCATCCGGCCCTCGGCGACCAGCGTGGCCTCGTCGGCGGCGATCCCGCCGATGGTCAGGAAGTTCGACGGGGCACCGGGGACGCCGTGCAGCAAGTAGAGGGCCGGATAACGCCGTGCTGGCTGGCTCGCGTACCCAGGCGGCAGGACGATGTCCACCTTGTCCCGGTAGCCGCCCAGAGCCGGGCTGACTACATCGATGGTCTGCTCCGCCGCCGGGACTACCTTGACCCTGACGGTCGTGCCGCCGCTTCCTTTCGAGACGCTCTGCGGCGCGACTGGCGCCGGAAAACCGCGGTAGAGCCAGAACGTCACCGCGTAGCGGACCGCGCCGATCGTTCCCGGTACCGCCACCGCGAGACAGGTGACGATCAGCAAGGCAACTGCGAGCCGACGGCGTCCGGCCGATAGACCCGGCCCGCCCGCGCCGCGCCTGAACATCGGTAGATGCCATGTCCCCGGCATGTCTCATCTCCGCGTCGAGAATCTCCCGATCCCAGGAAAGCGCCGGAAGGCCGATCGGAGGTAGTGTCCTTCGGCCTGTAAGACCGGGATTAAATCCCTTCGCGGGCCTACGAGGCCGCCGTTTGTCCTCAGGCCATGTTGAGGCCGAACGCGGCGAACATGATGTCCGCGATCCGGTCGGCCATCTCGTCTTCCGGCAGCCCGACTTCCGCGCTGATCAGGTAGTTCACCCGCTCGAGCATCATCAGGCAGGCCAGGGCCGTCAGTTCGGCGTGCTCCTGGTGCTTCCCGGCCGCCTGAGCGGCGGCAGTCATGCCCGTCGTCATGGCCTCGGAGATGCTGAACAGCAGCTTCAGGCCGTCACCGAACACCTCCTCGGGCACCAGGTCGGCCTGGCTGAGAATGCGGATGACGGTCGCGTGTGCGGCGTAGGCCCGGAAGAACTTGCGGACCCACTGACGCAGCACGCTGAGCCCGGTGGCGTCGCTGGTGACAACGGGGAAATCGCCTGCCACGATCTCCATGTCGTGCAGCGCATCTTTCAGCAGGGCTTTGAACAGGTCTTCCTTGTTAGAGAAGTAGAGATAGAACGTGCCGTGGGAGATGCCGGCCCGGCGTACCACGTCGTCGACGCGCACGCCGTGGAAGCCGCGCTCCTCGAACTCGACCATGCCCGCCTCGAGCAGTCGGCGGACGGTCTCCCGGCCCTGTGCTCGCAGTTCCCGGTCCTGGGCGGGAGCCCCGCCGCCCAGCGACGGTCTCGCGAGCTGTTTCCTCGGTGGCCGCGCGGCCCCACGCGGCGCGGCGCTGGCGGGGCCGCGGCTTGCCTCCTGGTTCATAGCAAGAGCGTAGCCCTACGCGTCTTCACCGCTGGCCATTCGGGGTTACCCGCCGCACCCCTGCTACCTTTCCAGACGCACTGCTACCCTTCCACCGGTGAGTAGTCAGGCCACCGGTTCCCGGGTACTGAGCCTGCGCGCGGTCAACCGCGCCCTGCTCACCCGGCAGTTGCTGCTCGACCGTCCCCGGCTGCCCGCCTCTGGGCCGACCCGGGCCGCGCAGGTGGTGCAGACCGTCGAGCACCTGGTCGGACTGCAGGCCCAGGCGCCGTTCCCGCCCTACTACGGGCTGCATTCCCGGCTGGACGGGTTCCGCCCCAGCGACCTGGCAGCGCTGATCACCGACCGGAGCGTGGTCCGGATCGCGCTGATGCGAGGCACCATCCACCTGGTGTCTGCCCGGGACTGCCTGCCGCTGCGGCGGCTGGTCCAGCCGGTGATCGAGCGCGGCATGCGCGGCGCGTTCGGTAAGCAGCTGGCCGGGGTGGATCCGGGGGCGCTGGCCGCGGCAGGCCGCAGCCTAGTGGAGGCCGGGCCGATGACGTTCAGCCAGCTCGGTCAGGCGCTGTCGGCACGCTGGCCCGATCACCCGCCCGCCGCCCTGGCTCAGGGAGTGCGCGCGTTCGTGCCGCTGGTTCAGGTGCCGCCGCGTGCCGTCTGGGGCCAGGCCGGGCAGTCGCTGCACACGTCGGCCGAGCACTGGCTCGGCCAGCCGCGCCCCGCCGCCGGCCCGCCTCACGCGGCCCGGCCCGCCTCCCGGGCCGAGCTCGCACAGCTGGTGACCAGGTACCTGGGCGCGTTCGGTCCGGCTACCGTGCGGGACGTGCAGGCCTGGTCCGGGCTGACCGGGCTGAAGGCGGTTCTCGAGCAACTCCGGCCTTCCCTGGTCACCTTCCGAGACGAGCAGGGTGCCGAGTTGTTCGACCTGCCGACCGCGCCGCGCCCGGGCGGCGAGGTGCCCGCGCCGGTCCGGTTGGTGGCCGAGTTCGACAACCTCGTGCTGTCGCACGCGGAGCGGTCCCGAGTCATCAGCAGCGAGGCCACCAAACGGCTCTACACCATCAACGGCGTCATCCCAGGGTCCGTGCTCATCGACGGGTTCGTGGCCGGGATGTGGCGGCTGACCCGGAGCCGGGACGCGGCCACGCTGACCATCGAACTGTTCGGCCCCGGGCGCGAGCGCGACGCGCTAGTGGCCGAGGCTGAGCGCGTGCTCGCGTTCAGCGCGCCCGGCGCGGCCCACGAAGTCCGGTTCGCTCCGCTGCTGCCGCAGCCTTCATGAACTCGTGAATAGCTTGCCGACCTGCTCGGCAATGAGCTGGTAGGCGGCGACCTGCTCCGGCACGGCGCCGGTGACCATGACCGGCCGCCCTTCGTCGGCGTCCCGCGCGGCCTGGTGGCTGAACGGGACGCTGGCGAGCCTCGGAATCAGTCCCCAGATGCTCTCCTGCTCCGGAGCTGAGGGAAACAGCGGGGTGGTCTGGCCGCAGCCGGGACAGACCTGGCCGCTCATGTTCTCCACCCCGGCGATGCCAGGGGCCGGCGCGCCGTGGTGGCCGCCGCGCTGCTTCACCTGCTGCAGATGCGCGATCAGCCTGCGCGCGTCCTGGTGGGCGAGGACCTGCGGCGTGACCACCACAAGCACGCACATCGGGCGGCCAGACAAGGCGAACACGAACTGCTGGATGTCCGCCGTCCCCGGCGGCAGGTCCATCACCAGGTAGTCCAGGTCGTCCCATTCCGAATCGGAGACCAGGCGCCGGACGAGCAACTGGGCGATGCTGCCGCCGACGGCCAGGGCCTGGTTCTCGCCGAGCAGGAACGCCGCCGACGCCAGCTGCACGCCGTGCTGGCTGACCGTCTGCAGGCGGGAATCGGCCGCGCCCTGGCGGGCGAACAGCGTCACGCTCGAGGCCTCGGCACGCCGCCGCAGGCCCATCATGCGCGGCACGTCGGGGCCGTACAGGTCGGCGTCGATCAGGCCTGTTCGCCGGCCTTGCGCGGTCAGTGCCAGGGCGAGGTTGACGGCGACTGTGGTCTTCCCGACGCCGCCCTTCCCGCTGGCGACCGCGATGACCGGCACGTGCTCCGAACGGTCCGGCATGCAGACTCCTGGGGTTCCGGAAAGCTGAAGATCTCTTTATAGGAGGCTTAAGGACTCTTTAATAACCCGGCCGGGGGCTTTCTGTTGGTGTGAGGTGCCTTATATCGTCTTATCCATTGTGCTGTCTTCGTTCGTGTGGCGTGCCGCGCTGATGCGGCGTGCCGCTCGGTTGGCTGCCGTCACCGTCGCGGCGTGCGCGACGCTGACGGCATTCGCCGTCCCGGCAGACGCCGCCGGTGGTCCCTCCAGCGGCCCCTATACCTTCAGCGTCGCCCCGCCCCCTGGCGTCGCCGCGCCCGGGGGTTCTGTCCCGAAGTCCCTGCATGTCCCCGGCTCAGCCGGGGCGCCGCCGCGGCAGCTGTTCGTGCCCGACCTGATCGCCGCCACGCCGACCGGGATCACCCCGGCGCAGCTGGCCAGGATCAGCAAGCTGACCGGCGTGCGGGCGGTGCTGCCCATCGACGGCGGCAAGGTCACGGTCAACGGCCAGAGCGCCGATGTGCTCGGCGTGTCGCCGCAGGCGTTCCGGTCCTGGACCCCGCCGGAGACCGCGGCAGCGGACGCGGTCTGGGCTGACCTGAGCAAGGGCCAGCTGGTCGGCACCCACGCCGCGGCCAGCAAGCTGCACCTGTCGGCCGGGAACTCCTATCAGGTCTCCGCCGCGGTCCGAACGCAGGTGCCGTTCGGCGCCCAGACCGCGCTCAGCGTTCCCGGCGCCGACGCGATCGTGGACCAGGCCCTGTCGGCCCAGCTGGGGCTGGCGAAGAACTTCGCCGTGCTGATCAACGCGCCCGGCGTGAACCTGGTCACGCTGATGGGGAAGGTCCGGTCGGTCATCGGCCCGGGTGGCAAGGTGATCAACCTGGTACCCGTGGTCATCGTGAGCAAGCTCCCGGTGACCACGAACGTGCCGACCGCCATCGTGCCGTCTAGCCTCCTGACGCTGTACAAGGCGTCCGCTGAGATGTACTGCCCGCACATGTCCTGGACGGTGCTGGCCGCGATCAACGAGATCGAGAGCGGTGACGGCGCCAACGTCGGTCCGTCCAGCGCCGGCGCGCTCGGCCCGATGCAGTTCCTGCTGTCCACCTGGGCTGAGTGGGGCATCAGCGCGTTCGGCCAGCCCAGCCCGCCGGACATCATGAACCCGCTCGACGCCGTGCCCTCAGCCGCGCGCCTGCTGTGCGCCGCGGGCGCCGGGAGCCCCGCGACACTGTCCCAGGCCATCTTCGCCTACAACCACGCGACCTGGTACGTCGCCGAGGTGCTCGCCCTGGCCAGCGAGTACGCCCAGAACTACCCTTAGGCGGGCGCCTCGCCCGGCCTGAGGCGGCGCAGGCCGGCCAGGCAGGTCGCGGCGCTGGCGGCACCGCACAGGGCGGCGAACGCGTACCCCAGCCGCGGGCCGTGTGCGTCGATCACGAAGCCGACCACCGATGCGCCGACGGCTATGCCGATGGCGATGCCGCTGCTCAGCCAGGACATGGCCTCGGTTCGCCGGCCTGGCCTGGCCTGGGCCTCGAGCAGGCTGAAGCCGGCGATGAGGGTCGGCGCGATGGTCAGCCCGCACAGGTAGATCCCGCAGGTCAGCGTGACCAGGTTCGGCTGGGCCCAGAACGTGGCCACGCCGAGCACGGTCAGCGTGAGGGTGAGGGCGAACCTCTTCTCGACCGCTGCCCGCCACTGCCTGGACCCGTACCAAAGCCCTCCCGTGGCGCTGCCGAGGGCGTACGTGCCGAGGATGAAGCCGGCTAGCGGCTTGTGCCCGAAGTGCTGGGCGAACGCCACCGTGCTCAGGTCGATCGACACGAACATCGCGCCGAGCAGCAGGTATACCGGGGCCAGCACGACCAGTCCGGGCGCGGCCGCGCCGCGAACCCGGGCAGGCCGCCCGGGTCGTCCTGGTCGTCC
>Ga0187807_1000795_pt1 | contig 10001 bp, 9 predicted proteins | sample NC_wetland_sal_i_4_FD_132432 | JGI IMG/M metagenome (GOLD analysis project Ga0187807, IMG submission 132432) | Wetland sediment microbial communities from Neuse River Estuary, North Carolina, USA - ASW_2 | ecosystem: Environmental > Aquatic > Freshwater > Wetlands > Sediment | place: USA: North...
AGGATTTCCGGCCGTACCGCGACGAGCTGATCATCTCCACCAAGGCCGGCTATGACATGTGGCCGGGCCCGTACGGCGAATGGGGCTCCCGCAAGTACCTGCTCGCCAGCCTCGACCAGTCGCTGCGCCGGATGGGCCTGGAGTACGTGGACATCTTCTACAGCCACCGCTTCGACCCCGACACACCGCTCGAAGAGACGATGGGCGCGCTGGACACCGCGGTCAAGCAGGGCAAGGCTCTCTACGCTGGCATCTCGTCCTATTCTCCCGAACGGACCCGTGACGCCGCCCAGATCCTCCGCTCGCTCGGCACCCCGTTGCTGATCCACCAGCCGTCGTACTCGCTGCTGAACCGCTGGATCGAGGGCGGGCTGCTCGATGTCCTCGAGGAGGAGGGCATCGGCTGCATCGCGTTCTCGCCGCTGGCGCAGGGCCTGCTCACCAATAAGTACCTCGAAGGGATCCCGGCGGACTCCCGGGCGAGCAGGAACGAGTCGTTCTCGCGGGACCAGATCACCGAGCAGACGCTGGCGCACGTCCGGGCGCTGCACGAGATCGCCGCCGCGCGCGGGCAGAGCCTCGCCCAGCTGGCGATCTCCTGGGTCCTTCGCGACCAGCGGGTCACGTCGGCGCTGGTCGGCGCCCGCAACGTGGCCCAGCTCGAGGAGAACCTCGACGCCGCCGGCAAGACGACCTTCACCGCCGGGGAACTCGCCGCCATCGACAAGCACGCGGTCGACGCGGGGATCAACATCTGGGCCGCCTCGAGCAGCCACTGACCAGCGGCCCGCCGGGTCAGGCGGCGGGCGGGAAGGTCGCGGGCCAGCACGGTCCAGTCCGCCGGCGTGGGCGCGGCGGAGGAGGCGATCCCGCCCGGCCGGCGGGTCAGCGGGCGCGGGAGGACGGCTGCCGCGGCGAGATCGGGACGTGGGCATGGACGTGCGGGAGACGGGGACGGCGCAGCCGGACGAGGCTGGGCTGAACCGGGAGATCCTGGACACGTGCAGCGCGCTGGTCAAGCGGCTCGCCGCCACCGGCCAGTCGATCGCGGCCAGCTTCGGCATGGCGCCGAGCGACCTGCTCGCGCTGGTCAAGCCGGACGGCGTGCTCACGATGAGCGAACTCGCGCAGCGGATGGGGTGCGACGCCTCGTTCGTGACCGCGGTCGCGGACGCGCTCGAGCGGCACGGCTTCGCCAGGCGAGAATGGGAGTGCCTCCTCGGGCTGCTCAAGAAGATGCTGAGCAGTCCCGGGCCCGGCGCTGATTCCGCGGCGGAGACGGCGTCTGATGAAAGAGACGCCACCGTACGTTCGGGATAAAAGGTACAGAAACCGGCACAAAGGGGAATCGCCTTGTCTGAGACCACAAGCCAAACGGGGGGCGCGGCCGCGGCTACGTCGGCCGCCGCCATCGGCGACGTCCGGGCGGCGCCGCGGCGGCGGCTCGGGCTCGCGCTGGCCGTCATCGCGACCGCGCAGCTCATGGTCGTGCTCGACGCGACGATCGTGAACGTCGCGCTGCCGCACATCCAGGACGCGCTGCACTTCTCGAACAGCAACCTCGAATGGGTGGTCAACGCGTACGCGCTGGCCTTCGGCGGGCTGCTGCTGCTCGGCGGCCGGTCCGGTGACCTGCTCGGACGGCGCCGGGTCTTCGTGTTCGGCATCCTGCTGTTCACGGTGGCCTCGCTGCTCGGCGGGTTCGCCACCAGCCAGGCCTGGCTGCTCACCGCCCGCGTGGTGCAAGGCATCGGCGGCGCGTTCGCCGCGCCGACCTCGCTGTCGCTGATCGCGGTCACGTTCCCCGAAGGCAAGGAGCGGAACCGGGCGATGGGCGTGTACGCGGCGATGTCCATCTCCGGCGCGGCGGTCGGGCTGATCGCCGGCGGGCTGCTCGTCAACTACCTCGACTGGCGATGGGTGTTCTTCGTGAACGTGCCGATCGGCCTGTTCGTCGCGCTGCTCGCGCCGCGGGTGCTCGGCGAGTCCGAGCGGCGGCGCGGCGCCTTCGACCTGCCCGGCGCGATCACCGGGACGCTGGGGCTCGTCGCCCTGGTGTACGGGCTGTCCAACGCGGCCACCACGTCGAACGGTGTCTCGCACTGGGGCGACACCAAGGTCGTGGCGTCGCTGGCGGCGGCCGTGGTGCTGCTGGCCGCGTTCGTGTTCATCGAGGCGCGCAGCAGAAGCGCACTGGTGCCGCCCCGGGTGGTGCGGTCCCGGGACCGCAGCGGGGCCTACCTGATCAGCCTGATGATCGGCACCGCGCTGTTCGGCATGTTCTTCTTCCTCACGCTCTTCGTGCAGAACGTCTGGGGGTACAGCGCGCTGAAGACCGGGATCGCGTACCTGCCGATGGTGGCCTTGATCATGGCTGGGTCCGGCCTCGCGTCGCAGCTCGTGTCGCGGATCGGCGCCCGGCCGCTGATCATCGCCGGGTCCGCGATGGCCGCTGGCGGGATGTTCTGGCTGTCGCGGCTGACCGAGCACAGCACGTACGCCGGCGGGCTGCTCGGGCCGATGATGGTCACGGCGCTCGGGATGGGGCTGATCTTCGTGCCGATCTCGCTGGTCTCGCTGGCCAAGGTCGCCAACAGCGACGCAGGGGCCGCGTCGTCGCTGCTCAACACCGGGCAGCAGGTCGGCGGGTCGATCGGGCTCGCGGTGCTCGGCACGGTGGCGTGGAGCGCGGTGGCGTCCAACCTGCGGTCGGCCGCCGCGGCGGCGGCGCACGCGCCGGCCGCGCACCTGTCCAAGGCCCAGGAGGCCGCGGCGCAGACCGCCATGACCAACCACGCGCTGGCCTACGGGTTCTCGCACGGCTTCCTCGTGTCGGCGGGGATCATGCTGCTCGGGCTGGTCATCGGGCTGACGTTGATCCGGGTCAGGCGGGAAGACCTGGCCGGGGTCGACCCCATGGCGGCGCCGACGGGCTGAGCCGCCCGGGCCTCGCTTGAGTGGCCGGTTAGGGTTGCTATGCATCCTTAACCGGCCACTTTTGCTTTTGCGGAGGAAATCTGTATGGCACGCCTTCCCTATGTCGCACCCGACGGCGACGTGACGGACCGGATCAAGCAGCGGCGCGGCGGCAGGCTGACCGCGCTCGACGGCGTGCTGCTGCACAGCCCGCCGTTCGCCGACGGCTGGAACGGGATGCTCGGCGCGGTGCGCGGCGCGTCGACGCTGCCCGCCGACATCAGGGAACTGGCGATCCTCCGGGTCGCCTCCCGCAACGGCGCGGACTACGAGTGGGCCGCGCACGAGCCGCTGGCGCGGCAGGCGGGTCTCGGCGACGAGGGGATCGCGGCGATCCGGGTGGGCGGCGGCGGTGCCGACGGGGGCGCCGACGGGGGCGGGCTGAGCCCGGCGCAGTGGGCGGCGCTCGCCTACGCCGACGCGATGACCGTGCACGTGTCGGTTCCTGACGAGGTATTCGGCGCGGTGCGGGAGCACCTGTCCGAGCAGCAGGTGCTCGAGCTGACCGTCACGGTGGCGGCGTACAACATGGTGTCCCGCGTGCTCGTCGCGCTGGAGGTGCGCGCGGGCGACAACCCGTTCGGCGCGGGCTGAGGGTCTACGATCGTTCGCATGGCAAACGGTCTGCTGTTCGTGTACTCCGAGCCAGGCCCGGTCCCCGAGGCCGAGTTCAACGACTGGTACGACACCGAGCACGTCCCGGCGCGGCTGGCCGTGCCCGGGTTCTCGAACGTGTGCCGGTTCCGCGCGGCCGACGGCCAGGTGCCGTCGTGGCTGGCGAGTCCGTGCCGCCGGCGCTCGACGGCGACCTCGCGGCCTGGTACGCCGACGAGCACATCCCGATGCTGCTCGCGGTGCCCGGCTGGCGGCGCATCCGGCGGTACCGGCTCACCGCCGGGACCGCGCCGTCGTACCTGGCCCTGCACGACCTCGCGTCCACGGCGGTGCTCGACGAGCCGGCCTACCACGATGCGGTGACCACGCCGTGGCGGGACCGGATCGTCGAGTCGGCGATCGGCCGGGAGCGGCGGTTGTTCACGCTGTATAAGGCCTTCGGCTAGCTTTCTGGAGCCGTCCAGATCGTGGGCCCTTTCGGGAACTGCCCGCTAGCCTGCGTGAGGGTGAGCAGGCAACTGGCCACCGACAGCTCGAACAGGGTGAGCGTGTCGTACTCCGGCCACAGCTCGCCGAAGTCCTTGATGACCTGGTCGCGGACCATGTCGTGGGTCGCGGTGTCGGTTATCTCCGTGGCCGTCCCCGATACGGCGAAGCCGTCGTCCTGGTTCGGCGGGGCGACCGTCTCGCTGTGCAGCGAGTAGCGGCCGTCCCTGCGCAGGTCCGCTCGTTTCGGGCCGGGGAGGATGAGGACGTGCAACCCGGCGGTGCTGACGACCGGGCACACCGGGTGCACTCGGGGGCCGCCGTCCGCGCGGACGGTGGCGAGGAAGCCGAGGCCGATTCCGTTCAGGTACAGCTGCCCGCGGCCGGCTTCGGCGAGCGCGGGCTGTTCCTGCTTGAAGTCGTTCCAGGTGACCATGGCGGCGACGGTACCGCGGTATCGCTGACATGTCTTGTCAGCGATTGTTGCTTAGGCTCGTATCGTGCGCGCCGACCGGCTCGTCTCACTCGCCCTGCTGCTGCAGACCCGGGGCCGCATGTCCGCGCGGGCACTGGCCGCCGCGCTCGAGGTGTCGGTGCGCACCGTCTACCGGGACATCGCCGCGCTGAGCGCCGCGGGGGTTCCGGTCGTCACGGAGCCGGGCCGCAGCGGCGGGTGCTGGCTCCTTGACGGCTACCGTTTCCCGCTGCGCGGGCTGTCCGGCGACGAGGCCGCCGCGCTGCTGCTGCTCGGCGTGCCCGCGGCGGTCGCCGAACTCGGGCTCGCGGACGCGCTCGCCGGCGCGCAGCGCAAGATCCGGGCCGGCGCCGGTCCGGCTTCGGGTCCGGCTCCGGCTCCGGCTTCGGGTTTGGCTTCGGGAGACGCGCTTGTGCACCTCGACATGCCGCGCTGGTTCCACGCCGCGGAGCCCGTTCCGCACCTGCGCACGCTGGCCGCCGCCGTCAGGGACGGCCGCCAGGTGCGGCTCGGCTACCGGCGCGGCGAGCGGGGGCCGGGGACCGCCCGCGTGGTCGAGCCGCTCGGGCTGGTGAACAAGGCCGGCGTGTGGTACCTCGTGGCGTCCGGTTCTGGTCGCGGTGGCGCAGATCCGGCGGTCTTCCGGGTCGGCCGGGTTAGCTCGGCGGAGGTGCTGCCCGGCCGCGTCACCCGGCCGCGCGGCTTCGACCTGGCGGCCTTCTGGGAGCGGTGGTCGGCCTCGTTCGCGAGCGGCCTGCCGAAGGTCGAGGTGCGGGTGCGCGCGTCGGCCGCGGCGCTCGCCGCGTTCCCCGAGGTCTTCGGTGACCCGGTGCGGCCCGTGCTGGCCGCGGCCGGCCCGCCCGACGCGGCGGGCTGTGCCGAGGTGACCCTGACCTTCGAGCACGAGGCCGCGGCGGTGCAGCGGCTGGCTGGGTTCGGCGGTGAGATCGAGGTGCTGTCCCCCGCCACGGTCCGGGCGGGGCTGGTCGCCACGGCCCGGCAACTGCTCGACCGGTATCGAAATGAACCGCGCGGCCCGCTCCGACCGGATGACTGTGACAGTCAGCCGCCTGTAGGGGAACGGGCCAAGTGCCCAACAGGAACGCCTCCAGTCTCGGCGCGCCGTCTCACGATCGAGGAGACTTACGAACTGTAGCGGCCAGCAGCTCGCCCTGGAGTCTGGAGTAAAGGTCGCTGTCCCGTGTAGCTCCACAACTCCCTAGGAAATGACAGAATCGGGCGCGGACGTCGGCCGGAGCGACAACCTCAATCTCGACACCGACGTTGCCTCAACCATCCTGCGCGGCCGGCTAGCTGACCCGCTTCGCTCCCGCCTAGCTGGCCACTCCCTGTGCATCACCTTCGTGACTCTCGGCGAGCTGACCAAGTGGACTGTTCTACGTGACTGGGGTCCGCGTCGGCTGGCCGAGCTGGCGAGCTGGCGCCAACAGGTCGTGCTGCTCCCCTTCGATGAAGCCGTAGCAATCAAGTGGGGCGAACTACAGCGGGTGGCGGTTACCGCTCCGCGGGCAGGGAACGCGGCAGGCCGAAGCGGTGCAGGAGGCTGTTGTCCACGAAGCGGTCGATCGCGGTGATGCTGCCTTCCTCGACGGTGAGGACGAGCAGGCCGCAGGCATGGTCGACGCCGGTCACCGTGTCCCGCAGGTAACAGCCGAAGGCGGGCTGGCCGTTCGCCCTGGTTGGGACCAAGCGGTAACCGGTCGGGCCGCCAGGGAAGGCATGCACCGCCAGGAAGTGCCTGGCCGCGTTCCGCCCCCGGTAGGCGGCCGGCAGCGGACGCATGCGCAGCCACGCGTCCCAGGCCAGCAGCGCGGTGAGGGCGGCGATGTCGCCGCCGGCGAAGGCAGCGGTGAAGCGGGCGACCACGCCGGCCTCGTCCGCGTCGTCGCCGGGGTCCGGTCCGGCGCCCGGTCCCGGCGGCCCCGCCTCGGCCGGCATCGCTGACCGGGCGCGCAGCAGCAGGCCGCGGGCTTCGCCTGCGTCACAGCCGAGGATCTCGGCCACGTCGGCGATGGCGAAGTCAAGCACGTCGCTCAGCACGAGCGCGGCACGCTGGTCCGGCGGCAGGCGCTGCAGCGCGGCGACGAAGGCGATGGACAGCGACCGCGGGGCACCCTCGGCCGCTGGCACCGGGTACGGTTCCAGCCACGACCAGGGGTCGGCGCTGACCGCCCGCGCCGCGCGGAACCGCGATGACCACGCCAGCCACGGCGGCCATCGTGGCCGCCATAGCCGCGGTCGCGGGCGCCGTGGCACGCCACGCGACACCCGCCCCCAGCGCCGGTCGCCCATGCCGCCCACACCTCCCTCACGGGTATGGACTCCGCGCATGGGCAAAACTCACCGGATCGTTCGCCCCCAGGTCGCCTTAGTGATGGCGGGTGTTACCTGGTGGTGGTGAGCCAGGCGGCGACGTCGGAGACGACCGCCGGGTCCACGTGCTGTGCGGGCTCGTACTCGGCGGGCGTGGAGGGACCTGAGCCGGGGAAGAACAAGTGGTTGTCCGCCGGGTAGACCCGGATCGTGACGTCCGGCCTGCCGTCCAGGGCGGCCCGCCAGCGGGACAGGTCGTCCGCCACGGTGACCTGGTAGTCGCGCCCGCCCTGGACGATGAGCACCGGCTTGCCGAGCGCGGCCGCGGCGGCGGGCGCGTCGTAGCCGCGCTGATCAAGCCAGTAGGCGGCGGGAATTCCGAACGGCAGGTCGCTGGCGGGGGTCGACTCGGACAGGCCCGGGTCGTCGACCGCCGCCGCTTGCCGGGTGATCACGCCCAGGTCGGCGGCCTGCCCGGGTCCGAGGGACGCCAGGTAGCGGAACTGCCGCACCATGGCCTCGTGCAGCGGCTGGGCGCCGCCCGCCAGGATGACCAGGCCGGCCACCTGCGTTCGCGCTGCCACCCGGGGCGCCACGGTGCCGCCCTGGCTGTGCCCGGCCACGAAGACCCTCGCCGGGTCCACGGCCTGATGCTCGCGCAGCACCTCGATCGCGGCGACGGCGTGCGGCACGTACTCATCGGTGAGCGTGAAGCGCGTGTTCCCGGCTACCAGGTCCGGGTGGGCGTGGGTGACCTTCTCGAAGCGCAGCACGGCGACGCCCGCGGTGGCCAGCCCCCCGGCAATGTCCTTGAATGGCTTGTTCCGCCCGATGGTCTCGTCCTGGTCGTGCGGCCCGGAGCCGGACAGCAGCACCACGCCGGGGAACGGCCCGCCGCGGCGCGGAACGCTCAGCGTGCCCGGCACCGCCAACGGCCCGTCGCCGACGGTCACGTCGTGCTCGGTGAACAGATCCTGGTCCGCGTAGGGCGGCGGCTGCCACACGGCGGTCGGCTCGGCCGCGCTGGCCGGCAGCAGCTGGATGCCGGTGATCCAGCTCTGCTCGCCGGCCCCGTCCGGTCCGACCGCCAGCCCGACGGCCACGGTCAGGGTCTCGCGGGCGAACGTCACCGGGACCTTCACCAGCACGGCGCCGGGGCCGGCGGGCTCGGTCACCGGCGTGCCCGGCGAGGAAACCTGGCCGTGCTTGGCGGTCTCCGCCTCCCACGCTGCCCGCAGTGCCTCGGCCGGCACCAGCGGGCGGAGCTGCGGTGCGAACTTCATCCGCAGTTCGGCGAACTGTCCGCGCTGGGCCATGTCGATCACGGCCAGCGCCGTTTCAGCGGGTGTCATACGTCTCTCCGGGTGAGCACGGCCGCGGCGGCGAGCAGGGCCGCCGCCGGCCAGCCGATCAGGACCAGCAGGGAAAGCCACGGGGACAGCAGCCCCGCGGGCGGATGCCCGGTCACCTCCGCGTAGGCGGCGAACGGCAGGGTGAACCTGCCGACCCTGATGTTCCACGGCGCGGGCAAGGCCAGGCACAGCACCGCCAGCAGGTAGACGACGGTGACCGCCGCGGCGATGGCGCCCGCCGTGTGCCGGATGGCCGCGCCGGCGCCCACGCCCACCACAGCGCAGGCGGCCAGCACGAAGCCGGCCGCCAGCACGGCCCGCAGCGCGCCCGGGTGAGCCAGCGACAGGCCGCCGTTCCGGCCCGACAAGATCGCCTGGGTCAGGAAGAAGCACGCGAACGCGAGCACCTCCCCGACGACGAGCGCCGCCGCTCCGGTGACCGCCGCCTTGGCGGCCAGCACGGTCCCCCGCCTCGGCACGGCGCTGAACGTGGTGCGGATCAGCCCGCTGCTGTACTCGGACGTGAACACCAGCACGCTCAAGACCGTGACGGGCAGCACCGTGTACTCGGCGTAGGGGAGGAAGGACATGGCGAGCCGGTCGGCCACGGCGGCGTGCCTTCCTGAGCCTGGCGCGGCCGCGAAGGTCTCCGCTACGACCGCGGTCAGCACCAGCGTCACGAGCACGGCGACGCCGAGCGTCCAGCGGTTCGAGCGAAGCGACCTGAGCTTCGTCCACTCGCTGGCGAGCACGTCGCGGGCGCGGACCAGCCGTGACGGGACGGCCTGTCCAGGTAGCCCCGGCTGCCCCGGCGCCCGGAGCTGTGCCGCGGTCATCGGACGGCCGTCCCGGCCGGCACGGTTCCGGCCCGGTAGTCGGTGCTCGCACCAGTGAGCGCGAGGTAGGCCTCTTCGAGGGACGCGTGCCGTGCCATCAGCTCATGCACGGCGATGCCGTACCTGGCGGCGAGGTCGCCGACGGCGGCCGCGTCCATGCCGGTCACGGCGAGCCCGCCGTCGTCTTCCGGCGTCACGACCGCCCCGCAGCCGGTCAGCAGGCCGGCGAGCTCCCCGGCCCGGGGCGACCAGACCCGCACGTCGTGGCTGGCGCCGGACACGAACGCGGCCGTTGAGGTGTCGGCGAGCAGCCTGCCGCGCCCGATGATGACAAGGTGGTCGGCCGTCTGCGCCATCTCGCTCATCAGGTGGCTGGAGACGAGAATCGTGCGGCCTTCGGCGGCCATCGCCCGGAGCAACTGGCGGATCCAGTGGATGCCTTCCGGGTCCAGGCCGTTGACCGGCTCATCGAGCAGCAGCACCGGCGGATCGGCCAGGAGCGCCGCCGCGATGCCCAGCCGCTGCTTCATCCCGAGCGAGAACTCCCCCATCCGCCGCGCGGCCACCGACTCGAGCCCGGTCAGCTCCAGCACCTGCCTGACCCGGTCCCGGCCGATGCCGTTGCTCTGCGCGAGGGCGACCAGGTGGAACAAGGCGGCGCGGCCGGCCGGCACAGCGGTCGCGTCAAGCAGCGAGCCGACCTCGTGCAGCGGGCGGACGAACTCCTGGTAGCGACGGCCCCCGATCAGCGCCGTGCCGGACGTGGGCGCCTCCAGGCCGAGGAGCACGCGCAGGGTGGTGGTTTTGCCGGCGCCGTTCGGCCCGAGGAAACCGGTCACCGTGCCCGGGCGGACTGCGAAGCTCAGGCCGTCGACGGCGGTGACGGGGCCGAAGCGCTTGGTGAGCCGGTCCACCTCGATCAGTAGC
>Ga0187807_1000796_pt1 | contig 9999 bp, 13 predicted proteins | sample NC_wetland_sal_i_4_FD_132432 | JGI IMG/M metagenome (GOLD analysis project Ga0187807, IMG submission 132432) | Wetland sediment microbial communities from Neuse River Estuary, North Carolina, USA - ASW_2 | ecosystem: Environmental > Aquatic > Freshwater > Wetlands > Sediment | place: USA: North...
CGTCGGGACCGGCCTGCCCACCAGGGGCAACGTGCACGAGGTGGCTCAGGCGGCGGCACCAGGCGCACGCGTGGTCTGCGTCGACCACGACCCGGTGGTGTGCGCGCACGCACGGGCACTGCTGGAGGACACCGGTAACGTCGCGGTCGTCGAGGCCGCGATGGAGCGGCCGGCGGAGATCCTCGGCGACCCGGCGCTGAGAAGGCTGATCGACTTCTCCGAGCCGGTCGCCGTGCTGTTCTTTTCCGTGCTGCACTTCGCCACCGACGCAGCGCCGATCGTGGCGGCCTTCCGCGAGGTCATGTTTCCCGGCAGCTACATGGCCCTGTCGCACGGCGTTCCCAGCCAGGTGCCCGGCGGCAGCGGCAAGGCCAGCGAAGTCAAGCAGGTCTACGGCACGTCCAACTCGCCAGGCGGCGCCTTCCGCACCGAGGCGGAGATCCTCGAGCTGTTCAGCGGCTTCGAGCTCGCCGAGCCAGGACTGGTGCCGGTCGCCGACTGGCGCGGCAGCGCGCCCGCGCCCGCCATCGGCCGGACCTGGCTCCTCGGCGGCGCCGGCCGCCGCGTCTAGGACCTGGCCCTCAGGGTAACCTGTCCGCCGTGTCTACCTGGATCGTCACGGAAACCGCCCCGGGCACGGGGCTTCGGGTCGCTGTCAAGGACCTCATCGACATGGCGGGCCTGCCGACGACCGCGGGATCCCGTGCGGTCGCCGACACCGCTGAGCCGGCGCAACAGGATGCCCAGTGCCTGGCGGGGCTGCGGGCGGCGATGAACGCCGGGCAAGCACGCTTCGCCGGCAAGACCAACCTGCACGAACTCGCCTACGGCATCAGCGGGGTCAACGCGGCCTTCGGCACCCCGGTCAACCCGCTCGATCCGCGCCGGGTGCCCGGCGGGTCGTCGAGCGGTTCCGCGACGGCGGTGGGAGCCGGCGAAGCCGACGTCGCCTACGGGACCGACACCGGCGGGTCGATCCGCATCCCGGCCGCGTGCTGCGGGGTAGCGGGGCTCAAGACCACCTTCGGCCGCGTTTCAGTGGCCGGCGTGCGCCCGCTCGCGCCGAGCCTGGACACCGTGGGGCCGATGGCCAGGGACGTCAAGGGCCTGGCCGCGGGGATGGCGCTGATCGAGCCGGGGTTCACCGCGGCCGGGGACGCGCCGCGTACCGTCGGCAGGCTGGCGATTGACGCCGACCCGGCGATCAACGACGCCATCGACGCCGCGCTGCGCGCGGCGGGATTCGACGTGCGGCCGGTCACGATCCCGCGGCTCGCTGCGTTCATCGCGGCATCCATCACGGTGCTCGGGGCCGAGACGTGGGCGAGCAACGCCGAACTCGTCAGGACCGCGGCGGACCGGATCGGCGACGACGTCAGGAACCGGCTCCTCGACAGCGCCAAGATCAGCCCGGCTCAACTGGCCGCCGCCCGCCAGGAGATCGCCAGCTTCAAGACCATCCTGGACGGCGTCTGGGGCCGGGTGGAACTGCTCGCCGCGCCGACGCTGCTCGGCTTCCCCGTGTTCCTCGAGGACGCGCAGGACATGCACAAGATCCGCGGCCTGAACTCACTGGTGAACGCGGGCGGGGTGCCAGCGCTCGCGCTGCCGGTTCCGGCTGACGGACCGCTGCCCGCGAGCCTGCAGCTCATCGGTCCGGCCGGCAGCGAGGACCGGCTGCTTGCCGCCGGCGCCGTCGTGGAGCGAGCAGTCGGTTAGCCGAGGGAGCCGGCCCGCTTCGTTCGGGATAAGAAAACTGGCCTTAGCCGACGGTGACCAGCACCGCTGTGTACGGAGCGATGGTGACCGGGCAGCTTCCCGCCGAACAGCGCACGGTGTCCGGCTTGCCGGGGGCGAAGCTTCCGTTCGCGGCGACGGCGGCGCCCTGGATGCGGACGCCGGCCGTCGCGAGCAGCGACGGCCCGGTCAGGTGCAGGACCGTAGCCGAAGCGGGGTGCCCGCCCACGCGCAGCCGCGCGCCCGCGGTGTACTGGCTCAGGTTCTCCACGATCAGCCGCAGCCCGCCGCCTGTCAGCGGGCGCAGCGCGAAAGCGGCGATGTTCCCGGCCGTGGTGGTCGTGGACACGGTGACCCGCAGCAGGTGCCCGCTGCCCAGCAGGTGAGTGAACAACATGCCGTAGTAGACCGGCTGGGCGGCGTACTCGTTCGCGGCGACCTGGCACAGCGGCGTGTAGCCGTGGCAGCTGGCGCCGAGCCCGCCGTGGAAGTTCATCCCTGACACCCCGTGCTCGGCACCGGTCAGCATGAAGTCGATGGCCCACAGCGCGGACGCGTACGAGTCGCTCAGCCCGCGGACTCCGCCGCAGGCGGCCGTGTTGGTCTCGTCTATCCACAGCGGCGCGTGCGCGATCCTGGCCACGCTCGCCACCGTGTTGAACCTGGCGGCCGTCGCGGCGGTCAGCGCTGGCGACAGCAGCGTGGCGGCGAGCTGTGCGGCCGTGCCGCCCGGACAGCCCAGTGGGTAGTAGTGGTGGACGATCAAGCCGACCTTGCGCGCATCGGGTGCGTATCCGAGCAGCCAGCTCACGATGAAGGTGTCCGGTCCGGCCAGCGTCGCCTTCGGCGCCCCGGCGCGGACCGCGGCCAGGCAGCTGGCCGCCTCCGCCAGGTAGTCGGCCTCGGTGTAGGACGCCGGCCGAAGCCCCTTCTTCACGAACAGTTCCGGCTCGTTGCCACAGGCGATCGCGAACAGGTGGCTGCCGAGCGCCGCGCTGACTTTCCTGGCGTCCGCGGTCACGGCAGCGCTGGTCTTGGGGCCGTATGTGCCGAGGTTCTCGCTGTACAGCACCGACCAGCCGGACGCCCTCGCGAGCCTGGCCAGGCCCGCGAGGGCGCTCGCGCTCGCACCCGTGTAGCTTTTCTGGTCCACCGAGAAGCCGCCGAACCGCATGACCGAGCTGCCCAGGTTCTTCAGCATCCGGGCGAGGTCACCGACGTCGTCGAATTTGCCGCTGGCGAGGGTGCCCGACTCGAAGGACAATCCCGCGTAATGGCCGTTGATCTCGCCGGCGATCTTCCCCGAGGTGTTCACGGTGACCGTCGCGCCGAACGCCGCGGGCGCGGCGGCCCGGGCGGCAGTCGCCCCGGTCGCGCCGAACGCGGCCGCCGCGCATGACACCGCGACGATTGCCAGCCGAAAACCTCGATTCCCCATGAGATAAGTCTTGCCCGACAAGGCGGACTTTTGCGGGTTATCTCGGCCCGCACAGCAGTGACGTGCTGTTGTTCACGCCGGGAATGCCCCGGTTTAGCCGCTGGTCATGGCCGTGGCGGACGTGCGAGGCTTGGGCTAGGCGGCACACCTGACGCCGACGCGGAGGGAGCACGGCATGGAAGCGACCATCGGCGACAAGATCTGCATTCACGGCAACGTCGTCGGGCACGCGGACAGGCACGGCGAGATCGTTGAGGTGCACGGTGACAAGGGGGAGCCGCCGTACCTGGTCAGGTTCGACGACGGTCACACCGGTCTGGTGTACCCGGGCCCGGACGCGGTGATCGAGCACATGCCGAAGCAGCGCAGCGGCTCGTAGCCAGCTCCGTGCCGCCCGCGCTGCTGTCGGCAGATCCGCCCACGGCAGCGTAGGGCGCGCGTCCGGCCGTTCGTCGCGCAGGCTTAGGGCATGGCTCAGGAAGAAAAGATCCCAGTCTTTACCGAACGGTCGCGGCTTTCTCTGCTGCAGCGACGCATTCTCGTGCTCGACGGTGTCCTCGACGATGACAACGGCACTCTGCTGGCGACGCAGTTGCTAACCCTCGCCGACGAGGATCAGGACGCGGATGTCGCGCTGTGGATCAACTCCCCGGGCGGTTCGGTCCCGTCGATGCTGGCGATCCGTGACCTCATGCGGCTCGTGCCGTGCGACGTGGCGACGCTGGCACTCGGGATCGCGTGCAGCGCGGGACAGTTCCTGCTGTCGGCCGGCACGAAGGGCAAGCGGTACGCGCTGCCGCACGCGCGCATCCTCATGCACCAGGGCTCGGCCGGCATCGGCGGCTCGGCCGTGGAGGTCGAACTCCAGGCCAACGACCTGCGGCACACCCGGGACACCGTGCTCGGCATCATCGCCGAAGACACCGGCCAGCCGCCAGAGCGGATCTTCGAGGACTCCAGGCACGACCACTGGTACAGCGCCACCGAGGCCCGCGACTACGGGTTCATCGACGCCATCGCGGAGTCGTTCGGCCAGGTGATGCCGTCCAGGAAGCGGCCCTTCGGTCTCCGGGCGCCGGCTGGTCTCCGCCAACACGGAGAAGAGGCCGCGTCATGAGCACGTACACGATCCCCAACGTCATCGCCGAGCACCCGCGGGGCGACCGCATCATGGACGTCTACTCGCACCTGCTCACCGAGCGGATCGTCTACCTCGGCACCGCGATCGACCCGGGCGTGGCGAACACGCTGACCGCGCAGCTCATCTACCTGGAGGCGCGCAGCCCGGACCAGGAGATCAACCTGTACATCAACTGCGAGGGCGGCGACATCACCTCGATGCTCGCCGTCTACGACACCATGCAGTACATCCAGGCGCCGGTTTACACCACGTGCGTCGGCCAGGCGATCGCCGCCGGGGCGGTGCTGCTCGCCGCCGGGGCGCCGGGACGGCGTGCCATGCTGCCGCACGCCCGGGTCGTGCTGCACCAGCCGGCCGCACGCGGCCAGGGCGCGATCCCGGACCTGATCCTGCAGGCCGACGAGGTGGTGCGGCTGCGCGCCGAGATGGAGTCGATCCTGTCCGCGCACACCGGGCAGACCGTGCAGGCGCTGCGCGCCGACACCGACAGGGACCGCATCTTCACCGCGCAGGCGGCGATCGAATACGGCCTCATCGACCAGGTGCTCACCGACCGGTCGTTAGGCCAGGCGTGATTCACGCGGCGAGAGCGAGCGGGACCGGGGTCGCGCAAGCGCGAGGGCCGCGCAGGTCGTGGGTGATCTGGGTGGTCAGGTCGGCGAGGGTGGTGCCGAGCGCGCCCGCGAGCGCGGCGATCATCTCGCTCGACGGCTCCTTGCGCCCGCGCTCGACCTCGGACAGGTACTGCGGCGAGATCCCGGCCCGCCGCGCGGTCTGCGCCAGCGTCTCGTCGCGGTCCGTGCGCAGCTCCCGCAGTCGCTGCCCGAGCACCTCCCGCCACAGCGGCTCGGGCTGCTGCCTGTTCAGTGGGTAAACCCTCGCGACCTCGGCCATGGCACCACTGTAAGCAGCCGCCGCCGTGAGCAGAATCGCGGTTCACTGTCGGCAGAGCCGCGAGATTCTGCGATTCTGTGACGTATGAGCAATCGGATCAGCGCAGTCGAGGCGTATCGCAGCGCCCTCACCACCGGTAATGGCGATGCCGTGGCCGGCTATCTCGCCGGCGACGTGGTCGTCGAGACCAACTTCGGGCGGGCGGAAGGCGGCGAGGCCGCGCTCGCGCTGCTGCGCGAACCCCGGACGGCCGGGCTGCTCGCGGCCGGCGCGCACTGGTCGGAGCCGGCCGGCGACGGGGACGTCGTAACCGTCACCGCGGAGCTGCCGGCCACCGCGCCCTTCGGCGGGCTGGAGTTCGTGTTCACCTTCGCCGGCGACAAGATCGCCCGGGTCGAGCAGCAGACCCTTCCCGCCGCGCCCGTCCAGCCTGATCCGCTGCGGCTTACCGACGAGATCAGCGGCGCCGTCGACGGGGCGCTCGACAACCAGACCCCCATGCTGATCGCGTACACCAACGACAGCGGCGAGATCCACCTGTCGTTTCGCGGCACCATCCAGGCGTACTCCGCCGATCAGCTCGCCCTGTGGGCGCGCGACCCGGGAGGAGGCCTGCCGCGGCACATCGCCGCGCGGCCCAAGGTGACGCTCTTCTACCACGATCCGGCCACCCGGACCTCCTACACGTTCTATGGCCGGGCCCGTGTCGAGGACGAACCCGCCGCCCGGGCCGCTATCTTCGACAACTCGCACCCGCGCGAGCGGCAGATGGACTTCAGGCGGCGCGGCGTCGCGATCGTGGTCGACGTGGACAAGGTCGAGGGCAGAGGGCCGGGAGGCCGCATCCTCATGGCGCGCTCGTCAGCATGACAGCCGTGCGGCAGAGCATCTGGGCCACTCAGAGCGCCGTCACCGATCCAGGGCCCGCCGGGCGGGCGATCGACGAGCTACCGTCCGACATCGCGTCGCTGTGCCAGGCAAGCTCGCAGCTTGTGTTCCACTACCGGGCTGGCGGAGACTTCGCGGCGAACGGCGTGCCCGCCGAGCGAGTCGCCGAGATCGACACCAGGTACGCCGACGCGATGTTCGGTCATGTCCTGGGCCGCGGCGATCCCGCGCTGGCGCGTGCCCGCAGGGCACCCGACCGGGTAGTCGGGTGCTGCCGGGACACGACAGTGCTGTTCCTGGCGCTGGCCAGGCACAAGGGGATCCCGGCACGCGCCCGCGTCGGTTTCGCCGCGTATTTCGAGCCGGGCTGGCTCATCGATCACGTGGTCGCGGAGGTATGGGACGAGCGGGAAGGCCGCTGGCGGCTTGTCGACGGCGAGCAGGACGGCGCCTGGACAACCGAGGTGAACGGACGGCGCGTGGACTGGCTCGACCTGACCGACGACCAGTTCATCACCGGGCCGCGTGCCTGGCGGGCGGCGCGCGCCGGAACCGCTGATCCGGACCGGCATGTGGTGGCGCCCTCGCTGGCGGTGCCGGGTCTGCGGGGCTGGCCGTACATCGCGCACAACGCGATCCACGACCTAGTGGCGCTCAACAAGACGGAGATGCTGCTGTGGGACTCCTGGGGAATGCAGCTTGGCGACGCTGCCGGCGCCGTTCCCGAGGAGAACATCGCGGTGCTCGACGAGATCTGCGCGCTCACCGCCGATCCGGACTGCGATCCTGGTGTGCTCGCCGAGCTTGCCGCCCGCGACGGGCTGCGCGTCCCGCCGGTGGTGACAAGCTTCGACCCGATGGGCGGTCCGCCACGGCAGGTGGACGTCAGCCGGGCGCTTTCTGGCTGACCCGCGTGGCGAAGGCGGCCGCGTCCAGTACGGCGGCGCCCTCCTGGTCGTTATTGAAGTAGGCGTACACGGTGGCGGGCTCTGGCCAGGTACCCGCCACCCGTTCCGCCCAGCCGCGCAGGGCCCGGTCCTGGTACCTGGGCCATGGGTCGGCGGTGCCCTCGTGGAACCGCACGTATCCCCAGCCGGCGGTCCGCCATAGCGGCGTGACCGGCTCGCCCGCGCGGTCCGCCCAGCACAGAGCCGCCCCGTGCGCGGTGAGCACCGCGCGTACGCCGTCAGTCCACCACGACGGGTGCCGTGGCTCCACGGCGACGCGCACGTCCGCGGGGAACTGGCCGAGCGCGCGGTCGAGCAGCTCCGCGTCGGCCCGCATGCTGGGCGGTAGCTGCAGGAGCACGGGACCCAGCCGGTCGCCGAGTCCGGCGAACGCGTCGAGCATGCGGCGCACCGGTTCCGCGGGTTCGCGCAGCCGCCGTATGTGGGTGAGGTAACGGCTGGCCTTCACCGCCATCACGAACCCGTCCGGGGTTCGCGCACGCCACTGCTCGAACGCCTCGCGGGCGGGCAGCCGGTAGAACGTGCCGTTGTTCTCGACCGTGCCGAACTGCCCGGCGTAGTACTCGAGCCACTGGCGCTGCGGCACGTCCCTGGGGTAGAAGACACCGCGCCAGTGCCGGTACTGCCAGCCCGAGGTACCGACCAGAACAGGCATCGCGACCACGTTACCCGCGCGGGCAGATCAGTCCCTTACCACGCTGGTGCCCCGGTCCCCCGCGACGATCCCGGCGATGTCATCAAGTGAACCGATCGCCGCCCGCCTGCCTGTCCTCGCCGCGAAGCGGGCGGCCGCCTCCACTTTCGGGCCCATGGATCCCGCCGCGAACTCATAACCGGCCAGTTCCTCCGGTGTCACCTGGCCGAGCCGCCGCGCCTTGGGCGTTCCCCAGCCGACGTACACGCCATCTACGTCGGTAGCCATGAGGAATAGGCCGGCGCCCACGTCCTCGGCGAGCAGCTCGCCGGCGAGGTCCTTGTCGATGACCGCCTCGACGCCTGCCAGGTCGCCGTTCGTCACCGACGGGTACACGGTGGGGATGCCGCCACCGCCCGCGCAGATAACCACCGCCCCGCGGTCGAGCAGCCAGGTGATCGGCTCGATCTCGAGGATTCGCCTGGGCTCGGGTGACGGCACGACCCGGCGCCAGGCGGAACCGTCCTCCCGGAATGTCCAGCCCTTGTCCGCCGCCAGCTTGCCGGCGGCTTCCTTCTCGTAGCCGGGCCCGACGAACTTGGCTGGGTGCGCGAACGCGGGATCGTGCGGGTCGACCAGGACCATCGTCAGCACGGTGACAACCTGCGTCCGCGCCGGCAGCAAGCTCCTGAGTTCCTGCTGGATCAGGTACCCGATCATGCCCTGGGTGCCGGCGTCGAGCACGTCAAGCGGGTACGGCTCGGCGCCCTGGTACGCCTCGGCCTGCAGCGACAGCAGGCCCACCTGCGGACCGTTCCCGTGCACAACCACGATGCTGTGCTCGGCGGTCAGCGGCGCGATCGCCGCGGCCGCGACCGCGACGTTGCGCCGCTGAACCTCCGTGGTAATCGGATCCGAACGTCGCAGCAGCGCGTTGCCGCCCAGCGCGATAACAATCCTCACGGCCCGCCCCCTTGCCTCGCCGACGGACGTTGGCCGGCCAGGCGCATCACCTCTGCCGGGGGATGCGTCGTTATGCCAGCCAGCCGATGGTAGAGCAGGGGGTTGGCCATGGCGGGCAAGATCGGTACATGGGTCGGCTGGGTGCGATACGCGTTTGCGTACATGTCGACCGTCGGCCTGCTGCGCATTTCGCCCGCCTGCTGCATGCCCTGGAACGTTCCCCAGGGCCACCGTACTCGGCACGATCGCGACCGCCGTCGTCTACAAGCTCTCGCTGACGGTGGTGTTCGGGATCGTGCCGACCTCCAAGCCCAGCCCCGGTTAACCACTGAAGGGAGTTGCAACAATGGCCTCACCCAGGGGTGCGGCAGGCGAACTCAAGACCCCGCTGGGACCGGTCAGCTACCTGATCGTGGAGTTCCCAGGGAGCAAGATGGCGGGGGAAGCGTTCCCGCTCCTGGTGGATCTCGTGGATCGCGGCCTGATCAGGATCCTCGACCTGGAGTTCGTCACCCGCGACCCGGACGGGTCGATGCGGGCCGTCGAACTGCGGGATCTCGATCCCGATGGCCGGTTCGACCTGGCGATCTTCGAGGGCGCGGACTCGGGGCTCCTTGACGCGAGCGATTTCGCCGACGCGGCGTCGGTGATCGAGCCGGGGTCCTCGGCCGCCATCTTGATCTTCGAGAACCACTGGGCGATGCCCTTCGTCCAGGCGCTACGGCAAAGCAGCGCGCAGCTCGTAGCCGCCGGATACATTCCGCAGGACACCCTCGAGGCGTCCGTCACCGCGACCGAACGCTGATCGAGCAAGGAAAGGACACACCATGCCCGGACTCCTGCGCGGAGTCGCCCGCACCGCCGTCATCGCCGGCACCGCGACGCATGTGTCGAACAACGTCTCGCGCCGGCAGGCCAACCGCTGGGCCCAGCAAGATCAGCAACAGGCCTACCAGCAGCAGCCTGCTCCCGCCCCCGCTCCCGCGGCGGCGCCGCCCAAGGACACCGTCACCCAGCTCAAGGAACTCGCGGAGCTGAGAGACCAGGGCATCCTCACCGACCAGGAGTTCCAGGCCCAGAAGGCGAAGATCCTGGCCAGCTGAAGGCGTCAACTCGATCTCCTCGGCGTGTGCTGGCTTCCCGCGCTCCGCTGGAGGGCAGACCTCGCCTGGCGTTCTCGGAGTGGTGTGCGGACTCGACCGGATTCATGGCGCCGGCTAGTTCAGCCACTTGCGCGACTTACCACGCGCTCCGCGTTTCCACGCCCGGCTGGCCTGGTCCGCGTACTCCAGCGCGTCGCGGCGTGCCCGCTCGTGCAGCACGCCGAAGCTGAACG
>Ga0187807_1000798_pt1 | contig 9985 bp, 14 predicted proteins | sample NC_wetland_sal_i_4_FD_132432 | JGI IMG/M metagenome (GOLD analysis project Ga0187807, IMG submission 132432) | Wetland sediment microbial communities from Neuse River Estuary, North Carolina, USA - ASW_2 | ecosystem: Environmental > Aquatic > Freshwater > Wetlands > Sediment | place: USA: North...
ATTTTGTACCGGATCATGTACGGCGACCCCGACGTCGCCGCGGTGCCGGACTCGCTGCGACCGCTGGTGGAAGCCGCCCTGGCTAGAGACCCGCAGAGCCGCCCGACCGCGCAGCAGCTACTGGACCGGCTGACGAGCGCCTCCAGGCCGGCAGAGCGCAGTGCCGACGCGCCCACCCAGGTGATCTCGTCGCCGACCTGGCAAACCGGGCTCTACGCGCGCCCGCCAGCCGACAGGTCAGGCGAGGTGAACCGCGTTCTTCCCCGCGAACCCTCACCACCAGCCGCTGAGCTAGCCTCCGAGCCGCCAACCGCCGAGTCCCCGTTCCCCGGAACGCCGGCCCCTGTGGCGCCGGCCCCTGCGGCGGCGGGCACTGAGGCGGCAGCCCCTGTGGCACCAGCCCCCGCGGTGCCCGGCACCGGGAAGGTCCCGGTCGGCCGTCGCGTGGCGACCATGGCCGCGTCGGCGATCGTGGCCATACGACGCCACCGTCCCGGCCGCCGCGCTGCCAGCCCGCCGGGGCCGAAGGGCTTACCCAGCCGGACGATGGCGGCCGGTCAGCCGGCCCTGCTGCCTTAGAGAGGGCCATCCTGAGCGGACCAGGGGAACGGCGCGAGGTCGGGCTCGACCCAGCCGCGCCTGGCCGGGTCGGCGGCCAAGGTCGATGACCGGTAGTGCCTGCTGAGCAGGCGCTTATCGAGCAGCATGGGGTTGCGCCTGGCGAAGGTGTCGAAGTCGGCGCAGTCCGGGTCGGCATCGACGTGGTAGGCGACGATCTCCACCCAGGCCCGGGAGACCGTGTGGTGGTACTTCTGCGGTGCCCGCTCGTACGCGGCGATGCGCTGGATCCAGTCGCAGATCCTGGCCGTGGCCTCCGGTATGCCGTAGCGCCGCACAGCGACGAAAGCCAGGTTTATGTGCTGCCGGTGCCGGAACTGCCCGCTGGGACCGGTGATCCCGGGCAAGATCTCGGCCAGTTCGGCGTCAGCGGAACCGTGTGATCCGGCCGCGGCCTCATGGCGGGGGAGCGGATCCTCGTGGCGGGGCATTAGCAGGCCTCCTGCAGAGCGGAGATAACGGCGTGGTAGCCGGCGATCTGGGTGGCGGACAGCCGGGAGAGCGCCTCGTGCTCCAGGTCCGCGATCGCGGCGAGCACCCGGGTGGCCACCGCCTGGCCCGCCTCGGTCAGCGGCAGCCGGAACGAGCGCCGGTCGGCCGGATCTAGCTCCCTGGTGAGGTAGCCGCGGTTCTCCAGCCGGTCCAGGAGGCCGGTCAGCGTGCTGGCCCGGGTGCCGGTCCGTTCACTGAGCTGGCGGACGTTGAGGGTCCCGCCGTCGCCGAGGTTCGCGAGCGCGTTGATCTCCGCTCCCGACAGGCTCAGGTCCGCCAGCGCGGCGCTCAGCACATGCAGCGTGCGATGCGTGGCTCGCTGCAACGCCAGCACCGCATCAGGTAGTCCACTTTCGGATATCACGGAAATGAATTATACGATAATGGATTATATCGCGCTACGGCCACGGACATAAGAAACGACTTGCCGTGCTCGGGACAATGGCATCGTGGCTGAGACATGGATGATCGACGAACTGGCGCACGCCGGACCTGAGCACCTCGACCCGGCCTTCGTGGCCGGTTACGACCGAAAGCAGGGCTATCCCGACCCGGCCGAGGACCTGGACGCCTTCGAGGCTCACGGCCTTGGCGCGAGCTCCGCCGTCGTGGACCTGGGAGCGGGCGCCGGACAGTTCGCGCTCGCCGCCGCCCGCCGGTTCGGGCACGTGACCGCCGTGGACGTCTCGCCGGCCATGCTCACGCTGCTGCGCGAGCGCTCCGCCGCTGCGGGCCTGGCCAACCTGGACTGCGTGCGGGCGGGCTTCCTCAGTTACTCCCATCCCGGCCCGCCCGCCGACGGCGTGTACACCCGTAATGCCCTGCACCAGCTCCCCGACTTCTGGAAGGCGCTGGCCCTAGACCGGATCGCGCGGATGCTGCGGCCCGGCGGCGTGCTGCGGCTGCGCGACCTGATCTACGACTTCCGCCCCGCCGACGCCGGGGAAATCTTCCGGGACTGGTTCGACCACGCAGCGGCCGACCCCGCCGACGGCTACACCGGCGAAGATTACGCCGAACACATCCGCACCGAGTTCAGCACCTTCCGTTGGCTGCTGGAGCCGATGCTCGCCGCGGTCGGCTTCGAGATCCTCACCGTAGACTTCGAGCGCCGTCTCTACGGCGCCTACACCTGCATCAAGAGGTCCGACCGCCCCGACGGAGCATCGGTTTCGTTATACGGCGCCGCACCGCGAAGCTGCGGAATGGACTGACCGGGCTAGCTAGTGAGCGCCTGGTACACAAGCTGGCGCAGCTGAGGGCGGATCGGGTAGGCGCTGGACGGAAGAAGCTGGGTAAAGAACGAGACGGTCAGCTCTTCCGCCGGGTCAATCCAGAACGTGGTGCTGGCGGCACCGCCCCACGACAGCTCGCCCGCGGTGCACAGCACCTTACCTGGCACGGGATCGATGACGACGGCGAAGCCAAGTCCGAAGCCGACTCCGCGGAATGGGGATTCCGCGTACAGCGGCCTGCCGAACGTCTCCAGGTCAAGGCCGCCAGGAAGGTGGTTGCGGGTCATATAACGGACCGTGCGCGGGCTCAGCAGCCGCGTGCCGTCCAGTTCTCCGGCTGGGCTGTCTGTGCGGTTCAGCAGCATCTGGGTGAACCGGTGATAGTCTGCGGCGGTCGAGACCAGGCCGCCGCCTCCGCCGAGCATGGCCGGCGGGCGGCGGGCGGCGTCGCCCAGGGCGTCAAGCCTGACCGCGGTACCGCCACTCCCCGGCGTGTACAGGGCGGCCAGCCGGGGCAGCTGCGTGTCCCCGGCGTAGAAGCCGGTGTCAGTCATGCCGAGCGGCCGCAAGATCCTCGCCGCGAAGAACTCGTCCAGACGCTGCCCGGACACGACCTCGATCACCCGGCCGAGCACATCGGTCGCGACCGAGTAGTTCCACTCCGTGCCGGGCTGGAAGAGCAGCGGAATGCCCGCCCAGAGGTCGCACGCCCGCGCCAGGTCCGCGCCAGGGGGCGCGGACCACTCGAACCCGGCGGCCCGGTACATGGCGTCCACCGGATGTACCCGGTGGAACCCGTACGTAAGGCCGGCCGTATGGGTGAGCAGGTGCCAGATCCGCACCGGCTCGGTGACAGGGACGGTGACCTGCCGCAGGTCCGAGCCGCCGGCGTACACCCGGACATCGGCGAATGACGGGATGAACGAGCTGACCGGATCGGTGAGCTCGAATCCGCCCTCCTCATACAGCATCATCGCCGCCACCGAGGTGATCGGCTTGGTCATCGAGTACAGCCGCCACACCGTATCCGTCCCGGCCGGCCGCCCGGCCTCGACGTCGCTGGACCCGTAGCTCGACACGTACGCCAGGCGGCCGTACCTGCTCACCGTGATCAGCCAGCCGGGCAGTCTGCCGTCGTCGACGTAGCGAGCGAAGTGCCGGTCGAGCCGCTGCAGCCGGTCCGGATCCAGGCCTACCTCGGCAGGCTCGGCCTCGGTCTTGAGCTCGCTCATCGCATCACCTTTCCTGAGCATCCGGCACACGGTAAAGACTGCCTTACCGGCCTGCGTGCGCGCACGACGAGGACGGGGTCACTCACGGCCGGTTATCCGCGCATAGAGCTCCTGGTAGCGCGCCTGGGTCGCGGCCACCACGTCGGGCGGGATGGCCGGGCCCGGCGGTTGGCGGTCCCAGTCGAGCCGCGCCGACCAGTCCCGCAGGAACTGCTTGTCCAGCGAGCGCTGCGGACGGCCCGGCTGCCACTCCTCGGCCAGCCAGAACCGGGACGAGTCCGGCGTGAGCAGCTCGTCGGCCAGCATCAGCGTCCCGTCCGGGAGCAGCCCGAACTCCACCTTGGTGTCCGCGATGACGATGCCGCGCGAGGCGGCCAGCTCGGCGCCCCGCCGGTAGACCTCCAGGGTGGCCCGCTCGAGTTCGGCGGCCACCGGCTCACCGACCAGTGCCGCCACTTCGACCCGGGTCATCGGCTCGTCATGTCCGGTCGCGGCCTTCGTGGTGGGGGTGAAGACGGGTTCGGGCAGCCGGGAGCCCTCGCCGAGGCCAGGCGGCAGCCGCACGCCTGAGATCGTGCCGGTTTGGTTATAGGAGGCCAGCCCGAGCCCGGCCAGGTAGCCGCGGGCGATGCACTCTACCGGGAGCATCCGCAGCCGGCGGCACCTGATGGCCCGGCCCGCCCACTGCTCAGGCACGTCGGTGCCGGAGATCACGTGATTGGGGATCACGTCGCTGAGCTGCCCGAACCACCACAGCGAGAGCTGGGTCAGCACCTCGCCCTTGCCCGGGATCGGCGTGGGCAGCACCACGTCGTAGACGCTCACCCGGTCGGAGGCGACCATGATGATGTCGTCACCGTCGGCGTAGAGTTCCCGGACCTTCCCGGAATGCACCAATTCCATCCGCGCTCCTCCCAACCCGGAAAGATCCCGTCGCAGCCCCGGAGGCGTGCGGGCACAGCGTACTAGGGACGGTGCGCGTACCATCATGTGCCATGGCGGACCTTGAGGTTCAGTACCTCCAGGTGCAGACGACGACCGATTCGCGGGCTGAGGCGATGGAGCTTTCCCGCGCCGCGGTCGAATCCAGGCTGGCCGCGTGCGCGCAGGTGGCAGGCCCGGTGGCGTCGGTGTACTGGTGGGAAGACGGTCTTGAGCGCGCCGAGGAGTGGCTCGTGCTGTTCAAGCTCCCGGCCGACCGCTACGACGAACTCGCCGCCTTCATCACCGAACGGCACAGCTACGACGAGCCCGAGATCGTCGCGCTGCCCATCGTGGCGGGCTCGGCCGCGTACCTGAACTGGATGCGGGAAGAGACGCGCCCCGCCCAGGGCGCCTTAGCACTGCAGGGAGCCTGAAGAATGATCGGTTCGGTTGGACCGCGTGGGTTGACGGTGCTGCTGCTCGTCGGGCTCATCGGCCTCGCCCTCGCCATACTCGGCTGGACCCATAGTGGCACCGCGCCGGTGAATGAGCAGTCCGGCCGGATCGCGGTCTACGTCGTCGGCACCGGAGGCGCCCGATGAGCAAGTCCTCTGCCCCTGGATCCTGGGCCACCGGCCGGCCGAAGCTCCCGGTGCCCGTCCCGGTCAAGCCAGCCGAGCCGGCTGAGGCGTCCGAGACCGCAGCTCGTCCCGTCGCGGCGTCGGCCGGCGGCCTGGCCGCCGCCGCCGAGCGTGCGAGCGCGATCACGGCGGAGTGGGCGCCGGCCGCCGGGCGGATCCTGCTCGGCGTGGTGTTCGCCTGGTTCGGGTACCACGAGCTGGTGCAGCCCGACGGCTGGACGCAGTACGTGCCGTTCGTCTCCGAGTCGTCCTCGCTGGCGGTCTTCCTGGTGCTGATGCACGGCTGGGTGCTGCTTGTGACGGGCGCCGCGCTGGTCGCGGGCATCGCGCCGCGGGCGGCGGCGGCGGTCGCCAGCGTACTGATGCTAGAGATCGTGATCGCGGTGGCGGTGACCGGCCAGTCCCCCACGGCGCTGCGCGACGTGGGCGTGCTCGGCCTGGCCGTCTGCCTGACCGGCGTCAGGCACCAGCGCCTCGTCCTGCGGAACTGAACGAGACTAAGCGGGCGGCACATTCCAGGACGTGATGACCGGCTCGCCGTGCTCGGTGCCGAGCGTGCTGACCGTCCCGGTGTCCAGCCGGAACATCCGCCCGGCCGTCGGCTCCAGGCGCAGGTAGCGGGCGGTGAGCACGCGCAGCACATGCCCGTGCGCGATCAGCGCGACATCGCCCTCAGCCAGCAGCGGCGCCACCCGGCCGAGCACCCGGTCGGTCCGCTCACCTACCTGTTCCACGGTCTCGCCGGGATGTTCGGCGCCGCCGGGGATCACCCCGTCCCGCCACAGGTACCAGCCGGGCCTGGTTTCCCTGATCTGCTGCGTGGTCAGCCCTTCATAGCCGCCATAGTCCCATTCCCACAGATCGGGATCAGGTTTGGCGTGAGCCAGGCCAGCCAGCGCCGCGGTCCGCTCCGCGCGCTGGGCCGGGCTGGTGAAAGCAGCCACGATGTGACGCCGGGCCAGCAGCGGGGCCAGCGCCGCCGCGGAGGCCTCGCCGTGCGGGGTGAGCGGGAGGTCCGTCCGCCCGGTGTGCTTGCCGGCCAGGCTCCACTCGGTCTCGCCGTGCCTGAGCAGGATCAGGTCGCCCATGGCTCGACAACATATCGGTAGTGGGAACCCCCGGCCTCCACCAGGCAGGCGTGACCAGGTAAACGTGGCTCGTTACGGGAGCATCCCTGCTACAGAAGCTTGCGGAGCGCCAGCAGGTCCCGCATGCTGGCCTGGACCTTGACCCGGCCCGAGATCCACATCCGGGCGATGTTGGCGGGGGTAGCGGCCAGCGAGATGACGTCGTCGCTGTTGGCGGTTAGCCTGATATCGGCTGGCGGCTCGTCCACCGTCGTCTGGGTCACCGGCTCAGCGCCATGGTCGGTGAACCTGGTCACGAACGTCACGCCGAGATCGGTAACATGGCAGCTCATCGACCGCTTGCCGAAGTAGCTGGCCCGGTCCTGCGGGTTCATCTCCGCCAGTCGGCCGGTGAGGGTCTGTAGCGCCTCGCGGCACTCCTCAGCTGAAGCCATGTGCGCCTCGCTCTAGTCAACATCGGACGGTAGCGTTCCACGCGGAGGGTAGCGCATATGGACGAGGAATATTCGCAAGGGGGGTCCGGCGGGATGGATCCCCCCGGGAGCGGAGGGCTCCAGGGGGTCGCCCCCTCGGACCAGCAGATGACGGCGGGCGACCTGCCGCCGACAGGAGACGACCGGGTGGACGCGGCCGTGGCCGGGCTGAGCCGCCTGCGTGGCACCCCGGCGGACGAGCACGTCGCCGTGCTCGAAGAGGTGCACGGGCAGCTCAGGGACATCCTGGGCGAGCTCAACGAGGGCCAGGACCACCCCGTCGAGCCGGGCATGGCCAAGGGCCGGCCTTGACCTCACCACGGGTACGGCTGGACTCCGAGCTGGTCAGGCGCGGCCTGGCCAGGTCGCGGGAGCAGGCCGGCGAACTGGTCGCGGCCGGACTGGTGACGGTGGCCGGGCAGCGCGCGGCCAAGCCCGCCACCCAGGTGGCCAGGGACGTCCCGATCACCATCGCGGACACCGGGGAACCCGGGTACGCCTCTCGCGGAGGTCACAAGCTGGCCGGGGCGCTCGCGGCCTTCGGCCCGGCAGGCCTGGCGGTAGCCGGCCGGCCGTGCCTGGACGCGGGCGCGTCCACCGGCGGGTTCACCGACGTGCTGCTGCGGGCTGGGGCCGCGCACGTGGTGGCGGCCGACGTCGGCTACGGCCAGCTGGCCTGGTCGCTACGGACCGACCCGCGGGTCACCGTGCTGGACCGGGTCAACGTGCGGACCCTGGACCAGGTGACCCCGGTGCCCGAGCTCGTGGTCGCTGACCTCTCCTTCATCTCGCTCACCTTGGTGCTCCCGGCCCTGGCGGCCTGCGCCGCGCCGGACGCGGATTTCGTCCTGCTGGTGAAGCCCCAGTTCGAGGTGGGTAAGGGCCGGGTGGGCGCGGGCGGCGTGGTGCGGGGGGCCGCAGATCGTTCGGCCTCGGTGCGCCGGGTAACGGACGCGGCGGGCCAGCTTGGCCTGGGCGTCCTGGGGGTTACGGCCTCCCCGCTGCCCGGGCCCGCGGGGAACGTGGAATATTTCGTGTGGCTGCGACGGGGCGCGCCGCCGCTTGACGAAGATCGGCTGGAGCGGGCAATCGAGGAGGGACCCAGCTAGTGGGACAGCGGACGGTGCTGGTGACGGCGCACACCGGGCGGGAGAACGCGCTGCGCAGCGCCCGGTTCGTGGCTGAGCGGCTGACCGCCGCCGGGATCGCCGTCCGCACCCTGACGGGCGAGTTCGGCTCCCCGGGCACCGAGCAGGTGCCGCCCGACGCCGACGCGGCGCAGGGCGCCGAGCTCGTTATCGTCCTGGGGGGCGACGGCAGCCTGCTGCGCGCCGCCGAATTCTCCCGCCCGGCTGGGGTGCCGCTGATCGGGGTGAACCTCGGCCACGTCGGGTTCCTCGCCGAGGCAGAGCCGGACGGGCTGGCCGACACCGTCGACCGGGTGGTGGCGCGCGAGTACGTGGTCGAGGAGCGGATGACGATCGACGTGACCGTGCTCAGCAACGGCGCGCTCCTCGCGTCGACCTGGGCGCTGAACGAGGCCACGGTGGAAAAGGCGGCCCGGGAGCGGATGGTCGAGGTGATCACCGAAGTCGACGGCCGTCCGCTGTCCCGCTGGGGCTGTGACGGGGTGGTGTGCTCGACCCCTACGGGCTCCACCGCCTACGCGTTCTCCGCGGGCGGGCCCGTGGTGTGGCCCGAGGTGGAAGCGCTGCTCATGGTGCCGATCAGCGCGCACGCGCTGTTCGCCCCGCCGATGGTGGTATCGCCGCGATCGGTGCTCGCGGTCGAGCTGATCGTGGCGTCCGAGACATCGGGGGCGGTTTTGTGGTGCGATGGTCGGCGTAAGGTCGATCTGCCACCTGGGGCACGGGTGGAGGTCCGTCGTGGGGTGCTGCCGGTCCTGCTGGCACGGCTGCAGGCGCCGGGTGCCCGCGGCGGAAGCTTCACGGACCGGCTAGTGGTCAAGTTCGGCCTGCCCGTGGCGGGCTGGCGCGGCCGTACCTGGGAGGACGCAGGCGAGCATGCTTGAGGAAGTCCGGATCACCGGCCTCGGCGTCATCGACGATGCGGTGCTTGAGCTTTCGGCCGGGTTCACCGCCCTTACCGGGGAGACCGGCGCCGGGAAAACCATGGTCGTGACGGCGCTGGGGCTGCTGTTCGGCGGCCGGGCCGACCCGGCGCGGGTACGGCCGGGCGCGGCGCGGGCCTCGGTGGAGGGGCGGCTACTGGTCTCCGCTAAGGTGGCGCGTGAGGTCGAGGAGTCCGGGGGAGACCTCGACGACAACGGATCCACGCTCGTGCTCAGCCGCTCGGTGTCGGCGGAGGGCCGGTCGCGGGCGTTCGCGGGCGGACACTCGGTCCCGGTGTCGCTGCTCCAGGTGCTAGCCGACGACCTGGTGGCGGTGCACGGGCAGTCGGACCAGCAGCAACTGCTCAAGCCCGGGCGGCAGCGGGACGCGCTGGACCGGTTCGCCGGGCCCGAACTAGCCGCCGCCCTCTCCGACTACCGGCGGGTGTTCAACCGGCATCGCGCCGTCCGCGAGGAGCTCGAGTCGCTGACGCGGGCCGAGCGGGAGCGCGCGGCTGAGGCGGAGACGCTGCGGCTCGGCTTGGCCGAAGTCGAGGCGGTCGCCCCGGTGGCGGGCGAGGACGCGGCCCTGCTGGCGGAGGAGGAGAAGCTGGCGAACGCCGACGCGCTGCACGCGGCGGCCACCACCGCGCACGAGGCGCTACTCGGCGACCCGGCGTCGGCCTCGGTTGACGGCTCGGACGCGGTTACCCTGCTCGGGGCCGCGGGGCGCGCCCTTGAAGCGGTGCGCGCCCATGACCCCGTGCTGGCGGGGCTCGCCGACCGGCTGACCGAGGCCAGCTACCTGATTTCCGACGTGGCCGGGGAGCTCGCCTCCTACACCGAGTCGCTGGACTCCGACCCAGCGCGGCTGGCCGCGGTGCAGGAACGCCGGTCCGCGCTCGGCCGGCTAATCCGGGTCTGCGGGACGGTGTCAGGGGACGTGGCCGCCGTGCCCGACTGGGCGAAGCAGGCCGGATCGCGGCTGGCCGAGCTGGAAGGGGACGACGACAAGATCGCCGCGCTGGCCGCGGAGTAATCAGCCTTGCGGGCTGAGGTGGCCTCGCGGGCCGGGCAGCTGACCGCGCTTCGCTCGGCGGCGGCGGAGCGGTTCGCGTCCGAGGTGACCGCCGAGCTGACCGCGCTGGCCATGCCGCACGCGTCGCTCACTGCGGTGATCAGCGAGCTCGACGCGCCGGGCCCCTACGGGG
>Ga0187807_1000799_pt1 | contig 9981 bp, 4 predicted proteins | sample NC_wetland_sal_i_4_FD_132432 | JGI IMG/M metagenome (GOLD analysis project Ga0187807, IMG submission 132432) | Wetland sediment microbial communities from Neuse River Estuary, North Carolina, USA - ASW_2 | ecosystem: Environmental > Aquatic > Freshwater > Wetlands > Sediment | place: USA: North...
CAGCCGGTAGTAGGCGGAGTTGTCGATGCCCCGGAAGGACAGCGTGGGCCCCAAGTGGTTGCCCTCGGCGGTGTGGTTGTACACCACGTCCAGGATCACCTCGATCCCGGCCGCGTGCAGGGCGCGGACCATGGTCTTGAACTCCTGCACCTGCTGGCCGCGGACGCCGCTCGCGGCGTAGGCGTTGTGCGGGGCGAAGAAGCCGATGGTGTTGTAGCCCCAGTAGTTGCCGAGCCCGCGCTCGCTCAGGTGGCTGTCGATGACGAACTGGTGCACGGGCATGAGCTCGACCGCCGTGACGCCGAGTTCGTGCAGGTGCGAGATGACCGCGGGATGCGCCAGGCCCAGGTAGGTGCCGCGCTGCTCCTCAGGGATGACCGGATGTTCCTTGGTCAGGCCGCGGACGTGCGCCTCGTAGATGACGGTCTCGTGGTAGGGCGTGCGCGGCGGCCGGTCCAGGTTCCAGTCGAAGAACGGGTTCACCACGACCGAGCGGGGCACGTGCGGGGCGGAGTCGGTGTTGTTGCGCCGGTCCTGGTGGCCGAACGTATAGGCGAAGACGGGCTGACCCCAGGTCACGCCGCCCTCGATCGCCTTGGCGTACGGGTCGAGCAGCAGCTTGGCCGGATTGCAGCGATGCCCGTCAGCCGGGTGGTACGGACCGTGCACCCGGTACCCGTAACGCTGCCCCGGGCTGACGCCCGGCAGGTACCCATGCCAGACGAACCCGTCCAGCTCGTGCAGGTCGACCCGGGTTTCGTTGCCGTCGTCGTCGAACAGGCAGAGCTCGACCCGCCCAGCTACCTCGGAGAACAGGCCAAAGTTGGTCCCGGCTCCGTCATACGTGGCGCCCAGCGGATAGCTATCGCCCGGCCACACGGCAGTCGCCGCCAAGAGTTCCCCTTCCTACCCGCTGCACGTGCGTTCCGATCATCACACACCTTCCCATCCCCGCGATGATCACACAGAACCAGTACGGCCTGATGACCTGATGGTCTCCTGCCTGATGACCTGATGGTCTCCTGCCTGATGACCTGATGACCTGATGGTCTCCTGCGTGACCTAAACCACAGGCGGACGGACAATACCTGTCCCCGGACACGGCGCCAAGACCCCTATGACTCAGCGCCAGAGGAGATGCTCAGACGCCGCTGACTACGTGGCATCAGGACTCCTCGGCTACAGCGCCTACATCGCGGTTGAGCTTCGGAAACGTTGCGAGATTCCTACGATCTGTCCGTATTTGTCCACGGTTGTCCTCAGTCGTCAGTAACCCCTCTAGTTCAGCCATCGACTTGCTAGCTCTGATCTTGGGCGTGTTAGATGCATCCTGGTGCCGCTGGCGGCATGATTCGGTGTGATGTCCGCGGCCCGTCAGGATGCCCTCTTTGGAGCGAACGACGCGAGCGGGCTCATCCCTTGTCTCGCGATCGAGTCCGGAGAGATTTATGACTTCGCAGGAACAAAACATAATTACGATAATACCCGATTTGAGAGATATTCCGTTGGATCGCCTAGCGGAGCTTGGCAGCTCGACCCTGGCGCACTCTATAGCTCTTTACCGGGAGCGGCTCAAGGAAAATGGCGTACCGCTCAGCTCGTTTAATGCGAGGATTTAGATAATGTCAAAACCGGACCGATGAGAAGGGTTGTCTTGATCAGCACCCACCGGCTACCGGAAACAGCATTTATGGCCCTCGCATCGGCTGGGATTACCCCAGCCGTAATCGGCCTTCTACAAGAGGCCCAGCGAAGCAAGCACACGATGTTGCTGCACGCCATCGCCGAAGCTGTCGGCGACGCCGATCCCGCGGCCCCGGGAACGGCCGCCTTCCGGGCTGGGTACGAGCTGCTGACCCGGATCCAGGCGACGGACCACGAGGCCAGCGAGTGGCTGCTGGGCCTGCCGCATGTGGGCGGCTGGGCCCATGATGGCCTGATACGCCTCGACCAGGGGGCGGTGCCGGACTTCGCTTACCTTGCCTGTGCGGTTGCTGCCGCCGCGGTCCGTGCGGGCATCCCCTTTGAACTCGACGTCCCGGTCCGTGACGGCCACGTCCTGCTGCCCGGTCTCGGCAGCCTGCGCGTCCCTGATCGGTCCCCGTGGGTACGGTTGCGCTGTGATGGCCGGCGCCTGACGGCAGGCGACCGCCTGGAGGCAGCAACGCGCGACCTGCGACCCGACGACGGATCCGCCCGATCGGTTCCGCACTGGCGCGGGACGCCAGCGGTCCGCGCGGCCGCGGACGGGCTGACGTGGGACGTTCTGCTGGTGACGGACGACCCGTACCTGGATCGCTATACGCTGCCGATGTCCGTCGGCCTGGCAGCAGACGAGCTGCGGCTATGGCGCCAGCGCGTCCAGTCCGCCTGGGAGGTGCTGGTACGCCATCATCGCTGGGCCGCCGGACCAATTGCGGAGGGGATCTCAGTCATCGTTCCGCTGACGCCGCAAGCGGATACCGACCTGATCAGCGCGACCAGCCCGGCCGCGTTCGGTGCCGTCGCAACGTCCTGGCCGCCGGACCCGGTCACCATGGCGGAAATCCTCGTGCATGAGTTCCAGCACGTCAAACTGTGCGGCCTCATGGATATGGTGCCACTGGCCTCCTCCGGCGCGCAGAACGTCTACGCTCCGTGGCGGCAGGATCCGCGCCCGGCCAGCGGCCTCCTCCAGGGCGTCTACGCTCACCTGGGCATCGTCCGTTTCTGGCGGGAGCAGCGGCACGCCGAAACCCACCCGGATGACATCCTCCGCGCTCAGGTGCAGTTCGCCCGCTGGCGGCAGACGATCGACACCGCCGTGACTACTCTCCGGCGGACGGGCTGCCTGACGCCAGCTGGCGTGCGGTTCGCAGAAGCGTTGCGGGCGAAGGGACAGGAACTGGCCGCCGGGTCGGTGCCCGAGGATGCGCAAGAGGTCGCCAGGGAAGTTGCCCTGGACCACTGGCTGAACTGGCAGATGCGGCACGTGGCGGCTGACGCGGACGGCGTGGCGAGCCTGGCGGCCGCCTACCGCGCAGGTGAGCCCTTCCCGGACCGGGAACAACCCAGGATCTGGATCGAGGAAGATGCCCGCAAAATCGACTCGGGCGTAAGGAGCCGGCTCCTGAACATGCGCTACCTGGCGCCCGGGCGATACCGCGAGCTGCACTCCGATGGGATTATCCCGCTCAGCGAGCCCGACCGCCTGCTGCTCGGGAAGGCAGCCGAGCCCGCGGTCCAGGCATACCGCGACCTGATCGCCAGCTCAGCCGATCCGCAGCCGGATGCCTGGGTCGGCCTGGCCTTGGCGCTGCACCAGCTCCCGCCGTCGCCGCTCCAGACCGCCTTCGCCAGCCATCTGCCGGTCATGTTCGAGGTCCATTCCTGTCTCGGCGCCCGGACCGATCCGCTGGAACTGGCGAGCTGGTTCGGGTGACGGCGCATCCCTCCCCGTGGCCACTGCTGGCGCTTGATGTCGCGAAGATGCGGGAGATCGGCCACGCGCCGGTTCCGTTTCAGCAGTTCATCCTGAAGGTCCATAGCCGCTGCAACTTGTCGTGTTCGTACTGCTACGTGTACGAAATGCACGATCAAACGTGGCGCGAGCTGCCCAAGCGGATGAGTCCGGCCGTAGTCAGCAAGGTCGCCAAGCGCATCGATGAGCATGCGCGAGAGCACCACCTGCCTGCTGTCGATGTCATCCTGCACGGCGGCGAGCCGCTACTGGCCGGAACCGGATGGCTGACCGAGCTGACCGAACTGTTGCGGAACCAGGTGTCCGCGCAGGTGAACATCGCCATCCAGACCAATGGCACCCTCCTGCGCCGGCCCATGCTTGAAGCGCTCAAAGACCTCGGCATCCGGGTGGGCGTCAGCCTGGACGGCGACGCCGAAGCTACCGGACGCCATCGCCGCTATGCCAGCGGCCGCAACAGCTATGACGACGTAGCCGAAGGCCTGCGCCTGCTTGGCTCGCCTGAATTCCGCGGCATTTACGGCGGGATCCTGTGCGCGATCGATGTGCGCAACGACCCGATTGCCACCTACGAGTCGCTGCTCGCGTTCGATCCGCCGGCCTTGGACCTCCTGCTGCCGCACGCGAACTGGAGTTCCCCGCCGCCCGGCTCGGGCTATGCGGACTGGCTGATCACGATCTTCGAACGCTGGTATTCCGCGCCGGTGCAAGAGACCCAGATCCGCCTGTTCACCGAACTGATCCAGCTGGTCCTCGGCGGGTCCGCCGCGGTCGAAGGGCTGGGCCTGCGGCCATCCACACTCATCGTGGTGGAAACCGACGGCGCTATCAAACAGCTCGACTCGCTGAGCTCGACCTATCCCGGCGCCGCCGATATCGGGCGGCACGTCCTCACCGACTCCTTCGACGCCGCGCTCGATCATCCCACCACGGTAGCCAGGCAGATCGGCGCCGATGCCTTGTCGGCACAATGCCAGACCTGCCCGGTCGTCATGATCTGCGGTGGCGGCCTTTATCCGCATCGCTACCGCGAAGGTGAGGGATTCCGCAATCCCTCGGTCTATTGCGCGGACCTGATGCGCCTCATCACGCATGTCCGTGATCGCGTGATGGCAGACATGGCATGGATCAGTAGGGCTCGATCTCCGCGGTAAGGCGGGTCCGCTGCGCGGCCGCCCGGGCCTCGGGGTGCTCCGTGGTCAGCGTGTTCTCGTACCGGCGCAACGCGTCCGCCAGGAGCCGGTTCGCCCGTCCCTGATTGCCTGAGGCGGCGACGTCGATGGCGAGGTTGGCCGCCGCCATCAGCGTGTCCGGATGATCCTCGCCTAGCATGCTCTGGCAGTTGGCCAGCGTCTCCTGGCCGACCCGGATAGCCTCGGCCAGCTCGCCGCACGCGGCCAAGTCCGCGGCGTAGTTGATGCCCGCCGCCAGAGTGAACGGATGCAGGTTGCCGTAGATGCCGATAAGGGCATCCCTGGCCCGTAGGTCGTGCTGCCTCGCCTCCTCCGGACGTCCGGCTGCGCGCAGCACAGACGCGAGGTTGACCAAGGCAGCGTACATAATGTCGGACGGAGCACCGGTGACCCGGCATCGTTCGTAGATTTCCCGGCCCAGATCTTCGGCACTGGCAAGTTCTCCGACCGCCCGCCGGTCGTTGATGAGGTTAACCGAGGCTCGCAGCGTGTAGGTGTGATCCAGGCCCAGGTAGTCGTGGTAGCGCTGGACGACCTCTTCGCTTTCCTGCAGCGCGTCCCAATGATGACCGGCCTTACGCAGCGCCGCGGCAAAGCCCGTTCGTGCGTTGAGCCAGTCGGGATTCTCCCGGCCGCCCGCGGCGGCGAATGCCCCGACAACCTTGCGCGCGATGTCGAGCGAATCCTGGTAACGGCCGAGCCCGCGCAGGTCGTTGGCCACCATGTCGTGCGAGTAGAGGGTTCGCGGGTCATTGTCTCCCAAGATGCGCTTGCGGTCCTCGAAGGTACGCAGGTCGATATCCAGTGCATCGCGAAAGCGACCGAGCCGCCGGTAGTCTGCGGCGATGTTGTTCCTTACGTTCAGCGTCCGTTCGTGATCCGGGCCGAAAGCCTTCTCAAACTTCGGCAGCGAGCTGCGGTCGAGCTGGAGCGCCTCGCTGAACTGGCCACTGGCACGCAGGTCCGCGCCGTAGGCATTGGCGCACAGCAGGGTTACCACGTGCTGATCGCCGTAGCGCTCCGCTAGCAAGGGGCGTGTCTCCAGGATAAGGCTGCGGGCGTCGGCCGCACGGCCATCCAACTGCATCGCGATCGCGACCTCTACGGCCATCATCAGCACCTGCAGATCCTCCTGGCCCAGCCGCTCCCGCCATACCCTGAGTGCTTCCTGTCCGAACCGCATCGCCTCGACGTGCCCGCCGCGTAGATGCAGCCGTCTCACCTGGTCGATAATGAGCTGGCGCAGCGCCGGGTTGGACGTGTTGAGGAAGTTATGTTCGGATTCAAGGTGCTGCAAGGACAGGTCGTAGATCGCGTCGTTGCCGCCCCGGTCCGGGTTGCCTGGGTCGGATTCGGCGAGCAGGATGTCCACGGCCGTCCGGTACGCCCGGAACATGTCGGGCCGGTTCTGCCGGAGCTGACCTCTGGTCACGGCCTGGACCACCCGGTGCATCTGAATCTGGTCACGAGCCCCGTCCACCTTGACCAGTGACAACCGGTGCATCTGGATGGCCGCGGCCCGGAATCGGGGCGATGACGAGAGAAACTCGCGCAGCCCGGGCGGGTCGGTGATGGCCTGAGCGTTCTGCAGGAACAGCTCTCCGGCGATGGGCTCCGGGGAGAAGAACGCACACAGATTGAACAGGTGCTCGGCATCCGGGGCCAGCAACGCGGTGGACATCGTCCAGGTAGCCGAGACCGACGCGGGGAAATCCGGGAGCTGCTCGCTGAGCAGCCGGTGGGCGTTTTCCGTGAACCGGGTGAGGTAGTCATCGACGCTCTGGCCGGTCTCGGTCAGGTAGGCCGCGGCGTGCTCCACGGCGATGGGCAGGTGACCGAGTTCCGCCGCGAGCCGCCCCGCCTCGCTGGTTCGCCGCTCATCCTCGTCCGGGGAGAGCCTCTTGGTCGCACCCAGCGCTGGAACCCTGCTGCGCAGAAAACTGACGGCCTCATCTTCGGTGAAGGGCGAGACCGCGACCTTGTCGGCTTCGAAGTAACCGGGCCAGTTCTGCAGTCGTGAGGTAATGATGATGTGACCGCCAGGCGGGCAGACCGGCAGGTACCTCTTCAGGTCAAGCGGTTGCGCAGCGTTGTCGTAGACCAGAAGCCAGTTCGGCCGGATGCCTGCGGCCAGGGCCTCGAGGACCGCCGCGATCGTCCGGTCGCGACCGCCGTCGGTGGCCGCGGGCCGTAGCTCCAGCCGTTGCCCCAGCTTAACCAGCGCGTCCCTGACGCGATCGTGATGCTCGGCCCGGATCCACCAGATGATCTCGTAGTCGTGCCTGTGCCGATGGATATATTCAGTTGCTATTTCGGTTTTACCGACTCCGCCCATGCCGGAAATGAGCTGGGCCGGAGGGTGCGGTCGGCTGCCGTCGGTAAGGTTGCCGCGCAGCGCTTCCAGCTCAGCGACCCGGCCGGTGAAATGCCGATTGCGCTGCGGGATCTCGTTCGACCATATCCGCTGTGACGGCCTCGGCGCGACGGGTTCCGGCGGCGGCGCGACGGCTGTCGGCAGCACGACGGGTTCCGGCGGCGCGACGGCTGTCGGCGGCCCCGGCTCGGGCGGGATGGTCCCCGACACGCCATTCCCGAGGGGGTCGGCCAGCTTCGGGCTGTCCTCCGCCATCCCGGCTGCGTCCTCCGCCAGCCGGGCAGCCTGCCATAGGGTCATGAACTCCTTGGTATCGCCCCGCAGCTCTTCGACCACCAGCTCAAGAAAACCCCACTTCGGCACCCGGGGACCGCGGAACATGTTGTGGATGGTCGACGAGCTGATGACGCCGCGTCCGATCCCGCTGGCGATCTCCCGCATCGAAGGCTGGCCGGCGGCCAGGTGAATGGCGTGCAGGCGGTCAAACAGCGTGGTGATCGGCCCAGGCGGAGTCGGCTCGCGCTTAATTGCCCCCACCGGTTGAATCCTCCCAAGGTCCAGCGATGTCCAAGCCTGTCAAAACTTGTTCACGTTATCAATGGGTGGTGACCGCGTATGGCCAGTCATGGTGTTCACGCCTCATGCAAAAAGACGTCCACGGGGGTCCAAGCATGAAGCGCGGTGCCCACTTCCGTATCACCAGGCGCACCCTGAAGAAGGGATCCACCGAAACCTGCGGGAGGGCAGATGAGCATTCTGCTCACAGCGGTGCAAAGCCTGGACGCGCGGCTGCCGGACGGCCCTGTGCACCGTTCCATAGTCGCGTTCGACGTTGAGGGATCGACCAAGCGGAACAATCCGGCTAAAGGCGAACTCCGGCGCAACCTGTACGAGCTGGTAGAGCGAGCACTGCTGGCGGCCGGGATAGGCCCCAAGCACCTGGAGCGTCTGACCGACCGCGGCGACGGCGTGCTCATCCTGATCCGGCCGCACGACGACGTGCCGAAGACGGTGGTGCTTGGCCGTCTGATTCCGATGCTGACCGCGCTGCTCATCGAGCACAACGCCTCGGTGACGCGGCCGGAATCGCAGCTGCGGCTGCGGGCCGTCGTCCACGCCGGCGAAATCCACGAGGACGACAGGGGCTTCTACGGCGACGACCTCGACGCCGCTTTCCGGTTGCTGGATGCGCCGAGGGTCAAGACCGCCCTGAGGGAAGCGGCCGCGTCACCGATGGTCCTGGTGGTGTCCGAAGAGATCTTCAACGGGATAATCCAGCAGGGCTACCTCGACGAAGGACCATTCCTGCCGCTGGTCCGGGTCCGGGTCGGCCGCCGGCAGCGCCGGGGCTGGATTCACATCCCGGCCCCGGTGAGCCCGGACCGCCCGGCCGCGCCCCGCCGGCCGAAAGGCCAGCTGTCGCCCTCGCCGCTCGCCATCGCCCCGGTGAACGGGCACGGCCAGGATCGGCCGGTCAACCGCGGAACGGGGCCCGGCGTCAACGGCTCAGCGCCCGCGGGCACGAGAGGCTTAACCTCGACGGGCCCGGAGGGACTCGATCAGAGCCGGGATGACCTGGTGCAGGTCGCCGATGATGGCGTAGTCGGCGTGGGCCAGGATGGGTGCGCCCGGGTCGGTGTTGATCGCGATGATGTGCTTGGCCCCGGCGCAGCCGGCGATGTGCTGGATGGCGCCGCTGATGCCGCAGGCCAGGTACAGCTCCGGGGTGATCTTGGTGCCGGTCTGGCCGACCTGCTGCTTGTGCGGGCGCCAGCCCTCGGAGGTGACCACGCGGGACACCCCGACCACGCCGCCCAGCAGGTCCGCCAGCTCCTCGAGCGGGGCGAAGCCGTCGGCGCCGCCCACGCCGCGGCCGCCGCCGACCACGACCCGCGCAGTGGCCAGGGACGCACCGCCCGCACCGGCCGGCGACTCCACCGCCCGCACCACTAGGTCCGCCTCGGCCAGCTCGGGCTTGTGCACGTGCAGCTGGATGGCCGCAGGCACGGGGGGTCCGGGGGGTGTCCCCCCGGCAGGCAGAGCTGCGGAAACGGCCGACACCGCGTCGGTGGCCACGGTGAACAGCGCGATAGGCGCCTCCATGACCGCGTCCTCGAGCAGCAACCCGGCCCACCGGTGCCGGACGAGCCGGTGCGTGCGCCCGCCGTCGGGGGTGACGCCGGGAATGAGCACTGTGCAGTTCGCGGCCATCGGCAGGCCGGTGATCGCGCCGAGGTGCGCCAGCACCTCGGCGCCCCGGTCGGTGCCGGCGGCCAGCACGGCGGTCGCGCCGGTTTCGGCGGCTAGCCCGGCCAGCACCCGCGCCCAGGCCTGCGGCGCGTACCCCTCGAGCGTGCCCGGCTCGATCACGTACACGTCGGTGACGCCGTAATCGGCCAGCGCGGCGACGGGCACACGGTCCGATTCCGTGAAGACCACGGCCACCAGGGACGGGTCACCAAGGCTCCGGCCCAGGGTCAGTGCTCGCAGCGAGGCGTCCGCGGGATCGGCGCCGTCGAGCTCGGTCAAGCACAGGACGGTCAAGACAGCACCCCCAGTTCGTCTAGGACACGGACCAGTTCCGGCACCGCGTCCGCGCCGTTACCGAGCACGGTGGCCTGGTGCTTGCTCGACGCGGGCACCCGAAGCGCTTTCTTGCGCAGTCCTTCGGCTGCCCAGGCCGGCGAGGAGCGCTCGACCGCCGCACGCTTGGCCCGCAGGCGTCCGGGCAGCGACGGGTAGCGCGGCAGGTTGATGCCTTCCTTGACGGTGATCACCGCGGGCAGCGGCAGCTCGTACGCCTCCTGGGCGCCGCGGTACTCGCGGCGGGCCACGACGCCGTCGGCAGCTACCGACAGGTTCTTGATCCCGGTGGCCACCGGCCAGCCGAGCTCGTGCGCGAGCCGGACGCCGACCTGGTAGTCGCCGGTATCAGCCGCCTCGTTGCCGAGCAG